>Ga0075030_100004463_pt1 | contig 12639 bp, 18 predicted proteins | sample LitLauG_LLR_2012_FD_71393 | JGI IMG/M metagenome (GOLD analysis project Ga0075030, IMG submission 71393) | Freshwater sediment microbial communities from Pennsylvania, USA - Little Laurel Run_MetaG_LLR_2012 | ecosystem: Environmental > Aquatic > Freshwater > Creek > Sediment | place: USA... | reverse complement strand
GACATGGACGAGTTTCCGGCTTTCCATGTCCCGGATAAGCTTGCGTGGATCGTGGAACATGGAGAGCAGGGCGACAGCCGCATCCATCGCTATGGCATAACCGTCTACCACAGGTGCGCGGTCGCTGTCTTTGAGGTGTGGGAGCACATGCAGGATGTTTACCATTTTACCGGCTTGGAAATCGGCATAGGTGCCGTCCGTGATTGCGGTCAAAAGCATGTCGCGAGCACCTTCCGGACGGCTCTTAGGGATGCTGCCGGGCAGGATGTAGAGACCGCGGGCGGTGTGCTCCAGCAGACCTTTCGCCGGGTCCGACATGCGGCGGACGTAGACGCGCACGGTGTTCTCGTTCACGTCCGGGCACCGCGTTATGAGATCGGCGATCGTAGCCTCGCATCCGGCGCCCATGACCGCTGCCAGGATACGTCGTTCGGTATCGGTGGCGCCGGATGCTTTTTGCAGACTTTCGGCCGGTTCCCATTTAATGCCGCCTTTGATCTTGTGCCGCGTCAGCATTACGGACATGCTGCCAGTGTCGCGCATTTGCGTATGCAGTTCAGCGCTTTCCCGCGTTCTGTCTGCTTCCATGATCCATACGCCATCCGCCGCGGCGGTCATGCCAGTAGAACCGCTGACCATATCGGCCGGGTCGATCACATCGCTTTTCTTGTTCGAGTGGTGTACGCCCATGATTGTCACGCCGTACCGTGCGGCGACTTGTTGAATTCGTTTTATGTTGTCGTAATCGACTTGATACAATCCTTTGGTCTTATCGCGTTGGTCGGCACGTACGGATATGATGAGATCGACGATTACCAGACGCGTATTTGGCCTTTTTATCAACTCGCGTTCCAGATGCTGCGTGAAACACGGCTCTCCCGGAACAGCGGCGAGACGAGGTACTTTACTATCGCCGGTAAAATACAGAAAACCGGCTTCATTGGCGATGCCTTTCGGCCGCAACGATCTATAGCGGTCTTGCACGCGTCGGTGCGTATCTTCGAAGGAATAAACAAGAACATCGCCTTGCATGCATTGAAACCCCCAAAACGTGCTTCCTTCCAGGACGCTAAGGCAAAGGTCCAGCATGATATAGGATTTACCGACTTTCGATTTAGCCGCAAACAAGATGAAACCTTCCGGCAGTAATTCCTCCACAACGAATTTAAGCGGCTGGAATTTCTGTTCATTCAGTATGCTTAACGTATTACCGCCTTCCGTTATTCCGTTTCCGGTCGCCTGTTTGGCGAATGCCCGGTAGTCATGAAGTTTTTGCAGGACAGGATTACTTGTCAGTACGCCGGCATCGAGTGCGCGGATCACTTCCTCACCTAAAGTGCGGCCGCCACGTTTTTCGTCGAGGTTATGCCCTGCATTCTCGATTGCGCGGTGGATATCTTCCCGTGCCAGAACACCCCAGTGTACAGCCGGCGCGATGCAGGCAATTGCGTTGAATATCGGGATGCCGCGTCCTTCGCTTTTGTTCCTTATTTCGCCGGTAAGTTGCCCAAGCCGCCATTCGGCGTACTGGCGTACGTTGTCACGTTCGGTATCGGTTTGTGGTGCCGCCGCATTCAAATCCAGTTCGCTAACATATTGCTTCGTATCGGCTGTAGCATTTACACCGACATAGGATAGTAAAGCGTATAGTGAAATCTGATTTAGCATCGGCCACGGGTCGGAAATATTTTCCCATAAGTATGGCTGTTGCGTATCTTTATGGGTACCCCATGCAACAAACTGCCCGGAGATGATCTGCACTCCACAACCGCAGGGTAAAGTAAATGTGCGCCTTTCTACCGCGCCATCGCAACGGAACGGAATCAGGAATCGCGGACGCCGGCCATAGCGAATCGGTACCGTGCCTAATTCCTGCCGTAAAATTGCAAGATAGTCATGAGCTGCCGAACAGTCGCAATCGACATCAATTGCGCTGACGCCATCGTGCGGGAGGCATCGGATTCCTACTGCGAATGCTTCTGGATGCGGTTCCGGTGTCGGATTGATGTTTTCCTTCCACGATCCGATCGGCTGTTTCGTGCCGCGTTCGATCGACAGTGGGAAGAATCGCCCAGCTAACGCATTCGCCCAGAATTGTTTCAGGGTCATTATGGAACCCAGCGGCGAAAAGCAGGATTCCGGCGGTAATTGCCGCGCGACGTGCGCTGCAGGATTCCACGTTTTCCAAGCCGATACAATGCTTTATCAACAGTGCCGTGCGCCAATCCGGTAGCTTCGACGATTGAGTGACGATCCGTCGAATCATCGTCTATCGCGTCGATGATACGCTGCAAGCCGTTACTCAATGCAGCATACCATGGCGAGGGAACAGGTCCCGAACGGCCATCAAGCATATTCGTGTATCCTCATTATTTCGCGGACCGTTATGGACCGTTATGGACTGGTTTGACGCAGTCGTCAACCTTACCGCGTTACCAATTTTTGAGTGTATTCTAGGAAAACAATCCCATATGCTATCTGGCAATGTGGGCCGTTCGTGTGTTTTTTGAATTTTTGTACTCAATATGCGTTTTAGCAAATATTAGGTAGATTAAGCTAACTCTTGCATTAAGGTGTACATACGAACCATCATTACCATCGAGTATTTATTGAATTTTTGTATTTTTCCGTACAGCACGGAACTGTACGGATAGATACAAAAATTCAAAAAATACATCATGTCTTTAGAGGTGTGTGTGTACAAGCCTAAATGACGTTTTAGCGCGATTAGAGAAAATAAGGATTTCAGTCCTAAAAATTGACATACGCGGCACGGCTAGCTACCTTCCGGCCCATGACAGACCTTCCGATTTACGTCCCGAATGCCGGCCGGGCGTTCAATACGGTCGCAATGCCTCCCCCGGCGTTACTCGATTTCGTGCGCGATCATGCGGCTTCCCCTGGCCTGCTTGCCAAGGCGAAAACGGCCGGCCTGCCTGCGGATTGCGCCGAGATCGCATGCGCCGTGCTCACGCGCGTCATTGAATGCCTCGACCAGGCGGCCCGGATGCGCCGCGGTTCGGGATACGCCAGGGCGAAACTGATCGAAACGGCCCTGTCCGCCTGCCGGCCACCCGTGGGCGATGCGCTGCGGGTGGCCATGGTTGCCTGCCCCATCGACGGAAAGGCTCTCCTACGCCTCTGGACGGAGGTGGCGGACCATCGTGAGCGGGGGGCAATGCTTGACATGCTGCGAGGATGATCTATGTTGCCGGTAGTGAGGCCCTTCGGTGCGGCCGAAAGCGTTTGTGTTTTGAGTCCTTGGATCGCGGTGTGTTGCAAGTTCCCGCGGTGGTGCTTTAAGTTACCAGGATACCAAAAGGCTGAATTGAGCATGAGAGGCAACGGTCGAACTTTGCGCGGAGTAATTCCGTGCGAAGCGGCTATGCTATGTTTGCATGCCAGCTATGCAAAATTACATTTGACTTCCGGCTGGTCTGTGTGTACATTCCAATCATCGAAACGACGAACCGCTGGAGAGCGACATGCACGGCTTGCACGCACTGGGAATTTTCGGACTCGTAGCCTTTGCTTTTGGCGTAAAAACGGCACGCATATTCGCAGGTATTGTTTTGATTTCGGGAGCCCTGGCGTTTCTGTTAGTTTTCCTGATGATGGTAACGGATAGAATTTAGTTGCTTGACACTCGCCACGAACTGACGTACATTCCAATCATCGAAACAAAGACAACCGCTGGAGAGCGACATGAAAAAGCAATTCCAAAAAGGCGACGTAATCGCGATCGTTGAAACGCGCGTAACCCAGTACGTAATTGGTTCTGGCCGTCCTTCTGAAACATCGATCAATATCCGAATCGTGCGCGTTGAGAGCGCAAGCCGCGACGGCGTGACGATTAAAAGCTATCGCGGGTATCCTGGATCGCCGATTTACAAATATGATAACCCATATAACCGCACGAAGCTTATGAGCATCAAAGACAAAGGCATGCAACCCGCAGCAAAGCGGCTGTTCAATGCTGCAACGTATTTTCTCGATTTCGATACGCAGGAAAAAGCGCAAAGTGCAGTTCTTTTCGCTTGACACTTGCCGCGAATCAACGTACACACGAATAGTTAACACAAACCGCTGGAGAGCGACATGACACAGAACCTCCGAACACCCGCAGAATTGAAACTTGCCCTCGACGCGATCGTCGCAGAATTGAAGGCATTCGCCACGATCGCTGACGCGAACCTCGTTCCGCTCGCCAAGAGCGTTCAGGACGTTGCGGCATTCGGCGAGACGCTCGGCGCCATGATTACCGCTCGCGTCATCGCAGACGGCGCGGACATTCCTGGTGCCGCTCGCAAGCCTGGGATCACGCATCGCAAATGGAATGACGACGAGGTTGCCGCATCACTCGCATTCGAAGCCTTCGGCTTGAAAGCGTTCAAGCTGGTCACGCCTGCGGCCATCGAAAAGCTTGGCGAGAACGGCAAGGCATTGGTTGCGATTGCCAGCTTCAAGCCGCCGGCGACCGATCGCGTGGTGTATTGAGATGAACAGCGAACTTACCGACGCGCAGTATCTTCGCGACTTGGCAAAGCGACTGATGCATGTTCCTGCGGCGTATGGAACCAATCAGTACGATTGCGACAGGCTATGTGAAATCGCAAAAAAGATCGTACGTTCGGAGAAAAACAGATGAACAACGAACCTGAACAGACGAGCGACATTCTTTGTATCGTTGCTCTTACGCTTTTCATTGGTGTGTTGCTTATGCTGACCGCTATGATAGGGGGAGGCTGACATGACTGGAATCGTAATAGGCGTGCTTATGATTCAGATTATCGCCATCGCATGGTGCGCCACGCTTGACGTTTTCGATTGGTGGCAATCGTGATCCGGGAAACGCAGCGACAGAAAAATCAGCGTGAGCGCTTGCGTCAGCGTATCAAGGCAATTAAGCCCGAAGACGAGGACATGATCGAATTGATTGGAGTACTCAAAGGGATCATGGACATAATCGACGATATGACGGAGTGCGAGAAATGAAACCATCGTGGCAGCAATGGCCCCCGAACTGCTGTGAGACCTGCAAAGGATGGGAGCGGACTGGCGATCATGTCGGCCGCTGCAATCAAAATCTGTCTGTAAACTGCGGCGACGCGACCGATTCGCGTTTCCGCTGCCAGGACTTCGAAAGGAAAGACAAATGACGCGTGATGAATTCAGAGCGTTGCAAAAAGGCGATCGCATCTGTAATCCGATGACTGGATCGAAAGGCGAGGTACGAAATACTTACGACACTCGCGCCGGTCACCATATCGAAATCATATGGGATGGTTCCAGGATCGTGGTCGGATCGATCGGTGAAAACAGCACGGTATGGATGCATTGGACGCGCGAAGAAAAAGGGGAGACCGAAGCCTCCCCAAAGTAACACCGCTTGCCTCGGAGATTCGTGGTCCGGTACGTGGCATGCAACAGGGACCTGGATGGAGGTTCGCGGCCGTGGAGACGATACCGCCCATCGGATTGCGGTGTCAATGAATTGCTGCTAGATTATCTGCGAACAGCAGGTGATCCATGGATGACGCAACATTCGGCGGCGGACTGAACACTACGGCCGCGCCTCCCGCAGCTCCGCAAGGGGAAGGAGGCGGTTTCGGTTCGTTCATGAAATCGCTTGGCTTCGGGACAGGCTACACGGCACCAGACCAGAATGCGTCGCCGCTGGATCAAAGCGCGGACCTGCTGCAGCAGCGTGTCAAGCGCGCGGGCGAGATCGCGACGAATCCGATTGCGCAAATCTTCGCCCCTGAACAGGTACAGGCGGCACGGGACTTCGTGCCCAAAGCGGCCGAACAACTCCAGACTATTCAAAAGCAGAAAGCCGACATTGCAGCGGGACGTCAGCACGGGCAAAATCTGGGACTCGATCCGGGCGAGGTATCCGATTACGCCACGCGGGAAGATCGGGTCATCGCGGCGCAGTCCCGCGCGCTCAAAGGCGACTTGACCGCATTCCAAGGCTTGCAGGCGTATGATCCGAAGGCAGCGGAAGCGATCCAGGACCAGGTACACTCGGCCGTTGCGCAGCATCTGACCAGCGCACAGGATGCATTTGAGAAGCTATCCAACGCGCGAAATCAAGGTGAATACGTCGCCGCACTGAAGGAAATCCGCAAAGGCGGCACTATCGACGGGCTTGAATCGCTTGGCTTGAAAATTCCAGATACTTTCGGAGCGTTCAACACTGTGAAAGGCCGGGAAGCCGAAGCGATCCGCAATGCGCGCATCGGTGTCGATACGATCCGGCAAAAACTGGAGGATCGCAATACTTACCAACCTATGGAGGAAAAAGAGGCGAAAACGTACGCCGGCCGGATGACGACTGCATTGGGCGATCAGATCACCAATGGCACGTGGTCGCGCAACAGCGCCGCAGGTACGCGCGGACTCATTGTTAACGGCGCTGATGATCCACGCAACTTGGGGAAGACATTCACATTTGCGTCGCCTGAACAACGCAAGGCGATCAAGGAAGAATTCGACGGTGCGGTCCCGAAAGAGGACATGGAAAAGTACCGCGCTTTCGGGCGTACCATGACGATTGCGGAACCGACTGCGGAGCAGCGCAAACGCGGCGATGTAATCAATACGAGTCCGCAAGCGCAGCAAGGCATTGCCGAAGGTCTGGCATCCATGCTGCGTGGCGGTTCCGGCGGTGCAAATGTTGGTTTGCTTAGGTTGGAAACCATCAAGACCGGCGCGGTGCAGAATTTTCTTGACGGTTTGAAGGCCAGTCATGCCGGTGCGCTTAACACGATATCGGGTAAAGATGTCAGCGCATACCTGACGAAAATTTCGCAGGCGCAGCGACGTGCTGTGCTCGATGATGTCAAGCAATATAACGAAAGCACGATTTCTGACCGCGTAGCGCAGATTGCGAAACGGGCGGGTGCGCTGGGACTTGATAGCGCCGCATTCGGATTCGGCAAGAATGAAAGCGCGGGCGCAATCGGCAGCGCTTTGGAGGAAGGCCGCCAAGCGCAGATCGAGCGCATGACGCCATTTCACCAAGCGATCGGGCGCGGCGACGGCGTATTTCAGATCGGCGCGCAGCGGCCCGGCGCCGGTGCCACAGGTACTCCGGCAGGAACGCAACCAGCAACACAATTGCCGGGCGCGGCACCGTTGCAAACGCCAGTACAGCAAGCCACGGGTGGCAGTCCGAATGCCCCGTCTCCAGCTCCGGGAGCACCCAACAGCACGCCTCCCGGCGGCATGCCTCCAGGTTCTGCCGGCAGTCCCGCTACTGGTGGTCCTGGAGGCGGCCCCATTCCGCTTCCTGCACCACGCCCGCCCGGTCTTGGTGGCGGTGGTACGCCAGCCGGCGGACCTGGAGGCAGTCCCGTCATACCCCCGACAAGTGGCAGCAATCCGGGTCGTACCGGCTTGCCTCCGGGCATGACATTGGATAGCCCGGCTGCACTCGATGCGGCGGCGAATCGCACGATTCAAATCGAGAGCGGTTTCAAGCCCAGACAGCAAACCGGCCGCTACGTCGGGCTTGGCCAATGGTCCGCGGAGGAAATGAAGCGACACGGGATCACTGACCCGGACAGCCTGGAGCAGACCCGCACCGCGCTTAAAGCTGACATCCAGACGCGCGCCGCAAAGTTGCAAAAAGATGGTTTGCCAGTAACGGCGGCGAATGTTTACCTCATGCATCAGCAAGGTGAAGCCGGGCTTGAAGCGCACTTGCGCAATCCGGACAAGCCGGCATGGGAGAGCGTTCGATTCGGTTACAAGAATGACGCCATCGCAAAGCGGGCAATTTGGGGCAACATGACTGGCGAAATGAAACGTCAGATGGATGTCCGCAGCATTGATGACATTGGCAAAGTTACTTCCGGCGACTTTACGCGGCTTTGGGAAGCTCGGTACAACGGTACCGATATCCGCACTGCGGGCGCTGCGAAAGGTACGGAAGCTGCTGCGGAACGCGGGCCGCTCGCCACGAACCTGCGCAACATGCCGCGATATGTCGAAGGTACGCGACGCAACGTTGCCGAAGACCAGACGACGTGGCCTGAGGTGGGGCATGCTGCGATTGAACACGCGCCCGCGATCGGATCGACCATTGGCGCAATCGGCGGGACGCTTGCGGCACCGGGGGCCGGTACCATTGTGGGCGGTGGGGCCGGGGGCGCGGCCGGACAATCCCTCAAGGATTATCTCCAAGGACGCGAACAAAGCGCTACCAGGATCGTAAAGGAAGGGGCGCTGGGGGCCGTTCTTGGCGTGGCGGGTCCCGAAGGCAGACCGATCGTTGGTGCGGCTGCCAGGGCGCTAGGCGCGGGCGGCGTGGAGGGCGCTGGGAAAGCTGTGGAAGGTGGTAATCCGGATGAGATTGCCGCCGCGGCTTTGAAAGGGACTGCCAACGCAGCACTAGGAGAAGGCTTCGGTCGCGCACTTGGGATGGGATTGCACAAGCTTTACAGCATGTTCACGCCGGAAGCACAGAAAGCCGTCCGCGCGGCCGCATCGGATTTGCATACGGCAAACGAGACACTGAAGACGGCTGAGCCCGGCACCCCGGGATACGATACCGCCAAGACTGCGAAAGACGCGGCTGAGACCAGGATCAAGGAATTGCTGCCAAATTCCAAGCCGGAAGAAGTTGCGTATGCGCATAAAGTTACTTCGGAAGGCGTGCCGAAACAGGAAGCACAGGTAAAACGGCCGGGCGAACTTGAAAAAGAGCGCATCGGTGCCGGTTACCGGCAAATCGAGAAGGATGTCGGTGCGACTGGAGTTGGTGCTCCCAAGGCAGCGCCGAAGTTGGCAGACGGTCCAATTGCAGCCGTTGAGAACAAGCAGGTATCGGCGAAACATGCCGAACTGGCGCAACGCACGGAAGCAGTCATTACGGCACCGGCCAAGAACTGGCAAGATAAGTGGGTTCAGCTTAAGGATGCGCGATCGGCCTTGCTGGACGCTGAACGCGATGCCATGACCAGCACGGCGACGGGCCGGACGCAGACGGCAAAGGACATGCGAACGCTTGCCGATACTGTACGGACGCAGCAGGAAAAGGCTGCAAAATACGTCTTTGGTGACAAAGAAGGCGCGGCAGTTATCGGACGGCTGAAAGTACTCGATAAGCGGTATGCGATTCTGATGGACGCCACAAACGGCGGGAAATTGGAGGAAGCGGCACGACTTAAGGGCGAGGCTGGCCGTAATGCCGATCATGCTTTTCGCGCGATGGCGCAGAATGATCCGGAAGCGGTGCGCGTGTGGAATAGCATGCGGCGCAGCGCGGGAACCAATACCGACACGGACATCCGTTCACAAATCGGACTCGAAGGATTGCCGGTAGTCGGTAAATACGTAAGTTTCGGGATCGCACTCACACGTTGGATGCAGGATAGAGTCGCAGGATCGACGGCCCGTTTCAGAGATTTCGCGCCAGAACTGCGACACGCGGATTGGATGCGTCAGAACGTTGCCGGATCAATTGGTGCGCGTGCTGGCGTGAGTGCCGATCTTGCCGGTAAGGCTTTGGATTTCGCGACACAGTGACGCATGTTCCCTTGGCTATACGCGCAACGACCGAAGACACCGCGCGAGATCATGCTTACTCGCGTGCGTGAAGGCGTGCCGCCGGAATTGGCGGCACGCGCGGCCGGCATAGCTATCGAATCGCTCAAAGATGATCCGGAATTCGACATGGCGCTCGCCGAAGGCGAAATACTGCTTTTCGAGCGCGCACGCGACAGCGGCGTGACCGGTGCCGTGCGTGCCGCCATGCGCCGCGAGGTCAATTCGTGGATGCCCAAGGCGGAAGTGACGCTTGGGTTGAGTTTGGAAGATTATCTTCGCGACTGACGTTTTCCAGCCCGATGACCACGGTTCCGTCCGGCATTCTGACGCGCCGCAAGAATGCCGGTATGTCGTCTTCAAGTCTGGTTTCCCATGGGAACGTCATGGCGTCACCTTTCCACGCGGTCTCGCCTAGCTTTCATTCATTTGGACCAGTGCTGACATGCCGTAATATATTACGGCGACAGGTATCATCCACCACAGTTTTGCGTAAATCCTGGATATTCCTTTTGTGATCGAGAAATTAGACACGGCCCACCACGGTTCTATCCATACGTCATATGCAATGGATGCAGCGAACATGACAGCCGCGATCGCAATAAGTCCGAATACGATGCGAACAATATTGCGCGCTGCATCCATGCCAAAAGCGAATGCGACCAATCCGACGAATGCAGCGAAACCTAGCAAGATGTGCATGTTTCAGTCCTCCCGCCATTCGATATTGAATGCGTCCAATAATTCCATGGCTGCGTAGTCGAAGTCATGGGCGTCTCGTATCTTGCGCACCAGTTTTTGCATGTCCGGCGGCATGCGTCCGTATAAACCAATTACGTCACCTTTGAGTGCGATCGCATCCTCCGGGTCGATTGCTATGCAATGCCACATTCAAACCTCCTATTTGTGTGTACTGTATGACGTGCTTTTGGCCGTATGTCAAGACCCTAGTTGACATGCGTCCCCCGAAGTGTATGTTGTCAACATCGAATTCGCGGCGCGCCCGCATGCCATAGGAGGCTGCATTGCTTCTCGTTAACCAAACGGTATTAGGAGGGGGTTTTCGCCATTTTTCGGGTTTACTGCCGCAATTTCCCGGTGACGGCGGCGCACAAGCACAATCGTCCGTGCGGCCGTTTCATATCGCCGCGACCAATGCGCTTGCGATCTTCCGCGGCGATATCGTGGTCATCAACTCCGCGTCGATCGGCGTGCAGGGTGCCGGCGACTTGCCAGCCAACATTGGCGCGCCCGGAGGTCTTGTGATCGGTAATGGCGGCGGTTCGCTTCTGGGCAACGGTTCGATGGCCGCCAACGTCTCGCGCTGGGTACCTGGGGACACTACCAGCGTAATCGCGGGCATTGTTGTCGGCTTCGGCCCGATCACGCTCTACATGTCGAAAAACGGATTCCAGTACATTCCGGCCACGACCGAAGGCTGGGTTTGGGTTGAAACCGACCCGCAAATCTACATGGCCGCGACTGTCCCGACCGTGCCCGGCACCGCGTTCAATCTCGACCTGAACAGCGGCATTGACGTAAAAGCCAACGCCGGCTTCCAATCGACGCGATTCGGAATCTCCGGTACCTCGCTCGATCCGGCGACGATTGCGCTGACCGCGACTCTTCCGCTTCGCCTTGTGAACGCAACGGAGCAGATCGGCAACGATCCGACGCAGCCGGGCTTTGTCGCCCAGGTCATGTTCAATCAGACCCGCCATTGGCGTGGCGGCGCCGGCTTCACCGCTGACTAATACATTGCAAGCATAGGAGAAATACCAATGTTGGACTACGCCAAAAGCTGGGCACGGCGTCTTGCGCTCAATACGCTTATCGCGGCCGCATTGCTTCCTGTCGGCGCGTATGCGCAGACTTCCGACAAGTCGCCACGTTTCATCCAAAATCAGCAATGGGTAGACCTCGGTAATGGCCCGGCGGAAATCCTGCCGATTGAAGGCAATGGTACCGTTTATTCGTCCGGTTCGGGTGGCGTCGCTACGTCGGCCGGAACTACGGCGATGACGCTATCCGTGGCGCCTGCACTCGCCGCCAATTTCCCGCTTGTCGGTGCGGTCATTACGTGCGCAGCGTCCAATACCGTCAGCCCATGCACGATTCCGGCCGCTACGACCATTACGGCATTCAACGGTACGACGGGCATCACCACATCGGCCAATACGACCACCACCTCCGCTAACGTCGTATGGGGCGCCGCGTGTCCCGCCGCAACCGGTGTCAACGTACCGGGCGTTAATCCCGACACGCTCTCCGGTCTTCTCGGTCCGCTCAGTTCGCCGTGGCCGCAGCGGTACAATCCATCGTCCAATGCAGGCGCGCCGTTCTACACAACCGCACGACTTTGTGCGTATGGTGGGTTTCAGAACGGATTTACGTTTGCACAGTTCCCGATCGGCGCGCACTAAGCTGACGTGAAATTCGGAAGGGATTACGACGATGGCGCAAGGTACCACCGTACCTAAAAGTTTTGCATACTTTGCTGCCATCGCCGCGACTCCTACGGATTTCACTCTGGACGCCGGCAATTACGCGTTTGAATTCATCTGGACGGCAGGCAGTGTGCAACTGCTAAAGCTGCTGCCCGATGGCACAACAACGATACCTGTAACCGGAGTTCTCGCCGCGACTACGTATCAAGTGATTTCGCTGCCAGCGGGACAGTATCGCTTGATAGTCGTCACCGGACCGGCAACTGTCGTAATCGAGAAGATCGACCGGGCAAGGAGCTGATGTCGTGAAGAACGTACGCGGAAAATCGCCGAATCACGAGAAACGCGAGCACGCCAAGCGGCCGGACGGTGAAGCGCGCCATGCGGTCTACACGAACTACACGCCGAAAGAGCACGCACGCTATCCGGAGCATCTGATGAGTGCTAAGGTAGAACGCCGCTCGCCGCTCAACGAACCGCGCCGGCTTCCGCAGACGGCCAAGGCCAGCGCACGATCAAGGTAGGAGCATACCATGCCGAAGAAGCACCTCGAAAACATGCACGTCGCTTTGAAGGAACTGGAAGGCCACGCAAGGAAGTTGCCGAACCAGAATTTTGCCGATATCGTGAAATCGGCGCA
>Ga0075030_100004462_pt1 | contig 12639 bp, 12 predicted proteins | sample LitLauG_LLR_2012_FD_71393 | JGI IMG/M metagenome (GOLD analysis project Ga0075030, IMG submission 71393) | Freshwater sediment microbial communities from Pennsylvania, USA - Little Laurel Run_MetaG_LLR_2012 | ecosystem: Environmental > Aquatic > Freshwater > Creek > Sediment | place: USA... | reverse complement strand
TTGTTGGATGGTCAAATTGCTGGGCGCGGCCGTCAGGCTGAAATCAGGCGCGGAATTCACGCTGAGGTTTACGGTGGCCGTATGAGTGAGCGAACCCGAAGTGCCCGTCACGGTCACTACGGCGCTGCCAATGGCGGCCGAGGCGGAAGCAGTCAAAGTGAGAATTGTGGAGGTCACCGAACTGGCAGGCGCAAAAGAAGCTGTGACGCCGCTCGGCAGGCCGCTCGCCGAAAAAGCGACAGTACCGCTAAAACCGCCCTGTGAAGCCACGGTGATGGTTGAAGTTACCGTCCCGCCGGGTGCAAGAGTCACACTTGCGGGAGAGGGACTCAAGCTAAAGCCGGACGCCGTGAGCAAGCCATACGCCGTCAGCCAGTGGTTCGTTCCAACATAGACTTTGCCGTTGACCACGGTGGGAACGGAAAACGACACTGAGGGACCGGGCAGGGCGTCACGCTTCGCGTTGGTAGCACTGGAGTAAAGTGTCGTCGCAACGTTGGTTGCATCATAAGCCCGCAGAATGCCCTGCGGAGCCGATGAGTCGATTGTCCAGACAATGGCGTTCGTGTTGCCGTTCGCGGAGATAACCGGATTGCCAGCCTTTTCAGCGACGGGCGGGGTGTCGCTACCGACCGCGACGGGACTGCTAGAAAGCACGCCGTTCGTCAATGAATATTGCCAGAGAGGAACACCGCCGCCCGCCCAAAAATAGACATTCCCGTTCCAATAGGCAGGCGCTCCCAGTGCGCCGTTCGCCACAGGCAGCCTTTGCAATACGTTGTCGCTAGAAGTGTTGTAGCCCCCCAGGTTGTCGCGATTCAGGACATAGATGACGCCGCCCACGGTGCTGTTAAACGCCGCTTGGCCTTTTCCTAAGTTAATCAGCAGATGCGGATAGGGGCCCGGCTGGTCGGGTAATACCAGTGCGCTGCCCGATCCCAAGTCCGAATCCTGCGAATCCAGAAGCGCTTGATTGTACGGCGTGAATTCGTCTGTCACCTGCAGCCCGGAGCTCAAATCTAAATTGAGAATCGAATCGCCGTAATCAACGGTGCCGGTGGCATACGGAGGGGTGGCCGTGTAATCACCATTTCCCGTTGCCACGAACATGCGACCTGCGCCGCTCGGGCCATTGGTATCGGCGGACAATCCGGCGCCAGCCATCCAAACGCCGCCACCCGATCCATTTGGCGTGAGCGGGAACACCGAAGTTTGTTGTAGTGTGCTCGCGCTGTACCCCATAATCCAGCCGTGCCACGGACCCAGATCGCAAGACGCTCCCCAGCCGATGTAGACAGTCCCGTTCAGCAACAGCAATCCGGGACGCTGGAACTCCCAAGCCGGATCAAAACTGAGAGAGCCACCAGTGCTGCCACTGCCAGTTCCAGCCACAGTCGCAGTGATGGTGGTGGGACCACCAAATTTCTCGGCCCCGGTCGTTACATCCAGCGCGTGCAAACGCTGAACGGGGTAACCGTTTTCCTGCGTTGCGGACACCAAGTACAACGTATTCGTGGCCGGATCGATGACGGGCGTCCCGGTAATACCAATGTAATTGCCACCGATGCTGCAATTCGAAAGCGGAGGCACGGATGTGGCGCCCGCGGCTGCGCCGTGAGCGGCGTCGGTCATAGTCACCTGCCATAGCGGCAAGCCGCCACGATCCGCGTCAAAGGCGTACACCGAATCATTCTCGGTGGCCACAAAGAGGACGTTGTACTGAGATCCTCCAACCGTGAGACTAGGCAAATAGAGTGGCTGTGCGTACACTTGTGCATCCACCGGAATGGTGAAAAGCTGTCCAAAGCCACTTGCGTTGACGTTGGCTGGGGTTAAGATCGTCTCCTGCAAATTCTGTCCGGTGCGTCCAATATCGTTGTGATAAGTGGTCACGCTTGTCTGAGAGAGCCCTGCGGAAGTGGATAAAAATGCCGCTGTCCAAACACAAAAAAGCGCGCGCAGTGATAAATTTCGCATCGTATACTATTAGGCCGCTGGAGTTCTGCTGCTGGCAAGTACCCTAGGTACCTTGGTACTTTGGCGCGGCATCGGCGTCAATTTCTGCGCAAACTGGCGTTCTTTCCTGTAACGGAAATTCCACGAATTTGCGTCTACTTAGGCCCTTCTGAAGAGCCTCCAATTCTGCGTCGCCGCTTGGGACGCGAGCCGAGTTGGGACTTCTGGGTCAAAAAAACGCGGCCTGATGAGCGGGCCTGCACAGGAATCGCAATTGTCGGAGGCGAAAATACTTCGATCCATGCGATTAAGATCCATGCGATTAAGATCCATGCGATTAAATGGATTGATGCATTACCTTGCACTCGGCGCGGCAATGTTCTTGTTGATCTATCATCAGGCCACAACTTGGATTCCCCTCTTTCCCTGGAATGACGTGGCCCGCTTTTCCCGCAAGGAAATAGTTTCGGAGTCCGCTTTTAACGGCCTGCTCATGGGTACAGGGGCGATCTGTCTCATGGCCGGGAATTCCGGATTCTCCCACTGGTATCCCCTTATCTACTATCCATTTCTATTCGTGGGCGAATGCGTCGATTGGTGGATTCCCTATTTTTCAGAAGGCTTCGCCAAAGCAAGAAAGGTTTGGGACTATGATTCGAAGTACGGGCGTACACTAAAGTTCATTCCGCACAAGGCAGGCAAGCGGACGCCGGACGCCAACCACACGCTACTCCACCTGGCAACAGTGTTCACGATTGTTGCTGTGTTCTTAGATCGGTATTCTTTGCCGAACCACTAACTTCTGGAAGCCGCCCGCAGTTTCTCTTCTAAGTCCGTCTGCGCGCGCTGAAGCTCGCCGGCAAATTTTTCAACCAACTCGGCGACGCTTGGCACTTCGTGAACCGTTCCAATACCCTGCCCGCATCCCCAAATATCCCGCCAAGCCTTCGCCTCCATGTTCCCGCCGCTCGCAAAATTCATTTTGGAGGGATCGCTCAGCGGCAGGTTCTCCGGATCGAGGCCGGCCTTGACCACAGAAGGCTTTAAGTAATTGCCGTGTACGCCGGTGAAGAGATTCGTGTAGACAATGTCGTCGGCGTTGGCATCCACAATCATCTGTTTATAAGCTTCAGCCGCGTTCGCTTCGCGCGAGGCAATGAACGCAGATCCCGCATAGGCAAGATCTGCCCCGCAAGCGAGTGCCGCCAGAATCGACGCGCCATGTGCGATCGCCCCCGCCAGTGCAACCGGTCCAACGAACCATTCGCGAATCTCGCGGATCAGGGCAAATGGCGAGAGAGTGCCGGCGTGTCCTCCGCCGCCCGCCGCCACCGGGATCAGTCCGTCGGCACCTTTGTCGATGGCTTTGTGGGCAAAACGATTATTGATCACGTCGTGAAGCGTGATGCCGCCATAACTATGAACGGCCTGATTGAGTTCCTCGCGCGCGCCTAATGACGTAATGACAATGGGCACGCGGTGTTTCACACAAACTGCCACATCTTCTTCCAAACGCTGATTCGATTTGTGAACAATCTGGTTCACTGCGAACGGCGCAGAGGGGCAAGTGGGATTGTGTTTGTCCCATACAGCCAACTCTTCCCTGATCCTGTGCAGCCACTCGTCCAAGACACCCGAAGGCCGGGCATTCAAGGCGGGAAACGCGCCTACTATTCCAGCCTTGCACTGTGCCAACACGAGATCAGGTGTTGAGATGACAAAAAGAGGCGATCCTATTAGAGGAAGGCGTAAACGTCCGCGCAAGATTTCCGGCAATGCCATCGCTCTTGCATCTTAGCGGAGAAGGCCTTTGATTTCTTAGGCGACCTTTGCTTCGAACAATTCTAAATCGGCAACATCGGCCAAGGCTTGTTTTGCCTTCTCGGCAAGTCCGCGCAGGCTGGTGTGTTTGGGGCGCATCAGTTTGCGCTCAACAGTCCGCCGGGCTCGCAGCAAGCGAATACGCACCGCTGTCTCTGACCAGCCATGCTGGCGGGCAATCTCCTGCACCTTGAAGCCTTCAATGTAATGACCTTCCAAAACGGCTCGGTCATTGGGCTTGCAGGAGTTGAGAATTCGCTTTACATCAATCGCGGCCACGTTCATGCGCGATGGCGCTTGCAAATCGGGCAACGTTTGCGTTTGCGGCTCACGCCGCAAATATGTTCTGTGAATATTCAACGCGATGCTGTTCGTCCAGGTCAATACCAGACCCGGGTCGCGTAATTGCTCTCGTCTTTCCCAGCCTTTGGCCCAGGCTGCTTGTGCCGTATCGAGCGCGGAATCATAAGAAAGTCCACGCGAAACCAGGAATCGCACCGTAAGGTTAAAACCCTTTTGGTACGCCCGGCCATATTCTTCATTTGTCATCAGGCTCACCGCTCTAAGTAAGTTGGTCTTAGCTCCAGGACATTTACCCTTCTCTTTGGCGATCAACGAAGTTGATAAGAGGGCTTAGTAAAAATGCCGAGGACTACTCCACTTGTGCAGTTTGAGGGCCATTGCAAATCTACCCAGACACCACCGCTAAGCGGTTGAAAACAATTAACTTGCCTAAGACGGCACCGATAAGCAAAGCGCAGCAAATCTTGCCGATCACGGCAAAAATTGCTGGCTGAGACTGCTGCGATGTTGTGGGGATTCAGAAAGCAATAAAAGTGCGCCAAGGCGCACCACGGCCGCGTGGGAAAAACGCTTCAAATCTGCGCTATGGATACTGGCGAGAAAAGACTATGCCTTGTCGTCTTTTTCGGGATCTTTGGTGGGCTTGGTCTCAATTTTGTCGTGATCTGCGTTGATCTCGCGCATGCTGTCTTTGAAAGACCGGATGCCTTTGCCTAGACCGGCTCCCAATTCAGGCAGCTTCTTGCCGCCAAAAAACAGAAAAGCCACGCCCAAAATGACCAACAAATGCATCGGTTGAAGAAGTTCGCCCATATTACAATTCTCCGCTCTTAGCAGAAACCCGGGGTTCTGCTCTCCTTGAGTATATACGAATACCACTGCTCCGGCGAAAGAACAACCGCTCACGCTATCGAAGGTCGGGGATGCAGAAAATTTCGTCGTAACCCGCCTTGCCTGCGGTTGACTTCCTGAAAAGGGTCGGCTATAGTTCCTAAAGTACTGAACTATCAACTAGTTGACGCCCCGAACGTGGCCTTTCCATGGGAAACATTTCAGCCTGGCAGCCAAGGGGTGAGTGGTTTACACTAACGGAAAACCACCCGACCGCGGGACTAGCCTGCTGCGGTAGACGGTTTTGATGCGCACATAGAGATCCACCAGGAAAGTGGCTTCTGATTAGGTGGCTTGTTAAATGACCCCCGAGCAAAACGACTCAGCTTCGACCAACCAAAGCGTCACCGCTTCCACTGAAACAGTGGCGGAGACGCCTGCCAATGTTGATACGGCTGATTATCAAGCTTTCCTAGACGACTACAGCAGTCAGTTCTCCTCCAACCAGGGTGAGCTTCTGCACGGCCACGTTCTAACGGTTTCCGAGAAAGAAGTAATCGTCGATATCGGCCGCAAGACTGAGGGAATGGTACCCGCTTCGCAATTTACTTGGGTGGATGGCAAACCTTCCGTGAAGCCGGGCGAAACCATCGATGTGATGATCGACCGCAGCGGCAATCAGGTCGAAGGCTACATTCTTCTGTCCTACGAACGCCCCCACCGTTTGCACATTTGGGAGGTTCTTGAGAAAGCCGTAAACGAGGGCACACCTGTCACGGGCAAAGTGACAAACAAGATCAAGGGCGGACTCACGGTAGATATAGGCGTGATTGCGTTTCTACCCAGTTCGCAAGTCGAAGCCCGGCCCGTCCACAATCTCGATAGCTATCTCGGTAAAGACATTGAAGTCAAAGTGCTCAAGCTCAACAAGCGGCGCGGCAATGCGGTGGTTTCTCGCCGCGGCTTGCTTGAGCAGGAGGCAGAATCTCGCAAAGCGGAAGCGCTCTCCAACATTCAAGAGGGTGCGGTGGTCACGGGCACAATCAAGAACCTCACCGATTACGGCGCGTTTGTCGACCTCGGCGGAATCGATGGCTTGCTGCACGTCAGTGATTTGAGCTACGGCAACGTGACTCACCCCTCGGCAATCGTGCACGTCGGCGATCAAGTTTCCCTCAAAGTACTCAAGTTCGACCGCGAAAAAGAACGCATTTCCCTCGGCCTGAAGCAGTTGCGGCCTGATCCATGGCTCGATATCGATACCCGCTATCCTCCACAGAGCAAAGTATTGGGCCGCGTGGTTAGCGTGACCGACTATGGCGCGTTTGTCGAGTTGGAGCCCGGCGTGGAAGGGCTCATTCACATCTCCGAAATGACGTGGAGCCGCCGTATGAAGCATCCGGCCAAAGTCGTCAAAGCGGGCGACCAAGTGGAAGCCATCGTGCTTGAGCTCAAACCCAAGGAACGCCGCATTTCCCTTGGCATCAAGCAGCTTGAGGCGGACCCTTGGACCACGGTCGCGGATCGCTACAGCATCGGTTCGGTGGTCGAAGGCCGCGTCCGCAAACTAGCCGACTTTGGCGCTTTTGTCGAAATCGAAGAAGGGATTGACGGCTTGGTGCATGTGTCCGATCTCTCTTGGACCGCCCACGTCAAACATCCGTCCGAGCTGTTGAAAAAAGGGCAAGTGGTGCAGGCCGCGATTCTCAATATAGACGCCAGCAACCGCCGCCTCTCGCTGGGCATAAAGCAACTTCAGCCTGACGCGTGGGAGACATTCTTCCGGACTCACCAAGTAGGCGATACCGTTCGCGGGAAAGTTTGCCGCGCCGCACCATTTGGCGTTTTCGTAGAGCTTCTGCCCGGTGTGGAAGGACTTTGCCATCGCAGCGAGATTTCCGACGAGGCAGGCAAGCGCCGCAACTTGAAACAGCCAGCTACGGCCGAAGAGCCCGCCTTGCCGCTAGGCCAGGAATACGATTTCAAAATCATTAAGCTAAATGAAGCACAAAAACGCATCGGCTTGAGTTTAAAGGCCGTTGTTGACGATGACGAGCAAAGCCGTCTGCAAGACTATAAGCGGCAGGCCGCCGCGGCCACGTCCACGGTTGGGGACGCCATGAAGCAACGCCAATCGGAAGATCCTAAGGATTAGGCAGGAACGTTAGATAGAGATGAAGAGCGAGAGTATATGACAAAGGCTGAGCTCATCGAAGAAGTTTCTAAAGTTGTCGAGATGACCCGCAAAGATTCTGAAACCATTGTGGAGACCATTTTCGACAGTATCGTGAACAGCCTTCACAAGGGCGATAAGATCGAGATTCGCGGATTCGGCAGTTTCCGCACGCGCCAGAGACAGCCTCGCATCGGGCGCAATCCGAAAACCGGGTCACGCGTTGACGTTCCATCCAAGCGTATTCCTTTCTTCAAGCCCAGCAAAGAGTTGCGCGACTTGGTGAACGGCGGCAGCAGCGATAAGCCCGTTGAGGCAAAGGCCCAAGTCGCCGACCGAGTTGTGCCGCACGGCTAGGAACTTGGCGCGATGGATCACCTGTGGGCGCCCTGGCGCTCCACGTACATGAAGAACAAGAGCGATCGCAGCAAGTGCATCTTCTGCGACGCCATCGCGGTGGGCGAGGATCGGGAAACCTTAGTCATTCACCGCGCTCGGCGCAATTTCGTCATCCTCAACCGCTATCCGTATACAAGCGGCCACCTGATGGTGGCTCCTTATCAGCACGTGTCTCGCTTGCAACAGGTTGACGAAGACACCGTTGAGGAAATGATGCGCTTGGCGCGCGCCGCCGAACGCATTTTGGAAGAAGCCTACCGGCCCCAAGGCCTAAACCTCGGTATGAATCTGGGTGAAGCCGCCGGCGCGGGCATTGAGCAGCACATCCATTTGCACGTTTTACCGCGCTGGATGGGCGATGCCAATTTCATGACCTCCGTCGGCGACACGCGCGTCCTCCCAGAGGAACTGACAAAGACATTCTCAAAGCTCGAGCCGGCGTTTAAGCTGCTAACTTAGCCTGCGATCTTACGCCGCTGCACCCTGCGCAGCCTTCAAGAACTGCAGATCGAATTCGAGTTTCACGTCGTCGCCCACCACCACTCCGCCCGTTTCGAGCGGTGCATTCCAGACTAAACCAAAGTCGCTTCGTTTGAGTTTGCCTTTCACGGTTGCGCCAATCTTGACATTGCCCCAAGGGTCTTTCGACTCACCCGAGATCTCTTCCACGGAGAGAGTCACTTCTTTGGTCACGCCGTGCAGCGTCAAGTCTCCTGTCACTTTCTGTGATTCGGGCCCTGCGCTTTCCACCCGCTTGCTCTTGAAGGTCATGCTGGGGTACTGCGCCACGTCGAAGAATTCCGGGCTCTTCAAATGTGCGTCGCGCTTCTCATCGTTGGTGTTCACGCTGTTCACGTCAACGGTAGCGTCTATTTTGGTTTCCGTCGGCTTATCGGGATCGTATGAGACCGTCCCCGTCACACCGCTAAATGTTCCACGCACGTTCGAAACCATCAGGTGGCGAACGCTAAATTGCACGTTGGAGTGTACTGCATCGATTTGATAGGTGTTCTTCATTCAGTTCCTCTTATTAGTTGTCTCTGAGACTTAGGCAGCCGAACGGACTTGCTCCATCCATTCGACCAGTTGTTTCAGCTTCTTTTCACCAAAACCGGCATATTGCCGGCGGTGATGTTCCAGAATGAGGGGCTGTAGTTCTTCCAATAGCCCCAAGCCCTTCACCGTAATTTGCGCTTTCACCACACGCCGGTCTTGCCCGTCGCGCGCGCGGCTGATCAATTCACGCAACTCCATGCGATCTAACAATCGCGTTATGTCCGGATCGCGGCTTACCATTCGTTCGGCGATCTGGCCGCAGGCTAGCGCTTCTTTAGCCCCACGTAAGATCCGCAACACATTGTATTGTGACGTAGTCAGATCGAACGGTTTCAACAACTCAGCCGTCCGTTGGGAGATTACGTCCGCCGTCCGCACGATACTCAACGAGACTTCTTCCTCAATCAGCGAAAACGGCTTCGTCATCTTGATTTCTTCAGCTAGTCTCGCCATGTATTCATATTAATCGTTACAACGACTATTGTCAAGAGGAATATATTACGAAGGAAGATCGCTTTTGAACGAAGTTTAACGTTTTTACGCTAAACCAACGCCACTCCACCCCGTTAGTCCTTACAGGACAACCTGTGACTATGAAAACCTTCTTTCCTTCGCTTTTCCTATGCGCCGCGCTTTCGGCATCCATCATGAGCGCAGCGCCACAGCAGTCATCGGACTCGACAAAGCCACTCCCTCGAATCAATGATCCGTTGTTTGTACGACTGGCCATGAGCCACGAACAAAAGGCGCAATATCATGCGATCAGCCGCGACCGGAAAATGCAAATCGACGCGGCGCTGGCGGATTCCACCCTTTCGCCCCGCGCCCGCCGCGAAAAAATCAGAGATATCCGCGCCGCTGCCGAGACCAGGATCCGCTCCATCCTCAATCAGAACCAGTTGGACGAATACGATCAATTGAAACGGGAGCGTCAAGAGCGTGTCATCGGCCGGCGTGACACAACCATGGCGACTCCGCAACCCACCAATCCTCAAAGTAATCCGCAATAGAAGGAGCATCACAATGCAATTGAGAATTGTTGTTTCGGCGAGTGCGCGCGCCAGTCTGATCACGGCGGGCGCGCTGCTAATGAGCGGGATGTCACTCCTGGCCCAAGTACCCAACGGACAATTGGCGGGCACGATCTACGATCAGGCCGGTGCCCGATTGCAGCAAGCAACTGTAACAATTCGCAATGTGGCGAGCGGCTTTGAGGCGATCGCTCGCGCTGCCAACAGGGGCGAATATCGCTTCGAAAGCGTACCGATCGGCAAATATTCGGTTCGCGCCTCGGCCAAAGGGCTGACCACCGTTCAAATTAACGATATTCTGATTCAGTCAAACAAGACGGCTAACATAAATGTCACCTTGCCGGAGTCGCGCAACACACCCATTTCGGTTGTGGAGGTTTCAGAAGCGCCCGAACCGGTCGAGCCGAATGCCGCCGCAACAGGTCAGGCCGTTCCCACCCCTCAAGCTCCCGCAGTTGCGCAGACAACTGCACCGAACGCTCAGGAAGACGCCAAAATTATCGACCCCAAAGTAGTCATTGGTGAGATCAACGCGATCCGCGACAGGCTAGCGCTGAGCGCTGACCAACAAACGAAGATCCACGCAGTTTTACAGCAACGGCAAGAGCAAATCTTCGCCATCCGCGCCGATAACTCGCTCACCTTACCGGAGCGGCGCGAAAGGGTCAAAGCCGCTCGCGCTGAGGCGGACAGTAAATTCCGGGCGCTCCTGAATCAGGACCAGTTGGATGAATACGACGAAATCCTCCGCGAGCGCCGCGAACGCGCCTTGCAGCACAAACAAGCCACGCTAGCCTCGCACTGATTAAACGTGCCGAGAGAAAGCGAATGAGGACTGAGTTTCCGACTCCGTCCCCTTTTCTTGCCTCAGACGTTTGTGACCAGATCGCGCTACTTGTGGCTGGATCCGCCGCCACCGCTGCTCGCGTGTGCGCCACCACCACCACCGCCCATGCTGGCACCGCCGCCACCACCGGTGCTGACGTGAGAAGCCGATGAACTTCCACCACCACCACTGACTCGGCTACCGCCACCGCCACCGCCCGCATTGTATCCGCCGCCAAAACTGCCCCGTGACACTGGCGCGCCCGACGCGGTCCGCAGACCGCCGCTTGCCGCAATACTCCGTGACGTCTGGATTCGTGCTGCTTCAAAACTGGCAGGCGATGCTGTGCGAACCCCAATTGCCGGCATGTGTTTCGGGTTCACCGGCACGGTCATTCCCGCCGCAGTGCGAGGCGCGCTAGCCACCAGGACGGGTTTGATCGGCGGCTTAACAGGCTTGCCACCCGTCGTCACGTATGTTCCGCCGCCCGGAATCACCACAACGGGCGCACCATAGACATAACCGGGGCCGTAGAAACCCCATCCGAAGGGACTGAAGAACTCGCCGCCCGGCATCCAAAGCCAAGAATTGAACCCGTTGCTCCAAAACCAGCCTTGGCCGTAGAACCCGCCGTAACCGAAGCCTGCGTTGTAGCCGTTCGATCCGGTACCGCTGCTATAAGCACTCTTCGCGGCTTGGTATGTCAAGCTGGCATTGTACTGTGACCGGATGTTGCTCCAGGCGAACAACTCATCTTCGCGGTCTTTGTCAACACCCTTTGGCTTTAGCGAATCGGCCAAAATCACTTCGTGACCCTTGCCTAAGCTGGCGTGTTTTTCGCCAAAAGTAACGGATGCTTTCCCGTCAATCACACCGACCGACGCCGCTTCATTAGCCGCAAATCGATACAGCCCGATCTTTTCAATTTCTGTGAGACCGCCGCGCATGCTCACAGTGAGTTGGCTCTCTTTGACGAACTGATCAACCTCAATCATGCTTTCGCCAGCCTCAACCGCCAACTGAGTATCAATCAGCGAAGGCTTCAGCATTCTTACGCGGCTATGGTCGCCTACACGCAGGAACACGCCGGGCGTCAGCAGCACCTCAGCTTTGCCGTCTTGGGTTTCAAGCAATCCACCGGCATTCAGAAAAACGGACTTTAGGCTGCTCGAATCTATCGGCTGCCCATCCACAGTCACGTTTCCCTCTATGTAGTTCACGGCTCCCGGCTTGGCGGAAATCGTGTACGACTGCGGGAGTGCCACCACGGCAACGGCAAACATTCCGCCCAAGATCTTCGCACTGAACAACGACGCTCTTTGCATAATGACCTCTCTTCCGACGCACTGTCCGGCCTAACCTCCCGGACATATTGACCCAACCTTATTGTACGCCTGTTTTTGCAGTACTTGACAACGGTTTTTCTTCCCCTAGTACTTTTGGAGCTGGTCGAGTGTTAGCTGAATAACGTTCAAAGAATTCGATGATCCGCAGCATGTGGTCCATGCGCTGCTGGGGCATCCCAGATCGCGTGATCTCATGGCCGGCGCCAGGATATCGGACGTACTCCACTGGCCGATTCTGCTGTTTTAGGGCCCGAAACAGCATTTGTCCCTGCACAATGCCGGTCCGGTTATCCGAGCTGCCATGGATGATCAGCAAAGGCGTTTTGATGTTCGCCACATAGGTAATTGGCGATTCTTTGTCCAATAATCGGCGCGTTTCCGGTTCCCACGGATAGCCGCCAAACTCCTCAGGCACTAACCTATATGCATTTCCTTCGCCAAAAAATGTGGCCAAGTCGTACACACCCCGCAGCGCCGCGGCCGCCTTAAACCGATCAGTATGCCCAACCATCCAGGCCGTCAGGTACCCAGCGTAAGATCCGCCGGTTAGGAACAGGCGGTTTTGATCCATTATCGGTTCCTGGGCGGCTGCATCGTCTAGTGCCGCCATCACGTCTCCCATCGGCCCCTCGCCCCAATCTTTAAAGTTGGCGCGTTGAAAGTCGTAACCGTAACCACTCGATCCGCGAGGGTTGCTGTACACCACCCCATAGCCGAAGGAACAGAGAATTTGAAACTCATGCCACATCGTGAACTCGCCTGGCCCCCACATCGCCGAAGGGCCGCCGTGCATATCCAACACCCAGGGATACTTCTGCCCCGCTTCGGCATGAGTGGGCCGCATGACCCAATATTGGACGCGTGTGCCATCGGGACGCGTAATCCAATGCTCTTCGG
>Ga0075030_100004457_pt1 | contig 12649 bp, 14 predicted proteins | sample LitLauG_LLR_2012_FD_71393 | JGI IMG/M metagenome (GOLD analysis project Ga0075030, IMG submission 71393) | Freshwater sediment microbial communities from Pennsylvania, USA - Little Laurel Run_MetaG_LLR_2012 | ecosystem: Environmental > Aquatic > Freshwater > Creek > Sediment | place: USA... | reverse complement strand
GTCACTGCTCGGGGCCCGACCACCCCCCACCGTTCGCCTTCCGACCCACCGGAAACCGGGACCGCGAGCCCGGCGCCGAGGTCGAACCACCCACCACGGACCCGGCCCTGCACGAGGTTGACACCCAGCAACGTCGCCACCCACGGGGACGCCGGCCGCCGTGCCAGCGAGGCCGGCGTGCCCCGCTGCACCACCCGGCCGGCGTCGACGATGGCGAGGGAGTCGGCCAGGGCCGCAGCGTCGAGGGGGTCGTGGGTGACCACCACGCACGACGCGCCGGACCGGGTCACGTGGTCACGGAGCAGTCTGCGTACGACCGGCCGCCGGGTCGCGTCCAGTGCCGCCATGGGCTCGTCGAGCAGCAGCAGGCGCGGCCCGGTGGCCAGCGCCCGGGCCAGGGCGACCCGCTGGGACTGTCCTCCGGACAGGCTCCGTGGCCGCTGGTGGGCGACGTCGGCGACGTCGAGGCGCTCCAGCCAGTCACGCGACATCGCCAGTGCCTCCGACTTCGACGCGCCGTGGCGGCGCGGCCCGAAGGCCACGTTGGCCAGCGCGTCGAGGTGCGGGAAGAGGAGGTGCTCCTGGTAGACCAGTCCGCACGAACGCCCTTCCGGGGGAACCAGGACCCCCTGGGCCGGATCGTCGAGCACCTCACCGTCGAGCACGATCCGCCCCCGGCTGAGCGGGAGCACCCCGGCCAGCGCCCGCAGCAGGGTGGTCTTGCCGGCACCGTTCGGGCCGAGGACGGCCACCACCTCCCCGTCGGCCGCCTCGAGGCCGATGTCCTCGTGGAACCCGTCGAGCCGCACGCCGACGTCGGCGGACAGGGTCACCCGCGCACAGCGCCCAGCCACCGGCCGCGCAGGGCGACCAGGACCGCGAACGAGATCACGAGGAGGAGGAACGACAGCGCCACCGCCACCCGTTCGTCGCCCTCGAGCGCGAGGTACACAGCGAGCGGGAGCGTCTGGGTGCGCCCCTGGATGTCACCGGCGAACGTGATGGTGGCGCCGAATTCACCCAGGGCCCGGGCCCAGGTGAGCGCGGCTCCGGCGATCAGCGACGACGAGATCATGGGCGCCGTCACCAGGCGGAACGTCGCCCATCGACCGGCGCCGAGCGACGACGCCACCTCCTCGTACCGGACGTCCATGACCTGGAGGGCCGCCTCCACGGTGACGATCAGGAAGGGCATGGCCACGAAGGTCTCGGCCAGCACCACCCCGGCGGTGCTGAAGGTGAACTGGACGCCGAACCAGTCGAAGAGTGGACGCCCGAGGATCCCGTCCCTGCCGAACGCCAGCAGGAGGGCCACGCCGCCCACCACGGGGGGGAGCACCAGCGGGAGCACGGTGACGGCCCGGACGACGGACTTGCCCCGGAACTCGGTGCGCGCCAGCAGCCAGGCCAGCGGGAGGCCCAGTACCACCGACAGGCCGGTCGCCCACAGCGAGCACACGAGGGAGAGGCGCAGTGCGTCCAGTGCCACCGGCGACGTCAGGTCGGAAACGAGCGTGGACCACGAGACGCGGGCCAGGAGCCCGATCAGCGGCAGGGCCAGGAGCGCCACCGCCACCACCCCCGTCGCCAGGAGGAGTGCCGGCGGCCGGCGCACCCTGTCCACCGGAGCCGACACGGTTCAGGTGGGTAGGAGGAAGTGTGCGTGCAGGAGCGTCGCCCGACCGACGGGACCCAGGACGTAGGCGACCCAGGCCGACGCGAGGGGACGATCCGCCGTGGTGGCCAGGACGCCGATCGGATAGCTGGTGGTGACGTTCTGCGCCGGGCGGATGGGGACGGCCAGCCCCGACGTGCCGACGGTTGCGGCGTTGGTGACGTACACGATGCCCGCATCGGCGTCCCCGGTGGTCACCTGGGCCAGCGTCGCGTCCACGTTGGCGCCCAGCGACACCTTGGACGTCGCCAGTGTCACCCCGGCCCTGGTCAGGGCCTGCTGTGCGGTTGACCCGCACGGTGCGGTCGGCACGCAGAGGGCCACGACCGTCGCCTTGTCCAGGTCGGCCAACGTGTGGATCCCGAGCGGGTTCTGCGGCTTCACCACGATCTCGAGGCTGTTGCGGGCGAACGTCACCGGCGTGCCGGAGATCAGGTGGGCGGTCTGCACCGTCGCCATGTTCGTGGGGGACGCCGACGCGAACACGTCGGTCGGCGCCCCGGCCACGATCTGCGTGGCCAGCGCACCCGACGATCCGAAGTTGAATACGACGGTCGTCCCGGGGTGGGCGCGATGGAAGCTCGCCGCCAACTGGGTGAATGCCCCGGTGAGCGACGACGCCGCCGACACCGTGATCGACCCCGACGGCTGTGGAGCCGTGGCCGTGGTGGTCGTGGTCGTGGACGTCGAGGAGCACCCCGCACCGGCGACCGCCAGCGCGGCGATGGCGGCCGCCGTGCCCACACGGCTCATCCTGCGCCTCACGGCTGGGTGACCTCCATGATCACGTCGGTCGCCTTGACCACCGCGCTGGCCAGGTCGCCTTCCTCGAGGGCCAATGCGTCGGCCGCCTCCCGGGTGAGGAGCGAGATGATCCGGAACCGCCCTGCCCGCAGCTCGATGATCGCGGTCAGCTTGTCGCGCTCCACCCGGGTGACCACGCCGTTGAAGCGGTTGCGCGCCGACTGGACCTGCAGCTGGTCGGGCGCATACGCCTCGTCGTCCTCACGGACGAAGCGGGCCAGTTCCGCCCCCTCGACCAGACGGTGGCCACCATCGGTGCGCACCGTCTCGAGCCGACCCTCGTCGCACCACCGGCGGACGGTGTCGGCGCTCACACCGAGCAGGTCGGCCAGCTGACCGGGTCGATACTGTGTCATGCGGGAACCTTACCGTCGGGAAGCTCGATTCTGCCCGTTATTTTGCTCACGATACCAGTGTCTGCGGGTTTCTACTCCCCTTCCTCTGGCTCATGCGGGTCTTGTCGATCGTCACGGTGCCGTTCGTCGACCGGGCGCTCCCACACCCCCGATCGGCCGCCCGACTTGTGCCACAGGGTGAGGTCCTCCACCGAGGCGGCCGGGTCGACCTCGAGCAGGGCCTGGACCAGGACCAGCGCCGCCGCGGCGCAGGCGGTCAGTGACTCCATCTCCACGCCGGTGCGTTCCGCCACCGAGGTGACGGCACGGACGGCGAACCCGTCGGGCTCGACGGACACGTCGACGACGAACCCGTCGAGGAGGAGCGGATGGCACAGGGGCACCAGTGTCGGCGTCCGCTTGGACGCCATGATGCCGGCGATCCGGGCTGTTTCGAGGAGGTCGAGACCGCCGGGCGGGTGTCGGAGCACGGCGGCGACGTCGGCCACGCTCCGGACGGAACACCGGGCCTCCGCCACCCGGCGGGTCACCGGTTTGGCGGACACGTCCACCATGTGCGCCTTGCCGTGCTCGTCCACATGGGTGAGGCGGGTGGCGGGGGCCTCGTCGGGCGCCCGACCCGTCATCCGCCCGACACCGGGGGCAGGACGGCGAGCTCGTCCCGCTCGTCGAGCACGGCGTTCCGATCGGCCGCCTGGCCGTTCACCCACAGCCGCGAGGTGGCGGCGACCTCGGCGAACGGCAGCCCGAACCGACGGGTCGCCTCGTCCAGCACCTCCGCCACGGAGGTGCCGGGGACGTTGACGCTGCCCACGCCCGCAACGGTGCGGGCCGGGCCGAACAGGCGCAGGACAGGCACCGGTCTAGCCCCCGATCATCGACATGGAGCGGTTGGGTCGGACGAATCCGGGTTCGTCGATGCCGTGACCCGGGCGTTTTCCCCAGACGGCCAGTCGCAGCTGTCGTTCGATCGCCTCGTCCGGCTCCCCCGTGCGGAGGGCTCGACGGACATCCAGTTCGTCGTCGCTGAACAGGCAGTTGCGGACCGCACCGTCCGCCGTCAGGCGGAGTCGGTTGCACGTGCCGCAGAACGGCTGGCTGACACTCGAGATGACCCCGATCTCGCCGGCGCCGTCGACGAACCGGAACCGATCGGCCGGGGCGTGGTCGTCGGCCCGGGCCACCGCCGCCAGTGGCCAGCGGGCGTGGATCTGCCGCACGACCTCCGCACCCGGCACGAGCAGGTCGCGGCGCCAGGTGCCCTGGGCGTCGAGCGGCATGAACTCGATGAACCGGACGGTCCGACCGGTCGAGCGGGCGAAGCCGGCGAAGTCCAGGACCTCGTCGTCGTTGCGACCGGGCTGCAGTACCACGTTCACCTTCACCGGCGGCAGTCCCGCCGCTTCGGCGGCGTCCATGGACGCCAGTACGGTGGCCAGGTCGCCCCGCCGGCGGATGGTGGCGAAGCGCTCGGGACGGAGCGAGTCACAGCTCACGTTCACCCGGGTCAGGCCGGCCGCCACCAGGGCAGGCAGCGCAGGCGTCAAGAGCATGCCGTTGGTGGTGAGCGACACCTCGGCGAACCCGAGATCGGACAGTCGTCCGACCAGTCGGTCGAGTCCCCGCCTGACCAGCGGCTCGCCGCCGGTAAGCCGCACCGCATCGACGCCCACCGAACGCGCCACGGACGCGACCCGGGCGATCTCGTCGAACGACAGCAGTGCCGGACCGGGCAGGAAGGTCATGCCCCGGTCCGGCATGCAGTAGGTGCAGCGCAGGTTGCAGCGGTCCGTCACCGAGATCCGGAGGTCGTCGTGCACCCGGCCGAACGTGTCGACCAGTGGACCCGACTGCGGCATGTCCTGGACGTGCGCTGTCGGCGGGGGCGCCACGTGTCGGCGGATGACGGGGGCCTTCGACAGGACCACCGGCACGGTCGTCACGCCTGCCCGCCCGTCGGTGCGGGGACGACCTCGAGCCGGTCCGGTGCGATGGCCACGACCCGGACGATGTCACCCCGGGCGGCGCCGTCGCCGTCAGGCAGCTCGACCAGCGCATTGGAGCCGGCCATGACCGACAGCTGGTGGGACTCCTGTCCGAGCAGGGGACGGACCCACCAGGAGCCCGAGTCGTCGAGGGACAGGACCGAGCGCACGAAGTGCGTCTTGCCGTCCGGCCGCCGGTCCAGCGGCGCCACCAGCCGCGCCGGCACCGACAGCCGGTCCAGTGCGGGGTGTCCGGCCATCAGCCGCACGGCGGGGCGGACCAGCAGCTCGAAGCTCACCATGGCGGACACCGGATTGCCCGGGAGCCCGAACACCGGGGTGGCCGACCCCTCCAGCAGACCGAAGGCGAACGGCTTGGCCGGCCGGATGGCGACCTGCATCCAGCGCATGGTGCCGCCGCACCGCTGGCGCAGCACGGTCCGGACCACGTCGGCGTCGCCCACACTCACCCCACCGCTGGTGAGGACGGCGTCGCACCGTGCGCCGGCGTCGTCCAGGGCCTCCACGACGGCCCGCTCGTCGTCGCCGACGATCCCCAGGTCGACGGCCTCCCATCCCTCCTGGCGCACGAGGGCGAGCAGCGAATGGCGATTCGCGTCCCGGATGCCACCGGGGGGGAGGGCGTGACCGGCCTCGACGAGTTCGTCACCGGTCGACAGGACGCCGATGCGGGGACGCGGGTGGACGAGCACCTCCGCCACGCCCTGGTTGGCCACACTCCCGAGGTGGGCCGGCGTGAGCGCCACACCGGCACCCACCACCGTGGCACCCACCTCCACGTCCTGTCCTACGGTCCGGACGAAGGTGCCCGCTTCCACCGGTCGGTCGATCACGACAGTCGAACCGCCGGCCTCGGTGGTGCACACCTCGAGCATGCACACCGCGTCGGCCCCGGGCGGCAACGGGGCGCCGGTCATGATCCGGACGGACCGACCCGCCCCGACCACCGGGAGCTCGGGCGAGCCGGCCAGGACGGTGCCGACGACCTCGAGGTGGACCGGACCGTCCGGGGACGCCCCCGCCAGGTCCGCCGACCGGACGGCGAACCCGTCCATCGACGAATTGACGAACGGCGGGACCGGCTCGGCCGCCACCACCGACGCGGCGCTGACGCACCCGAGTGCATCGTCCAGCCCAACCGACCGGGGCGGCAGCACCCGGCACGAGCCGAGGACGAACTCCCGTGCCTCCGCCAAGGGGATCACGGGGCGACGTCCTCGATGTCGTGGGCGCACAGGCCCCAGTCGGTGCCCCCGGCCCAGGTCTCGCGCTTCCAGACGGGTACGGAGCGCTTCAGCGTGTCGATGCAGTAGCGGGCGGCGTCGAACGCCTCGGACCGGTGGGGCGTCGACACCACCACCAGGACGCTGGTCTCCCCCACGTCGAGGCGGCCGACCCGGTGCACCAGGGCCAACCGCCCGATCGAGGGCCACGACCGCCGGGCCGCCACCGCCACCCCGGCCAGGCGCGGGACGGCCTCCTCGGGGAAGACCTCGTACTCGAGCGACGTGACCCCGGGCCGGCCGTCCGAGTGGTCACGGACCACACCGCTGAAGGTGACCACCGCACCACACGACGGCACCGTTGCCCAGGCGAGCACGTCCTCCATGGGCGGCAGCCGGTCGGCGACGTCGATCCAGTCGGTCCCCTGGTCGTCCGGATCCGGCACTCGACGCCCTCCTCCCCGCTGGCCACGCGGCCGACCGTCGGTGCGACGGCCCGGGACGTCCCCCATCTTACGGACCACCCCCGGCGGCGCCGGCGGTCGGGCGGGCGGACCGGACTCCATGTCAGTGGGGTCGGCCCCCGCCGAGCAGCTCCAGGGCGTGGGGGACGACGTCGACGATCGCCTCCAGGCATTCCACGGCCCCGGCCGGCGATCCGGGCACGTTCACGACCAGGCTGGTACCGAGTGTGCCGGCCACCCCGCGCGACAGGCGCCCCAGGGGGTTGACCGCCCGCATCGCCTCGGCCAGTCCGGGCGCCTGCCGGTCCAGTACGGCCAGGGTCCCCTCGGGCGTGTGGTCGGCAGGGGAGAACCCGGTGCCGCCGGTGGTGACGATCAGGCCGTGGAACCCGTCGGCCGCGGACCGCAGCGCCGCCGCCACCGGCCCGGTGCCGTCCGGGACGACGTCCACGGCCGACACGGTGAAGCCGTGCCCCTCCAGGAATGCGACGACCCGGGGTCCTGACCGGTCGTCGCGCCCGCCGGCGTGGACCGAGTCGGACACCGTCACCACCTTGGCTTCGAGCACCGGCTCACGGTAGCGGAACGACGGGCCGTGGCCGGTGGGCCGCGGTTGACCACCGGAGGACCCGTGGCAGAGTGGTCCGATGGGCATCGTGCGGCGCAGGGGTCCGGTGCCGACGGATGCCCCGGCCGGTGGCGGCCGCTCCCGAGGGTTCGACCCGTCCCCCACCCCGTTCACCGACGGCGACGGCCTCGCCGTGGTGGGCACCGGCCTCGCCCACCGCTACGAGGGGCCCTCGGGTCCCGTGCCGGTCCTGGTCGACGTCACCTTCACCGTCCCCCGCGACGGCTACGCCGCACTGGTCGGACCGTCCGGTGCAGGCAAGACGACCCTCCTCTCCCTCGTCGGGGGTCTCGAGCAGGTCCAGACCGGGAGGCTGGAGGTCGGGGGACAGGACGTCGCCTCCCTGGAAGGCGACGAGCTCGCCGCCTACCGGCGTTCGACGGTCGGGTTCATCTTCCAGAATTTCGGCCTGCTGGAGGCCCTGACCGCGTCGGAAAACGTCGAACTCGCCGCCACGCTCGCCGGGGACCGCACGGCGGCCCGCCGACGACGCACCGCTGATCTGCTCGAGGCGGTGGGGATGACCCCACGGGCGTCCCACCGACCGGGCGCGCTCTCGGGCGGCGAGCGGCAACGGGTGGCCATCGCCCGGGCCCTGGTCAACTCGCCCCGGCTGATCCTGGCCGACGAGCCCACCGGCAACCTGGACGCCGACACCTCCGACGAGGTCATGCACCTGCTCGAATCGTTGCACCGCGACCGCGGCTGCACCCTGATGGTGGTCACCCACGACCGGGTACTCGCCGGTCGTGCGACCCAGCAGCTGGCGCTGGACCGCGGCCGGATCACCTCGACCACGACCGCGGCGCCGGGCGTACGCCCGACGGGTGCGCCGGTGAGCGGTCCATGAGCTGGGCCGACACCGTTCGATTCGCGGCCCGCAGCGTCCTGCGCCGCCCGGGACGGGCCGCGCTCACGGTGGTCGCCGTTGCCCTGGCGGCCGCCCTCTTCACCGCCATGCTCACCATGGCGGCCACGGCCCAGGGCCGGGTCCTCAACCAGCTGGCCAAGGGCGGTCCTCTGGCCGGCATCCAGGTGGCGGCGGCGGCGCCCAACCCGTCCCAGGCCGGTGTCGACAACCCGACCCGTGGTGCCCCCAAGCCGATCGACCAGGCCGCCCTCGACCAGATCGCCCGGATCCACGGGGTCGACGTGGTGCTGCCCATCGTCACGGCCCAGGCGCTGGTGGCCTGGCCCGGTCACACCGCCACCGACGGCAACGGCGCCGGACCCACGGGATCGGGCAGCGTCGTCTTCGACCAGTTGGTGGGCGTCGACCTGTCGCGCCTGGGCGACTTCCCGGTGACCCTGTCCGCCGGCCGGTTCCCGACCCCGGGCTCGATGACCGAGGTCGACGTCACCCCGGTCCTGCTCGCCCGGTACGGGATCACCGGGACCCGCACCCGTTCGGTGGTGGGGACCCAGATCGTGCTCGGTGCCCCGCGCGGGTTCCGCAGCGCCGACGGGACACCGGTGTTCCGCAGCCGATGGACGAAGGCCGTCGTCGTCGGCGTGGTCACCCAGCAGGCCGGCTCCGGCGGCGTCCTGGCCTCACTGGCCCTGGTCCAGGCCGACCACCGGTGGACGGCGGGCGGTGACCCCACAGTCGACACCGACGCCAACCGGTCGCCGTACGCGGGCCTGTTCGTGATCGCCCGGGGTCTCGATGCGGTCCCCTCGGTCCGGGCCGAGGTCGAGGCGGTCGGGTACTCGACGAGTGCTCCCGAGAACCTGATCGCCACCGTCGAGCGGTACGTGCACGTGGTCGAGATCGTGCTGACCGGGATCGGGGTCATCGCCCTCGCCATCGCATCGCTCGGGATCACCAACGCCCTGCTGGCCGCCGTGCGTGAGCGTCGCCGGGAGATCGGCATCCTGAAGGCCGTCGGTGCCCGTGACCGTGACGTCCTGCGGTCCTTCCTGATCGAGGCGGCGGTGATGGGGGCGCTGGGCGGTCTCATCGGGACGGTGCTCGGGTTGGCACTGGCCCGACTGGTGGCAGCCATCGTGGACGGCTACCTGACGAGCCAGGGACTGGCCGGCGTCCACGTCTCGACGCCGTACCTGCTGGGGATCGGCACCGTGGTCGGTGCCACCGTCCTCGCCGTGGTGGCCGGGACCGTTCCGGCCCGCCGGGCCGCGCGCCTGCCGGCCCGCGAGGCGGTGGAGCTGTGAGGTCCACCCGCACCGTCCGCCTGGCGGTCGCGTCGTGTGCGGTCGGCGCACTGCTCGCCGCGTGCGGTACGCCCAGGGCGACTCCGACCACGCCGCCCCGGCCGTCCGGCCCACCGACCACCTACGTCGCCGTGGGCGGGAGCGATAGCGTCGGCGACGGTACCGGTGATCCGCTGCTCGACGCGTGGCCCCAGCAGTTCTTCCGACGCTCGCTCCCGCAGGCCGCGGTGCTGGTCAACGCGGCCGTCCCCGGGTCGACCGTGGCCGCCGCGCTGGGTGACCAGGCCCCGCTGGCCGCCTCGTCACACGCCACCGTGGTGACCGTGTGGCTCGTCTCGGCGGACCTGCTGGGCGGCACCCCGCCGGCGACCTACGGAGCGGAGCTGCTGCGCCTGCTCAGCGCACTCCGCAGCGGGGGTGCCACGACCGTGCTGGTGGGCAACGTCCCGCCGCTCGACCAGCTGCCCGGCTATCCCGCCTGCCGCGACGGGGCCGCCGACACCGGCCGGTCACTCCGTTGTCCGGCCGAGCTCCCCGCTCCGGCCACGCTCGCCGCGACCACGGCCGCCTACGACCAGGTGATCGCCGCCGACGCCGCACGGAGCGGGTCGGTCCTGGTCGATCTGCACGACGCGGTCCCGTCCTCGGCCGCGCACGGGGGTGCACCCTTCCTCACCCCGTCCGGCACCGACCTGTCCACCGCCGGGAGCACGCTCGTCGCCCGGACGTTCGGCGCGGCACTGCCCACCGCCGCCAGTCACACCGCCTGAAGCACCACCACGGAACGGTCCGCCACCTCGTCGGTACTCACCACGTGGAACCCGGCCGCCTCGGCCAGGGCGCCGACCGCGTCCGCGCCCACCAGGACCCACGGGAACCAGCGGCTGACCGCCTGGTGGGTCTCCCACCGTCGGTCCTCGCTCCTGACCCCGGACTGGCTGCGCTCGACGTCGGCGACGACGCGACCCTCCGGATGGAGCAGCTGGCGCACCCGTTGCAGGAGACGCACCGGGTTGCCCCCGATGCCGATGTTCCCGTCGGCGAGCAGTGCGTGCGTCCACGTGGTGGCGTCGGGCATCGGGGCGAACACGTCGTGGTGGATGGCCCGGCCACCCCGCTGGAGCGTCATCTCCACGGCCACCGCCGACACGTCCACCCCGAGCGAGGTGACACCCCGACCGGCCAGTGCCGCCGTCAACCGCCCGGGCCCGCACCCGACGTCGACGGTGGGCCCGAGGCAGCGTTCGAGCAGCGCCTCGTCCACGGCCCGGTCGGCCTGGGTCGAGGCGGCGCCGCCCAGCCACCGGCCGATGGCGAGCGGCAGGCGGGACCCGTCGGACGTCGAGATCCAGCACGGCTGCCCGGTCGAGATGTGCCGGTACAGCACATCGGTTCCGACCACTCGACGCACCGGCACGGCCATGGGCGACGGATCGCACGAACAGGTGCCGCCGGTCGTCACGGACGGGGCGGTGCCGGTACCCAGCGTCAGCACGTCGCTCCCCCACTGCTCGCCTCGGTGCCACTCGGGGCGGCGGCGTCGGCCGGCACGACCGACGGCCCCGCCGCCTCCGACTCCGCGCCGCGGCGCCGGACCTGGACCGTGCGGACCGCGTAGGCGACGGCGCTGGCGGCGAAGAACGCTCCGGTGAGCAGCAGCCATCTCCCGAGGTAGGGCTGCTGGGTGAGCCCGGTCGCCCGCTGGTAGGACGCCGAACCCTGCTGGATGATCCCGGGGAAGAACAGCAGGAGGAGGAGTCCGCTGGCCATCGTCGGGATCCGCAGGTAGTTCCGCGGCGACACCGCCGGGGTCACCTGGGGCGCCCGGCCGGTCACGGCCCGCCAGCCGGCGCCGAGCGACCGGTCGGCCAGTGCGTAGAACGGGAACAGGACGAGGTCGTGGAGGACGATCGCGCCGAGGAACCACACGATGATCGACTGCCACCACACCTTGTCGTTCCAGAGCGAGTGGACGCCCAGCTGGCTGATCACGTACCCGACGAGGGCGAAGCTGGCGAGGAGGGTGAGCAGATGGAGCGGATGGGCGCCGTAGCGACGTCGGGCCCGGTCGGTGGCGGCGCCCATCTCAGCGCACGAACTCGATCGAGCGGACCCACTTGGTGCAGTGGACCCCGGGCAGGGCGGGCACGATCACCCGGGCCGGGTATCCGTGGTCGGGCGAGAGGTCGACCCCGTTGACGCAGAGGGCGAGCAGGGCGTCGGGGTCGAGCACCTGGTTCCCCTGGAGCCACGCCTCGCTGAATCCACCGCCACCCTCGAGCGACTGCACGTGGGCCTTCGACGGGTCCGGCACGCCGGCCAGACGGGCCAGGTCGGCCAGGCGCACCCCGGTCCACCGCTGAGTGGAGGACCAACCCTCGACGCAGGCGATCGGGAGGTCCGCGGTGTGCTGGTGCATGGCCATGAGCGTCACCCGGTCCAGGGTGACCTCGGCGCTCCCGCCGGTGAGGGAGAGGCGCCAGCTCGGACCGGTGGCGGAGGGCTCGATCGACGCGGCGACCGCCGTCTTGTTGACCTGGAAGTCGTTGGGTCCGTTTCCGTAGGACCGACCGCGCGGGATCAGGAGCGCCGCCTCCCGGGCCACCCCGCCGATGCTCTGCCCCACGGTGAGCACCGCGACGAGGAGCGACCCGCCGCCGACCAGGGCCAGCGCGCCCCGGCGACTGATCGTGGGAGCCGCCGGGTCGGTGGGGACGAGGCCGTCCTCGTCGGAGGCCTCGGGCACGGTGTCGGCCAGCGGGGTGCGCAGCTCGGCCACCAGCGAACGGGACCGCAGACTCCGCACCATCGTCGGGAACTTGAACGCCACGTGGACGACGAAGCCGGTCATGAACACCCACGCACCGAAGTAGTGGGCCGTGTAGAAGTTGAACCCGAAGAGGTAGTCGTACTGGATGTTCAGGATGCCGGTGGCCATCTCGAAGACGATGCCGCCGACGATCATCACCAGGGACAACCGCTCGAGCAGGTCGGCGACCGAGCGAAGCGGCGGCCAGGTGAACAGCTTCGGCATCACCGACCACAGCTTGGCCAGTACGACGGGCACCAGGACGAGCCCGAGGGTGACGTGCAGACCCTCGGTCGCCTGGAAGAGCCAGGCCGGCCGGGTGGGCCAGTCGAAGAACGGAAGGTGGAGGAAGCCGACGTTCCCCGGGATCGACTGGTGGAGCCGGGGACCGTAGGCGATGAAGTCGAGCAGGCCGGTGAGCGCCACCAGCGGCAACGAGATCAGCAGCAGGAAACCGAAGACCGAGGTCAGCCACGGCCCCCGCAGCGGACTCCGGAAGGCCCCCGTAC
>Ga0075030_100004455_pt1 | contig 12657 bp, 15 predicted proteins | sample LitLauG_LLR_2012_FD_71393 | JGI IMG/M metagenome (GOLD analysis project Ga0075030, IMG submission 71393) | Freshwater sediment microbial communities from Pennsylvania, USA - Little Laurel Run_MetaG_LLR_2012 | ecosystem: Environmental > Aquatic > Freshwater > Creek > Sediment | place: USA... | reverse complement strand
CAAGCGGATCGGGGTCATGTACATCGTCACGACGTTCGTCTTCTTCCTGCTCGGCGGCGTGGAGGCGCTGATGATGCGCCTGCAGCTGGGTGCGCCGGAAAACACGCTGGTCACGCCCTCCACCTACAACCAGCTGTTCACGATGCACGGCACGACGATGGTGTTCCTGTTCGTCGTGCCGATGATGGCGGGCCTGGCCAACTACTTCCTCCCGCTGATGGTGGGCGCGCGCGACATGGCCTTCCCTCGGCTGAATGCGCTCTCCTACTGGCTGCTGCTCGCGGGCGGGCTCGTGTTCTACGCGTCGGTCTTCTGGAACCCGGCGGAAGCCGGCTGGGTGAGCGTGGTGCCGCTCGCCAACTCGGTGTTCTCGCCCAGCGGCGGCGAGGACGCGTGGATCTTCCTGATCCACCTCACCGGCCTGTCCTCGCTGCTCGGCGCGATCAACTTCTACGCGACGATCGCGAACATGCGTGCGCGCGGCATGAGCTGGGGACGCCTGCCGCTGTTCGTGTGGACGATCCTGACCTACTCGCTGCTGCTGATCTTCGCGCTGCCCGTGATCGCCGCCGCGGTCACGCTGCTGCTCACCGAACGCCACTTCGGCACGCACTTCTTCGACCCCACCGAGGGCGGCTCGGCGCTGCTGTGGCAGCACCTGTTCTGGTTCTTCGGCCATCCCGAGGTGTACGTGATGGTGCTGCCGGGGTTCGGGCTGATCTCGGAGATCCTGCCCGTGTTCGCGCGAAAGCCGATCTTCGGCTACAAGGCGATAGCAGCCTCGACCGTGGCGATCGCCTTCCTGGGCTTCCTCACGTGGGCGCACCACATGTTCACCACGCCCGTCCCCGAGGCGATCCTCGTGTTCGTGATGCTGAGCTCCTACCTGATAGCCGTCCCGACCGGCGTGAAGGTGCTCAACTGGGTCGCGACGCTGTGGCGCGGCACCGTCGAATTCAAGACGCCGCTGCTGTTCTGCGTGGGCGGGGTGTCGATCTTCCTGATCGGCGGGATCTCGGGGATCTTCCTCGCCACGTTCCCGATCGACTGGCAGGTCAACGAAACCTACTTCGTGGTCGCGCACCTGCACTTCGTGCTATGGGGCGGCGCGGTGCTTCCGATCTTTGCGGGGATCTACTACTGGTTCCCGAAGATGACGGGGAGGATGATGAACGAGGCGATGGGCCGCATCAGCTTCGCGCTCATCTTCGCGGGCATCCTCGTGACCTTCCTGATCCAGCACGTCATGGGCCTGGACGGCATGCCGCGCCGCATCTACGAGTACGACAACGTCGGGCATCTGCACCTCTACAACGTGATCTCCACGGTCGGCTCGTTCATCCTCGCGCTGGGCGTGCTGATCACGGTCATCAACGTCGTGCGCAGCCTGAAGGTGGGCGTCGTCGCGGGGCCCGACCCTTGGAACGCGAACACGCTCGAGTGGTTCACGACGTCGCCGCCGCCGGTCAACAACTTCGACGTGGTGCCGCTGGTGCGCTCGGCCGAGCCGATGAAGGACATCCGCCGCGAGGTGCAGCGGCGCAGCTCGGGCGCGCGCGTGGACGGCCCCGTGACGGTTCCCGCGGGCGCCACGCAGGTCGGTGCCTAGATGAGCCTCGCGCCCTCGGCGGGCGGCGCGGGCGCGCTCGCGGCGGCGCGGCCGGGGTTCGCCCCGCGCACCCGGGCGCTGCTCGGCGACTACCTCGAGCTGACCAAGCCGAAGGTGCAGACGCTGCTGCTGCTCACGACTATCACGACGATGTACGTGGCGGGCGACCCCTCGGCGCTGCTCGTCGCGCTGACCTGCCTCGGCGGGTACCTCTCGGCGGGCGGCGCGGGCGCGATCAACCACTACCTCGACCGCGACATCGACGCGCGCATGAGTCGCACCGCCAGCCGCCCGGTGCCGGCCGGGAGGATCTCCCCGCGCGCGGCGCTGCTGTTCGGCTGCACGCTGGCCTGCCTGTCGCTGCTCGAGCTCTCGCTCGCGGTCAACCCGCTCGCAGCGGCGCTCTCCTTCTCGGGCTTCCTCGGCTACGTGTTCGTCTACACGGTGTGGCTCAAGCGCCGCACGCCGCAGAACATCGTGATCGGCGGCGCGGCGGGCGCGGTCCCGCCGCTGGTCGGCTGGGCGGCCGTGACGGGCTCGGTCAGCGGTACCGCGGTGATGCTGTTCTTCATAGTCTTCTTCTGGACGCCGCCCCACTTCTGGTCGCTGTCGCTGCTGATGAAGGACGAGTACGCGAGCGTCGGGGTGCCGATGCTGCCGGTCGTTCGCGGCGAGCGCGAGACGCGCCGGCAGATCGTGCTCTACGCGGTGCTGCTCTACGCGGTGACGCAGCTGCCGTTCTGCGCGGGCGGCTTCGGCGTGATCTACCTCGCGGCCTCGCTCGTGCTCGGCCTCGGCTTCATCGCGGGCGCGGCGGTGCTCTACCGCCGCGCGGACCGTCGCTCGGCCCTGCGCCTGTACCTCTACTCGCTCGCCTACCTGGCGCTGCTGTTCTGCTCGATGGTGGCCGATGCGCACCTCTGAGGGCGATCGCGCGCGCCGGCGCGCCGATGCGACGAGGGCGGCGCCGAGCGCCGCGAAAGGTATCCTCTGCAGCCCATGATGACCCGACGCCTCGCGCGCAGGAACATCCGCACCGGTCTGATCGTGGCAGGGATCTGCCTTTTCATGTTCGGCATCACCTTCGTGGTCGCAGCGGTGTACGTCTCGTGAGCCCGCTCGACCCCCACGCACCACCGCCGGGTGAGGAGGTCCACCTGCCGGGACCGTCGATCCTGCCGCTCCTGACGGCGGTCGGGATCACAGTCGCGCTGGTCGGCGCGACGACCTACTTCGAGCTGAGCATCCTCGGCGGCATCCTCACGCTCGCGTGCATCGTGCGCTGGGTCAAAGACACGCGCCACGAAATCGACGAGCTCCCGCTCGACTCGCACGGCGAGCACGGCTAGCGCGCGAGCACGGCTGGCGCGGCAGCGTCAGGCGATCGAGCGCGCGTGAGTGGGGGGCGCGGTCCCCCGACCGCGCCCGGCCTTGCATGCGCCCACGACGCGCCGGCTCCCCAAAGCCGGCCGCGTCGTCCCTCTCACCCCACAGCCACCCGCTCTGGAACCGGGCAGATGGCGCCGTCCTCGGTCCAGCAGCGCACCACGTCGCGCACAGACAGGACGCCGACCGTCTCCGCCCCTGCCAGGACGATCAGGTGGCGGAAGCCTCCACGGACCATCGCCGCAGCCGCCTCCTCGAGCGACCACTCCGGCGCGGCGTACACGACGTCGTGCGTGAGATGGTCGGCGACCATCTCGACGTCGGGGTCCTCCCCGGCACCGAGCGAGATCAGCAGATCGCGCTCGGTGATGATCGCGGGCCCGTGCCCGTCGGGGTCGATCACGACGGCAGCACCGACGCGCCGCTCGGACATCTGGCGCGCGACCGCGCGCAGCGTGTGCGCCGGCCCGACGTTGAGCACCGCCTCGGTCATGCCATCTCGTACCTGCATACCCATCGCCTTTCCGCTCGAGCAGCCCGCCCCTGAGCCACACCGCGACCCGCACCGCGCGCGCTGCGAGCGGGGCGAGGCGAGGCCGCTGGAGGCGCTCAGCTATTAGCAACTATTGCCTCAATCTAATGCCTGGAGGCGGCGTCGTCAAGGTGCGCGTGGCTGCCGTTGACTTCAGGCATTAGGATCCCGCTCGCGATGGAGAGGACCGCCGCAGATCACCACACCGGCGAGGCCGCCGAGAGGCGCGCCTCATGAGGCCCACGCGCGCTATGGCGCTGACCGGCCTGGCCGCGCTCGTGTCCGTGGGGATCGGGGTCTGGCTCAGCTTCGTGATCCGCTGGTTCCCTGTTCAGGCCTCCACGCAGGCGCATAACAGCGACCGCCTCTACCACGTGCTCGTGATCGCCTCGATCCCGATCTTCGTGCTGGTCGTGACCGTGATCCTCTACTCGGTGTGGCACTTCCGCATGAGGCCGGGCGAGGAACTCAAGGACGGTCCGCCGATCCACGGCAACACGCGCCTGGAGGTCTTCTGGACGGCGATCCCGACCGTCCTGCTGCTGGGTCTCGTCGGCTACTCCTTCGTGGTGCTGCATCAGAACGAAAAGAAGCCCGCGCGTCAGATCGAGATCGGCGTCACGGGCCAACAGTTCGCGTGGACCTACCAGTATCCGAGCTCGGTGACGGGCGGAGCTCCGCTCGACAGCTACGCGCTGTACGTGCCGGAGAACGAGTCGGTCTACTTCAACATCCACAGCAAGGACGTGATCCACTCCTTCTTCATCCCCGCCTTCCGCCTGCAGGTGGACGCGGTGCCGGGCATCACGACTCACTACCGCGCCACGGCGGACAGGCTGGGCAGCTATCCGGTGGTGTGCGACCTGCTGTGCGGCGTCGGGCATTCGCTGATGCGCTCCACGGTGCACGTGGTGCCCGAGGCGCGCTTCCACGAATGGATCAGGAGCCAGCTGAACGCGAGCAGCACGAGCACCGCGCCGGGCGGGGGGACGACCGGATAATGTTCGCGCCAGGCATGGGCGCCCCAACGCTTACCGACTGATCGATGGCGGCTCGGCTGAAAGCCCCCGGCTTCTATCGCGCGGGCGCGATGATGATCGGCGCGGTCGCGTTCGCGCTCTGGCTGACATGGCTGGTGCGCATGAGCACGGGCCACGCGACCTACCACCACTTCATCAACGGCGAAGCGATCCTGAGCGTGTCGCTGATCGCGGCGCCGCTCGCGTTCCTGGTCGGGATCGGCGGCTTCGACTACTGGTTCTACTGGGCGAGCGGGCGCCCCACGCGCCCGGAGGACCACTCGGGCCATGGCGCGCACTCGTGGCGCGACTACTTCCGCATCAACACCGACCACAAGGTGATCGGGGTCCAGTACCTCGTCAACTCGTTCTTCTTCCTGCTCGTGGGCGGCCTGCTCGCGCTGCTGATGCGCATGCAGCTCGCGCAGCCCGGCTCGCACTTCGTCAGCGCGAACACCTACAACGGGCTGTTCTCGGTGCACGCCACGCTGCTGATCTTCCTGTTCATGGTGCCGGTGTTCGCGGGCTTCGGCAACTTCGTGATCCCGTTGATGATCGGCGCACCGGACATGGCCTTCCCGCGCCTGAACGCGCTCTCCTTCTGGCTGCTGCCGCTGGCGGGCCTGATGATGCTCGGAAGCTTCTTCGCGCCCGGCGGCGCCTTCGCTGACGGCTGGACGGCATACACGCCGCTGTCGGACACCGCTCCTGTCGGTCAGATGTTCTTCTCGGTCGGCGTGCAGTTCGCGGGCGCCTCCTCGATCATGACCGCGCTGAACTTCCTCGTGACGATCATCACCATGCGCGCGCCGGGAATGAGCTTCTTCCGCATGCCGCTGCTCGTGTGGGCGAACTTCGCCACCTCGCTGCTGGTCGTGATCGCGACGCCGTTCATCGCCGCCTCGCAGTTCTTCGTGCTGCTCGACCGCGGACTCGGCTTCAACTTCTTCAACGCCGCCAAGGGCGGCGACGTGCTCATGTACCAGCACGTCTTCTGGTTCTACTCGCACCCGGCGGTGTACATCATGATCCTGCCCGGCTTCGGGATCATCAGCGAAATCATCGCGGTGAAGGCCCGCAAGCCGATCTTCGGCTACCGCATGATGGCCTTCTCGCTGCTGGCGATCGTGGGCCTCGGCTTCACCGTGTGGGCCCACCACATGTTCACCTCGGGGATGGCCAACTGGATCCGCATCCCGATGGCGATCACGACGTCGATCATCGCGGTGCCGACCGGCATCAAGGTGTTCTCCTGGCTGGCGACGCTGTGGCGAGGCGTGCTGCACCTCGACACGCCGATGCTGTTCGCGCTGGGCTTCATCACGACGTTCACGCTGGGCGGCATCAGCGGGATCATGCTCGCGATGATCCCGTTCGACATCCACGTGAGCGCGACCTACTTCATCGTCGCGCACATCCACTACGTGCTGTTCGGCGGCTCGCTGATGACGATCTTCGCAGGCGTCTACTACTGGTTCCCGAAGATGACCGGGCGCATGTACGACGAGCGCCTGGGCAAGTGGCACTTCTGGACCACGTTCGTGTTCGTGAACGCGACGTTCGGGCCGATGCACGTGCTCGGCCTGCAGGGCATGCCGCGTCGCGTCGCGACCTACGCGAGCGAATTCGGGGGGATGAACCTGTTCATCTCGATCGCGAGCTTCCTGCTGGGAGCGTCGATGCTGATCTTCGTCTACAACATCATCACCAGCTGGCGCGGCGGCCCACGCGCGCCGGCGAACCCCTGGCGCGGGATGACGCTCGAGTGGCAGGTCTCCTCGCCACCGCCGATCTTCAACTTCGACCGCCTCCCCACCGTGGTGGGCGGCCCGTACGAGTACGGGGTCCCGGGCGCGGTCCACGGCATCTTCGCGCCCGCGCCCGCCACCGTCGGAGCCGGCTCAGGCGTCGCGCACGCGCCGAGCCAATGATGAGGAGGCGCGGAGGATGAGGGAGATACTCGTCGTGGCAAACCGCACGCTCGGCGGCGCGAAGCTGCTCGACGCGGTGCGCACGCACGCGCAGGAGCCCGGCGGCGCACGCTTTCGGCTGGTGGTGCCGCAGAGCAACCCCTCGGCGGGGATGGTCATCTATGACGAGGCGGTGCGCGAAGCCGCGCAGGTGCGGGTCGACCTCGCGCTGGAGACGGTGGCCGCGGAGGGGATCCAGGCGAGCGGCGAGGTCGGCGACGCGGACCCGTTCCTCGCGACGATGGACGCGGTGGCGCAGCACCGCCCCGACGCGATCATCGTCTCCACCCATCCCGCCACGCAGTCGGGCTGGCTGCGGCGAGACCTGATCGAGCGCATCCAGAACGCCTCCGGCCTGCCCGTCGAGCACGTCGTAGTGGACCTCCAGAGCGAGGGCCTGCCCTTCAAGGTGACGCTGGTGCTGGCGAGCAAGACCTCCAGCGGCGAGGAGCTGATCGGGCACCTGCGCTCGAAGAGCGCCCCCGGCGAGCGCCATCTGTTCGTCGCGGTGGTGCCGCAGGCGGACGGCAGCGGGCGCGCGGCCGGCGAGGCTCGCCTGCGGCTCGCGAAAATGCTCCAGCGGCTCGCGCAGGAGGGCCTGCTGAGCGCCGGCATGATCGGCGACCCCGACCCATACACGGCCGCGATCAACGCGCTCGAGCTGTTCACGGTCGACGATGTCGTGATATCGACGCTGCCCGACGAGCGCTCCGGCTGGATGCGCTCGAACCTGATCGCGCGCGTCGCAGGAGCGAGCTCCGTACCGGTCGAGCACGTCGTGGTCGACACGCAGGCCGCCCCCGACACGCGCACGACGGTCGCATAGGGGACCGCGGCGATGGAGGCAGCCAGCATCGCGCACGGCCACGAGCACGCCCATCCGCCGGCGGCCAACCGCAGCTCGCGCGTGGAGGCCCCGGTGCTCGGGATGCTGCTCTTCATCATCTCCGAGATCATGGTCTTCGGGGCGTTCTTCACCGCGTACTTCTTCATCCGCATCTCCCAGGGCGAGCCGTGGCCCGCGCACGGGACCAAGCTGCCCGTCGCGGTGGCGGGCGTGAACACCGCGATCCTGGTGTCCTCCTCCTTCACCATCCACTGGGCTCAGAGCGCCATCAAGAAGGGCAACCACTTCGGCCTGAAGGCGGGCATGCTCACGACGCTGCTGCTCGGATGCGCCTTCCTGTTCATCCAGATCAACGAGTACGCCAACATCGGCTTCGCGCCGCAGGACCACGCGCAGGAGACCATCTTCTACTCGCTCACGGGGCTGCACGGCGCGCATGTGTTCATCGGGCTGACCCTGCTGCTGGTCGTGACGATCAGGGCCTTTCGCGGGCACTACAGCCCGGAGGAGCATCGCGGCGTGGAGGTGCCGGGCATCTACTGGCACTTCGTGGACATCATGTGGCTGGTCGTATACACGACCGTCTACGTGCTCTAGCCCGAGCGGGTCCTCGGGCATGCTCAACCCCCTTCGCTCCGAGGAGGAGGCGTTCCGCCTGCTGCTCTACACGATCGTGGTGGCGCTCGTGATCGTCGCGCTCGCGTTGATACTGCGCGCGCTGCTGTAGGAGCCGCCCGCGCGAGCGCGAGCGCGGCCCGGCCGCGGTCTGGCGCGCGCTACTTGACGGTGAGCGTGCCGTACATGCCGGCGGCGCGGTGCCCGGGAACCTGGCAGAAGAACGTGTACTTGCCCGGCTTCAGGTTCACGGTGACCGAGGTGCTCCCCTTGGAGATCAACGCGCTCGCCGCGATCGCCGAGCCCTTCGGGTTGGCGCCGTTTTCGCCCGCTTCCACGGCGATGTTGTGCGTCACGCCCGAGCTGTTCGCCATCACGATCGTGACCGGGCCGGGTGTGGCCGTGGCGGTGCTCGAGGTATACAGGAGCTGCCCGGCGGGGTTGGAGTTGATTTCGAGCTTGCCGGCCTTCTCGACCGCGGGCTTGCCCGCTCCGGGCGCTTCGACCGCGGTTGCAAGCAGGCCGGTGTCGGGCCCGCTGGCGTCGGCGGCCTGGGCGACGTATGCGGCGATGTCGCGCAGGGCAGCGCCGCTCGCGAGGCCCTTCGGCATGACGCCTTCGGGGTTCGGGTATTCGACCTGGCCTTCGATCACGCTTCGGATCGAGTTGCGCTGCTCGCCTTCGGCGAGGCTTGCACGGAACGCTTCGTCGAGGTTGGGCCCGATGATCCCCTTACTATTGGCGCGCGCGAGCTGGTGGCAGGAGCCGCACTTGGCGACGAACTGCTGCTTGCCGAGGATCAGGTTGGCGTTGTCGTTGCCCTTCACGCTGCAGCCCGTCGCGCTCAGCGCGCCCGCGAGCAGCGCCAGCGCTCCCACGGCGCGGGCTGTCGTGCGCGGCGCGCGCCACATGCGTGGCCCACGGGCTTTGCTGGCGGGTGGGCTGGCCATCGGGGACAGGAAGATTATCCGAAGGCGCGGCTGGCGAGCGGACCGCTCGGGCGCCTGCGGAGCGTCGAGCGGCGGGGGCTCGAGCGGACCTCGGGTGCGGGTCCCCCGCACGCGGCGGGCAGCGACCCGCTCCGCCCAGTGCTTTAGCTAGAGTTTGCGCGCATGAGCCGCAAAGAGCGCTATCGCATGCGCACCCCCAGCACCGGCCGTGAAGTCGTGATCGAAGCCGAGCCGGAGCGCATCTACCTCGACCGCGAGACCGAGGAGGCGCTGGAAGTGGTCGGCAAGGAGTTGCCGCTCGCGCCGTCGCGGTCGCGCCTGCCGTGGGCGGTGGAGAACCTGCGCTTCTGCACCTCGTGCGAGCAGCTCGCACAGCGGGACCTCAACGAGTGCCCGACCTGCGGCAGGCGCATGGACCCGCTGTGAGAGCTCGCCCGGTGCTTGCGCTGTGCCTCGCTCTGCTCGCGGCCCTCGGACTGAGCGCGTGCGGCGGCGGCAGCGTCTCCGAGCCGGTGCCGAAGAGCACGCCCGAAATCACCCCGCCTGCGAACACCAGCGCCGAACAGGCCGCGGCGAAGGCGTCGTCGACCTCGTCGCAGACCAAGAAGACGAGCACGACCTCCACGACCTCTCAGGCTGGCGCCGGCGCGAGCGCGGGCGAAAGCGAAAGGGCGGCGAGCGAAGGATCCTCCAGCGCCACCGGCGGCGCGTCCGCCGGCGGCGGCGCGTCCGCCGGCGAAGCCACCAAAGAAGCGGCGAAAGGCACCGAATCGGCGAGCCCCACCGGGGGCGCGAGCGCACCCTAGCCGGCGCGACGGCCGCCCATGGCCGGCGCGCCGCGGGGCAGGCGACCCGCGGGCTCGGCCGCAGAGCCCGCTAGGGCGTTGAGATCACGGTCGCGCTGTAGGTCAGGCGCGCGGTCTGGTACAGGCAGTAGTACTGAACGGCGCTGCCGACCTGCGTGTGGCTGGTCTGCGTGCTCGTGCTCTTGCACTCGCTCTTGGTGCGGCTCGCGCGCCAGGAGGTGTCGTTGCCGAAGCCGAGCGCGAGCACGGGTGCCCACGTGGGCACCGTGATCGCGATCACGTAGCCCTTCTTGACCGGGATCGTCGTTTCCAGCGGGAACTGAGCGGTCTCGCCGAAGTAGGGGGCAAGCTTCACGAGCGGCGACTGCGCGACGAGCTTGTACGTGAGGTTCGGCTTCGGCTGCGGAGCGAGCACCGCCAATCCGGCTTCGGCGATGCCGCCCTCGTTGGCTTCGAAGTACTTGACCTGCGCCGAGGTGGGCTTGGCGAGCGTGACCGTCCACGCGACGATCCGGCCTTCCTTCGCGACGCTCAGCGGGTTGCGGACCGAGCCCACCTTGACCTGGAAGCCGGTCGTGCGGCTGAGAGCGAGGCAGGGCTGGCCCGGGCAGCTGGGCACGGTCGCGGGGGTGGTGGCGCCGAGCACGCCGACTTCGGTGAGCGTGGCCGGCGCGGCGGCGGGCAGCGCGAGCGCGAGCGCGAGCGCGGCGGGGATGGCGAGATGGGTGCGTTTCATATGCGCCATTGAACACGCTCGGGCGCCGTTTGTAGCGGCCCTCACGATTATTCGCTAGGTCGCGGTGAGTTCCTGCGCCGCGAGCGCGATCTGCTCGGGGTCCCCCTCGGAGGGCATCCACGGCAGCCGCAGCGGGTCATCGCGGTAGCGCGGGATCACGTGGATGTGGAAGTGGAACACGCTCTGCCACGCGACCGCACCGCAGGAGTTGAGGAGGTTCACGCCGTCGGCGCCGAGCCGCTTCGTCGCGAGCGCGGCCAGCCGCCGTGCGGCCGCGATCGTCGCGGCGAGGTCCTCCTCGGGAACGCTGAGCAGGTCGGCGCTGTGGGCTCGCGGGATCACCAGCGCGTGTCCGCGCGTGGCAGGCGCGATATCCATGAAGGCGATCGTGCGCTCGTCCTCGGCCACCACGCGGGCGGGGAGCTCGCGCGCGGCGATCTTGCAGAAGATGCAGTCGGGGTCGGCCATCGGGTCGTCTCGCGGCCCCGAAGACTAGACGCTGTCGAGCAGCGTGCGCGCGTAGGCGAGTGCCTGCTCGCGGGTCTGGAGCTCGCCGGCGTAGCGCGCCAGCCTGAGCGCCTCGAGCAGCTCGCCCAGCCGCGGGCCGCGTTCTATGCCTAGCTCCTCTGCGAGCTCGTCGCCGCGCAGCAGCGCACGCGGGGGGCCCTGCGAGCGCCAGTCGAGCGCATCCGCGAGCACGCCGCGCGCCATCCGCAGGTGCGCCGCTATGGCCTCCTCGGAGCGCTCCCCGCGTGTGGCGAGCCGGTCGGCGATCGAGAGCAGCGTCACGTCCACCTCCACGGGTGCGCACGCGCGCATGTAGGCGAACACCGTGCGGCGCGAGAGCGGCTGGGGCTCGTGCACGAGGAAGCCGAGGCGCAGGTGCTGGCGCACGAGCCCCGCGACATGCGCGCGCAGGCGCTCGCTGCTGCGCAGACGCTCGAGGGCGTCGCGCGCGAGCTGCGCCCCGCGCGTGTCGTGCTCGAGGAACGTGACGCGTCCGCCGGGCGCGACGGCGCGCGTGAGCGGCTTCGCGCAGTCGTGCATGAGCGCGCCCCAACGCAGCGCCTGGCCGCGGCTCAGCTCGTCGGCGAGCGGCTCGGCGAGCAGCGCCTGCACCTGCTCGGCGCGCTCGCCGAGCACGGGGGCGAGCGTCGCGGCGCGCTCTCCCCCGGCGCGGCTCAGCGCTACCGCCCAATCGAGCACCTCGAGCGTGTGGCGGTACACGTCGGCGTGGTGGAAGCGGCTCTGCTCCACGCCGCGCAGCGCCTCGAGCTCGGGCAGCACGACGGCGCCAGCGCCGAGCTCGCCGAGCATCTCGATGCCCGCGCGCGCGCGCTCGCAGGCGACGATCCGGCGCAGCTCCATGAACACCCGCTCGGCCGAGGTCGCGCGCAGCCCGTGCGCCGCGGCGATCGCCCGCGCGCGCGTGTCCGCGTCGGGCTGCAGATCGAGCTCGACGGCGACCCGCACGAGCCGCAGCACCCTCAGCGGGTCGGCCGCGAACGCTCCCGCGCCGGCCATCCGCAGACGCCGCGCACGCAGGTCCGCGAGCCCGCCGAGCGGGTCGATCGGCTCGCCGCCGTGCAGCGGCTCGGCGATCGCGTTGACGGTGAAGTCGCGCAGCGCGAGGTCCTGCTCGAGCGTCCCGCCGCGCAGCGGCTCGAGGTCGACCTGCCAACCGCCTTCGAGTGCGACGACCCTCCAGGAGCCGTAGTCGTGGGAGAGCTCGAAGCACGCCGCGCGGCCCGGCGCGGCACGCGCCACCGCGCGGGCGGCCTCGGCGGGGTCCCCCGCGATCACCACGTCGACATCGCTGGTGTGACGACCGAGCAGGCGGTCGCGCACGACGCCGCCCACGACCCATGCCTCGCGCCCGGCGAGCGCGGCGCGCGCGACCTCGACGGGTGAGCTGCTCACGCCGCGCTGCTCGCTCACGACGCAGACGCAGACGCCGCGCGGGCGTCTGCGCCGTCGCGATGGTAGAAGCGCTGCACGCGCCGCGTGAGCCCGCAGGTGATCTCGTAGTTGATCGTGGCGAGCGCGCGCGCGAGGTCCTCCGCGGTGATCCTCTCCCCTCCCTGGCAGCCGATCAGGATCGCGGGCTCCCCGCGCAGCCGCAGCGCATCGTCGTCGATCAGGTCGACGGTGACGCTGTCCATGCTCACGGTGCCCACGAGCGCGTAG
>Ga0075030_100004454_pt1 | contig 12657 bp, 7 predicted proteins | sample LitLauG_LLR_2012_FD_71393 | JGI IMG/M metagenome (GOLD analysis project Ga0075030, IMG submission 71393) | Freshwater sediment microbial communities from Pennsylvania, USA - Little Laurel Run_MetaG_LLR_2012 | ecosystem: Environmental > Aquatic > Freshwater > Creek > Sediment | place: USA... | reverse complement strand
CGCCATGGGCACCGGGGTGGCCTGGGTCTACAGCATTGTCGGGACTCTGCTGCCGCGCCTGTTCCCTTCGGCGATGCTCCATGACGGATCACTGCCGGTCTATTTTGAGGCCGCGGCTGTAATCACTGTTTTGGTCCTTCTGGGACAGGTGCTGGAATTGAGAGCCCGCGAAGAGACGAGCGGAGCCATTCGAGCCCTGCTCGATCTGTCTCCAAAAATCGCGCGGCGGATTCGGTCCGATGGCGCCGATGAGGATGTCGGGCTGGATCAAGTGATCGTTGGTGATCGCCTGCGCCTGCGACCCGGTGAGCGCGTGCCGGTCGACGGCGATATTCTCGAGGGCCGTAGTGCCATCGATGAGTCGATGGTAACGGGGGAATCCATGCCCGTGACCAAGAGTATCGGCGAGAAAGTCGTCGGCGGAACCATGAACCTGTCCGGCGGTTTCGTGATGCATGCCGGAAAAGTTGGCCGAGATACAGTGCTGGCGCAGATTGTCCAGATGGTTGCGCAAGCGCAGCGCAGCCGTGCACCGATCCAGCGTTTAGCCGATCAGGTCTCTGCCTGGTTCGTGCCAGCAGTCATCCTGGCGGCCCTGTTGGCGTTCGCCACGTGGTCGATCTTGGGGCCGGAGCCGCGCTTCACTTTCGGTGTGATCGCCGCCGTCTCCGTGCTGATCATTGCCTGTCCCTGTGCGCTCGGACTTGCCACACCCATGTCAATCATGGTTGGCGTCGGACGCGGTGCGCAATCGGGCGTGCTGATCAGAAGCGCCGAGGCCTTGGAGCGTCTCGAAAAGGTGGACACCCTTGTTGTCGACAAAACCGGCACTCTCACCGAAGGCAAGCCAAGCGTCGTTGCGATCAAAACCGTTCCGGACTTCGTGGAAGCCACGCTGTTGCGCCTGACGGCAAGTCTGGAGCGTAGCAGCGAGCACCCGCTGGCGGCGGCAATCGTGAGGTCGGCAAATGGGCGAGGCCTGGCACTGGTGCCGGTCGAGAATTTTGAGTCACCCGTCGGCAAAGGTGTGACGGGCTCCGTGGATGGCCACAAATTGGTGATTGGTAATCGCCGGATCATGACCGAGGCTGGCATCGATACGACCGCCCTCGACCAGGAAGCCGAAAAGCAGCGCGGTGACGGTGCAACCGCGATCTACGTTGCGGTCGACGGCAAGGTCGCGGGCATCATCGCCATCGCCGATCCGATCAAGGCAACAACGCCAGCGGCGATTGCTGCACTTACGGCCGCTGGCATTCGGGTCGTCATGCTGACCGGCGACAATACCACCACCGCCAACGCTGTTGCGCGCAAGCTCGGAATTACCAATGTCGAAGCTGACGTGTTGCCGGGCGACAAGAGCAAGGTCGTCGAGCGATTCCGCAAAGACGGGCGGATTGTCGCAATGGCTGGCGACGGCGTGAACGACGCCCCTGCATTGGCAGCCGCCGATGTTGGCATTGCCATGGGCACGGGCACCGATGTCGCTATGGAAAGCGCAGGAGTGACGCTTCTGAAAGGTGACCTCAATGGCATCGTGCGGGCGCGACATCTGTCGGCTGCGACGATGTCCAACATTCGCCAGAACCTGTTTTTCGCGTTCATCTACAATGTGGCAGGCGTGCCGATAGCGGCAGGGATTCTTTATCCGGTCTTCGGCGTCCTGCTGTCGCCGATCATCGCCGCCGCAGCAATGGCGCTGTCTTCCGTCAGCGTGATTGCCAACGCGCTGCGTCTAAACCGGGTAAGATTGTAACAAGTTGACATAACGAATGCACTCACGCCGAGCCACTATCTGGCGATGGCCGACGTACCTCCGAAACGGCCGTTGAGATCGCGTCCCCCCACACCCTCCATCGTCTCAACCAAACTCAGAACTCATCACTTGACCTATACCGGACCTCATGGTTTTTTTCGTTGAGCATCGGAGGATCTGAGACAAGCGAGAATGGGGTCGGCCATGCTGCGGAATCCAGTTGTCGCGATTGTGATGGCGATTGTTTGTTGGTCGCCGGCGAAGGCGGGCGGACCAGCAACGGCTGTTCACATCGACGCTGACGTGTATGCGGAAGAATCGACCGTCGATGCCCCGGAGCAAGATGGCAGTCCACCGGGAATTTCCTCCAGAGACGCGGGGGACGACAAGAAAGAAACCGACCTTATTTTCGATGGCCGGCAGCCTGCCAAGGGAAGCGTAAATGGCAGTTCGCCGAGCACGCCATATCTCGGTCCGCTTAGCCAAGCGACACGCCAACCTGGGTTCAGTAACTATATTCCAGATGCAGTGATCCAATGGGGGACTCAAAGTAACATCTACCGAACCCAAGCCACATCATACCAATTCGCGGTGCCTTTGGCGAACAGCCTGCAAGGTGCAGTTTTCCTTGGCGATCAGACTGGCGTTATTAATTTCAACAATATGCTTTCGACGGCACCAATGGCTGTTCAGGCGTGGTATGGCAATAACTTATTAGGCGGAGACGCCAAGACAGCAGAGGGCTTCGCCTTGCGGAATTATCTGTTCGCGGTATCATTTGCAAACGACGCGCGGCAGATAATCAAATCCTATACGACAGCACTGCAATTGCCAGAGAACGATAATCAAGCGGCTGGCGTCACTCCCCAGCAAGAAGCCTATATGCGACAGTCAATTGTAAATGCGCAGGCCGAACTGACAATAGCCACTGATAACATGAACAAGTTTACCCAGAACAATAGTGCTGCGTTGAACCTGCTTCAGCTTTTGATTCAGCCGACTTCCCCTCCGCCCGCGAATGCCGCGTCCCCTCCGGCAACGCAACCAACGCCAGCGAGTCAAGAGACGTCTACGGATCAACCCAATTCAACTGGGCCCACCAACCAAGGTACGAACCCAGACGACAACTAAATTCCCTCGAGGCTCCGGTTCTTTAGGGGACAACCCATGCTGGCTCGAACGCTGCTACTTTCGACGATCTTCGCTCTGAGCAGCGCTATTGCTATTGCCGAGACCGCAACTTCGAAGGTTGCCGCAGGGTTGGCCGATGGCACGTGGATCGTTGAAGAAGCCTGCGGGGAGAACAAAGCAGGCAAAGACACCGAGGCTCAGCGGCCCTTCAACTGGGAAATCGAATTCACCGTCAAAGGTGATCGCATTACCGGCGCAAAGCACTCCGTCAATACAAAGACCAACGTCGTCATCGACCTCGCCTATCACGGCTCGATTGCCGGTTCGAAGATCGAGATCGATGGAACCGGCAGACGATCCAACCTCGAGAGACCATGGCTCTATTCCTACCAAGGTACCATCTCTCCCGAGGGAAGGGCCGAGTTGTCAGGCCCATTGGCGATGCGCATTGGCGGCCAACCCAAAACGTTCAGGGCGTGCAAGCTGACGTTCCTGGTGCTCAAGAGCGACGCGCTGCCATCGATGGCGTTCGCCCGAAATGTCGACGAAATGCGATTGGTCAACAATGCCATGGTGCAGGAGGCAGCGGCGCTGTGCGATACAGCGGCCGACGCCGCGCTGGCCAAGGATCCCAAGGTGCCCGCCCCGGATACCCGGACGTGCGTGTCGGACAAACTGCGAGAAGGGCTGAGCAAGGCGGTTTCAGCGCCCTCGCCGTTGGTGCCGGAATTGCAGTTCACCGCATTTGCACCATCGCTGATCAAGCCGAACACGGGACCAAAAGCCGCCAAGGGTGTGATCTACTATGTCGGCGGCTATGGGAAGCACGAGGACGACCACCGCCTGGTGCCGTACTATTTGAAAAGCCTGACCGACAACGGCTGGGACCTGATCGCCGAGCGCCTCCCCAACGCGAACATCGACGATACCTGGGAGGCCGACAGCTACCAGGTGCCCGGTGGTGTCACCTTCGTCCAGCGACGCCTCAAAGAGATCAAGGCGCTCGGATACAAGCGCATCGTACTCGCGGGCTTCTCCTGGGGAGGATGGGTCTCGCTTGTCGCCTCGCAGATACCTGACCTGCCCGCCGACATGCTTCTGGTCAACGCGCTTGTAGTCTTCGGCCACAAAGTCGTCGAGGGCAAACCCAATCTGTTTTTCGACATCAATATGACCGCCTACAAGCCGGTCATGGCACAAACGAAGCTGCCCGCCGTGTTGATCTTCCCGAATGATCCCGAGGACGAACCGGATGCCAAACTGCGAGGAGCGATCGCGGACGTCTATTTGACACACGCCAATCTTCCGCATCGCATCATAGCCGGGCCGCCCGGCTTCACCGCGCACTACGCCGCGTGGTTGCCATTCTTCGACTTTGCCTACGGCAAGTGCATCGCCGATTTTCTCGATAAGCCATCGGCAGCGATGTGCCGCACCCCGCGCATCTCCGATACCGATTTCAGGTCGATATTGTCCCTGAAGCAAGTGCCAAACGAAAAGGCCAAGCGGGTTGTTTCGGCCCAGTCCCTAGCCGGGGCCAAGTATGTCGCCTACACGCTCGAGGACGAGGACTTCAAACACTTTGCTTTCGTTTCGGCCAGTGAGCGATTGACATCGGTCTGGAATAGAAGCTTCAAGGAGCCGATAGCCGTTCACGACGACGAATTCTGCGCCAGCCAAGTTTGCAGCATTCTGATCCGCTGGTCCGACGACACGCTGCTGCAATTCGACAAGGCCAGTGGCGCCCTCAAGGCTTGGTGGTTCTTGGAGAAATAAGATCGGTAGGTCGGTGCGTCAGGCTCTATCGGCAGATGTCCGTGCAGTCCTTTTCCGCGCTTGCTAAGCACGCGACCAATAATCAAGCAATGCTCAACAGAGTCGAGGCGTTGCTTATATAGTTGGAGGCTTGTTTCGGGGCTTTCTTGACAAATCGGCGCGGAGGAACGTAGCATTCAAAAAGCTAGACTAAGAAGCTCTGACTCCATCAGTCAATGTTCGAATCAACGGCTTAGCTGTAAGACGCAAGATCAAAAGCCAAGCCGGAATCGGCGCTGGTAAGCATTTGGTCACAAGCACCGGAACATTGGCCAGACCCGCTGCTTTCGAACTTTGCCTGGTCGTCACATGGATTTCGTCGAAGAGACCGAGCGCCTGATCGATCGCGCGTTCGCCCGCCCTTGCTGTCTGACCGCGCAACGCTCAGCCCTCGAAACAGGCCGAAAAGAGCGATGTCCTTGGAACTCTGCGTCCTTGCCAGCGGCTCGGGCGGAAACGCCTCGATCCTCCGCTCGCCGGCCGGCGTGTTGCTCATAGACGCCGGCATCGGCCCTGGCGCGCTCGCCAAACGCCTCGACGGCACTGGAGTTCGCCCAACCGACATCGTTGCTCTCTGCCTCACCCACCTCGACGGGGACCACTTTTCGCCCCGCTGGGCCCCGACCCTTCGCCGCCTGAACGTCCCTGTCTACTGTCACGCTGATAAGGTGGACGGCCTCGCCCTCTGCTCCCCTGATCTCGTGCCGCTGATACGACCCTTCAATGTGGCCGCTTTCTCGCCGATCGACGGCCTCACATGCGACCCGGTCCACGTCCCTCACGACCGCCTTGGCGCGCACGGCTTCGTGGTTGACGGCTTCGGCTATCGCATTGGCTATGCCACTGACCTGGGCCATGTCCCTCGCTACTTCTTTGACCGGTTTCGGGACCTTGACTGCATCGCGCTGGAGAGCAATTACGACCCCCAGATGCAGGCCGACAGCACCCGGCCCCGGTTCCTGAAGCGCCGTATCACGGGAGGCCGCGGCCACCTTTCCAACCTCCAATCCCTCGCTGCTATCCGCAAGCTCCTCGACCGCGCCCGTCGACTGCCGGATCACATCATCCTGTTGCATCGCAGCCAAGAGTGTAACTGCCCGGATCTCGTCCGCCGGCTGTTCAGCACAGACCGGCGCATAGCGTCACGACTCACTTTGGCGCAGCAGCACGAACGCACCCCATGGTTGGGAGGCATGAATCGCCGCTCATACGTCGGCGAGCAGTTGACTCTCGCGTTTTGATCGTTTCGAAGTCTGAACAGATCCGCTTGCTGCCATCCGCTGCAATGGATGCGGACATGGACCGAACGGTCAAAAACGGTTGCACACGCGATCCGATTCCACGGCCGCGGTACATCACCAAGCGGACACACTCGCCCTGCGCACGTTCACGTCGCCCGAACCGGCAACGGTGCAAGTTGCGCAATGCGTGCGTGGGTGGCGTCGTTCGCGTCAGCGTTGCAAACGATCAGGAGCCAGCGGACGAGACGGTGACGAACGAATTTCTGAAGCTCACAGCAGTCGAACGGCGCGGCAAGACACGCCTACAGAAATGGCGGAACGGGAACTTGAGCCCGCTGCTTCTACTCCGCCGCCGCCAACCTTGGCGATTTCTCCCACGCCTCGACATCGAGGAAAGTGCTCTGGAACGTCGCGCCGTCGCCAAGATCGGTCAGTCGGTCGGAGCAAAGATTGTTGATGGTGCCCGATAGCGCCTCGGCTTCCGGTCGTTGGCCGGCAACCAGGACCGCGCCCTCGCCGATCTCGTCGCTGACCTTGAGGACGAGGCCGACCTCGCCGCGGTCGTTGAAGAGGCGAACCCTATCGCCCGCCGACAGGCCGCGGCGCGCCGCATCCGCCGGATGGAGAACGCAAGCCGGCTCGCCCTCGCGCTTGCGCAAGAAGGCGTTGGCCGAAAACGCCGTATGCGACTGGAAATACCCAGGCGTCGTCAGTAGCCGCAAGGGCCACTTGGCGGCGTCGGCCACTTCTTGCGGGTCGGGCTCCCAGATCGGCATCGGCGGCACGCCCATCGCCGCCAGGGTCGCCGAGTAAATCTCCAGCTTGCCCGATTTGGTGCGGAATTCCTGGCCGTCGGTCTCCGGCGCCGCCTTGACCGCGCGGTGATCGAGCAAACGCTTCGGATCGATTTTCGCGACCGCGCCCTTGGCGCCCTCGAAGAACTTCGGAAGGATCTGCTCCGGCGTCAGACGGAAGATCTCATCGGTGATTCCCATGCGCCGCGCCAGTTCCTGGGCGAGCCGCATGTTCGACCATGCCTCCCCTTGCGGCGGCACGGCGGCCGGTGCGAACTGCATGTAGTAGGTGCCATAACCGCGATAGAAATCCGAGGTTTCGAGATAGGTGGTCGCCGGCAGAACGATGTCGGCAAAGCGCGCGGTATCGGTCAGCATCGGGTCATGCACGACGGTAAAGAGGTCATCGCGCGAGAGGCCCAGCTTGGTCTTGCGGGTATCGGGGCAGGTGACCGCGGGATTGTTGGAGCTGATGAACAGAGCCCTCAGCGGCGGGTCCGTCATGGTCAGCAGCGCCTCGCCGAGCAGGCTGTGATTGACGAGCCGGGTCTGGTCGGGGCCGGAGGGTTTGCGAACCGCCGCGAAGTTGAAATCCATCGAGCCGGCGGTGACCGACATGGCGCCGCCACCGCGCACGCCGTAGGCCCCCGTGATGGCGGGGAGCGTTGCCACCGCTCGCATCGCCTGGCCGCCGCGCGCCACCCGCGTCATGCCCCAGCCGATGCGCAAGAACGACTTTTTCGTCGCGCCGTACATCGCGGCCAACCGCTCCACATCTTCGACGGAAAGCCCGGTGATCTCGGCGACGCGGACCGGCGGGAACTTGCTGACGACCTCGGTCTTCCACTGCTCGAAACCGACGGTATTGGCGGCAAGGTAGGCCTCGTCGCATTTGCCATCGCGGACGAGAATGTGGACGATGCCGATGGCCAGCGCCGCGTCCGTCCCGATCCTGATCGGAATATGCCAATCGGCGCTGACCGCGGTGCGGTTCCGGTGCGGATCAATGACGATGACCTTGACGCCTTTCTTCTGGCGCTGCTCAACCTTCTGCCAAAGATGGACGTTGACGCCCTTGAGATCGGCTCCCCAGATAACGATGAGTTCGGATTCGGCGATCGTATCGGGATCGACGCAGCCAACGGGTCCCAGCGTCGTCTCCCAGCCGACATCGGCGCAGGTGTCGCACACCGTGCCGGCTTGCAGGCGGCTGGTGCCCAGCGCGTGGAAGAGCCCGTTGGGGAGGTGGCGGTTGATCTGGCCCTGGTGCGAGCTGTAGGCGTAGCCGAGCAGCGCCAGTGGCCCGTCGGCCGCGATGATCGCCTTCCAGCGCGACTCGATCTCGTCCAGCGCCTCGATCCAGCCGATGGCTGCGAACTCACCCGCTCCCTTGGGACCGATCCGGCGCAGCGGGGTCTTGATCCGGTCCGGCGAATGCACGACTTCGGCGTCACGATTGACCTTGGCGCAGGCAAAACCGGCCGTGAACGGCTGCTCCGGGTCGCCGGACACCTTGATCAGCCTGCCGTTATCGACCTCGGCAAGCAGCGAGCACATGCACGGGCAATCATGGGCACAGGTGACGCGGATCGTTTCCATCTGGTGTCTTCCGGGAAGCAAAGGTTTGACAAGTTACTCTCGCATGGAAAGACTGGTTGGAGCGAGGTCCACTTTGAGGTCGTCTGTGGCAACCAGTTCACCACGGCAGCGTCGGGTGTTGGATCTGCCGATTCGCCTGGATCGGTCGATCCGCAACCAGGGCCAGCAGGTGCATGCGGCGCTTCGTTCCGCGATCATCGACGGGCTGCTGGAGCCAGGAATGAACCTTCCCTCGAGCCGCGGCCTTGCCGAGCAGATCGGCGTGCGGCGCAACACGGTCGTTGCGGCTTACGAGCGGCTCTTGAGCGATGGCCTGATCGAGGCGCGCCATGGCGCGGGCACCTATGTGGCCACCGAGCTTCCCACTCCACCGGTGACCCCGCCCGCGGCTGCACACAAAATCGAAGCCCCCCGGCGCAAGGCTTTCGCGCTTGGGCTCACTCATGCCGATGCCGAACTTTTGCGTCGCCTTGCCAGCAACGTCCGGCGCCGGATCGTGACCGCGGGCCCGGACGAGCTTGGTTACGGCGATCCACGCGGCAGCGAGCATCTGCGCACGCAAATTGCCCAGCACCTTGCCGCCAACAGAGGCGTGCGCTGCGAGGCTGGCTGCGTTCTCATCGTCAACGGTACGCAACACGGACTCCGGTTGTGCCTCGATGCGCTCCTCTCGCCGGGCGATGCGGTTTGGCTCGAGGATCCCGGCTACTACGCCGCGCGCAACACGCTGGAGGCTGCCGGGATGCGCGTCATGCCCGTGCCGGTGGACGATGAGGGCATCATCGTTGCGGCGGGCCAGGGTCTAAAGGGCTCGGCCAAGGCGGCCTACGTCACGCCTTCGCACCAGTTTCCGACCGGCGTCGCGATGAGCATGACCCGCCGCGTCGCGCTTTTGGACTGGGCGCGCTCGTCCAACGCCTGGGTGATCGAAGACGACTACGACAGCGAATTCCGGTATGCGGGACCTCCACTCACGGCATTGGCCGGCATCGGCCGAGAACGGGTGATCTATATCGGCACCTTCACCAAGGTGCTCTTTGCCGGATTGCGCCTCGCTTACCTCGTCCTGCCACCAACGCTCCTCGAGCAGGTGGTCGCGACCCGCGCCGCCCATGACCGTTTTCCGGCAAGATTCATGCAAGACGCTGTGGCCGATCTGATGGCCGGAGGAACGCTCGCGGCCCACACGCGGCGGATGCGCCGACGCTACCGGGAGGCGCGCGATGTCGTCGCGACGACCTTGCAGAAAGCGGCCGGTGGGGCGCTGCGCATCGCCGTGCCCAAGCAGGGCTTGCATCTCATCGCCCTGTTGCCGGCGGGCCTGCCCAACGAGGCCGCGATGACCATCCGCAAGGCCGCCGACATCGAGACCAAGCTCTTGTCCGAGACGCGCATCGGGCAACGCGGGGCGGACGGCTTTATCCTCGGCTTCTCGGGTCACGACATCGCGGAATTGAGCGCCGCCGCGCGTCGGCTCGGCCAAGCCGTTCGCGGCTATGTAACGACGCAACCCCAATAGATCGGTTGTGATGGAGGGTTCGCCGATGCCTCGCTACAAGGTGCGAGCTATCGGCCCGGCCTATCCGCCGACGAGCTTTATAGCGCTTACACGGACTTCGGCGATGACCCATTCATCGTCGTGCTCGACGACGTGGACGATCGCGCCAAATTCTCGGGCTGGGCTTACGCCAAGGAGCGTTGCGCCGTGATCTGCCGGTAGCGGCAGTGACCGTGCGAGGCTTCGTCACTCGATCAGATTTCCGGCCCATACGCGTTCGAACGCGTTGCCGGCTTCACGCTGCACCTTGCGCACGCTTTCGGCGTCGGGAGCGTCGTATTGGCAGACCATCCGAAGGCGATCGGCCGAGAGGATACTGCGCCGCCAAGCGACGCCATAGATCGCCAGGCACGGCTTTTCGCGAATGCCGGCGGCGGTCAAGTCTTCGTCCGAGGGCGGTTGCTGGAACGTGCGCTCGACGACGATAGTGGCCATGGGGTTGCCTTTCCTGGTGCGTGTCATCCAAGTCGCAGGTTAGTCGGTCGGCGTTTGAGCGACCGTTGGATTCTCACCGATCTTGCTTGCGCGTTGCAGATAGCCGCGCGCGCGAGCGCTTAGCATCGCCACGTCCTTGCCGCCGACCGCGATCGGCTGGTTGTCCTTGCTCGACCGCCGGGATTTGGCGGCTATGTCCGCGAGGATCGCTTCGGCGACGATGATCTCCGTCGTCCGATTGACGGCTCTGGCGGCACCGAGCGCCTCGGTGGCGGCGGCCCGAGCCTCCTCGGCACGACCGCACCGAAGCCGGTAATCGGCAAGATGATTGAGGACATAGGCGAGTTGCGCCTTGTCATCGAAGGCCCGCAAGGCGTCGAGCTTTTCGGGCAATTGGTGCTCGGCGGCGTTGTTTTCTTCCATGACCAAAGCAAGCACGCGCAAGGCGTCGGCCACCGGTGCCGGGCCATCGCCGATACGCGCCGCTACCACATCGATCTCATCGCAAAAGCGACCGACTTCGCTCGGCTGATCGCGCTCGATGGCGATTTTCACGAGCCAGACGAGGCATTCGAGTTCCCTCCAGCGATCCTGGCGCAGCCGCGCCAAGGCCAAGGCCCGCCGCATGCATTCCTCCGCTGTCGTCAAATCACCGTCCCAACGGGCGATCAGACCTCGACCCCAATAAAGCTCGACGAAGTTCTTTCCGATCCTCGCGGCGATCTGCTCTGCATCGTCCATAAAGCCTCGCGCGCGCCGCACATCGCCCTCGACCTCCATTAGGCAGCGCGCCGCGTTGGCTACGAACCAACAGCGCGTGGATTCGTCCGTTGGCCGGCTTATTTCCTCCGAGCGCAAGATCGCCCGCAAGGTGCTCGCCGTATCGTTCAAGTGTTGATCCGTCCAGGAGATCAGATGCCACCCGAGCGCTGCATCCTCCCGCAACCCCATCAGTTCGGCGGCCTCGATCGCCTGCCTCAGCTCATCGATGGGTTTTGCCTTCGGCCGAGCTCCGGGGCCGGCATTGGCGAAAACCTTCACGCTGAGCAATGCGATGTGGGAATGCGCGCGATCGGGACCGATGGGTAGTTGCTGGAGGTGCCCGAGGCCACGATCCGCCGCATCCTCCGCCGCCGTATTGGCGAACATGCGCAGGCACTGCTCGCCAGCCGCGATGCTGGCCCTGACCGCGAGCGCGTGGTCACCGGCGGCGCCGGCATGGAAGGCAAGTTCGCCGGCGAGCGCGGGGTCGCGTTGGGCGGCGCCGTCCAAAACCCGGGCGATCTGGCGGTGGACCAGCCGCCTGCGCGGTTGCGACAGGCCGCGATAGGTCGTTTGCCGGATGAGGTCGTGCGCAAAATCGAAACGCCCATCGCCGCTGGGTTGCAGCAGGCCGCGCCTCTCCAACCGCTCGATCCGCCCAAGCAATTGTGTTTCGGGCACGTCCATCGCCGCAGCAAGCAGCTCCGGCTCGAAATCCCGGGTGGTCACCGAGGCAAAGACAATCAGCTCACGTTCGGGCTGGTCGAGCCGAGCGATGCGGTCGGCGATCAGCGAATCGATGCCGGCCGCCGAACCGTCCCCGCTTGGGCGACTGGCATTGGCAAGTTCCTTGAGGAATAGCGGATTGCCACCACACTGCTTCAGCGCGGCGGTCACGTCGTTGCGATCGGCCCTGGCCCCGAAGAACAGCGCGGCCTCGGCATCGGCCAGCGGTTCCAATTTGAAGCGCCGAACGGCGCCATCCTGGGCGAGCGCCGCGACGAGGCGTTTGCACCAAGGGTTGTCCTCGATTTCATCGGCCCGCGCCGCCCCGACAAAAAGGAAGCGCGCGGGCCGATCCGAGGCGCGCAGGATATAATGCAAAAGGGATGACGACGCCTCGTCGATCCATTGCAGATCATCGATCATGACGATCAGCGGACGCTCCGCGGCCACCGACGTCAAAACCGCCATGACGGCCGCAAAGAGCCGGTTTCGGCTGCCTTCGCCATCCGTTGGCGGCTCGCCCGACGGCAGCAGTTGCGCCAAATCGCGGCGCACCGATTGGTCAACACCGCGGCCCGCGAGCGGACCAAGTAGATCGGCCCAGCAACCGAACGGACGCACCGCCTCGGCCTCGAAGCAGCGCGCCCTAGCAACCCGCGCGCCCTTGGCCTCGGCCGCATCGGCGGCAAAATCGAGCAACCGCGACTTGCCGATGCCCGGTTCACCCGTCAGTAGCATCGCCTTGGGCGTGGTCCCGGCGACCAGCGCATGCAGCAAAGCCGAAATTGTCTCGCGTTCGCCAGTTCGGCCGAACAACCGTGCTTCGCCGACATTGCGGAC
>Ga0075030_100004452_pt1 | contig 12658 bp, 7 predicted proteins | sample LitLauG_LLR_2012_FD_71393 | JGI IMG/M metagenome (GOLD analysis project Ga0075030, IMG submission 71393) | Freshwater sediment microbial communities from Pennsylvania, USA - Little Laurel Run_MetaG_LLR_2012 | ecosystem: Environmental > Aquatic > Freshwater > Creek > Sediment | place: USA... | reverse complement strand
CACATAGAGCGCGGGCATCCCATTCTGGATCTTGACCTCGCTCGTCAGGTTGGCGCCGTCCACCAGGACCGGCGCCAACAGGAGCGGGAGGCAAAAAATCAGCTTTCGGTTCATGTCAGAATTTGAACCTTACCACGAGTTGGCCTTGCCGCGGCGCGCCGCCCAGCGCGAAATTGTTGTCGAGTGTGGAAGCATTGCCGAGCGATTGCGAGTTGATATAGCCGAAGCCGGAAATCGGCACGCCCAGGTTGTTTCGCGACGGGGTCGCCAACGGGTTGGTCACAACCGGATCGGCCATTTGCAGCCGGTTGAACACATTAAAGAATTCCGCGCGGATCTCGAGCGACATGCGCTCCCTGATGGGGAATAGCCGGCCGATCGAGAGCTGCTCGCCCGGATGACGCTGATAGCGGTAGTCACTGTAATACGCCGCCGCCGTGCCGAACTGACCGGGCGCCGGGTTCTGCCAGGCCGCCGGATTCAGTACGAAGTCTTTATTCGGGTCGATGCAGTGGCAATTCAGGTCCTTGATGTATAAGGGCACGCCCGGAACACGATTCATGAAGGTGCCCGAGGGAGAAGTCCCGGCGTTGATGCCGTTTTGGAACGATGCCCCATAAACATTCGCCGGAACCTGGAACAACAGAGTCTGCAGGTTGTTGGTGGCAGACGGAGAGAGGATCGGCAGGCCGCTGGCATAGTGCATCTTGCCGCCGAAGGTCCAATCACGCAGCACGCCGCGCAGTATCCGGTTCCCCGCCAAAGCCGGCGCTTGATAGGTGAATCCCACGGTGAGGTTGAAGGGTATGGATGCTGCCGAGAGTCCCTTGTTGACCGCCTCATTGTAAACGTTGTTGGTGGGATTGATGCCGGAATCGAGTTCCTTCTGCCAGGTGAAGGCCCCGGTGGCCTGGAGGTTGTGCGAATAGCGCTTCGTGACCTTGACTTGCAGCGAGTCGTACCAACTGTGGCCGCGGTCCGACCATTGGAAGGAGATATTGCCGAACTGCGGGTAGGGCCGCAGAAGCTGGGCAACGGTGAGACCTGTGGGATAACCGGCATAGGGCGCGGTAATGCCTCGCGCCTGGGCCGCCGCGGAGTTCCACAGCGAATTCAGCACCGTCTGGTCCGCCGGCTTGGTGATGTCGAAGCCCTTTTGCGCCAGCGACTGCGCCGCCGAGCCGTTGACGATCATCGTGTTGGCGCCCTGGATCCACGCGGAGCGGTTACCGACGTAAGCCGCTTCCACCAGCAGGTTGGGGAAGATTTCCCGCTGCAGCGAAATGTTCCACTGATTGATCCGTGGAGGACGGCCACCCGTTGGATCGAGATACGCCGGAGGACTGTTGATGGTGCCCGGCTGCGGCCGGATTCCGGGATCGAGCGAAGCGGCATACAAATCCGAGAGATTGTATTGCAGGCCATTCTTCAGGTAGGAAACCGGCGCGCCATAGTTGGGGTTAGAGAACGTGATCACGTTGAAGCCCACCCCCACGGTGGAGGTGCTCACGTAGTTCATGGGCGGCGTCTGGCCATAGACCAAACCCCAGCCTGCACGCAGGACTGTCTTGCGGTCGATTTGGTAGGCAACGCCCAATCGCGGACCGAAAGCGAGTTCGTAGGTGTCGGTGAAGCTGCAGTTGCACCGGCCCGGGCCATAGCCTTCGTACATCGTGGCGCCCAGCAGGCCGCCTGCCGCCGGATTGGCGATGCCAGGGGCAAAGGAGGACTGCCGTGATTACACTTCTCGCCAACCCGTCTGGCGGTCGTACCGCAGGCCGTAGTCGAGTGTCAACTTGCGGGTGATCTTCCAGGTGTCTTGCAGGTAACCGGCCATAGACCACTTCCGCACCTGGGGGTCGCTCTGATTATTGATGCTCGTGGTGTTGGGAACGCCCAGCAGGAAACTGGCGTATCCATATCCAATGCTCGATCCGCCGACGGTGGTGGTTTGCAGGTAGGGAAGGCCCGTCTGGGCAGGCGAGAAGTTGTAGGTTCCGGATGTGTTGTAGCGGATAAAGCTCCAAATGTCCTTCCACCATTCGCCCCCCGCCTTCAAAGTATGGTTGCCTTTGATCCAGGTGAGGCCGGCAACCCACGTGGGTTTGTCGTCCATGTCGCGGTAGCCGTTGGTCCATCCGAAACTGGGCGAAAAGCCGCCCTGGCTGCCGCCCGTCCCGGTTATGTACGGAAAGCCGGTGGGAGTCGCCAGCCCACCCACAAGGCCCAGCTTGGCGACTGCATCAAAATTGCTGGTGGTCGCGGGATTGGAATCGATATGGTGATAACGAATCTCGCCGCCGCCCAAATGCAACAGCAGGGTGGGCGTAATCGTCTGATCGATGGTGAGGCGGAAGGTATTGGTGTGCGTGATGAATGACCGCGCGTTGGAGATGGGGAATGGTATGCCATCGCCGGTGCTCTTAGGAACATTGTTGATCCATTGGCCCCAGTAGAAGGATGCTTTGGTTTTGTTGCCGATAATCTGGTCGGCCTTAACGCTGGGGAGTGTCGTTGTCGACGCCATGGGGTCGACCACCGCAAGGTTATTGATCACCTGGCCATTGGTGGGTTGGGGAAAATACGGCTGGATCTTGGCGGCCACCGGGTCGATGCGGCCGGGCGGAATGATGTTGCCGGTGAAGGGATCGCGAACCAACTGCCCGTTGACGAGGTGGTCGCTAGCCGGGTCGTACACCTGGTTTTCCAAAATCGGACGGCCGAGAATGTCGGTTCCGAGCTGGCGGCCGGTCAGGGCCTGGCTCAAATCTCCCTGGCGATAGGCCAGCGTAGGCACGGTAGTCATCGCGCCGGAAGCCGTGGTGCGGTTGTAGAACTGCTCGAAATTGAAGAAGAAGAAAGTCCGGTTCCGGCCATCGTAGATTTTGGGGAGATAGACTGGACCGCCCAGAGTAAACCCGTAGTTATTGTTCCGCATGCGCGGGCGCACCAGGTGGCCGTTGCCATCGTTGGTGAACGGCCGCCCGGCGTTCAGAGCCTCGTTCATGATGTAGTCGTACCCGCCGCCGTGAAGCTGGTTGGCACCAGAACGCGAAGTAAAGTTGACCATCCCGCCTTGCACCTGCCCGAATTCGGCGGCGAAATTGCTGACTTGCAGTGTGACCTCCTGCAGAGCCTCGACCGACGGATGCGATTCGGAAAGGTGGGCCGATGTCATCCCGAGGGTGGTAATGTCCTGGCCGTCGACCAGGTACCTGGCGGTATTGGTGCTGCCGTTCACGCGGAACGTGAAGTTGGTCCCCACGATATCCATGGTCCCGGGCGCGAGCGTCAGGCTGGCCAGCGGGTTGCGTGCGCCGTAGAGGGACGCCGCGCCGACAGTCAACGGGAGCTGATTGATGGTGTCTCCGCTGATGGTCTGGCTCTGCTCCGCGTTCTCCGTCCGCAGCAAGGGCGCCGGGGCACTTACGGTGATGGACTCGGTTGCCGAACCGAGCTTGAGGACCACATCCACGCGCGCCGTCATCGCGACCTGAACTTCGATGCCGTCCTGGACGTATTGGTTGAAACCCGCCACGGCGACGGTCAGTCTGTAGCGCCCTACGGGTAAGGAGGGAATGGTGTAGTTCCCGGTGGCCGTGCTGACCGTTTCATAGGCTGCGCCCGTAGCCAGGTTGTGAAGGGTCACTGGGGCCGATGGAACGACGGCGCCCGCCGGGTCGGAAATGGTACCCGTGATGATTCCGCGATCGCTTTGCGCCAACGCGGGCAGAGACATACTCAATAAGACCCCGACCAGGAAGCACACCCATGCCAATCGGATTATGAGGGAGGTCGACACTCCCCAGTGGTTTGCGCGGTGTAGCATAGTCTCCTTTCAAGACGGCCACTCCCCTCGCAAATTTCTCCCCCTGCAAATACTCAATTTGGCCAGATAGTAACAGGCGTCATCCACGAAGTCAATGGAGTTTCAGGTATTAAAGTATCGTAAAGTTTGCAATAATCAGTTCTAATGAAGCAATCTCTGACTCTCACGTTTCTTGGTTTGGCCGCCGGGCTATTGTCCGGGGCCGGCTTTCCGAAGGCCGAGATCTCCAACGGCCAGATCCGCGCGAAGGTATACCTGCCCGATGCCCGCAACGGCTTCTACCGTTCGACTCGCTTCGATTGGTCGGGAGTAGTCTACTCTCTGGAATACAAGGGCCACAATTACTGCGGGCCCTGGTTTCAGAAAATCGACTCCAATGTCTACGATTTCGGCTATGACGGCGGGGACGTGGTCTCGGCGCCCTTCACCGCCATGGTCGGCCCGGGAGAGGAGTATCAGACCGACGGCAGGGCTTTGGGGTGGGACGAGGCCAAGCCCGGCGGGACCTTCATCAAAATTGGTGTGGGCGTGTTGCGCAAGCCCGACGATTCCAAATACGACCATTCCCGACCCTACGAGATCGTGGATGGAGGCAAATGGGCGCTCAAGCACCATCACGACCGTATCGAATTCATCCACCAGTTATCCGACCCATCCTCGCAATATGGCTACCTCTACCGGAAGACATTGCGGCTTACGGAGGGCCGGCCGCAACTGGTTCTGGAACATACCTTGAAAAACACGGGAAGCCGCCCCCTCCAGACCAGCATGTACAACCACAATTTCCTGGTCCTGGACAACCAGCCTCCGGGCCCGGATTTTACCATCACGGTGCCCTATGCGATGGAGGTCCGCCGCGCTCCCGACCAGCATCTCGGCGAGATTCGCGGCAACCAGCTCGTTTTCCTGAAAACATTGGAAAACCAGGAACGCATGACGACCGGCTGGCGCGGGTTCAGCGACAGCCCCAAGGATTACGAGATCCGCGTCGAGAACCGCAAAGTGGGCGCCGGCGTGCGGATCACCGGCGACCGGCCACTCGCCAATGTGGGGTTTTGGTCGATCAAGACAGTGCTTGCCGTCGAACCGTACATTGCGATGAGCATCGCGCCCGGCAGCGAATTTAGCTGGAAGATTACTTACGACCTTTACACCCTTCCCGAGGAGGCCAAGTGAATCGACGACAGTTTGTTTCCACCGCAGCCGCGATGCCGCTCGCCGCCGCGGCGCAAACGCGGAGAGGGCCGGCCGCGCCTCCCGCCGACCCGCCGCCGGACCTGGTGGACCTCGCTTCGGGCGAAATGCTCGCCACCTTCGACCGGGCGCGCGGCGTGCTGTGGGCCATCCAGAACCGATCCGACGCGCTGCACAGCAATTTCGTGGGCAACCGGCAGAACGTGCGAAGGGCCGTAGTAGCGACCGGGGACGTGGTCCTGACGGTTTGGGCGGTTTCCGATCCAACCAAGCTCAAGACCGATGTCGAGGGTATTACCACCATGCAGGCTCCCGGCGTGGAACCCCTCGTCGCCCGAACCAGCGGGCCATCCGGCGCCTGGCGCCGCGAGACCACCGAGCGCTCCGGCGATATTCGCAAAGCGTCGTTCGACGGCAAGACTTTCCGTGTCGCATACTTCGGAGAATCCCGAAACGAGTACGGTCTCCAAAGCTGCGACCTGGAGATACAGTACGCCTTCACCCAACAGGGCCGGCTGTTCTGGGATCTCCGGCTGAAAAACACCACCGGGCTGCCGCTGGAAATCGGTGAGATGGCGCTTCCCTTCCTGGTAAATGACGATTACGGCGCGTACGGCACCGAAAGCAGCGATGTGCTCGAAGGAACGGCCGCCAAACAGCGCAATATCCATGAACAGAAGGTTCTGGCCCACCATTACATCGGTGGCCATAGTTCGTACTCGCTCCTACAAAGGCCCATGGGCGCGCCGCCGTTCCTCCTCATGCAGCCCCTGGAAGATACCGCCTTCGAGTGCATGTACAAGGCGCCGGCTGCGGGCGGCTTCGGAATGCGCGGCGGGCCCGATCTGCTGGCGCTTCATTCCTTCGCGGCCCGCGCCCAGAACCGGTGGCCCGTGCCTTGGGTGAACGGGCACACTTCGCTCGTCCTCGAGCCCGGCGAAGAGCGGCATTACCGTCTGGGCTTCAAATTTATTGAGGACTATCCCCAGATTCGCGAGGAGCTGGTGAAAGCCGGCAATGTGGGAATCCGGATCGTGCCGGCAATGGTCGTGCAGGAGGGCGCCGAGACCTACGTCGAGTTGCGCTCGCAAGTGCCGATTGACCGCATCGGGGCGGAGACGCCTTTCGTCCGTTCCGATGGCGTCGAATTCCGTTCCCGCAATCGCGTGGGGGACAAAGAGCTGCTGACGCTGGCATTCCGCGGCCGCGGGCAGAAGACCGTACGCTTGGATTACGGCAACGGGCGTTGGACCAACCTTCACTTCTACTGCGTGGAAGATATCGCGGAACTGCTGAAGGCCCGCAGCCGGTTTATCGTCGAGCGGCAGTTCTACGACAACCCCAACGATCCCTATCACCGGCACCATGCGTTCCTCCCTTTCGACTACCGCCGCCGGACCACGTTTACCGACTCCGAGGCCGTGTGGGAAGTGGGCGCCAGCGACGAGTTCGGTTTTTCGGAAGCCTTGTTCCTGGCGGAAAAGAATGTCTACTACCCTTCCCGGGAAGAGGTCGCCACACTGGAAACCTATGTCACCGATTGCCTCTTTAAACACATTCAAAACCCCGATTCCTATGAGGTACGCGCGTCGCTGTACTGGAAGAAACGGAAGCCTTCGAGCGGCCGCAGCGCCTGGAACGAAGAGCGCTCGAGATCGGTGCTGCGCACCTACAACTACGCCCACCCGGCGAATATCTATCACGCGCTCTATCGAATCGGCAAAGAGTATGGCCTGATTACGCACCACACGCCGCTCGAGTACCTGCGGATGTCCTACCGGACCGCGCTGGTGTGGTTCGTCACCGGGGACTGGAAGCACATCGGCATCATGTGCGGGTCGAACGCCATCCGCATCCTGGAAGACTTGAAGAAGGAAGGCTGGATGGAAGAATACAGCAAGCTGCGAGCCGAAATGGAGGAGTGCGACCGCGTGATGGTGGAGGACCCGTATCCGTTCAGCTCGGAACTGACCATCGATCAGACGGCCCACGAGCAGGTCTACTACTTCACCAAATATTTCGGCAACCGCGAAAAAAACGCCACGGCCCTGCGCGTGATCAAAGCCCTGCGCGGGGGCAATGAGCCGGTCTGGTTCCGCTACGGGCAGGACCGGCGGAACTTCTGGTCGTGCTGGTATTCGGAATCGCTGAACGGCATGCCGCTGCTCGACGGGTTCGATGAGACCGGCGATGCGGACATGTTCCTGAAGGGCTATGCCGGCGTGATGAGCGTGGCGGCGAACCTGTTGCCCGACGGCATGGGATTCAGCCAGTTCGTGTGGTCGCCCGACCAGTTCGCCCACGATCCCAACACCAAGGAAGGCGGACAGGGACAGTGGGGCTTCCTGCAATCGGCGCGCGCGTATGTGCTCGAGGACGAGTCATTTGGGCTGATCGGCGCCGGGTGCCAAGTGGAGGATCACGCCGGGCGGATCCGCGTCGTCCCCAAGGATGGGCTGCGAAAGACCGTGGTTTACCCGGCGAAAAAACTGGACGTGCGGCTGACGCAGGGAGAAATCGATTGGATGTGGTTCGATCGCTCGGGGCGAAGTTTCGAACTCTCGCTGGTGGACACGACCGGCATCGTAAAGAATGCCGCCCTGGCGATCCACGGTCTGCCGTCCGGCACGTATAGCGTGCGGCATGGTGCGACAAGCCGGACCGTGTCCGTATCGGGCGGCCTGGCACTCTCCCTACCGATAGCGGAAGCGAAATCCGTGCGGATCGAACAGGCCTAGCGGAGTGGGACAGGCCTTCCGGCCCTTCCTACGGATTTTAGGAGACATACAATGAAAGCCATGACAGAATGCTCTCGGCGCGGTTTTGTGATGGGCATGGCCGGTTTCGGCCTGGTAAAGGCGGGCGCCGGCCAGCTACGGCACGACTATCCCGCCGCACCCGTCCCGCTCGAGGACGTAACCATCACAGATGCCTTTTGGCTGCCGCGTATCGAGAAAGCCCGCACCGTCTCCCTGCCGATGCTGCTCGAGCGCGGAGAGCGGGGAGGCCGGATCGACGGCCGCCTCATCGAAGCCGCTTCCTATTTCCTGATGCATTACTCGGACCCGGTCCTCCGGAGCCGCATCGAAGGGCTTTCGGAAAAGAGCCTGGAGAGTATGCGCCGGCTGAAGGGCGCTTGGCCGAACCGTGGCGATGGTCCGTTTCTGGGCGTAGGCCACTTCATCGAGGGTGCGGTAGCCTGGCACCTGGCCACCGGCAGCCGCAAGCTGCTGGACGGAGCCATCGAAATTACCGACGATCTGGACGCTGCCTTCGGCCCGTCGAAGAGACACGACATCTCGAATCACGAAGGCATCGAGCTCGCGCTGGTCAAACTGTATCGCGCCACGGCAGAAGAACGCTATCTGCAGCTTGCCCGGTTCATTGTCGATACGCGCGGAACCACCAACGGAGGCCGCCAAATGTACGGCCCCTATGCCCAGGACCACGAACCCGTCAAAATGCAGACGCGCGGCATCGGGCACTGCGTGCGCGCCACCTACCTGTACAATAGCGTGACCGATCTGGCCGCGCTGGCGCCCGACGCCGGGTATCGCCGGACCGCGCTCCGCATCTGGGAAGATGTGGTCTCGAAGAGAACCTTCCTCACCGGCGGAATCGGCAGCTACCGCGACGAAGAAGACTACGGCGACGACTACGACCTTCCAAATCTTGGCCCTTGGAACGAGATCTGCGCGGCCGTAGGAAATGTGTTGTGGAACCACCGGATGTTCCGGATGACCGAGGAAGCCCAATACATCGATGTCATGGAGCGCATCCTCTACAACGAGCTTCTGGCGGGCGTATCTCTTGACGGAGACAAGTTCCTGTATCAGACGCCGCTCAAGGCCCTCCGCGGCTTTGAGAGGCAGGCCTGGTTCGGGCCCAACTGCTGCCCCCCCAATATCACGCGTCTCATGGCGGAACTGGGTGGCCTGGTGTACGCCACCACGGACCGGGATATTTATGTCAACCTCTTCATGACGAGCCAGGCCAAAGCCAAACTGAAACAGACGGCGGTCGGTGTCACCCAGGAGACCCGGTACCCCTGGGACGGAGCGATGCGGCTCACGGTGAGCCCCGAGAGGCAGGCCCACTTCTCGGTGCGGGTCCGTATTCCGGGCTGGAGCCGCAATGAGCCGATGCCGGGACGCCTGTATCGCTACACATCGGCGGCCAACCCGGCGTTTACCCTCGCGGTCAACGGGAAGGCTGCCCGCTACACCGTGGAAAACGGCTATGCCCGGATCGACCGGGAGTGGCAACGTGGAGATGCGATCGAGTTGACGCTGCCCATGCCCGTTCATCGGGTGCAGGCTGACGAGCGAGTCGCCGACGATCGCGGCATGGTTGCCCTGGAGCGGGGGCCGCTGGTGTATTGCGTCGAAGGGGTCGACAACCAGGGCGCCGCCTTTAACCTCCTGCTCCCCGACAGCGTACCGCTTGCGTTTGCCTACCGGCCCGATCTTCTGGGCGGAGTCGGCACGATCGCCGGCGCCGCTCTCGGCTTGGGCCGCGGCGCGGATGGCGTTTCACTTGCCAGGCAGGAGCACCAACTCGTGGCCATCCCGTACTTCGCGTTTGGAAACCGCGGGGGCAGCGACATGGCCGTCTGGCTGGCTCGGGACGAAGCCATGGCCGTAATTCCCCCAAAGCCCACGATCGCTTCCCGGAGCCGTGCCACCTCTTCCTGCGGCAATGGCACGGTCGCCGACAACTACCCGGATCACAAACCACCCACCATCGCGCAGCGGCTATGCCCCAATGCGCAGGACGGCAGCGGAGAGATCGGCGCCCTTTACGATCAGGTCGAGCCGCCGGATTCCGAGGACGGTTCGGGCACCTTTCTACGGCTTCGGCCGCAATCCGGCGACCAGGCCTGGGTGCAATACGATTTCGCAGAGGCGGCTCAGGTCTCCTCCGCCAGCGTGTACTGGAAGGACGACAAGCAGTATGTGGTCGTGCCCCGAAGCTGGCGGCTTCTCTACAAGGATGGCGAAGAATGGAAGACGGTGCGTGCGGCATCGCAATACGGCGTGGAAAAGGACCGATACAACGAGGTCCGATTCGAACCGGTCACTACCTCCGCGCTCCGCATGGAGATCCAACTTCGGCCCAAAGTGTACCCGCAAGGCAAGCTGGGGCCCCCCGACGGCAACTATCTACGGGAGAACGACCTGACCTGGTATGAAGGCGGCGTGATCGAGTGGCGCGTGAGCGCTTAAGCAGAACCGCCGCGCTCAGTTCTGGCTCAGGATTTCGTTGAGCGCCGGAATGCTCTTGGCGGCCGGCGTCAAATCCGGCAGCGTCTTGATATAGGCGTACACGTCGGCGAGTTGCGCGTCGGGAATCACCTTGGCGGAGTAGGGCGGCATGCCGCCCCGCCCCTTGTGCACGAAATCGGTGAACGCCTGCTGGGTCAGCTTCATGGGGACCAAACGGGCCCCCGAGCCGTTCTGGCCCGAGAAGCCGTGGCAGGCATAGCAGTTGAACTTCATGTAGAGATCCTTGCCGCTGCCGGCATTTCCCTGTGCGTACGCGGCGGCGGCCCCAAGGATCAGGACGAAAGCGATGCGGCTCATTTGGAGTCTCCTTAACGCGGCTGCGTGACGACGTCGATCAGAGCCGGCTCGCCTTTCTTGACGCGCTCGAGGCCGCGCTTGAGGGCCGGGGCCAGGTCCTTGGGATCGGTGATGGGGCCCTGGCCATACAGGCCGTAGGTCTCGGCCATCTTGGCGTAGTTGATTTCGGGCTCCCACAGCTTGGTGCCAATATGGCAGCGGTCCTGCCCTCGATTCCGCTGGCTGGCGCGCCGCTCCAGAATCATCACCTCGGCGTGATAGCCGCGGTTGTTGTGCATGATCGTGAGCAGCGGAATCTTGTGGTGCGCCGCGGTCCACAGAACGCCCGGGGCGTAGTTCAGATCGCCGTCGCATTGAATGTTGATCGAGAGGCGGCCGTGCTTCTTGTTCGCCAGGGCGGCGCCCACCGATGCCGGGGCGTTGTAGCCGATACCGCCGGCGCCCTGCCCGCCGATGTACTGATACGGTTTGTCGAAATTCCACAGGCGGCCGGGCCAGCCGCTGATGAACCCCTGCCAGGAAACCAACGACCAGTCCTCTTTCTCGATCATGGGCCATAACTCGGCGCAGATGCGCGCCAGGCTGATGGGGCTGGCATCCCATCCGATGGCGGCCTGCTCGATGGCGCGGGCGCGCGCCTGCTTGTGCGCGGCGGCGATCTTGACGCCGCGCTCCTCGATGGCCCGCTTGCGATCGCCGGTGATCAGTTTCTTACATGCCTCAATCAGCGCCGGCAAGGTGGCTTCGGCGTCCGCCCCGATATCGAGATCCAGATCCGACGCATAGTGCATGAAGTCCTGGATATTGCTCTTCATGAACAGGTCGATGGTGGAGATGTTGATGGTCTTGGCGCCGCGGGCGCGGGCGTTCCGCGCGGTGGCAGTCGCGTCGGAAACTTCCAGGCACAAGGTGACGTCGGGCTGATAGCCGGGTCCGCCGTTTCCGGCCAGCGGGTGGCGGTTGGGAAAGCTCTGGCGCTCCTGGCTGTTCACGGGCGCCTGCAGCGTCTCCGCCAACTCGACCAGCAGCTTGTGGCCGTTGGGAGTTCGCACGGCCCGCTGTTCGATGATCATGGGGCGCTCGGCGGCCGCCAGCATGCGCGCCGCTTCCGCCACCGCGCTGCTATCTCCCGAAGGCGGTGAGGTCATCACCAGCCGGGGTACCTTCAAATTGTTCTGGCGGATCGGGTCGATCTGGGTCTCATGGGTGGCCACCACCAGCACCGGTCCCATGGGCGGGGTCATGGCGAATTTGTAAGCCCGCACGGCGGTCTCGCCGAACGCGCCCAGCGATTGCGGAGAATCGTCCCACTTTGTAAAGTCGCGGACCAGCGCCCCCATATCGTTGGCGCTGTGATACGACGCCACGCCCGAGCCGCGTACGGCGGCATCCGCGTGGCTGCCCACCACCATGTAGATGGGCACACGATCGGCATAGGCGTTATAAATTGCCATGGAGGCGTGCTGCAGCCCGACGGTGCCGTGGATCAGGGCCATCATGGGCTTGCCCTCGATCTTGGCGTAGCCGTGACACATGGCCACGGCCGATTCCTCGTGGCAGCATGTCAGAAACTCCGGCATTTTGTTATCGCCGTAGTTGATCAGCGACTCGTGCAAACCGTCGAAGGTGGAGCCGGGATTGGAGGCGCAATACTCGATATTCAGCGAATGCAGCACATCCACCATGAAGTCGGACCCGGGGTGCTCGATGATCCGGGAGTCGGACTCCTCTCCCACGGGAGCACCGGTTTCCGACGCCAAGGTGGTGGGGTTGGGCGTGGCGCTGCCGTTGCGCGGCCGCTGCTGCGCCGGGGCCGGCTCGGGATGGCTCACGAGGGCGGCTGCGCCCGCCGCCGCACTGGCTGCCGCGCCTTTCAGGAAACCGCGCCGGCTCGCCGAAATTTTCTCGGGTTTCTTCATCGTCGTCTCCTTATTCCGGATTAGCGCCGCCCCGGCCGTCCTCCAAGGTCGGCGGAGTGAAGCCGGTCAAATGCTTCACATCCTTATTGTTCTCATTGCCAATATATTCCATGAATTCCCCCTTGCTCTGCAAG
>Ga0075030_100004447_pt1 | contig 12672 bp, 9 predicted proteins | sample LitLauG_LLR_2012_FD_71393 | JGI IMG/M metagenome (GOLD analysis project Ga0075030, IMG submission 71393) | Freshwater sediment microbial communities from Pennsylvania, USA - Little Laurel Run_MetaG_LLR_2012 | ecosystem: Environmental > Aquatic > Freshwater > Creek > Sediment | place: USA... | reverse complement strand
CGCTCATCGCTTGAGATTCTCGCGGGCTGTCCGAAATATTCCGGACGGGAGAACCATACCTGCAGGAAGATCTTCTTGGCGATATCGGCCGTGGCGACATTCGTGGGAAACGGTTCTGCTTTGTACACACGGATGGCATGAGTCAAATCATCTTCATGCCCCGCCAGCGGAATCAAGACAGGGCGCGGCTCCGCCGAAGGGCGAATCCAACGCGGGGACTTCGGAAGCGAAGCCGAGAGGGTATAGCACACCAGGTTGGAGCACAGGCGTGTCCGCCAGACGCCACCGGAGTCAGGTTCGTCCTGATCGTCGGTTATGCGTTTGGCTGGGGCATGAGTGGCGGAGGATCGCTCTTTGCGCGCGCTTCGTGCGACGTCTCCAAGGGAGGGCGCGGCATCCTGCGCCCAAAGGCCTCCGCTCACTAGAACGAGCGCACTGCACACCCGGAATGTCCGGCAAAGTGTCGTCATTGCAGTCGCAACGAATTCACCAGCGTCGTGCACAATACTTCGGCATCAGCGAAGCGCTGCTCTGGAGCGGTACACCCAACCATAAACTGGTAGCCCGGATCGTAGGGATACCGTTTCACTTGAATCAGCGCGCGTTCTCCAACCCACCAAGTCTGCGAGTCTCGCTGATAACGGAAGCGCGTCATCAGGGCCGGATGCCCATCAATCGTCAACTCTTGTGTGCTGATGCCTTCGGCCTTTTCCCGCGACCATCCATTCGAGTTGGCTACGTCGCGGATGCGCATGTAGTCGTGATCGGTCATACCGCGGTAAGGACTGTTGACGTCCGCCAGGCCTGCGTACAACATCACAGCATCGCCGTTGAGCATGGTCTTGAAAATGTGTTGACCGTTAATGCGCGAAACGACTTCGGCCTTCTCCGGGATGACGACCGTCGCTTCCGAACACTGCTGCGGATTCTGGCAATACTGCACGACAAACGATTGGAACCCCGCGGGTGCGAGATCTTTTCCTTCGGCATTGTCGAGCGTTGCCTGGGCCTTGCCGTGCGGAGCCTGCCGTGTCTGCCGCGCCAATTCCGCCAGCGATGGGCCTTGTGTTCCCGAGGCTGTTACGGTTGCATCCTGCGGCACCGGTTGTGTCGGCTTCTGCGCCTTGCCTTCCGCAATGGAAGCGGGGTGCACGACGATATCTTCCTTTAACTGAATCGATGGGTAAATGATCTGATCGCACATCTGCGAGGTGGTGCGCTCGTCCTGATACCGTGTCTGTACCGCCGCTTGCTGCCTCTTCACTTCTTCCCACGAGGGGTATCTGTTACCGCAGGTCTGATATCCGTAGGCGTTATAGGTGACGCAGTTGTTCAGGTCGTCCGGGCTGACGCACATAATGGGAATCACATTGTTTGAGGCCACCACGATTTCCATCGTCCCCCAAACGTCATGCCCGAGCAGGTAAGCCTTGCTCACGCCGCAGCGGAACGCTTTTCGAGATCCCAGAGTGGTTGGCGAGCAATATGTTCCCTGCGAGTAGCGTTGCGCGACTTGCCGGACCCAATTCGCGAGATTGCTGTCATTCAAATTCGGCGGGATGGGAATTGGCTTACCCGCCACGACTTCTGTATTCGTTATCCCCAGACGTGAGCCGAGGAGAATGGCCCCGCCGCCCGGCTCCCGTCCTTCGAGGCTGTAGGGATTCGGTACGAAAATTCGGTACTCGCCGGTATCGTAATTCTTGAAGCCGAGCGGAGCGTTGTCGGCCGCCTCCTGCTCCTGTTGCATCTCGTCGACAAGAGCTTGCGCCTTATTGTCCTTATTGTCTTGCGCGGCGTGCTGGGCGCGCGTCTGGCGGGCCAGATCGCCCAGAGAGTCCGGCGCAGCGGAGTCCTGTGCGAGGGCAAATGTGCCTGCCAATGCAATCGACGCGGCGAATAAGGCGTAACGGAACGGCGTCATGGTAATCGCAAAGAATCAATCAGCGCCGAGCAGACCGAGTCTGCGTCGGCAAAATGCTCTCTCGGCCCCATGCAGCCCACCACGAGTTGAACTCCGTTGCTGTCGACCTCCGCCCTCTTGCCCATCCAGTATTCCAATCCCTTCTTGAACCGCATGGTAGTGATGACGGCCGGTTTTCCGTCGACCGTGCCTTGCAATGTCGTTACTGTGGATGCGGTTCCCGGGGCCCGCTGTGTCTCCGGCAGCACGAGTTGATTCCACCGGACAAGGTTGGCATCGTTTGGGTTCCGTCCGGCGCAAGAATTGGTCCCAGCCAGTAGCAGAAACGCTTGCCCCTGGATCTTCGTCTCGAAGACATACTGCTTGCAGTCTGAACTGAGAAGTTGAGCGTCGGTCGGAACCAGCACAGAAGCGTCAAAACAATCCCGCGCCGTGGCGCAGTAGGTGAATGCTTGTACTTTCACGCCGGGAGGCAGTGAACCGCTTGCGCCCATGGGTGTCTGCATCGATGTGGGCAGGGAACCGTGCGCGGCTTCGGTCGTTCCGTCAGAACTGCCCGCGATTGTCGCCGGACCTGCATCAGGTCGAGACGGTGGAACTGGAGCGGCACTTGCGATATTTGCCGCCGATTTCTGGGCCGATATCCCCTCCGGGATATGAACCGACTGGAAGACCGTGTCGCATCCCAGCAGGGTCTTCTTTATGTCTTCGGTTTCCTTCTGGAGAGATTTCTCTGCCCACGCCTTGTTGTAGTAGGTCGGAGTGGTATTGATGAAGTCACGCGAATTGCTATCCGACGGAGTCACACAGAAGACCGGATAGATGTTGCCCAAGCTTCGTACAAAGACGGCATTTCCGGTGACTCTCTGCCCGAGTAGATTGGCTACCGCCAGCCCGCATTGATATGCATCATGGCCGGCGACGGTGCCTTTGGTGCAATTGGCCTGATCGGCGTAGAGATGCGCGAACTTGAGCGCTGTCTCCTGGAATGCTGTGTCGTTGTTTTCAAAGTGCGCCACAACCGGTGTTCCAAGAAGCACCATCAGATGTCTGCCATTGTTCATCGGGCCGGAGAGTACAGGACCCGCGGCGTCATTCCCATCCATGTGGTAAGGGGCTGGCACCCAGACCTTGTAACCGCCAGCGTTGTAAGTCTTGAATCCACCGGGCGCCCCGTTGTCGGACTGATCTTCCGACAACTCATCGGCGAACTGTTGGGCTTGGCCTTGCGTCTGCGATTGCCCCTGCTTTTGTGTGCGAATCTGGCGCGCCGTGTCGGCCAGAGAGCCGCCCTGCTGTGCGTTCGCGGCTAGGCCAATGGCAAGGACGAACGTCGAGGCCACAACGATTCGAAGTAGAGTGTGTTTTTCCGAGATGATTTGGGATCTCATGAGCCTTCCTGTTAGTTTGAGGTCGTGCTTTGAGCGCTGGCTGGCTGCACGGAAGCGTCCGGTACATCGATCTGGAGCGGTGTGTTGTAATCGGAGAACATGGCGCGCGAACCTTCCCAGTCCACCGTCATCTCGTAAGGAAGACGATCTTCCAGGCCAATACAGATCGTGTCGTGCTCCAGCCCTTGCATGCCGCCCTTCAGCGTTACTTTCCACTCGCGACACCGGACGCCGTTGACCGTCTTCTTGTCACCCTTCTGAATGATCCCGCGCTTGATCATGGTGGCGATCTGCGGCAGAAGGCCGCTATCGTCGCCTTGGGCGAGTTGACCGCAGTATCCTCGTGCGGAACCGCTCGTACTCCATGACTGCATGGGAAGCCAGGTACCATCCGACTTGTGCTGGTACTCTCGGCCAGCAATATTCGTGTCATCCATCTCCATCTCTGACGGAGGATCGGTCTTGCTCACAATATGAAGATGGTGATGGAGAACGTTGTGGGTGCAGTCGACTTCCCACAACATTTCGTTATGCTGGATGGAATTGTTGGCGGTGTAGGCTTCGCGAAAGCTCTGGACCTGCTTCATCGCGTCCAGCGTCTTCTGGAATTCTTTTTCCCCGGTCCCGGTTCCGATGAAGCTCGCGGCCCACGCGACAATGGCCACGCCTGCCACTAGACGAGCCGCGACCCAAAGATAGTAACGGTCTCCCATCGACACTCCCCCAAGCGAACGTTCGTCGCTAGGTTAACCGCCCTACGGGGCCAGAAAAAGTTACTGACGTGCCTGAACGCTTTATTCGCTTTTTGGCCGAAATTACCGATTTTTGCCTGAAGTTCTGGAATGCGCTCTCCGTTGTTCAACAAGTGGTAATCCGCCTGGCTAACGGGGCATGGTTTTCCTTTTGACGTGGCCGGATGCTAGACTTCCTGCGTTTTGCGAGGTCCTTTCACATGTACGAGTGCCGACGTCTTGCCATCTGCCTTCTTGCTTTCTCTGTCTATCTTTCCGCCCAACAAGCCGACAAAGACAAAAAGGATGAAACCCCGAAACCTGTAGACCTGATGTGGGCGGTGAAGATCCCCATGCGCGATGGCGTTCGCCTCAACGCGACCGTGTACCGGCCGCAGGGACAGAAAGATCCTGTCCCGGTGATCTTCGAACTCACGCCATACATCAGCGACAACTATCACTCTCGCGCCTACTATTTTGCCCAACATGGCTATGTGTTTGCGCTCGTCGACGTGCGCGGACGCGGCAACTCGGAAGGGAAGTTTGAGCCCTTCCTGCAGGAGCCGCACGACGGCCACGACATCGTGGAATGGCTCGCGCGCCAGCCCTGGTGCAATGGCAAAGTGACGATGTGGGGTGGTTCCTACGCGGGCTTCGATCAGTGGATGACTCTGCGCGAGGCTCCGGAGCATCTGGCTACGGTGGTGCCGGTTGCCTCTGCGCATGCCGGCGTGGATTTCCCCATGTTCAAAAATGTCTTCGGTTCTTACGACATTCAATGGCTGACGTTCACGAGCGGCGTGACCAGCAACGAGAATCTATTTGGTGAATCTTCCTTCTGGACATCGAAGTTTACGGAGATGTATTCCCAGCATCGCCCTTTTAAGGATCTGGATCAGATCGTGGGGATTCCTTCGCCTACATTCCAGATGTGGTTGAGCCATCCGTCGGTCGATTCGGTGTGGCAGAGTTTGGCGATTACCCCTGAACAGTATCGCGCGATCCATATCCCGATTCTCACCATCACCGGCAGCTACGACGGGGACCAAGCCGGCGCTTTCACGTATTACCACAACCACATGCAATATGGGACGGATGCCGCGAAGGCGCAGCACTATCTGATCATCGGCCCATGGGACCACGCGGGTACGCGTTCGCCCAAAAAGGACGTGGGAGGTCTGACCTTTGGCGATGCCAGCATCCTCGACATGAACAAGCTGCACACCGATTGGTATGACTGGACGTTAAAAAGTGGTTCGAAGCCGGAATTCCTGAAGAAGCGAGTTGCGTATTACGTCATGGCAGCCGACGAATGGAAGTACGCCGACACGCTCGAAGGCATCTCGAATTCAACGCGAACTCTTTATCTCGACTCCGATGCTGGCCACGCTAACGATGTCGTCAATTCCGGACGCTTGAGTCAAGCGAAGCCCGGCGAGTCGAAGCCGGACCACTACGTGTACGATCCGCTGGATGTGCGGCCGGCAGAGTTGGAAAAGGACGAAATCAAAAACTATTTGACGGATCAGCGCTACGCCCTGAATCTCTACGGCAACGGCGTTGTTTATCACAGCGAGCCGTTTGCCGCGGACACCGAGATTTCCGGCTTTGTGAAGCTCACCACGTGGATCGCGATGGACACTCCCGACACAGACTTTGGGGCCAACCTCTATGAGATTCTGCCCGACGGCACGAGTGTCCAGCTGACCAGCGACCTGATCCGCGCCCGCTATCGTGAATCGCTGTCGCAGGAGAAATTTGTCAAGCCGGGAGAGATTAACCAATACGTTTTCGACGGCTTCACGTTTTTCTCCAGGCGCATCGCGAAGGGAAGTCGTCTGCGCCTGGTCCTGAACTGTCCCAACTCGATCAATCTGGAGAAGAACTACAACAGTGATGGCGTAGTCGCAGAAGAAACTGCAAAGGACGCTCGGACGGCACACGTAACGGTCTACCACGATGCGGCGCACCCAAGCGGTCTGGAACTGCCGATCGTACGGTAGCGCCGCTGCCCTCGGCTGTCGCGGGGGCGTGCGCCCCAGCCCCGAAAGCACCTGCTATCGAACGATGACGCCAGCGTACCCGACAACCAGATCGCGATCTCCGGAGACATCGCCTGAGGTCGCGTATTTGACCAGGTCTGCCGACTGGGCTCCTAACTGTCGCGCTGCGGTGAGCATGGCCACGGCCGGACCAAAACCGCACATGCTGATGTCCTGCTGCGTGACCACCTCGTGCAACCCACGCGGATCAAGAGACAGAATCCGTTCGATCGCGCGATGATCCTTGACGCGTGTCACCGCGTCAGACTCGTAATGATTCATGTCGCTGGAAGCCACAATCAGCACAGCGTCTTTCTGCCTCGCGATGACATCCGCTAACGCTTTTCCAAGTTCCTCCAGTACTTCCAGTTGGCCCGTGCCGAGCGCGATCGGTACGAAGGAAAGCTCCGGCTGCCGCATTTGAAGGAACGGAAGTTCGACCTCGGCGGCATGTTCGGCTTTGTGTGCCGCCGAATCCTCATTCAACGCAGGGAAACGCTCCTTGAGTGCCGTGGCAAGTTCGACATCGATGGGGACGTCTCCGAGAGGGGTTTCCCACGCTCCCTCGCTGAAGATCGCGAGTGCGCGACCCATGCCGGTGTGGTTCGGGCAGAGTACAAAACAACGCTTGGGAACTTCCACGCGCGCAAATACGGCTCCCGCCACATGTCCCGAGTACATGTAGCCCGCATGCGGAGCGATACACCCAACCGCCCGAACCGGGGATTGTCCTTTAACTGCTGCTTGCGAAAGATACGTTTCAACTTCCGCCCGCAACTCTTCGGGATGTCCGGGATAGAACCGTCCCGCGACTGCGGGATGACGAAGGATCGTGGTCGCCATGGGCCCTCCTTTCGGTGAAATGTGAAATGAAAGACCGGCAGCGGAGGAATACGCTTATCTTAAGAGTCGCTCTCGGCCCCGCGCAAGGCGCGATAGATGGCGGCGCTTTTCTCCAGACTCAAGGTTTCTGCGCGCGCCGTTGCCTTCACTTCCGCCGCCGCCAACGCTTGTTTTAATTGAGGCTCCCGATATTTCAATCGCAAGTTGTTCCACAAGGTTTTGCGCTTTTGCCCAAACGACTGGCGTAGAAACTCAACGAATCCGTCGCCTGCCACTCCCAATCGCTCCTGCTGTGGATCAATGGTTAACCGTAATACGGTCGAATGCACCTGGGGCGGAGGAACGAACGCCCCTGGCGGCAGCGTGAACAGCTTCTCGACCCGACCATAGAGTTGCGCCGTTGCCGACAGCATTCCATAATCGCGGCCTCCAGGTTCAGCCGCAATGCGGTCTGCCATCTCGCGCTGCACCATAATCACGATGCTCTCGAAATATTTCGAGAACTCAAACAATCGCAGCAGAATGTCGGACGTAATGTAGTAGGGAAGATTCCCGACGACTTTCACGGGATCGGGTTTGATCTCGATGCCAGGGCGCCCCAATCCCGGTTTGGGTCCAAAGAGGGAATCGAAGTCGATGGCCAGGATATCGGCTTCAATGATCTCCACGTTCCGTGCCATACCGAATTTCAACCGAAGCTGCGCGGCTAGGACGCGATCGAGTTCCACCGCGATCAATCGCTTCGTGCGCTTGGAGAGCAGGGAAGTCAGGACGCCTCGTCCGGGCCCGATCTCGAGCACAGTGCTCTGCGAGGTGTCGCCCAGAGTCTCGACAATACGCAGGGCCAAGTCTTCGCTCGCGAGGAAATGCTGTCCCAATTTGGGCTTTACCTTTGGACGATGCGTAGAAGCGGTCTTTGGCACGTTGACCCTCACCTTCTCGAGAAGTAGACTGGCCGGTTGGTCCTTTGCATCTTAGGTGCTGGACCGCAGGGTCCCAAGATTATGTATTCATCATAGCGTGGGCCGCACGAATCGTGCGCGCCATGGAGGTTCCGCACTCATGAACATCGCATTCGTTGCTTCCGAAGCCGTTCCATTTTCCAAGACTGGTGGATTGGCCGACGTCGTCGGCGCCCTGCCCCGGGCGCTAGCTGCGCTGGGACATCAGGTCAGCTTATATCTGCCTCGCTACCGCCAGACAAAGCTCGCCGATCCCGCGAAGGTGGTTCGCAGCATTACCGTTCCCTTTGACGACCGTTACCGTTTCTCATCGGTTGTCACTGGCGCCGGCCAGGGCAACATCAAATGTTACTTCATCGAATATCCGCAATATTTCGATCGGGATGCGCTCTACGGAACCCCAGCGGGAGACTACCCCGACAATGCCGAGCGGTTCGCGCTGTTCAGCCGGTCCGTGCTTGAAGCTTCAAAGATCCTGGGGGTCCCGCAGATCTTCCATTGCCACGACTGGCAGTCGGCGCTGGTACCCGTGTTGCTGCGCACGATCTACGCGGAAGATCCGGCCTTCAAAGATACCGGCACCGTTTTCACCATCCACAACATGGGCTACCAGGGCTTGTTCCCGCCCGACACCCTTCCGCTGCTCATGCTTCCGTGGGATCTCTTCACCATGTCGAAGATGGAGTTCTTCGGCCAGGTGAATTTCTTGAAGGGCGCGTTGACCTACTCCGACTACATCACCACGGTCAGCAAGAAATACAGCCAGGAGATTCAGACTTCGGAATATGGCTTCGGCCTTGAAGGCGTGCTCCGCGACCGCGCCGCGACGGTCACGGGAATTCTCAATGGCGTGGACTATGACGAATGGAGTCCGCAGACCGACAAATTCATCAATTCCAAGTACTCGCCGCAGGACCTCTCGGGCAAGACGAAAGACAAGCAGGATCTGCTGGCCGCGTTCGGGGTGCCCAATCCTGATCCGAAACTTCCCGTCATCGGGATCGTCTCGCGTTTCGCCGCGCAAAAAGGATTCGACCTGATCGCGCAGATTGCCGACCGTCTGGCGCGCGAAGAGATGATCATTGTTGCTCTTGGTGCTGGGGACAAAGCGTACGAAGAGATGTTCCAGCGGCTCAACAAACAGTTTCCGAACAAGATTGCCGTCAAAGTGGCGTATGACAATGCCATCGCGCACAAAATTGAGGCCGGCGCCGACATGTTCCTCATGCCATCGCGCTACGAACCCTGCGGCCTCAACCAGATCTATAGTTTGAAGTACGGCACCGTACCTATTGTTCGCGCCACTGGTGGCCTCGACGACACCATCGAGCCCTGGGATGCCCGCAGCGGCAAGGGAACAGGATTCAAATTCACCGAATACAACGGCGAGTCTCTGCTGCTGACGATCAAGCAGGCGCTGCAAGCCTATCGCGACCAAATGTCATGGCAGGTTCTCATGCGCAATGGCATGAACAAGGACTTCTCGTGGAACGCGTCGGCGCGCGAATACGGGAAGATCTACGAGCGCGTGAAACAAACGCACGCAGCGGCCCCTCCAAACGGCGAGAAAGTATTCGTCTAGCCTAGGTCTTGGCGTGTGCCGAGACCCTGCCGTTCGCCATAAAAAGAAACGCTGCGCCTGAACGGAGGCGCAGCGTACGATCCGACTCACCAGCCTGACTAATCCCAGAACATATAGTCGTAGGTATCGTTGGGGGTGAGATTCTTCTGGTTACTGCCATCGAGGCTCATCGAGTAAATGAGGTCGTGTCCGTCGCGCCAGGAGATGAATACGATCTTGTCGTTTACGAAAAGCGGGTCCCAATTGTTGCCATCCGTGGTGAGTTGCTTCAGGTTTGTCTTGTCAATGCCAATAGTGAAGATGTCTTCGCCTTGGCCGGATGTATAACGAGAAAAGGCGATGGTCTTTCCGTCGGGCGAAACGGACGGCATTTCGTCCCAGTCACTGCCCAGGTTTGTAATGGTCGTGATTCCGGATCCGTCGAGGTTCATCATGCTGATCGTCGCTCCGGAACTGGATTTGTTATATCCCTCAAACACGATGTGCTTCCCATCGGGTGTGAAGGTCGGGAAGTACACTTCCGTACTGGGAGTGGAAATCTGGGTTTCACTTCCGCCAGCGACCTTGACAGTGAACGCCTGCGAGATTTGTGCGCTGGTCCATTTGTAGTAAATAACGGTTGACCGGTCCGCGGAAAGTTGCGGGGCGATGTGGTTTTCCGGGGTACTGGTGAGTTGTTTTGGCTGAATGTTATTCAGGTTCGTGAGATCCGCATAGAAAACCTGCAGATAACCGTTGTCGTCTTCCTCCATGCTCACGCCTGCTTTTCCGTCGAGCGAAAGTTGGACCGATCCAACCATCGCCAGGTTGTTGGCGAGAACCTTTTCTCCGGTGCCATCGTTCTTCATTATTACCAGAGACTGATTGCCGCTGGAAACGTTTGGCATGCTTTGCCCAGAGAGACGAAGACTAAGGCGGTTGAACGGTAAAGAGTGCTGCTGGAGTCCGGCCGCTCCGCCGGCCCCGGCGCGGACAAATGCGAAGTTGGATGACACGGTTGGTAGCACTGTTTTGCTCGAACTGCCGCAGCCTGCGAACCAGGCAGCAGTGAGTAGGAGGATGAAAGAGGAGAGAAGAATCTTACGCATAAAGGGATCCCTTGGGAGGTGCGATCCCAGGCCTGCGGGACGAAGTGGGGGACCGGAGGCGACGGCCCAAGCTTCCCGTCGTGCGGCTTCGTGCAGGCAAGTGTCCGCCCTGGGAAAGCGGACCATTCACCTCACGCATGCCCCACTTATAGTCCCGAATCGGAAGTGGAAGCTATAGAAAATCGCAGACTAGTATAAAAAAATGATTGCATTTTTGCCGGTCATACAGTTCCACCTCTCGTTCAAAAAACTGACACGCGCTTCGCTGCTACAATCCGCTCATTGATGTCCGTCGCCCACCAACCCGCTTTTGCGCGCACTATTTTCCACGTGGACATGGATGCTTTCTTCGTCTCCGTCGAAGAATTATTTGATCCGACTCTGAAAGGAAAAGCCGTCGTCGTGGGCGGCCAGCGTGATGAGCGCGGCGTGGTATCGGCAGCATCGTACGAGGCTCGGAAATTTGGCGTGCACTCAGCCATGCCGCTGCGCACAGCCGCCAAGATGTGTCCGCACGCGATCTTTGTCGACGGGCATCCCGACCGCTACCGCGATTGCTCCGAGCGTGTCTACAAAATCCTGGGAACGTTCTCTCCCCAGGTCGAAATGGCCTCCATCGACGAAGCGTATCTCGACATGACGGGCACGGAGCGCCTGCATGGTCCACCTTTGAAGGCTGCGCATCTTCTGCATCAGCGCATTAAGTCTGAGACTTTGCTGAACTGCTCTGTTGGCATCGGCACCTCTCGACTCATTGCAAAGGTTTCTTCCGCGCAAGCCAAGCCGAACGGTGTGCTCTGGATTGTCCCTGGCGAAGAAGCTAAGTTCCTTGCGTCACTCGATGTCCGCGAGATTCCCGGCGTCGGTAAAGTCATGGAGAGTCACTTGCACGCCCTAGGGATAAAGAAGGTCGGGGATCTGGCGAAGCTTCCGGACTCCGAACTCGAAGAGCGCTTCGGCAAATGGGGTCTCGCCCTCGCCGGGAAGGCTCGCGGCGAAGATGCTGGGGGATGGTTCGATACCGAAGTGGCTTCCGATCTCGAGGCCAAGTCGATCAGCCACGAGCATACGTACAACGAAGACACGGCCAACGACACCCAGCTCGAAGCTACGCTCATGAGGCTCTCGGAGATGGTCGGCCGCCGCCTGCGCGAAGCCAACTACCACGCCCGGACGATTCAGTTGAAACTCCGGTATAAAGATTTCACCACGATCACGCGGGCCCACAGTCTTCCCGAGCCGACGCAGCTTGACACCGAAATCTTCGACCAGGCGCGGACCCTGTTCAGAAAGAACTGGAGGAGAGGAATCCTAGTCCGGCTTCTCGGAGTGCAGGCTTCTTCGTTTACGGACCACTCCTCTCAGATCAACTTACTCGATGGCGTGCGCCAGCGACGCTGGAAAGATGCTTTGGCCGCCGCCGACCGCCTGCGCGACAAGTTTGGAGAATCGAGCGTAAGCCTGGCGTCGGGCATGCGCGGCAATTTTCGTGAGCGCACGCACGAAAATCCTGCCGGCTTACCTGGCAAGAAGAAACGCGACAGTTAGCCGAGATCCCGAATCGTCAGGCTCGAATTCTTGTTATTGTTCTGCGTTCTGTTAGACCCCAGTTGACCACGCCACCAGCCCCGCACTAAGATTCCGCTTCGTCTAAAGTCTGCCAGGAGCCTCCATGCGCAAATTCGCCCTGCTGCTTTGTCTCGTCTTTTTCTGCACATTCCTTCAAATCTCAATCGCACAATCGAATCCGCCACTCCTTCTGCGCTTTCCCAGCGTAAGCAAGACGCAAATCGTCTTCACCTATGGCAATGACCTCTGGACCGTTCCCCGCGAAGGCGGTGACGCGCAGCATCTGACCTCCGGCATAGGCCAGGAGATTCTTCCATCCTTCTCGCCTGACGGTTCGACGATCGCCTTCACTGGCGAATACGACGGCAACCGCGACGTGTACGTGATCCCCGCGACTGGAGGCGTGCCCCGCCGCTTGACCTATCACCCGGCCGAGGAATATGTCGCCGGATGGACTCCGGACGGCAAAAGCATCCTCTTCAATTCCTGGGGCAACAGCTTCATGCACTTTGAAGATCAGCTCTACACGGTTCCGGTGTC
>Ga0075030_100004446_pt1 | contig 12672 bp, 7 predicted proteins | sample LitLauG_LLR_2012_FD_71393 | JGI IMG/M metagenome (GOLD analysis project Ga0075030, IMG submission 71393) | Freshwater sediment microbial communities from Pennsylvania, USA - Little Laurel Run_MetaG_LLR_2012 | ecosystem: Environmental > Aquatic > Freshwater > Creek > Sediment | place: USA... | reverse complement strand
CCTGCCGTCCAGGCCCCTGCCCAGCCGATCGCGTTCGGCACCGCCGTCGTGAAACCGGCCACCAAGCCGTTCGCGATCCAGCTCGGCTCTTCGTCTTCGCTCGACGATATCCGCGCGAATTGGACCCAACTGGCTGAGGAACAGAAGGACGCGCTGCGCAACCTCCAGCCGCGCGTGGCGATGACCGAAACCGAATCGGCCGGCACGACCTATGACCTGCTGGCCGGCCCCGTGAAATCTGCCGTCGATGCCCGCAAGATCTGCAAAACCCTAGCCGCCCGCGGCATCGACTGCAAAGTCAGCCCCTTCACCGGGAACGCGCTCTAAAATCCAACGGCCCCGCACGTCAGCGTGGCGATGCCGCGGCACGGGCCGCTTGCACGCGAGCTTGCGCCTCGCCATGTTGCTACGGCGCGCGAGTCGCAAGAGAGATGGCCGGGATCCCCTAAATGACGTTTCTACCTAATCCGCTGGTGATCCCGGTCGGGCTTCTGATCGGGGTCATTGTGGCGGCCCCGGTCGGCCCGGTCAACGTGCTGTGCATCCAGCGTGCGATATCCCGCGGCTTTTGGGGCGGCGTCGCGGCAGGCTTGGGCGCCATGCTGGGCGATGGCCTGATTGCGCTTTCGGCGGCCTTCGGAGTGAGTGCCATATCAGGCGCCGTCACGACCCACCGCGCGGTGATCCAGGTTGTCGGCGGGCTCGCCCTGATCGGGTTTGGCTGGCGAATGACGACCGCAGCCCCCCCTTTGAAAATCGAAGCGGGCGGCAACGGCTCGGCAGGCACCTTGCTCGATTATGCCTGGGACATCCCCAAGACGTTCTTCCTGACCATCACCAATCCCGGCGCGGTGCTGGGGCTTTTTGCGATTTTTGGCGGCGTATCGACCTACGTCGCGGTCAAAAGCAGCGCCGACGCCTTGACGATGGTTGCCTCCGTGATGACCGGCAGTCTGCTGTGGTGGCTGTGGCTCTCGAACGCGATCGGCAAGGTGCGCCACAGGATCAAGCCGTCGTGGCTGGCGGCGATCAACACCCGGGCGGGTTGGCTGCTGATCGGTTTTGGCCTGCTGCTCGTCGGCGAAGTCGCGTGGAACGCTCTGAAGGGATGATCCGCCGCCCTTGACTTGAGCGCCGCCGCCCGCGATAACCCGCGCTTGCCGGCTAGGTCCGGGCGATTAGCTCAGCGGTAGAGCACACCCTTCACACGGGTGGGGTCGTAGGTTCAATCCCTACATCGCCCACCATTTTATTACAATAAAATCAATGAATTAGGTTGTTCGCGCTGGGCGCTGTTATTGATGCTGCTCCGCAAAGGAACCAACTAGGAACCGCGTAAGCGGGCTGGTCGAGCAGTCAACCTGCTCATTCATGATCGTTTAACGTCACACGATACAGTTTAATCGGCGCAGCGACCTCGCGGCGGGTTCTGACCGCCTGCTTCGTGAACTCACCCGACCGATAGGCACCGTTGCGCTTTCCCGACGGCGCGCCGCTACGCTCGGCCCCGCCGTGCATCCGGCATCGCTGCCTGCCGCCGACCGCTGGCGACTGGCACGGCGTGCCCCGCCGCGTCGAGGCGAGGCATTCCCTGGCCCGTTGGAGTGCCAAGGGCTGGCGATTGGTCCTTTGCATGGGTTGGCTTCCATTTTCATCGACGCCCCCTCCCCCGGTGCTGGTGTGAACGTCGCCGATCACAGCTTGCGCTCCGGGATGAACATGAACCACCTTGACCAGTTGCTCGCCACTGCGTTGCAGCTTGACTAGCGTCTTGGCCTGCATCGCAAAGGTCCACAACAGCTTCACCGCCAAGTTCCCAGCGCTATCGACCTGCCGAATTTGATCCACCCTTTGCGCGCGACGCAAAACGTCGAGCGCCGCCGCATGCGTCATCGCCATCTGTATCGCTAGCATGGCCTGAATTTCATTCTCGGGATTCGCGCCCTCGATGACAGCCAACGAGCCGTTAAATTTAACATCGTCGAGCTTGCCGTCGCCATACTGGCACGCGCGGACAAGCTGCGCGATCTGCGACTGCGGGAACGCAATGCCCCGGGTGCCGAATGCGTTTTGCAGGCGCGCCAACCACCCGGAATGGTCGCTGTGCTCTGCACCAGCCTGGTTTGGGCTGCCGCCCTCTTCGACCGCCTTCAGATTGATCGTGACACGAGGGTGCCGCTCTCGCAGGCGATCCTTGACGAATGCGATGGCTGCACTCTCCGCCTCGCCGGGCGGAGGGAGTGGCTGGGGCGGTTCAACACTTTTGCGTTTTGCTTTTGCCATCCGAAATCCCTCAAGACCTGACCGGCCCCCACCTCAACGGCCACATGAACTCTTCAGGCAAAGGGCCGAAGCGCTGCGATATCTGGGGTCTCCGCGCCCCGGCCCGTTGCATCGCCGTCCCGCAAAGGGCAGGAAGCGAAGAAAACAACGAGGGCTGATCTTTCAAGTTAAAAGTGGTCCGAAGAAACTGGGCAGGTCAGGGGTCCTAAACCTTCCGTCGGGAAGATGACGCTGTTCCCTAATAGCCGATGCGTCCTTTGACGGTCGCCAAAAAACAAAGAGCGACAGTACGCATTGCACCAGCCTGCCTCGGCGTCCGCTGGACGATGCCGAAAGCAACTGTTGCACTTCGAGGCTGAAGGCGCGAGCTTACAACGGTCGCGCCTCCTATCAGGCGGGGAGAGGGCGGCGCGTTCAACAGCGCCTGGTTCAAGGAGGAACCATGGCTTCGTCCGCAGAAAGCAAATCCGGTTCGGCCCGATGCATTGCGCTCGTGGGTCCCTATCTCGCTGGCAAAACAACGCTGCTTGAATCCATTCTGTCCCGCACCAACACGATCAAGCGCCAAGGCACTATCGCCGATCATACGACGGTTGGAGATTCGAGCCCAGAGGCCCGCTCTCATGGCATGAGCGTTGAACTCAATATCGCCGACGTCGACTTCCTTGGCGATACTTTCACATTCATCGACTGCCCAGGATCGGTGGAATTTCAGCATGAGGCAGCCGCCGTGCTGAGCGTTTGTGATGCGGCGGTCATCGTATGCGAGCCCGATCCCAAACGCGTTGCCGCGCTCCAAATACTCTTCAAGCAAATGGAAGATCGCGGCATTCCCCATTACTTGTTTCTGAACAAGATCGATACAGTAGATACTCGCGTGCGGGACGTCATCGCACTGCTGCAGCCAGCCAGCACCAGGCCGCTAGTGCTGCGTCAGATTCCGATCTGGGAAGGTGGTGCTGTGACCGGCTTCGTCGATCTTGCACTCGAGCGCGCATTCGTCTACCGGCCGCATGCACCCTCCGAGGTTATCGAGATACCGGCAAGCGTGCAGAATCGTGAAATGGACGCCCGGTTCCAGATGTTGGAACGGTTGGCGGACTACGATGACATGCTGTTGGAGCAACTGCTGTCGGAAGCAACGCCACCGCGCGACCAGGTGTTTGGCGATCTTGCCAGGGAACTGCGGGATGGGCTGATCTGCCCGGTTTTGTTGGGCTCGGCAATCAATGGCAACGGGATTCTGCGGTTGTTGAAAGCATTGCGGCATGAGGTACCGCCGGTGTCAGTTGCCGTGCGCCGCCTCAATCTCAACGCGGCGCGCAGTGCGGCGCACGTCATCAAGACCGCCTACACCGCACATGGCGGAAAGCTCTCAATAGCGCGCGTTCTGGCTGGCACGTTCGCCGACGGCGCGATGGTTAATGGAAATGCCGGAGAGGAGCGGATCGGCGGGCTGTTCTCGATGCTCGGAGCGGACACCCGCAAGCGCACGGCGGCGACTGCCGGTGACACCGTTGCGTTTGGCCGTCTGGAGCGCGTCAAGACCGGGGAGACCGTTTCAGCCGAGAAGAACGGTACGGTTCATACGGACAAGCCGCTGCCGCCTGAGCCCGTCTGCGGCACAGCGATTGTGCTGAGCGATCGCAAGGATGAAGTGAAGCTTTCGGCCGCGCTGACCAAGTTATCCGAAGAGGACCCATCACTGAAGATCCAACATGATCGTGAGTCGCATCAGGTCATGTTGCTTGGCCACGGCGAGATGCACATGCGCGTCACGCTTGAAAGGCTGAAACGAAAGTATGCAGTTTCGGTCGAAGCCAAGCCGATGCGCATACCCTACCGGGAAACGATCCGCGCTGCGACGACGGTTAGGGGCCGGCACAAAAAGCAAAGCGGCGGTCACGGCCAATTCGGGGATGTCGTGCTGGAAATCAAACCACTCACGCGGGGCGGCGGTTTCCAGTTTCGGGATCGCATTGTGGGTGGCGTGGTGCCGCGCCAGTATATCTCGGCCGTCGAGACCGGCGTATCGGACTATCTTCGTTCCGGGCCGCTCGGGTGTCCCGTGGTCGATCTGGAGGTGACGCTGATCGATGGCAGCACGCACAGCGTCGATTCCTCCGACATGGCGTTTCGGCAAGCCGGGCGCCTTGCGATGTCGGAAGGGATGCCGAAGTGCCAGCCGATCCTGCTCGAGCCGATCATGGCAGTTGAAGTCGCCGTACCCAGCGACGCGACGGCGCGTGCCAATGGCTTGATCTCTCAACGCCGCGGCCAAATTGCGGGGTTCGACGCGCGCCCCGGCTGGCCGGGATGGGATGTCATTCAGGCCCGCATTCCAGCCTCTGAAATGAACGAATTGATCGTGGAATTGAGATCGGCGACCGCGGGTGTTGGCACCTTTACCTCGGCGTTGAGCCACTATAGTGAGCTGACCGGCCGGCTGGCTGAAAAGGCGCTCGAGCGACAAGGGCTCGCGGCTGATTAGAGCATCTTCCGATCCGTATGGTTCCCGGTTCGGCGAAGAAAATGCGACAAAACAAAGACCTAGAGCCGCGTTCCGATTCCCTAGGTTCGGAATGTGCTCTAGTGTGCGATACTTATACCGGCCCGCAGAAGTTTGCGCTCAACTTTCGAACGGCTGCGGGCTTGTATTCTCTTTTGCTTGCGCGAGGCCGCGTCGATCTGAAAGATCGCCTGCGGCGAGGCAACCCCACGCGCGGCGACTAACCCGCATGAGTCGGTACTTATGCGGGTTGGTATTATGGCATTGGGAGAGCTTCGTGCTCACGCAGCACCTTCCCGCTCGCGCCGTCGATCTCTTGAAGCCGGACCCGGTATCCCCAAAGGCGCGCCACGTGCAACAGCACTCGCTCGCACCCCGTCTTGTCGAGCAGCACGCCGTTGCGAACCCGGTGTCTAAGCTGCAGACGCCGCGATCCCGTCAGGTCGGCATCTACGATTTGCAGATCCGGTTCCTGTGCCGCTACGTCGTAATGCTGCGCCAGGGTCCGGCGAACATTGCGGTAGCCCTGTTCGTTTTGGATCGACTGCACTTCCACGACCGGCTTGTCAGCCTGGTCGCGAACCTCGAACAGGCGGAAATCGCGGATGACTTTGGGTGAGAGAAACTGCATCACGAAGCTATCGTCGCGATAGTCCGACCACACCATTTTCAACGTACCGATGGGGTCGCCACTGCCGGCAATCTCAGGGAACCAGGCCTTGTCCTCGTCAGTCGGATCGAGCGTCATCCGCTCGATATCGCGCATCATTGCAAATCCGAGCGCATAGGGATTGATGCCGGAAAAGCGCTTGTCATTCCAGTCGGGCTGGCTCACGACAGAGGAGTGGCTGTGGAGGAACTCGAGCATCGAACCCTCGCTCAGCAGCCCCTTCTCGTAGAGCCGGTTCATGATCGTGTAGTGGGTCCAGGTTGCGCAGCCCTCGTTCATCAGCTTCGTCTGGCGCTGAGGATAGAAGTAGGTCGCCAGGATGCGCACGATGCGCAGCAACTCGCGCTGCCAGCTATCGAGCCTTGGCGCAAATTTTTCCAGAAAGTACAGGAGGTTTTCTTCGGGCAGGCCAATCTCGGCGGCCTCCTTGGCGTCGCCTGCCGCAGTCTGGGCTTCGACCATCTGCGCGCCCGTCCCTTTCGGCAACGTCCGCCAAAGATCGCTAAACGATTGTTCCTCATAGGCGAGCCGTTTCAGCACGCGCTCCCGCTCGCGCGCGAGCGACGTCGACTTGCTGGTGCCCGGATGGCGGCTGATACCTTGGGACATAAGCGCATGCGCTGCATCCAGGATCGCCTCGACGTTCTCTACCCCGTGCCGCTCTTCGCATCGCACGACGTAGGTCTTGGCGAACTCAAGATAGTCGAGGATGGCATCGGGCCGCGTCCACTCGCGGAACAGGTAGTTATTCTTGAAAAAATGATTGTGCCCCATGGCGGCGTGAGCCAGCACGAGGGTCTGCATCGTCATGGAGTTCTCCTCCATGATATGGTTGATGCATGGGTCGGAGTTGATGACGAGTTCGTAGGCGAGTGGCCGTGCGCCTCTGCGGTAGAGAGCTGCGTCGCGCACGAAGCGTTTGCCGAACGACCAGTGGCGATACATTTGCGGCATGCCGATCGAGGCATAGGCGTCGAGCATCTGTTCGGCGGAAATGACCTCGATGGCGTTCGGGAACAGGTTCAGCCCCAACTCGCCGGCTCCGATTTCTTCGACCGCATCATAAACCTTCTTCAACAATTCGAACGTCCATTCGGAACCTTCGAACAGGGGGCGGACGGAACGCGCTGCGGTAGACTTGGTCATATCGCTTCAAGCCATCTCAGCCGGTGCTCTGTTCCGCGGCGAACAGATCGCGAAATACAGGGTAGATGTCGCCTGGGTCGGAAGCCCGCCGGATGGCGAAATTGGACAGCCGCGTTGCGAGCGGGCCGTAGCCTTGCCAGACTAGGCTCGGACTTGGCGCCGATCGCGGCTCGGTGACTTCGATGTAAGCAAAGTACTGGCAGACGGGCATGAGCTGGCGCTCAAGGATTTCTACACAGCGGGCCATGTCATCGGAAACGTTGTGTCCGTCGGAGGCCTGGGCTGCGTAAATGTTCCATTCGTGGACCGGATACCGCTCGGCGATGATGCGGGCCATTTCGACGAGGGCTGTCGATATCACCGTGCCGCCGGTCGATGTGGCCTTGAAGAACGTTTCCTGGTCGACCTCCTGCGCATCGGTCGTGTGGCGGATAAATACGACATCGACCTCCCGGTAGTGCCGGGAAAGGAACACGTTGAGCAACATGAAGAACCGCTTCGCCAGGTCCTTCAGCGTCTCCGTCATCGAAGCAGAGACGTCCATCAGGCAGAACATCACGGCCTGCGTCGTGGGCTGCGGCCGGCGCTCGTGACGGTTGTAGCGAAGGTCGATCGGATCGACGAAGGCCACCGACTGGCGCAGATGGAGTAGGCGCTTCAATTGGACCGACAGCGCTTCGATCCGGGCTTCGTTTTGCGGTGCCTTCGCCGTTTCGACCTCGAGTTCGGCTTCGACCTCGCGAATACGGGCGAGACTCGGACGCTGCATTGCCATGCGGCGGCCGAGACTGTTTCGCATGGTACGAGCCGCATTCAGCCGCGACGGCGAGCCTTCGGTCTGAAAGCCCGCTCGCGCAAGTTTAGACGACTGCAGGGATTTGAGCTGCAGCTTGACGAGATTGGGCAGCTTCAGGTCGTCGAAGAACAGATCGAGGAATTCGTCTTTGGTCAACGTGAAGATGAAGTCGTCGTCGCCCGCGCCGTCCGGGCTTCCCTTGCTTCCGGCGCCGCCGCCTCCCTGAGGGGGTTTGGCGATCGTATCGCCGGCCGTAAATTCCCGGTTGCCCGGCAGCACGAAATCACGCGACCCCACGTTGCCGGAGAGGCTGAAAGTCGGTTCCCGCAGGCTCTTGGTCGAGATCGAGACCGTCTCGCTGCCCACGACCTCATTCACCTTGCGCTTCTTGAGCGCCTCCCGGGCAGCCGACCGGATCTCGGCCTTAGCCCGGCGCAGAAAACGCTGCCGGTTGCCGAGGCTCTTGGCCTTAGGGTTCAGGCGGCGGTCGACAATCTGCATACAAGCCCCCATTCAAGTTCGAACGCTCAGCTCGACTTCTTCACGCGCATGTACCATTCCACCAAACGTCGAACCTGACGAGGGGTGTAGCCGCGTGAGACCATTCGGCTTACGAACTCCTGGTGCTTCTTCTCGGTTTCGCCGTCCTTTTTGGCGCCGAAGCTAATGACCGGCAGCAGTTCCTCGACTTGGCTGAACATTCGCCGCTCGATGACGTCGCGAACCTTTTCGTACGAGGTCCAGCTCGGGTTCTTGCCTCCGTTCTTGGCGCGCGCCCTGAGCGAGAACTTGACGACCTCGTAGCGGAAGTCCTTGGGGTTCGCGATTCCGGCCGGCTTTTCGATCTTGGACAACTCGCCGTCAAGAACTTGGCGGCTCATCAGCTGCCCGGTATCGGGGTCCTTGAAGTCGTGGTCCTCGATCCAGGCGTCGGCGTAGGACACATAGCGGTCGAAAAGATTCTGCCCGAAGTCATTGTAGGATTCGAGGTATGCCTTTTGCACTTCGTTGCCAATGAACTCCGCATATTTGGGCGCCAAGTCCTCCTTGATGAACTCGAGGTAACGCTCTTCGAGCTCGCGCGGCAGCTGATCGCGCCGCACCGCTTGCTCGATCACATACATGAGGTGGACCGGGTCGGCGCCGATCTCCTGGGTGTCGAAGTTGAAGGTCTCGGACAGGATCTTGTAGGCAAACCGGGTCGAAACGCCATCCATGCCCTCGGTCACGCCGGCCGCATCGCGGTATTCCTGGATGCTCTTGGCGTGTGGATCCGTTTCCTTGAGGCTCTCGCCATTGTAGACACGCATTTTGGAGATCAGCGACGAATTTTCGTGCTCTTTGAGCCGGGAAAGAACGGCGAACTGCGCGAGCAAATCAAGTGTGCCGGGCGCACAGGGGGAGGCTGCGAGTTCACTTGAGGAGAGCAGCTTCTGATAGATCTGCTTCTCTTCGGTCACCCTCAGGCAGTAGGGCACCGTGACCACATAGATACGGTCGAGGAACGCCTCGTTGTTCTTGTTGGCCTTGAAGCTATGCCATTCACTCTCATTCGAGTGGGCGATTATGGTGCCTTGATAGGGCAATGCACCGACGTTTTCCGTCCCAACGTATGTGCCATCCTGTGTTGCCGTCAGCAGCGGATGCAGCATCTTGATCGGCGCCTTGAACATCTCGACGAACTCGAGCAGGCCCTGCGTCGTCCGATTGAGACCGCCGGAATATGAGTAGGCGTCCGGATCGTTTTGGCTGTGGAACTCGAGCTTACGAATATCGACCTTGCCGACGAGCGAGGAAATATCCTGGTTGTTGTCGTCGCCAGGTTCAGTCTTGGCGATGCAGATCTGGCGCAGCTTCGAGGGGAACAGCTTCACGACCGAGAACTTTGAGACGTCGCCACCGAATTCATCAAGCCGTTTGACTGCCCAAGGGCTCATGGCGCCGGTCAGCCGGCGGGTCGGGATTGCGTAGGTCTCCAGCAGATTGGCACCCATACTGGTTGGATCAAACAAACCAAGCGGGCTTTCAAAAACCGGGCTCAGGTCATTGCCGGCCTTTAAGACATAGACCGGGCATTGCTCCATCAGTTCTTTCAGGCGCTCGGCCAGTGAGGACTTGCCCCCACCCACGGGACCGAGGAGGTATAGGATCTGTTTGCGTTCTTCGAGGCCCTGCGCGGCAGAGCGGAAGTAGCCGACGATCCGCTCGATGGTCTCTTCAAGGCCGAAGAAATCTTTGAACGGCGCGTAGACCTTTACCGTGCGGTTCATGAAAATGCGCCCGAGCCGCGCGTCCCGAGCGGTATCCACATAGGTGGGCTCGCCGATGGCGTGCAGCATTCGTTCTGGCGCGCTAGCGTAGCACATTGGGTCCGAGCGGCAGGCTTCGAGATAGTTCTTCAGGCTCATCTCGGCCTGCTTGTGCCGGTCGTAAGAGCGGGCAAAAAGTTCGAATACTTGATCTTTGGCCATGGGAACTTCTTTGGGGTGAGTTCGATCGTTCTCGACACCATTATAGACGCTTAAAATTACGGCGCACGTCGGGTGCAACGACATCCTGTTCGGAATTTAATCCGCGGCGTAACGTCCTCATCACATCTCCGTCGCATGAAAGTGCCAAAGGAGGCATGCCATCTTATTGTTTTGATGAGCGCATTTGAGGCAATACATACTATTGCAGAGTACCATAGGGCCGGTTGCCGTGTGTCCGTGACCAGCGGGTCGCCATGACACGACGACCCCACATGTTGCCACCGGGGGGCATCGTCAGCTCCGAGGCAAATTCGACAGCCCCTGTTCGGCTGACGGCCGATGTTATCGGGAGCCCGACGCGGAGCCAATCGCGCGATGCCATCCGCCATCAGCCATCTGGCGACGATCGAGATCTGATCAGGTTCGCTTCGGGGCGACGCTTTACCCCCACGCACGACGGTGGCTTCCGCGCCGCCGGATATCCGGAGGTCGACTTCCGCTTCCGTGCAGGTTTCTCCCACGCCGGCCCTCCCGCGTGGCGTGCTCCGTCACGCCAGGGTCCGGGAAGCCTGCAAATCAACGGTCTACGACGAGCAAGGACGATCAGCCGGAATGTGGCCTTCCTGCCACGAGGGATGCCCGGGAATTGCTGCATCGCAACTTGCTTATTCGGTGGCATTTTCTGCGCCGGACGGCGGCTTACTGCCGACCTCGGCTGTTCGGCACGCCCCCTCGCCGACGGGCCTTTCTGACCCTGGGTTCGTGAAAAGAACGAGTCGGGTATGATTCTGCTCGTGATTTGCGAGGATGGATCATGAAACGCTTCGTTGAAGGGGCCGATCGCGGGCAGTCGTCGTTGTTGCCGGAATGCCTCGATGATTGGGTCGACAATAGCAATCCAGTTCGCGCGATTAACGCGTTCGTTGAAGCGCTCAATCTCGCAAAGCTGGGTTTTGAAGGCGCTAAGCCGGCGGCGACCGGGCGGCCGGCTTTCGACTTGTCGATTTGTGCCGCAAGATTGGCCTGCCCACCAAAGCCAGCGTCGCTATCGACGGCAGCAAGTTCAAAGCGGTCAACAACCGCGACAAGAACTTCACGAAGGGGAGGGTCGAGCGGCGGCTATGTCAGTCCGGCTACGTTCGAGACGGCATTCCGGATAAACGGCCCGAAAGAGCGAGTGGCTCTCCACTAAATCGGGGGAGTTTCATCCTGCAGCGGCGTCCGTAATCGAGCGCGCGGAATACCTACAGTTGAGCGCGCGCGACAGCCTGAAGGTGCTCGAGGTTCTCGAAAACCCGCCCGCGCCAAACGCCAAGCTGCGAGCGGCTACTATGTCGCTTGCCAAGGCGCGCGTGACTTGACAGCCCGCTGGGTTGAAGCACCCATCGGCAAATCGCACGACCGTAAAAGTTTCGATTGCGGCGAGCCAGCACTCAATAACGACCTGATCCGCTTCGCCCGCCAGAACCACGACAGCGGCGGCGCCAAGACCTTCCTTACCTGCGATCCCGATCGCCAAGCGCGCATCCTCGGCTACTATTCTCTAGGCCCTGCCCCGCTGATGACAAAATGCAGCGGGCATCCTATCTTTCCGTGGGGGCCCCTTAGTTGCAGGGTGACATGGCCGGACGGGCATCGAAGGCGCAGGGCAGGACCGACGATAGCGACGCAGCGCGCGGCCAAACCGGCACGTCTGAGGCCGATGATTTGCACCCGGCCCGATTGCCGGCACGCGAGCGCTATCTCGCCATCGCCGAAGCCCTGAAAGCGGAAGCAGGCATCACGCGGCACCACAAGCACAAGATCATTGGCGGCTTGGCGTGGAGCGGCACGGGGCGCATTCTTGCGCCCGAGGGGTTCACGCGACGCCAACTCTACGTGCTGGCCCATGAGTGCGGCCACAACGTGCTGCACGGCACGCCAGCGGGGATGGCGAAGGCCGCCCATGTGAAGGAGCACGAGGCCGAAACCTATGCCCACCGCGCATTCGCGCGCTATGGGCTCGACGTACCTGAAACCTCCGCGCGTTGGGCGCGCGCCTATGTGGGATTATGGATCATGAAAGATCGAGCGGCGGGGGTTCCCATTTGTCCGATGGCGGCGGAGTGGGCAGCAGGCAAACGCAGCCCCCACGATCCGCTCCCGTCAGTCGATGGGCAACCGCCCAACGATTTCTCGAAGTCGATCGAGCGGTTCACCGCAAAAGGCGTCAAACGTGTCGAGGCAGAGGAGGCAATGTTGAGGCAATCAACCGCCGTCGTCGTGCAAGACATGCTTCCAAATACGTGCGCAACATGTTGGTTCTATACGTCATTAGGCTACTCTGACTGGCACCTCAATCGTTGCGTGGCCTTTTCGCTTAACACCCATGCAGCACGAACAGACGCAAGGCATTGCAATAATGGTATTTCTTGGCGACCTAATCCGGCTTTGCTCAAGAAATACAATTATGACCAGCGCAGCTTTTGGGCCAAATTAGGCACCGCACTCCTTGACCGCATATCAGGCCGCTACCGGTTGCGCGAAATCGAGCAATCGAAGCTCATCGAGCCGCCGCAAAGGTCGACGGTGGTGAAGATCGAAGACGGCGCAAAGTCCAAGAAGTCTTAGAATAGGCCGAGGTGAATTTTCTACCTCTCCCAATCGACCACTTCTAACCCTTCCACCCCCAAGTTCCCGATGGCCGCATCGCTGGTGGCGAGCGTTGCACCCAGAGCACGGGCGTGGGCTGCGATCATGATATCGAACACGCCCGCACTTCGGCCCTGCGACTTGGCCGTGGCGCGAATGAGCGCGT
>Ga0075030_100004445_pt1 | contig 12675 bp, 11 predicted proteins | sample LitLauG_LLR_2012_FD_71393 | JGI IMG/M metagenome (GOLD analysis project Ga0075030, IMG submission 71393) | Freshwater sediment microbial communities from Pennsylvania, USA - Little Laurel Run_MetaG_LLR_2012 | ecosystem: Environmental > Aquatic > Freshwater > Creek > Sediment | place: USA... | reverse complement strand
TGACGCCCGACTTGAAGCTGAGTTTGCCCGGCGATCTGCAAAGCGACCAGCAGCGCCCACGAAACGCAGGGCCGGCCAAATGCTCCTGGCGGCAGCCCCCCGCGCGCGCCGCTCCACTAAGCCCGCGCCCAGCCCAAAGACCCACAACGGCGTTTTGGGCTTTAATGGCCTTGGCCGCGAAGGCAGAGCGAAGTGTCGGACAAACACTAACGCCCCGCCGCGCGCGCCGCGGCGAGGGTGTCGACATATTGCTGGAAGCGGGTGACTTTGCCGTTCTTCACACGCCAGACGTGCGCTGCTTGCAAGTTGACCGGCTTGCCCGTCGCCTTGAAGGTTCCAGTATAGCGCACCGGGACGACCACAGTTTCACCGCCATCGATGAACTCTTCGGGGACGGCGGTGAAATTCTCGAAATCAGCGCCGATGCGGGCGAACACGCCCCCGAAAATGGCCTCGGGCCCGATATAGGGGTTGCGGTCGGCGTAGAGATAGTTCTCAGCCTCGTTCCACACCATGTCAGGCGCCATGATGGCCATCATGCCAGGGACATCGCCTTGGCCAAACGCTGCGTAAAGCTTACGCACAACCTCAACACTGGACATGTTTGTCTCCTCAATAAGGTTTGGGCTCAGAGCGGCGCCGTCGCCGCTTCAAGCCAGGTTTTTGCCTCGCCGTCGAGTTGGGGGCCAATGGCTTCGCGTACGCGCTCATGATAGGCGTCGACCCAGGCGCGCTCTTGCTTGGTGAGGAGCCGCTTGTCGACCAACACCCGATCAAGGGGCGCAAGCGTCAGCGTTTCGAACCCAAGCATCGGGCGTTCGCCGCCGGCGATGTCCTCAAGAGGCGTGACCACCTGCAGGTTCTCGATGCGGATGCCGTAGGCGCCGGTTTTGTAGTAGCCGGGCTCGTTTGACACGATCATGCCTGGCTCAAGTGGAACCGCGTTCAGCATTTTGGCAATCCGGTGCGGACCTTCGTGCACGCCCAGATAGGCGCCCACGCCGTGGCCGGTGCCGTGATCGTAATCGAGACCGGCTTCCCACAAACTCATGCGCGCCAGCGCATCGAGTTGATGGCCGCTTGTGCCTTTCGGGAAGCGCACGCGCGCCAGCGCTATGTGGCCCTTGAGAACGCGCGTGAAACGGTCCTTCATTTCCGGCGTCGCCCGCCCGATGGCGATGGTGCGGGTGATGTCGGTGGTGCCGTCCAGATACTGGCCGCCGCTATCGATCAGAAAAAGCGAGCCGCGCGCTAACTTGCGGTTGGTCTTCTTGGTGACCCGATAATGCACGATGGCGCCATTTGGCCCGGCGCCGGAGATGGAATCGAAGGAAAGGTCCTTCAACGCGCCGGTGGCTTGGCGGAAGCCCTCCAGCTTTTCGCAGGCCTCGATTTCCTGAACCTTGCCGTTTTGGGCCTCTGTTGCGACCCAATGCAAGAAGCGCGAGACCGCCGCGCCGTCGCGGCGGTGGGCTTTGCGCGAGCCTTCGATTTCGGCAGCGTTCTTGCAGGCGCGCGGCAGCGCCACCGGATCTTGGCCCGTCACGACCTCGGCGCCAGCGGTGCGCAATTGCTCAAAATACCAGGCTGAAGCTGTCGCAGGGTCGAGGCGCACACGCTTGCCTCTGAGCGCTGAGAGCGCTCCCGCCAATTCCTGGCTCGGGCGCACGGCGACTTCGTTGCCCAACCATTGTTTAAGCTCTCGCGAAACTTTTTGATCGGCCAAGAAGAGATCGGCCGTGCCGTCGGCGTTCAAAATGGCTTCTCCGAGCGGCAAAGGCGTGCGCGCCACATCGCCGCCGCGCACATTGAAGAGCCAGGCGAGCGAAGCTGGCGAGGTGATGACCACCGCGTCGGTGCTTTCCTTGCCCAGGCCCTCGCCGAGGCGATGGCGTTTAGAGGCTGCAGATTCACCAGCATATTGTTCGGCGTAGGGTTGCACCATCGCCATCGGCGCTGCGGGGCGGTCGTCCCAAATTGCGTCGATCGGATTTTGCGCCACCGGCGTGAGCTCGGCGCCGGCCGCGTCTGCTGCGGTGCGCAATCGCTCCAAGGCATCTGGGCTATGCAGCTTGGGGTCGTAGCCGATCTTAGCGCCCCTTGGGGCGCGCTCGCGCAGATATTGCGCCGGCCCGCCGTCGATGAGGTCCTTGTATTGGTAGATCGATCCATCGACCTGGGCGCGAACCTGCAGCGTATAGCGCCCGTCCACGAAAATCGCTGCTTCCTCGGCAAACACCACCGCCGCCCCAGCCGAGCCGGTAAACCCGGTGGCCCAGGCCAGCCGGTCATAGGCAGGCGGGACGTATTCGTTCTGCCATTCGTCCTCATGTGGAATTATGAACCCGTCAAGGCTGGCCGCCTTTAGCGCTTTTCTGAGCTGGGGCAGGTGCTTGCGTCCAAGAATGGGGCCGCCGGGATCGTCATAGTTCTGGAACACGTGATTGCCTTTCCGGGCAGGTTCATTTGAGGTTCAGTCGCTTGAGTTTAGGGGTTTCAGAGGGGAGGTTAAGGGGTTCAGTCCCCGAAATTTCGGCCTCGGACACGGAGAAATGATGGGTTCGGTGCGGAAATTGGCGGCGGCGTTGGCAGGCCTTGCGCTCCTAGCGGGCGCCCAAGCTTCCGCTCAGGTGCCTGATCCGTACGCGCGCGAACTGGCAAGCCGGCTGGCCCATGCCGAGCCGATAGTGACCGGCAATGGCTTTATGCTTGTGGCCGGGCCCTTCGCAGGCGCCTTAAGCGAGGGCTCTGCCCGGCAGATCAACATCAATCTGCGCGCAGGTCAGAGATACCGTTTCGTCGGCGTCTGCGACGACCGCTGCAGCGACGTCGACTTGCGGCTCCTCGATCCCAGCGGCCAGACGGTTGCTGAAGATACCGCCGACGACGATACCCCCGTTGTCCGCATGCGCGCCACCGTGACGGGGCCGCACCGGGTTGAGGTGGCTATGTACAAATGCGCCGCCGACCAGTGCTGGTATGCCTTCAACGTCTATTCGCGCTGAACCCATGTTTAGTTTGACCCATAACCGCGCTTAAAGCGGTTTTCGCCACATCAAAGTCGTCCACGCTTCCCGCGCGATCCGCCGTTCGAGCAACAAGCCGCGCGAGGCGTAGGCGGTGCGCACCAGCGGCGCCTGTGTGTGCAGCAAGCCGGATAAAATCAGCGTTCCCCCCGGCGCCACCGCGGCAGCGAGTTTGGGCGCGAGCCGTATCAATGGCCGCATCAAAATATTTGCGAACACGAGGTCAAAGCGTTGCCCAGCCAAGTGACGCGCGCCGTCGCCTGCAATGACCCGCACGCGCGGAAAGACGTTGTTCTGGTTCACGTTGATCTGCGCAATCGCTGCGGCGCGCGGATCGATCTCGATAGCGAGCGCTCTAGCGCCGGTCTTGGCCGCAGCGATTGCTAAGACCCCGGAGCCCGCGCCGACATCTAGCACGCGCAGCGCCCGCCGGCGCCGGGTGAGACCGTCGAGCGCGGCAAGACAGCCCCAGGTGGTGCCATGATGACCTGTGCCGAAGGCTTCGCTTGCCTCGATCCAGATCTTGACGCGCCCGCCGTTTTCGCGCTCGAGCGCGTGGGCGCCAGCTACCACGAAGCGCCCGGCGCGCACCGCGGGCAAGCCCTGCAGCGATTGTGCAACCCAGTCAGCGGCCTTCACGCGCCGGGCGATCAGATGGAGCTCGGGCGCGGCCGCGCCGACAATGGCGCGCGCGCTATCGGCGTCCTGCTTGGTCGGCACATAGATTTCGATGCGGAATTTGCCAGGTTTTTCTTCAAACCAACTGACCGCATCGGCAGGCGAGGGGTCGTGGCGATCCAATTCGTCGGCGGCGTCGCGGATTTGCTTTTGTGTGCCGAGGGCGGTGAGAAGCAGCATCGCCACGCCTCTAACGCGCGCGGGGGCGGTGCGCCAGCCGCGCCGGCCCCGCGCGGCGCATGACCCTGTAATCGTGGGCGTTGCCAAAGCCGAGCAGCGGGGCTCGCCAACGGCGGTTTGCGCATGCCACTATGCTTTGACCCTGTTGCTCTTTAGGCGCGCGCGGGGGGCTCTCGCGTCAATGACGCCGGGCATGGCGTTTACCGGGGCGCGTACAAGGCGCGTAGTCTCGCAGAGGGTCTCGAAAGTGGTCTCAAGAATAGTCTCAAGAATAATCTCAAAAATAATTTTTGGGGGCGGCGAGGCCCGGCGCTGGCGCGCTTGAGGAGGCTATTCTCCAGAGCGCAGGAGCTTGCGATGAGGCCAATTGCTCTTCTAGCGGGGTTGGCGTGGGGATTGGCGGCCTGCGCGCCGCCGACAACGGGAGCGCCGCAAAGACCCGCTCAGGCGCCGGTCTCAGCACCTCTCGTCAGCCCCGCTGGCGGGGCTATTCAGCCGGGCCAATATCGCACCATGGTGACCATCCTCTCGGTCGTGAGCCCAGGCCTGACGAGCGCCCAGATTGAGCAAATTGAGGCCGAGCCGATGAGCAATGAACAATGCATCACCAATTCCGATCTCAATGACTTTACGCGCAAAAGCTTGATCGAAACCGGAGAAGGCGAGACCTGCGCCGAAAATCGCATGAACGCGGCGGACGGGCGCATTGAAGGCGCAGCGACATGCACAAATGTCGATGGCGACACCCGCACGATGCGGGTGACCGGAAGTTTCACCAACACCCATGTTGACATGGACGCAACCATGACCGGTCAGACCCGGCGGGGGCCGGAATCACAACATGTGCGCATGAGCGCAGATCGGGTTGGCGATTGTCCCGCCGGCGGCGCAAGCACGCCCTGAGCGCGGTCGCCCGATGCATCAGCTCGGCGTCTTCGGCCCCAAAATCAAACGCACGCCGCGTCGGAAGGTGAGGTAGTCCCAAAGCCAGTTGAACGCCACCGCAATGCGATTGCGCGCGCCGATCAAAAAATAGATGTGCGCCACGCTCCAGAATGCCCAGCCGATGAAGCCTGTCAGACGCACAGGATCGAACTTAACGACCGCAGCATTGCGTCCAATGGTGGCGAGATCGCCGTAGTGCCTATAGGCAAACGGCGCCGGCGCTGGTCGGCCTTCCTGGCGCGCACGAATGATCCGCGCTGCATATTCGCCCATCTGCTTGGCCGCGGGCGCTGTGCCGGGGACGGGCTTGACGTGAAAATTTTTGACCGCCGCTGCATCGCCAATGACGAACACATTGGCGCAGCCGGGCGCGCTGAGATTGGGCTCAACCAGCACGCGCCCGGCGCCATCGTGGGGGGCATTGAGCCAAAGCGCAGCCGGCGAGGCCTGAACGCCAGCCGCCCACACCACGGTGGCTGCCTCGATGCGCCCAGCGTTTGTGTCGACGCCCCGCGCGTCACAGCCTGTGACCATGAGGTTTTCGCGCACATCGACCCCTTTGCGCGCAAGCTCGCGCTTGGCGTAGGCGGCAAGTTTGGCCGGATAAACCGGTAGAACCTGTGCGGCCGCCTCAATCAAGACGACCCGCGCGCGCCGGGGATCGATGCGACGAAAGTCTTTGCGCAGCGCATGGCGCGCGACTTCAGCGAAAGCGCCGGCGAGTTCGACCCCGGTCGGACCAGCGCCAACGATGACAAAAGTCATAAGACGCCTACGCTCGCTCTCATCATCGCTGAGCTCGGCTTCCTCAAAGCGCGTGAGCAGACGCCGGCGAATGGCGGTGGCGTCCTCGATCGTCTTCAGACCCGGCGCGACAGGGGCCCAATCGTCATGGCCGAAATAAGAGTGCGCAGCGCCCGTCGCGAGCACCAGAAAATCGTAACCGAACCGATGCGCGCCAGCATGCGCTGCTTGCGCATCCAAATCGATAGCGTCGATGGCGGCCATGAAGGTGGTTGCGTTGGCCTGTGTGCGCAACACCTCGCGGATGGGCCACGCGATCTGGTTTGGCGATAGTGCTGCAGTCGCCACCTGGTAGAGTAAAGGCTGAAAGCAATGATGGTTGTTGGCGTCCACGAGCGTGACCTCGACGTTTGCCCGCTTCAACCCCTTGGCGCAGGCGATGCCGCCAAAGCCGGCGCCGACGATCAGCACGCGCGCGCGGTTGTGATGCTTGCGTTCCGGGTTCAATGTCATGGGGCCCTTAGGCGACCAGGCGCTCGCCAAAGAACGTTTTAAGGCTTTGCAACGGGGTTGAGAAACAGCCTTGTCGCAATCGGGCGAGCGCCCCTGGGACTTGGCGCGCGCCCAGGTGGGCGCTTGCGTCCCCGGAGAGCTGTCTTTGCGAGCAGGTGACGAAAGTCACTTGGCGCTTGGGGTCCAAAGTCGCAAAAGTTCTGCATGATCGGGCCCCGCGCCCCTTAAGGCGCACAGCTGGGCGCCGGACAATGAGGGCGCGAGATTGGGGGCGGGACGTTTGGAGGTCGATATGGTTTTGCGCTCCGTCTTGTTCGTTGCCCTGGCAGCTTTGGCGGTTGGGTGCGGATCTCCCCCGGCGGCAACCGATGTGAAAACCGCGCCGTCAACACACCCCGGCGCAAGCATGGCCGCACCCGCGCTCAACAAAATTCAAACCGGTGCGTGGCGCACAATCATCAGCTACGCCAACGTTACCGGACTGCCGCCTGCTTTAGCTCACAGCATGATGTCGCATCCGCGCCAAGTAGTGGGGTGTTCCACGGATGGCGATATCAACGCAGCGGTCCATGACGCCATCAATGGCGGCGGCGATATGACGTGCACCGCAAACACTCTGAGCGCCGCCAACGGCGTCATTGGCGGCTCAGCGGCCTGCCACGACAGCGAAGGCGACGCCGGAACCATGAACATCGCCGGCAACTACACCTCAACCCACGTCGAGGTAAGCGGCGATCTCTCGGCGAACACCCAGATGGGGCCAGTGAGCGAGCACATCCATTGGGTCAGCGATCACACGGCTGACGCCTGCGCCAGCAGAAATGGGTGAGATTTGAGCCGCCAGCGCGGCGCTTTAGGCCGCACTGGCGGGAATGACGAAGCTGTCGATGACGCGCTTTTCGCCAGCTTTGTCGAAGTCAACGGTGAGTTTGTTGCCTTCCACCGCGCGTATCTTTCCATAGCCGAATTTCTGATGGAAAATGCGATCGCCGACGCCGTAATGGGAATCCGCGTCGCTCGACTTCACCACCAATCGCGCCTCGCCATCAAGCAGGGGCGGTTTGGGGAAGCCGCGGCCCATATTCTCCTGGGCGCGCCGCCAGCCGGGGCTCTGGTAGGCGGAATTAAAACCAGCGCCTGGCGCATACGCGTCAAGTCGTGATGCGGCTTCGCGTACGCCGCCCGGCGCCATCGCGTATCCAGTCTCGCTCATCGCATCAACATGAGCCGGCGGCAGTTCGTCCACAAAGCGTGACGGGATGACGCTCTGCCAGCGCCCGTAGATCTGTCGATTGGCTGCAAATGAGATGCGAGCGCTCTCGCGGGAGCGGGTGATCCCGACATAAGCCAGGCGCCGCTCTTCTTCGAGCCCCTTCTCGCCGTTCTCATCGATGGCGCGCTGGGAGGGAAACACTTGCTCTTCCCACCCGGGCAAGAACACTTGCGGCCATTCCAAGCCCTTGGCCGCGTGCAGCGTGGAAATATGAACATTATCGCCGTCGCTCTCGGCTTCTATGTCGAGCACCAGCGCCACGTGTTCGAGATAGCCCGCCAGGGTGTCAAACTGGGCCATCGATTGGACTAATTCCTTCAAGTTTTCGAGTCTGGTCTGCGCTTGCGGAGATTTGTCGTTGCGCAACATTTCAGTGTAGCCGCTCTCGTCGAGGATAATTTCAGCGAGTTCGACGTGACTGATGGCGCGCGCGCGTTCGCGCCAGCGCTCGAGATCTGAGAGAAATGCGCGCAGCGCCGTGCGGGCCTTCAGCGGCAATTCGTCGGTAAGCGCCAATTCGCGCGCCGCCGCGACCAGCGAGCGGAAGCGCCTGGCCCCGCCCGGGGCGGGTTCTTGGGTCGTCAACACTTCGCCGCTGTCGGCGTCGAAGAGCGGCCCGTTGTCGGTGACAAAACGCAGCGGCGGCTTCTGAGCGTGCGCGTGCAGTTTGGCGACGGTGGTTTCGCCGACCCCTCTCTTGGGTTGGTTGACCACCCGCTCGAAGGCGAGGTCGTCGTCCTCAGAGGTGATCAGCCTTAGATAGGCGTGCGCGTCGCGCACTTCGCTGCGCTCAAAAAAGCGGGGCCCGCCGATGACCTTGTAAGGAATGCGCAGCATCAGAAAGCGTTCTTCGAACGCCCGCATCTGCCAGGCGGCGCGCACCAGCACGGCGCACTCGCCATATTTACGGCTCTGCTGGATCCAGCTTTCGATGTCGTCGGCCACCAGCCGCGCCTCGGCCTCGCCGTCCCAAACGCCGCGCACGCGCACCAGGTTTCCGAGTTCGTCGTCGGTAAAAAGCGTCTTGCCGAGGCGACCGCGGTTATTGGAAATGAGATGCGAGGCGGTGGCCAGGATATGGCCGGTCGAGCGGTAGTTGCGCTCCAGCCGCACGACGACGGCGCCAGGAAAGTCGTGCTCGAAGCGGAGGATGTTGTCGACTTCAGCGCCGCGCCAGCCATAGATCGATTGGTCGTCATCGCCGACCACGCAGAGATTTTTTGACGCCTGCGCCAGCAGACGCAGCCAAAGGTATTGCGCAACGTTGGTGTCTTGATACTCGTCGACCATCAGGTGGCTGATCTTACGGTGATAGGTCTCGAGCACATCGGGATGGCGCTGAAACACATCGATCATGTGCAGCAGGAGGTCGCCGAAATCGCAGGCGTTGAGAATCTTTAATCGCGCCTGGTAGAGCGCGTAGAGCTGCGCGCCTTTACCGTCGGCGAAGGAAAACGCTTCTGCTTTTGGCGCACGCTCCGGGGTCAGCGCCCGGTTCTTCCAATTGTCGAGAAGCCCCGCGAGTTGGCGCGCGGGCCAGCGTTTTTCGTCAATGTTCTCGGCTTCAATGATCTGCTTCAGGAGGCGGATCTGATCGTCGGTGTCGAGGATGGTGAAATTGTTCTTCAAGCCAACCAATTCTGCGTGCGTGCGCAGCATACGCGCGCTGATCGCGTGGAAGGTGCCGAGCCACGGCAAACCACCCCCGCCAGGACCGAGCAGCGCCTCCACACGCTCGCGCATTTCGCGCGCGGCCTTGTTAGTGAAGGTGACGCCCAGCACCCCCCATGGCTTGGCTTGACCGCTCGACAGGAGGTGAGCCAGTCGGGTGGTGAGCACGCGGGTCTTGCCGGTTCCGGCGCCTGCAAGCACCAGAACTGGTCCATCCAACGCCTCTACTGCGGCGCGCTGCTCTGGATTGAGCGAGGCAAGATAAGGCGCCTGCGCCATAGCGCGCTGGGAGATGGGTAAGTCTTTTGACATCGACACTCTGAGATCAGATTAGTAGCAGCACGAAGCAAGAACAAAAAGCTGCGACAAGCGATTGTTTGCGTTCACAAATATGAACGCCGCGCCGGCGGCTTCTGGCCCCGGCCTCCGGCTTGGGCGTCCCGCGGGCGACGCTCAGGGCGCGCCCCGCGCGCGCCAGCGCGCGCGGGGCGTGCCGAAATTAGACGCGATTTTCCAATACAAACACGCGCACCGCCGAGGCCAGCGAGGCGTCGGGCGTTTCGCGGGCCCGCGCCTCGTCGATGGCGGCGATGAGCACCGGCAGACTGCTTGCGCGCGCATGCGCAATTTTCTCCAAGCCGGACCAGAATTCCTGCTCCAGCGCCAGCGAGGTTCGGTGCCCAGCGATCCGCATCGATCGCTTCAGCAGCGAGCCTTTACTCGCCGTCGCGTTTATGTCCGTCGAGTCTCCGCGTGGCGGCATCGTTGTCAGCCTTCGTCTTCTTTTTCTCTGTTTTGCTTCGGCCGTGTGCGATGCGACTGGCTTGGGCTTGCGCCTCAGCGGCGTCTCGCGCCTTGGCTTTACGCGCCCGCCTCAAGTTTATCACATCAGCCACGACCCCGATGTAAGCCGGTACGCTTGAACCGCCAAGTCGTTCCGGGCCAAACCACGAAAAAATGATCAATTTTCAGCACTTTTGCTGTGACGATTGCAGGGCGCGCGTTGGCGCTCGCGCCCCGCATTGGCGCTGCGGAACATAACCGGGCGACAATCATCTCATCGCCGCGGGGGTCGCTTGCGCGGCTCGCGACGACCATAAAAGGAGGCGAGATGTGATCGCGCCGGTTCCAGGGCGCGAGCACATGGAGGTTATGGGTTCTAACGCAAAGCCATAAGCCAAGGTCGATCCCGCGCTGGGCCCAGACTTCTCAGCTCACGCGCAAGCGACCTGTGGCAGATCGCACCACATGCTGGCCCGCTAACCTAGATCGAGGGAGTAAGCGTTGAGGGGGTGCGCCTCGCCATTGCCATACCAACGCCGCCGGACATCGGCGCTTGGCGCCTATCCGCCCGGCGCGATCATTTTCTCAGGGCGAACGATGGCGTCGAAATCCTCGCCGGCAATGCCGTCCTTGACGGCTTCTTCGCGCAGCGAAGTGCCGTTCTTGTGGGCGGTCTTGGCAATCTTTGCGGCGCGGTCATAACCGTATTTTGGCGCCAGCGCAGTCACCAGCATCAGCGACATGTCGAGATTCCTTTTGATGTTGTCTTCGCGCGCGGCAATGCCTTTGACGCAATTGTCGGTGAAGCTGACGGCCGCATCGCCAAGCAGCCGCGCCGATTGCCAGAAATTGTAGGCCATCACCGGGTTGAACACGTTCAATTCGAAATGGCCGCTGGCGCCGGCGACGGTGATGGTGGTCTGGTTGCCGAACACTTGCGCGCACACCATGGTCAGCGCTTCGCACTGGGTGGGATTTACCTTGCCCGGCATAATTGAAGAACCGGGCTCGTTTTCCGGCAACATCAGTTCGCCTAGGCCCGAGCGAGGGCCCGAGCCTAGAAAGCGAATGTCGTTGGCGATCTTGAACAGCGCCGCTGCCGCAGCGTTGATGGCGCCGTGGGCGAACACCATCGCGTCGTGGGCGGCGAGGGCTTCGAATTTGTTCGGCGCGGAGACGAACGGCAGACGGGTGATTTCGGCTATTTTTGCGGCGACCTTTTCTGCAAAGCCAATGGGCGCGTTGAGCCCGGTGCCAACCGCGGTGCCGCCCTGAGCCAGTTCGTAGAGGCCAGGCAAGCTTGCCTTCAGCCGCCGATTTGCATTCGCCACCTGGGTTACGTAGCCGGAAAATTCCTGGCCCAGCGTGAGCGGCGTCGCATCCTGGGTATGGGTTCGCCCGATTTTGATGATGTGAGCGAAGGCGTCTTGCTTTTGCTTCAGCGCGGCTTCCAAATGCGCCAACGCTGGCATCAAATGCCGCGACACCATTTCGGCGGCCGCAATATGCATGGCGGTGGGATAGGTGTCGTTGGAGCTCTGGCTCATATTTACGTGGTCGTTGGGGTGGACGGGCCGCTTTGAACCCATCTCGCCCCCAAGCATTTCGATGGCGCGGTTTGAGATTACCTCGTTGGCGTTCATGTTTGATTGCGTGCCGGAACCGGTCTGCCACACGCTTAACGGAAAGTGGGCGTCGAGCTTGCCGTCGATCACCTCCTGCGCGGCGGCCACGATCGCCTTGCCGATGGTCGCATCGAGCTTGCCCAGCTCCATATTTGCTTCAGCGGCGGCGCGCTTGACCACGCCGAGCGCGTAGATGATCGGCTGGGGCATCTTTTCCACGCCGATCTTGAAGTTGGCGATTGAGCGCTGAGATTGCGCCCCCCAATATTTGTCGGCCTCGACCGCGATGGGGCCGAATGTGTCGGTTTCTGTGCGGGTCTTCATGAGATCGGGCCTTGGTGAATCTGCCACGTTGTCCCGATAGGGAATATGGGCATGAAATCTCCCAATCAAGCCGGGGCGGGGAGCGGCCAGCCAATGCCACTCGAAGACACGCTAAGCGCCAGCCTCTGGCCCGCAGCCGCTGCGCGCCTGGGCGCGCCGGCGAGCTTCATCTCGGCCAAAGACTTGGTTCAAGGCGACAAGCTCTTTTTCGGCGCCGGGCGGATGCTGCGACGAGGGTTGGCCACACTCTCGCTATTGGCCGGGCTCGGGCTTATGGGCGCAATCGCCCTGGACGTAGCCGGCTTGAGGCTCGGGCCCGCCAGCATGTTCAGCTTTGGCGCCGCCGCGCTGGCGTTTGCCGGGTTTTGGGTGCTTGCGTCCTTGTTTCGTCTGCGCCCCGCGCGGGTTTGTTACATGCGCCCAGACTTGCCTTTGGGCGGCGCCCGTTTCACTCATGATTTGCGCCCTTATGGTCATGTCATCGCTTATCGCACTGCGTCAAATGGGGCAGGCAAGGCTAAATTGGGCGTTGTCGCCAGGCGCCTCAGCCATCGTTTTGCGCTCAATCTGCGCAACCTATTCACCGATCGCCAAACACTCAGCTTGAACGCGGCGCCAGAACTCACCCAAATGCTGGCGCAGGCCAGTGACGTGCTTATCGTCGATCTCTCTGCCGGCGCGCCGAGGGATTGGGATTTGATCCAACCGCAGGCGAAGCGCTGCGTGTTCGTGTCGGCGTGGGGCCAATATGAGCACGCGGAGGCGGCCTTCGCCGCGCTCGCAGCGCACGGACAATGTTTCTACTACGCCCCCGATGGCGAAATTCAGCGACGCGGTCAGTTTCGCGCCGCGGTGCTTGCCGCGATGCGCGCAGCCCATGGCGTAGGGGCGTGATCATCGCCAAGCCCATTCC
>Ga0075030_100004444_pt1 | contig 12676 bp, 12 predicted proteins | sample LitLauG_LLR_2012_FD_71393 | JGI IMG/M metagenome (GOLD analysis project Ga0075030, IMG submission 71393) | Freshwater sediment microbial communities from Pennsylvania, USA - Little Laurel Run_MetaG_LLR_2012 | ecosystem: Environmental > Aquatic > Freshwater > Creek > Sediment | place: USA... | reverse complement strand
CTTATGGATTCAGGCACTGCCTCCGGCCAAATGAATTCCCGGCGGCAGTCCGCACCTTTTGCTGATCAGCGGAACCTCACGCTGGCGTGTGGGGAGGAAGCGATTGCATAGCCTGGGTTTTCGGATCAATTCTTTCGGTCAAGCTAAACCGCGGAAGGCAACCCAATGTCGCAAATCGGTCCAGCCCGCATCGGTCCAGCTCGCATCGGTATCGACGTCGGCCGCAAGCTTCCCCTGGAAGACGCGGTCGCCTGGGCCGGCACCAACGACGTCGGCATCATCGACATCGAACTCGACACCGGCGCCAATGTCGTCACCAGCTTCGACGCCCCCCGCGCGCACGCCATCCGCCGATCGTGCGACCACCACGATATAACCCTCGGCCTGCACACCCTGTCGGCCGTCAACGTCGCCGAATATGCCCCGCTGGTCGCCGACGCCGTCGACGCCTACCTGCGCGCCTACGTCGACGCCGCCGTCCTGCTCGGTGCCGAATGGATCGTCGTCCACGCCGGATTTCATTTCTCCGCCGATACTCCGCTCCGCATGCAGGCTGGCCTGGACCGCTTGCGCCGTGTCGCCGACTACGCCGAACACAAATCCGTCCTGTTGCTGCTGGAAAACCTCAACAAGGAACCCCCCGACGCGGAAGTCCATTACCTTGCCCACACGATCGAGGAATGGCGCTGGTTCTACGAAAAACTCCAATCTCCAGCCTTGCAGCTCTCCTTTACCGCCAACCACGCCCACCTTGTGCCCGAGGGCGTGACCGGCTTCCTGAACGCCATCCCCCTGCCCCGGATCCGCGAAGTCCGCCTCGCCGATTGTTTTCGGAATGGCAAGGAAGAGCACCTCAAACCCGGCCAGGGCGACTTCGATTTCCCGGCCCTGTTCAACGCGCTGGAGGCCAGCGGATACACCGGCCATTACATGAACGCGTTCGGCTCGCTGGACGACATGCTGCTCGCCAGGGCGCTGTTTGCCGGAATGGTGCTGGATTGATAGCGCGCGCGGGGTTGGAGGGGCGGCCGCGCGCCGAACAAAGACTCACACCAGCCGCCGTTGGCCCATTCGTTATGGGCTAACCGGCGGCTGGTGTGACACACTGATCGCGTCTATCGCGTCCAAGAACAAGGGGAAACAAAATGCCTCGCCTCACGACACTGCTGGTCGCCGCGGTCGCCACGCTGCCGATCGCCGCGCTGCCGATCGCCGCTCGGGCCGACGTTGTCCTGTCCTCCAACGATGCCCACACCGTGATGGATGCCGGCAAGAACATGATCGCGCCCAATCCCGCCGGCGCCGACACGGTCACCGTCATCGACGTCAAATCCTACCCGCCGAAGATCAAGGCCACGTTCGAGGCCCCCGGCAGCGTCGTCGGCCCGCCCGGCGCGATCTGGATCAGCAAGGACGAGAGCTGGGGGATCGTCACCTCCGCCACCAAGGCGGACCCGGCGTCCAAGGCCGGCGGCATCTCGCCGGATGACCGCGTGTCAGTGTTCGATCTGACGTCCAATCCGCCGAAGGTGGTGCAGGCGCTGACGTCTGGCCTTGGCGCCACCCAGGTCCGCGTCTCCCCGAACGGCGAACTGGCGCTGATCGCCAACCGGACCGAGGGCACCGTCTCGGTTTTCACCGTCAAGGACAAGCGGCTGACGAACGTCGGGAAAGTCGATACCGGCAACCCGAAATCCCTGCCCAGCGCCGTGGTCTTCGTCGATGACAAGACCGCCCTGCTGACCCGCGGCGGAGACAACATGGTGAACGTGCTGCACATCGACGGCACCACGGTCACCATCGACCCACGCCAGATTACTACCGGCATCTCGCCCTACACGATGGACATCAATGCCGCGCACACCTTGGCCGCGGTCTCCAACATGGGAAAAGGCGATGGCGATCAGGACTCCGTCAGCCTGATCGACCTGAAATCGAAACCGTTTCATACCGTCGGAACGTTCGGCGTACCCAGCGGGCCGGAGCCGCTGAAGTTCTCGCCGGATGGACGCTATTTGGCGGTCGGCGCCCAGAACGGCAGCACCAAGCCGGCCACGCACCCATTCCACCACGACAACGGCCTGCTCGGACTCTACGCGGTCGAGGGCCAGACGTTGCGCAAAGTGGCGCAAACCACCGTCGGCCCCTGGGCGGAAGCCACGGCGTTCTCCCGCGACGGCAAGACCGTGCTGGTGCAAAGCATGCAGGACCGCACCATCGAGGTCTTCCGCTGGAACGGCAAAACCCTCGCGCGCGGCAAAAGCCTGCCGGTGCAAGGCGCCGGTCCAGAATCCTTCGCCACCGCCTGGTGATACCCGGTTCGGGCCGAGGTCAACCGCCCCGGCCCGAACCACCTACCGCAACCGCGGATCGGGCACCCGCGCCGCCAGCAGCACATCCACCGCCGCCGCCCCCGCCGCCAACAGCGCGGCCGCACAGGCGTTCGCGGTCGCCCCTGACGTCATCACATCATCGATCAGCACCACGGTCCGGCCAACCACCAAGCCCGCCCGCGACGGCCGGATCTGAAACGAACCCGCCACCTCCGCTGCCCGCTCCTCCGGCGATTTCTCGTCCAGCGGAGCGGTGCGCCGGGTTCGCATCAGCGCGTCCGGCAAAACCGCGACACCAGCCAACCCGCCAACCGCGAGCGCCAGCACCGCCGCCTGATTGTATTTGCGCTGAAACAATCGCTTGCGGTGCAGCGGCACCGGCACCAGCACATCCGCCCGGTCCAGCAACGCCGCCCCGGCCCGCACCATCATCGGCGCCAGGATCGATGCCAGTTCCACCCGGTCGCCGTGCTTCAACGGCAGGATCAGCCGCCGCCCCTGCATATCATAGCGCAGCGCCGCCCTGGCGCTCCGGAATACCGGCGTATGCGTTCGGCAGCCCGGACACAACGCCTCGGCGCCACCCTGATCGACGGACGCGAACGGCACCCCGCACCGCGAACACATCGGCGCGCTGATAAATCCCATCCCGCCAAAACACGTCGCACACAACTGCCCCTGCACAGTCACCGGATTGTCGCAGGCCGCACAGCGCGGCGGCAGCAGCAGATCGAGCAGCCGCCGCCCGGCCCGCCGCACCCGAGACAGTTCAGGCCGCAGCGTGCGTGTCTCCGGGGACACCGAACACCACGGTGCCGTCACGCTCGATCTCGTGCACCAGATCGATCTCCCAGGACAGATAGGCATGCATCGCCTCCTCGACCCCGGAATTCCGGTCATACGCCCGCAAGTAGAAATCGATGCAGGCGTCATCCGGCGGCGAGGTCCGATCCTTCACCAGCGGCCGCCCGAACGCATGCCAGGCGTTGGTGCCGCCATCCAGCACGCGCACATCGGCGCTGGTCAGGTCCTTCACCTCGGGCACCGCCAGCCGCGCCAGCATCCCGTCAGGCGAGGTGATCACGACATGCCGCGCCGCCCCAAGCTGCGGCCGCAGGCTGCCTAAACGCGTGCGAACACCCCAGATGGCCCCGGGTATGTGGCCGTCGCGATAATCGATGCTGCGCCCCAGATCCAGCACCACGGTGCTATCGCCGCTGTCCAGCAAATGCACCAGCCCGATCACGTCGATCCGGTTCACCGGCACCGCCAGTTCCGGTACCGGAGTCGGCGCGGTCCCGGTGGCGCGCACCGCCTCCAGCCCACCCTCGACGACAAACACGTCGCGATGTCCCATCTGCCGCAGCCACGCACCGGCCATCCGAGCCCGCACGCCGGTATCGTCGATCAGCACGATGCGGGCATTGCGCACGCCAACCCAGGTGTCGGTCCCCTGTACCAACTGCCCACCCGACGCATTGATGCTCCCCGGCCGGTGCCCGGCTCGGAATTCAACCGGATCGCGCACGTCCAGCACATACAGGGTGCGATCGGGGTCGTCCTCGAACCGGGTCAGATCCAACGGTCCGATGACACCAACGCCCGATTGGTCCGCGAAAGCCCGTGCGCGCCGCAGGGCCAGTGCCGCGGTCTTTGGAGTACCCAACTGGAATTTCTCAGTACGCCCACGCTCACAGCGCAAGCCGGCGAGTTCCCAGCCCATGGTACCATTGCGCAGAGCCACGACCTTGTTGGGGATACCCGCGCGACGCAGGCTTTCGGCCCCCATGATGCTGCGCGTGCGGCCGGCGCAGTTGACCACCACCAGGGTGTTCGGATCGGGCACCATGTCGGCGATCCGATACGCCAGTTCGCCACCGGGCACGTTGACCCCGGTCGGGATCGACATGCGGGAAAATTCCTCGAACGTGCGGCTGTCCAGCACGACCATGTCGCGCCCGGAATCGATCCAGGCTTTTAGCTCGCGGGCATCGACGCTTTCGGTGCCATAGTGGTGCTCCACCCATTCGCCGAACGCCTTGGACGGGACGTTGACGCCGCTGAACAGCACTTGTCCGGCCGCTTGCCACGCCTTGGTGCCGCCATCCAGGACCGAGACATCCGAACAACCGATGCTTTCGAGCCAGGCACCGAGCGTTTCGGCGAGGCCGCTACCGTCATCGACGCAACACACCCGCGTGGACAACCGGGGCAGCAAGGCCCGAGCGCGGATTTCCTTCCGCGACAGGCCGCAGGGGACCGCCCAGAATAGATGCGAGGTGCCAAACTCCCCATCCTCCCGCGCGTCCAGCAGCGCGAGTTCCCGTCCATCGGTGATCCAGCCAAGCAATGTCTCGGCACTGATGCGGTTCATGTGACAGAGTCCTCCAGTCCCGCCGGACGGTAGTGCCGAGGTGGACGGCTTGGCAACGGGCGCCTGTCAGTGCACAGGACGGTTTATGGACTCCATGCTGGTATTTGATCGCGACGCCGTCCGCCGCCACCGTGACCGGGCGGCATCCACCGTTGGTCAGGTGGCGGACGTGCTGCGCGATGCGGCCGAACGGTTGGTGGACCGGTTGGATGACACCAACCGGCGGTTTGTGGATGCGTTGGACGTTGGCGGGCGCGGTGTCGTCGCGCCGATGCTGCGCCAACGCGGGATGCGGGTGGTCAGTTGCGATCTGTCACCGGCGATGGCGGCGGTGAACGGCGGCGTGTGCGTGGCCGCCGACGAGGAATGTCTGCCGTTTGCCCCAGCCAGCTTCGACCTGATCGTCGCCAGCCTGTCGCTGCACTGGATCAACGACCTGCCCGGCGCTCTACTGCAACTGCGTCAGGCGCTGCGGCCCGAGGGATTGTTGCTGGCCAGCCTGCCCGCGCTGGGCACGCTGTCCGAACTGCGGTCCGCCCTGACCGAGGCCGAGGCGGAGGTTTCCGGCGGAGCATCGCCGCGGGTCTCGCCGTTTCCGGAACTGCGCGATTGCGCGCATTTGCTGCAGCGGGCGGGGTTCGTGCTGCCCGTGGCGGACGTGGAAGATATCCGGTTGCTGTATGCCGATCCGTTCGCCTTGCTGACGGATCTCCGGGCTGCCGGCGAGACCAATGCGATACGCCAACGCACCCGGACGACCCCGGATCGGCGGTTGTTCCCTGTGGCGCTGACGAAATTGCCGACCGACCAGGATCGCGTCGCGGTGACGCTGCGGATGGCGGTGATGACGGGGTGGGCGCCCGGTCGGTGAAACCCGGGCTCAGGCGGATGGATCAACCGCGTCAAGCCGACCCGTTCAGCTACACGATGCTGACGACATTCGCCGGCGTCGCGGCCAACACATCCGCGCCGGCCTCCCGCAATTCAGCCTCGCCGCCATAGCCCCAAAGCACCCCGATCGACCGCAGACCGTTGCCCTGCGCGGCGTGGATGTCGTGCAGACGGTCGCCGACCATCGTCGTATGGTTGGGGTCATAACCCTCGACCCGCAGGATTTCCTCCAGCAGGTCCTTCTTGTCGTCCAGCCCGCCGCCCGGCAAGGCGCCATACACGCGCGGCAGGAATTCCCGGAAACCCAGAAAATCCACCACCCGTTCAGCGAAATCCCGCCGTTTGGAGGTCGCCAGGCACAGCGTCCGGCCGGCCTCCTTCAGCCCAGCCAGCATGTCCGAAATGCCAGGAAACGCTGCACATTCGTACAGACCCACGGTCGAATAGCGTGTTCGGTAAGTCGCCACCCCAAGCTCCACGCGGTCGTCATCATATTGCGCCAGCAGCCTGCCGATGGACACCGCGATGGGCGGCCCGACCGCCCACGTCACATCACCAACCACCGCCGGATCATGCCCGAGTTCGGCCAGCATGTGGCGGAAGCAGGCCTCGATACCCGGACGAGAATCCGCGAGGGTCCCATCGAGGTCGAGCAAAACAGCGTGTCTCAAGCGACTTTACCGAACAGCCCGCCACGCGCGGCAAGAGAGGCAAGATGCGTGTCGGCGTCCCCGTAAAGCTGATCGATCATCGTCACCCGCTTGAAGTAATGCCCGACAGAATACTCGTTGGTCATACCGATTCCGCCGTGCAACTGGATCGCCTCCTGCCCGACATGCCGCGCCGATCGGCCGATCTGCACCTTCGCGGCCGAGATCGCCCTGCGTCGTTCGATTGGGTTATCCTCGGCGGCCATCACCGCGGCGAACATCGCCATGCTGCGGGCTTGTTCGACCGCGACCAGCATGTCCACTGAACGGTGTTGTAACACCTGAAACGATCCGATCGGACGGCCGAACTGCTTGCGGGTTTTCAGATACTCCAGCGTCAGGTCATGCATCGATTGCATCGCGCCCACCGCCTCGGCGCACAGCGCGGCGATGGCTTCGTCGATCACATGCTCGATCACTGGCAGGGCGTTGGCCAGGATCAGGTCATCGGCGCTCACCCGAGCATTCACAAAGGTCAATTCTGCCGCCCGCTGGCCATCTTGGGTGGGATAGCCGCGGCGGAAGACACCCGGCGTGGCGGGATTGACCAGGAACAGACCGATGCCGTCGCGGGACCGGCGCTCACCGGCAATCCGGGCACTGACAAAGATAAGATCGGCGGTGTCGCCATGGATCACCACGCTTTTGCCGCCATCCAGGACGTAGTTACCGCCATCCTTCCGCGCCGTCGTCGTGACGTCCGCGAGATCGTAGCGGGAGTGCCGCTCCACATGCGCGAACGCCAGCTTCAGCTTGCCCGCCGCGACTTTCGGCGCCAGGGCGCCCAGGACCGACGCCGGCGCCGCCCGCCGCAACAGGCCGCCGCCCAGAACGACCGTGGCGAAATAGGGTTCCAGCACCAGTCCGCGACCGAACGCGTCCATCACGATCGAGGTTTCCACCGCGCCGCCGCCAAAGCCCCCCAGGGTTTCCTCGAACGGCAGGCCCAGCAGACCCATTTCGGTGATCTGATCCCACATGGCGGCGCTGTAGCCAGACGGTTCGCGGGCGTATTTCTTGCGCTGCTCGAACTGATATTGATCGGCGATCAGTCGATCCACGCTGTCTTTCAACAGGCGCTGGTCTTCGGAAAGGTCGAAATCCATAATTAAAGCCCCAGTGGTTATAGACCCAGTATCGCTTTGGCGATGATATTACGCTGGATTTCATTCGATCCGCCGTAGATCGAGACTTTCCGGTAATTGAAATACATCGGCGCCGCTTCCGACGCGTAGTCCGGCCCGATGATCGGTTCGTTGTTGCCCTCGAAATCCCGCTGATACGGCATCACGTAGGGACCCACCACTTCCATCAGCAGTTCGGTCAGTTGCTGCTGGATGACCGATCCCTTCAACTTCAGGATCGACGACGCCGGGTTCTGCCGGCCCTTTGCCATCTTACGCTCATCGGAAACCACCCGAAGCTGGGTCATTTCCAGTGCCTTCAGTTCGACCTCGACCGCCGCGACCTTTTCCCGAAATCGGGTGCTTTCGATCAGCGGCCGCTCACCGGCGAATTCCAGTGCCGCGAGTTCCTTGATCCGGGCGATCTTGGCTTTCGATGCGCCCACGCGAGCAATGCCGGTGCGTTCGTTGCCGAGCAGGAATTTGGCATAATCCCAGCCTTTGTTTTCCTGGCCAACCAGATTCTCCGCCGGCACTGCGACGTCATCAAAGAAGACCTCGTTCACCTCACGCCCGCCGTCGATGGTAACGATCGGCCGGACCGTAATACCGGGGGTCTTCATGTCGATCAGCAGGAACGAGATGCCCTCCTGCGCCTTGGCCGTCGGATCGGTGCGCACCAGGCAGAAAATCCAGTCGGCGAACTGCGCCAGCGTTGTCCATGTCTTCTGGCCGTTGACGATGTATTTATCGCCCTTCTTCTCGGCCTTCGTGCGCAGCGACGCGAGATCGGAGCCGGACCCGGGTTCCGAGAATCCCTGGCACCAGAAGATGTCGGCATTCGCGGTGGCGGGCAGGAAGCGCTGCTTGATCTCCTGGCTGCCGAACTGAGCGATCACCGGCCCGACCATGGACACGTTGAAGGCGATCGGCGTCGGGCAGTTCGCCTGCTGCATCTCGTCCTGATAGAGATAGACCTGAATCGGGGTCCAGTCCTGACCGCCCCACTCCTTCGGCCAGTTCACGGTGCACCACCCGCGTGCGTTCAGGATGCGTTGCGCGGTGATCATGTCGTCGCGCGTCAACCCCTCCCCTTCCGCCACTTTCGCTCTGATCGATTCCGGGATCGCGGTACGGAAGAAATGGCGCGCTTCGTCGCGGAAGGCAATTTCCTCAGGCGTGAAATTCAGGTCCATGGACAGTCTCTTTTCCCCGTGCTTGATAGGCGTCCAATACTTGATAGGCGCCGCGATCCAACGGCCCTTACTCGGCTGCGTCGCGCTTCACCCGGTCGGCAAACTGCTTGCGAAATTTCACCACCTTCGGCGCGACCACGACCTGGCAATACCCGCTCCAGGGATTGCGGGCGAAATAGTCGTGATGTTCCGGTTCGGCTTCATAAAACCGCGTCAACGGCTCGATCTCGGTCACCAACTTACCCGGCCAGATCTTGGCGTCGGTAATCTCCCGCATCACTGCCCGCGCGGTCGCGGCCTGCGCATCCGAATGGGTCAGGATGATCGAGCGATACTGCGACCCGACGTCGTTGCCCTGACGGTCCTTGGTGGTGGGATCGTGGATCGAGAAGAACACCCGCAGCAAATCCGCATACGCCAACTGGCTTGGGTCAAACTTGACCTGAACCACCTCGGCGTGGCCGGTGCGCCCGGAGCAGACATCCTTGTAGCTGGGATTGTCGACCTGACCGGCGGCATAGCCGGACATGACCCAACTGACCCCGCGGAGGTCCTTGAAGACCGCCTCCAGGCACCAAAAGCAGCCGCCGCCCAAGGTGGCGGTTTCGGTTGTCGCGATCATGGGTGTGTTGCTCCCTTTCCGTTCAATCGGATCATACAGCGGGTTTCGTCCGCCGTCACACTGGAATGCCGCCCGTCCAGAGCTATTGCATTTGAGGTGCTGGCTCGGCGACCGCTGGTGATTGATTAACCAAAGCAAGATTTTTTTGCCGCCGATAAGCGAAGATGAACGCCGATCGGTGCCCCATAAGTGACCAAAAGTGCCAATTCGGGCGATTAACTATCAGTTGATCGGCTTATCGGCGTTTATCCACGCTTATCGGCGGCAAAAAACACTTGCTTCGGCAAAGCCTCCGAGCGTTGATCGTAACGAAAATGAAAATGCGATTGCCCTGGCCATTTGCCCCTACCCCAACAACGACCGCCGCACCGACAGGAATTCCTCCACGGCGGCGGCCAGTGCATCGCACTCCGCGTCCCCGATCGGCAAGGACACGGTCATCATCCCACGCCGCGCCATCCAAATGCCGTGCGCCAGCATATCGAAGAAAAACAGTTCTTTCAGTTTCGGGTCCGCCTTCGCCGCGTCCTCGGGACATGTCACCGGCCCACGCATCGTATGCACCGCCAGCATCGAGCCGATCCCGGTGAACTGCACCGGCGCATCCGCCGCCTGGCACAGCGCATTCAGCCGCGAGCGCAGAGCATCGCCACGCACATTCAACGCCATGGCGGCCTCCGGCGTATAGACATCCGTCAATCCCGTCAGCCCGGCCGTCATCGTCAGCACGTTATTATTGAACGTCCCGGCATGCGGCAACGCATCCGCACGCCGCGGATCGAACAGATCCATGATTTCCGCCCGGCCGCCAAACGCCCCGAACGACATCCCACCGCCGATGTATTTGCCCAACGTCGTCAGATCCGGCGTCACCCCGACAACCGACTGCAACCCGCCCGGAGCCAGCCTGGACGTCATCACCTCATCCAGGATCAACAGCGCCCCGACCCGCGTCGTCTCTCGCCGCAGCATATGCAGAAACTCAGCCGAGGCCGCGATACACCCGCCACTGCCGATCATCGGCTCCAATATGACCACCGCCACGTCATCCGTAATCAGTGCGCTTGTCCGTTCGATGTCGTTGTACGGCGCCACGACATACTCGAACGGCACGTTGATCGGCGACCCGCCGCCCGCGAACCCGAACACCGCGCCGTGGTAACCGCCGTTGAACACCAGCACCTTTTGCCGCCGCGTAAAAATCCGCCCGACCGAGATCGCCAGCAAATTCGCTTCGGTCCCGGAATTGGTGAACCGCACCCGCTCCAACCCAAACCGCTCGCACACTGCTCGGGCGAACCGCGCCTCGGTCATGTTGGAGGCACCGAAACTGATGCCGTTATCCAGCGCCCGATCCAATGCCGCGCGAATGACCGGGTGCGAGTGCCCATACAGTCCCGCGGTGTATTCCCCGAGGAAATCGATATACGCCCGCCCATCGACATCCCACATGCGACAACCTTCGGCCCGCGCCATCGCCAGCGGGAACGGCGCGTAGTGCAGCACCGTGCGCGTGTTGCCACCCGGCATCACCGTGGTCGCCTCGACATACCGCGCCAAACTGGCGGGGGCGCTGGTGACGTAGGCCTCCTTCGCCTCGTTCAGCGCGGCGTCGATGTCGGTGTTGCGCAAGCTGGTCTGATTCATGGCCTGTCCCCGCATCGTATCCCAACATGAGTTTGGGCATCGCCCCCGGAGCACGCAACCTGGGGGCTGGCGAGTTGCCGGCGGGCACCGTAAAGTGCGGCGCAGCAAACGAAGGATTTATGTCGATGGACCTGAAAGACCACATCCGCGGCATTCCGGATTTCCCCAAGCCGGGCATCCTGTTTTACGACATCTCGACCCTGCTGGCGCATGCCGACGCCTGGCAGGTCGCGATGGGCCGCATGGCGCGCGCGGTCCGGGCCTATATGCCCGATCTGATCGCCGGCGTCGAAAGCCGCGGCTTCCTGATCGCTGCCCCACTGGCCCTGAAACTGGGCTGCGGGTTCGTCATGATCCGCAAGCGCGGCAAGCTGCCGGGCGAGACCGTCGGTTTGAACTACGCCCTGGAATACGGCGAAGACCGCGTGGAAATCCAGGCCGACGCGATCGAACCCGGCCAACGCGTGGTGGTGGTGGACGATCTGTTGGCGACCGGTGGGACCCTGGCCGCGGGGATCGCGCTGCTGCGCCACGTTGGCGCGGTCGTGCCCGCAGCGGCGACATTGATCGAGCTAGGCTTTCTCAACGGACGCGCGCGGTTGGATGTACCGTGCGAGTCGCTTGTTACGTACGATCACTGAAGGCCCGGCACTGAAATCACCCGGCCTCGACCAGGCGCTTACGCAGGAAGGTGCGGGTCTGCCCGGGGGGATAGTCGTCCAGCGCCCCGAATGGCTGATACCCGAGCGCTAGGTAGAAGCTGCGCGCCTGGAAGGTGTCGAGCCACGCCGAGTGGCAGCCGTGCGCGACCGCGTGCGCCTCGGCGCGTGTCAGCAACGTTCGGCCCAGGCCGTGGCCGCGCCAATCGTCGCTGACCCATAATGCCTCGACAAACAGGTATTGCCAGGACAGAACGCCGCTTAATCCCGCCACCAACGCGTTGCCCTGGTCATGCAGCAGCAGGGCGAAACGCTCCGCCTCATGTGGGACCGTCCGGCTGTGGAAAGCGTTGATCGCCTGACCGAGCGCGCCTCGCGTTTCGGGGGATGGGGTCGGGTCGAGGGTCAGGCGGAGCTGGCCAGGAATATCGGTTGCCGTGTTCACGATAGGATTGTCCCGGCGAGAACGTGACCGTTTGAGGTTGCCTCTGCCTCAAACGTGAATCACGCGATCAAACAAAGGGCTAGGCGTGGTCGTTTGAAGTTTGATCCAGGTCAAACTTTCAAAGCCAACTTGGCCTAGTATTTCATTGCCTGCAAGCAGCACACATAAACACCCAAATCCCGCGGCGTCGGCGAAGGGGGGCCGGTTGGCACGGTGCGAGACGGCCAAGCATCTCGGTCTGCCCGGAGCAGCAGGACCACGCACCACGACTGATCGCCGCTGAGCACGGTTATGAAAAAAGCGGTCGGTTGGCTGATAATCAGTCTTGATCCTGACGCAAAAACAAGCGTCCAGCACGCTAATCATGCTGGACAGCCACGAAGAGACAGGAAATGACAAGCAATTCGACGGGGCATGCTGGGAACTACGACGTCCAGCTTTTTGCGCTGCCCGGCGCATCCTATGCAGTCGCCCATGGAATTAATGATCTGGGCGAAGTTACCGGCGTTAGCGGCATCGGGTCGTTCATCGATAGCCATGGGAGCATCACGCCGGTCATCGTGCCGACTTCCTTTCCGGTCCCACTGGCAATCAACAACCTCGGCCAAGTCGTCGGCTACTTTCCGAAGAGCGATGGCGGGCATGCGTTCGTTGATACAAACGGCACAATTACCT
>Ga0075030_100004442_pt1 | contig 12682 bp, 9 predicted proteins | sample LitLauG_LLR_2012_FD_71393 | JGI IMG/M metagenome (GOLD analysis project Ga0075030, IMG submission 71393) | Freshwater sediment microbial communities from Pennsylvania, USA - Little Laurel Run_MetaG_LLR_2012 | ecosystem: Environmental > Aquatic > Freshwater > Creek > Sediment | place: USA... | reverse complement strand
TGGCCTATGGAATAGCCTGTCACAGACGCTTCTCAAACTGACGTGCCCGGGCGTTCCCGACATCTACCAAGGCAATGACTTGTGGAATTTCAGTCTGGTCGACCCAGACAACCGGCGTCCTGTCGACTATACCCACCGCCAGCAAATGTTCGAGAGTATCCGCGTGTGGGGCAACGATCCTGATGGTCTATCAATAGGCCGGTTGCTGGAAACTCCTGAGGACGGTCGACTCAAGATATATTTGATCTGGAAAACTCTGTGCTTGCGTCAACAGCACGCAGATCTCTTTCAGCAAGGCGAATACCTGCCGCTAGCGGTGGAAGGCGCGAAAGCCAAACACGTTGTTGCGTTCGCCCGGAAGTCCGGAACCACGACGGCGCTCGTGGTCGTTCCGCGCCTGGTCGCAGGCTTGCTCAACGACATCGATCTCCCACCAATCGGACCCCAAATCTGGGACGATACTCACGTTCTGCTCCCATTCCGCAGCTGTTCTGAAAAGTGTCAGAACGCATTTACGGGAGAAGTCATGGAGCTGCAGAAAACCGATGAATACGCAAAGATTGGTGTCTCCAAGGCATTGTCGGAATTCCCAGTAGCACTTTGCTTATTGGGCTAACCTCTCGGCCAGTCTCGATCAAGCGGCTTAGCTAGTCTGCGGCCAGATCAGAACGAACTTTCAGAATCGAGTGTGATACCGTCCGTCCACCGAAACTCCTCCGAGTTGGTCGCGGGCCATGCTGACCGACCAGCGCTTGTTGATCTGGTACTCGCCCTGCACCATCTCGCTTCCCGGCTGAGAAACATCGGTCGAGAACGTAAACAGCAGATTCTTGGTGACACGCTGCTGGATCGCAACTCGAGCTGAGGGGTTTTGATTGTTTCCGCCGACCAGCGGATCAATCTGCAAACTCGAGATTCCCGCAAGCTTCTGCACACTGCTGCTCAACTGGCTCGCGGCTTGTGATGCGATCATGGAATCCGTGCTCTGGCTTGTGGCACTGGCCTCCTGTGTGGTCTTCCCGCGAGCAATCAGGTTGATGATGTCGGCCGTAGCCAGGGGCGGATCGGAAACATAGGACGTAGTCAGCTTGTCGAGAGGGCCGCGCATACCGAGAGTGAGGTTGTATTGCTGTACCGTCGTGGTCACCGAGACGTTCATGACCGGGTGAGTCTCGTGTGGATCGTCGAACGTGATCACGCCCTTTTGAAGCTGGTACCGGACGTTCCGGTAGAACAGCTCGCCTGAAGTGAGGTTCGTACGCCCGGTGATCACGGGATTAGCCGCGGTTCCTCCCACTCGCAAGGCGACCTGGCCCGCGATACTGATTTGCGAACCTGTAGCATTTAAGTTCTCCTGGGATTGCACGCCAATCGCCAGGTTCACCGTGTCGGCGAATCCGGGTTGAGAGGGTGTCGTCGTTTCCGTACTGAACTGGTCGCCGAATTTCGCCAGGTTGAAGTCGGGCGTGAACGAGAGGTTGTCGATCAGAACGCGGCCGTTCAAGGTCGAGGTCTGGGTCGTGCCACTGAATGCGAGATTGGCGTCGAGCATCGTCCTCAGCCCCTCGGGATAGCGGAGGCGGACCCCCTGTCCCTGGAGGGCGAGATTGAACTGCAAATTCGGGCGGTACGCGATCGACCCGCCAACCGAAACCTGGCCCCCTCCCACTTGCCCGGTCATCTTTGAAATCTGCAGATGGTCGCTGGTGATATCCAGTGTGCCGTTCAGCTTCTCGATCCCGACGGGCGCCGCTGCGGTCGTCAACGCGATGTCTTTGAACTGTACCTGCCCCTGGAGGACAGGGCTGGCTGGCGATCCTGACGACCGAACATCGAGCGCCACCACGCCCGAGCTTTCCACGTCTGGTGCGAGGACACGAAGAATGCGGACGTCGATGGATCCCTGTGCGGACAGCGTCGGCGAAGCTGTGCCGCCAATCGGCACCCGGCCTTGTATGTGCAGCGACGTGCCCGTGCCTCGAATCTCAGCGGGTTGCAGGGTTACTACAGAATTCAAGTAATCCGCGTGGATTGGGCCTGCAATCCCGATCTGCAGGGATTGGTAGCTGGCGTTGAGGACCGGGATCGAGAGGTGCGCCTCCACTTGCGACTTGTCCTTCAACGGGCCTTTGAGCGTTGCATGGAACTCCGTCTGGCCCGTGAAGCCTTGGGGAACGCCGTTCGCGTACGTCGCCATCAGAACATCCAGTGGAACCGCACCCGTGTCGATGACCGCCTCGGTGTAGTAGTTGCCGCTCAGAGCCACGCGGCCGCGCGCATGCACGGATGCCTGCGAGACTTTCGCGTCGAGGTTGAGATCCGCGGAATGCTCGGCGATATGAACTTCCGCCTTCAGACCAAAGATTGAGCTTTGCCGAACTTGAAGCTGCGGCAATTGCACGACGGCGGTGAGTTGAGGATTGTCGAGGGTCCCTTCGCCATTCACCGACGCGTTCACGGCACCCGTGAGAGGGAGTTTCTTCGCCTGCACGATCTGCAGCTTTTGCAGAACCACCGACGGTGCATCGATCCGGACTTTATATATTTTGGTCTTGGGGGTGTAAGAGAGATTCGCATCGACCGTTCCCGCCGGTGCCGTCATATTCAGAGCCGAGACAATCGAGCCGTTGCTCGCGTGGAATCGCAGCACCAGATTTTGAATGGGTTCGTCGTACGCCCGCGCGTTCGTGATTTGCGCCGTGCCTGAGCCGACGGGATTGAGTTGCGATCCTTCCAGAGTCATGTTAGCCGACAGATCACCAGATATCGGGTAGTGCTGGTTCGCCAGGCGTTGCAAATCCGGCATCCGCAATTGCTGCACGTTGAGACTTGCTTTGATTGCGTTCGCGGGTTGATAAGACCAATTCCGCAATGCCACGCTGCCGCTGAAGGTAGCCTGCCCCCCGTGCGCATTGACCAGCGATCCGCTCCGCACCGAGAATTCCGAAGGATCTACCTGCATCTCGAGCTTCGCGCTGGTCCATTCGCTGCCTTCGACCTGCAGGTTCTGGGCGTTCACTTGTCCAGCGATCATGGGTTTTTTCATCGACCCACGCACGACAGCATGCAGCGTCGCAGAACCCGAGATCGCCGGCGGCGCTGCTGGCGTTTGTCGGAACGAAAAGGCTAGTGCCACCAGTTGATGCAGGTCGGTTGCGGCCAACTGAATCATCAAGCTCGAATGATCGCTGATTTCTCCCTGCGCTGTCAGTGTGGCCGAAGGGATGCGCAGCGACGTCTCGCGCAACACAACGGTTTGACGGGGACCGTCGTAGGTCACATGAATCGTCCCGTCGACAGGAACTTCGCTTCGCGATGAACTTGAACTGCTGCTCGCGAGACCTTGCACGGTCAAGTCCGAGTGGGCGCGGATGTTGCCGATGCTGCCCTTCCATCCGGCATCAACCGTCCCATTGAGTCTTCCGGAAAGTGCGGCGCCTTTAAGTTCCTGCCTCCTTAGCGTCTGCTGCATCGCTCGAAGCGAGATGTTATGCAGCGCGGCCCGGACTTGCGATTCCGGCGTTGCATCCAGGTTTTGTACATCTACATCGGCGGTGATGCTGCCACCCAGCGATTCCATGGCGAGATGGTTCAGCTGTAACCTGCCGCCGGCGAGTTGGTACGTCCCCTGTAGTCGGCGCAACTCGACTCGGCTTCCAGAGGCGGTCGCCGTCAATGCTTCGCTTGCAAGCTGGCCGTTGGTGGAGACATTTCTGAGCAGGGACTGGTTCTGCACCGCTTGATAGTGCAGCTTGCCATTGAGCAACACGTCGCCGGCAGGTGCGGTGTCGGCAGATATCCTTGCAAAATCCTGCGTGTGAATCTTAATCTGGTAGATCCCGTCAGCAATGGGATTCGAGTAGTTCGAGACTTCGGCTTGGAGGGTGACCGCCGAAGATCCGAGCTTCAGACTCGCGGATTCCAGTCTCAACCGCTCCGGCAGAGCACTGAACCTCAAGTTCAGATTATGGGGAAGGGGTGTGTATTGCGCATAACGGAGGTACCCGTTCTTATAGGACAGTTCGCCGTCGTAACGTTTGGCGAGAGGCGCGAAGTGAATGTCAGTTGCAAGATCATAGAGATCGGCTTCGAGCGGAGTCTTTCTGTCGTTATAGTTGATTTCTCCGTTCGTGAGCTGTACGTGCTCCACGGCAAGATCGAAGACACTGGTGTGGCTGCTGCTCTGACTGGGCGGAGCCGGCGGAAGATTGTTTTTGCCGGCACGACTCACTTGCAAATGAACAACGGGATGCTCGATGAGGAGTTCACGCAGCGCCACCTGGCGTCGCAACGCCGAGAGAATCTTGATGTGAACGGTGAGCTTGTCGGCGTGCAGGAGTGGCGGTTGCTCTGGTCCTTCGGCGCCGCGCACCGTAATGTTGTAGAGATGTGTGGTTAAAGTCGACAGGCTGAAGTCCATCCCGCCAATCTCTGTCCGACCGCCCGTCGCAGAATCGGCTTGCTCCACTAGCTTGTGCAGGGCGAACTGCTGAAAACTGCTGCTCTTCAGATAGACATATCCCCCGATGGCCGCCACGAGCAGCAGCATCACAATCCCCGCCAGCGCCCAGCCGATGATCTGTTTCCACTTCATGACTTTCCCCTAAAAGGCCTGCCCGACTGTGATGAAGTACTGGTTCGGATTGATCCCCGGCACCGTATTCAGATTGCGTCCGAAGTCAACGCGCACCGGACCAATTGGGGTCGAGTACCGCAATCCGATTCCCACAGTGTTGGTGTAGTTGTCGACGAAGTTGTGAAAGTTGATTGCGCTATACACGTTGCCGCCGTCATAAAAGACCACGCCGCCGAGCAACTTATTGATGCCGAGTGGGAACCGCGCCTCGGAATTCAAAATGAAAAGCTGCCGGCCGCCTACCGGCACGGTAACGTTCACGCACCCGGACTGACCTTGAAGCACGTTACAGAAGGGAACCAGCCGTTGCGGCCCAGCCTCGTCGATGGGAAAGCCGCGTAGAGAGGTGCCGCCTCCCGAGAAGAACAGTTGACTGGTGGGAACGAAGCTTGCTGCAAAAGGCGTCGCGAGTCCCAGCCGAATGCTGTTCGCAAATACTAGCGAGCGAACCGGCTTGTAATACGCGTATTGTGCAAACAGCTTGGCAAAGTTCGCGCTGGAGCCGAACGCTGTAGGCGTAATTGCCAAATTGACTGTCGCAAATTGGCCGCGGTGTGCGTCGAGCGGCTTGTCGCGCGTATCGCGGATGAGCGTGCCTGACAACGTTGACAACAGTATGTGACGGTCCCGGTCAAGCACCAGGTCAGGCACGAGAAGGTGAGACAAGCTTGTTTTGTTGAAATTGTAGCGCAGCTGCAGCCGCGTATTGGTCTTGCGGCTCAGCAGCCTTTCGACCTGAAAAGACAAATCGCCAAGTCCAGCCGTGAAGAGTGGATTCTCGCTGTTGCGCTCCACCGAAAAGCTGGTCAGCGAACTCCAGTCAGAACCAATGAAATGCGGCTGGGCATAAGTCGTGAGCGCCCTCTGATCGAGCCGTGATAGAAGGATGGACGCGCTGGCCGACTCTCCCACACCGCGGATATTGCGTCGGCTGAATTCGACCAGACCTCGCGGACTGGCAAAGGTCGATTGGCTCGGCGTGATCTTATTGCTTCCCAGACTGATGCCACCACCTCCTCCCGGAAGAGCCACCGTTCCCGACGGGATGTTTCCGCCACGGTGCGATACTTCGAATCCCAATCCGTACGTGATTTCGTTGCGCTTTGCTTCGTGCACCTTAACCAGTGCTACCTCGTCTTTCTGGTCGGTGATGGGCCTGCGCGGACCCACGCTCGACCAGTCAAAGATGTTCAAGTCATACAATCGGCTTTCGGCTTCCAGCAATTGCCCCCGCCGCATGGGAGTCTCGGGCGGAATCTGGGCGGTCCTGGCGATCAGCGGGAGGTGCGTCCGTTTCTGGCCCAAGTACACCACCTCATTCACCCGTACCAACTGGTGTTCCGCAATCGCATACTCCACATTCACGCGATGCGGGTCGCCCGAGCTCGGCTGCACGGTCGCTTTCACCTCGGCGTTGAGATATCCGCGATTGAAGTATGTCGCCGAGATGCGATTACGATCATCGGCCACCTTCCGCGGCGAATAAGGCGCTCCGGCGTGAAGTTGGAATCCCTTGGGCACAGTGAGCTGATGATAAGGTACGTTCTGGTTTCCCGAGACCCGGATGTCATCGACGACCGTCTGAGTGCCTTCCTCAATATCGAAATCGACGTCGATTCTGGCTTCACGGTCCGCAACTCGTGGAGTGACCTTCACCTCTTCGTATCCTCGGTCCCGGTAGAAAGCCTGTATGTTATCGGCGCTCTGCTTCAGCAATTTCTGGCTGACGCTTCCATGCGTCCAGATTTGGGATTTCTTTATGGTGACCTGAGCCGTCAGGTCTTTCTGGGAGAGCGCATAGTGCCCATGGAAGAGAATCCGATCGACTTTATGTTTCTTGCCGCGATCGATCTGGTACACGACAAGAATCTGGTCCGGTTGTCTCTGGATGTTTGCTGTTACCTTAACGTCGGAAAAACCTTTCTTCTGGAAGTAATCGGTGAGGTTACGCCGTCCTTCTTCCACCAGATCCTGGTCGACGGCGGCCTCGGAATAGATGGGGATCAGCTTCTTCATTTGCCGTCCCGCCAGGACGGGAATAGCCGAGAGACGGGCGCCAACCGTGCGGACCATGACCGTCGGACCCACTTCAACTTTGAACGACACATCCACCCGATTGGTCTCCGCGTGGTACTCCGGTGGATTCTCGTGGACGCTGGCAGCCAACCGGCGCTGCCGCGTGAGTGTTTTCTTCATCAGCGCTGTCGCCGCGCTGATTCGTTCGGGCGCATAGGCCTTCCCCGGCTTCAGCAAACCTCCGGAGAGGCGCGCTCGCAGCGACCGCACGGCGTGCAGCAATCGGTTACTTTCAGAATTGTCAGGGCCCTCGATCTTGAGCGTTGCGATCCGCGCCTGTTTTCCCATTTCCACCGCGAAGGCGACGCTGACCAGTCCGTGGGCGTCGTCGATCTTAGGTTCAGCGTGCACCTTCGCTTGGAAGTAGCCGTTTCTGTGTAGAAAACCCGTGAGTGCACCCGCCGCAAGTGGAATGCGAGATGGGTCATAGGGATCTTCATCCGGTAGGTCCACTACTTGCAGAAGGCGCGTATACGAGAAGTACTTTCCAACCCCAGGAAAATCCACGGCGCCGAGGAAATAGGCGGGTTCCAGCAGGAAGTTGACCCGCAATCCGGAGACCTCAGGCGCTACGCTGACTTGGACTTTTGGGAAGCCACCCGCTTTTTGCAACGCATCGGCGGTGCCCTGAATCTTCGTTTCGGAGTAGGGTTCCCCTTGTTGTTGCGATACGTACGGACGCAGAGGCTCCAGATCGCGATGTGGATTCGCAATGAGCGAAACAGCACTTACGTTTTGCCCCTCACAGGCAGCACAGGCAGCCTGCGGACCTTGGGGTGCAAGCTGGGCAAAGGCTGCCGCCGCGACGAGGAATATAAATCCGGAAACTGACAAGCGCATAAAAAAGGGGACGAACCCACTTTCAGCAAGCGCCGGTCTGGCAGGCGCTAAAGCCGCTCTCATCTGCCGGCGGACTGTTCCCAAGGTGCGGGATGTGATGCGATTGATTCCGAATGAGTTGTCGGCGGGAAACGGGGACTGGAATTGTGGCTCAACCTTGTTCTCGCCCTTGTCGTCTCCTTTGAGTTCCGCACGCTCAAGCTTGAGGTCAGCTTTTCCGGTGTCTGCCTGCGAGTGGACAGACACATACTCACCGGCAGCCATCGACATAGCCTCAGCCACCAGGCCGGCAACCCCCGCGACCAATAAACTGCTGTGAGTCGCGTACGACCCATCAACGCCTCCTTTGGACGGTCACAGGCAGCGTAGCCTCAGGCCGGAGTGGGAGTCTGAGCAATATTGAGCACAGGGCGGACCCGATTGCTAGATCTGTGAATTAAACCTGCACCCAGTTTGGCCGTCTCTTGAGTGATTGCTTTGGGCCGAGGATCACTTCTGCCCGGTCGGTGGGATATACAAGTTGATGAGACTGTTTACAAATGTTGCAGCCTCTCTTTTAGTGTAGGGTCACAATCGCAGGATGAAGCTCCCACAAAATCCACCTCCGTTATTCGCCCACGACTTGAGCCCTTCGGTTTCGCTCACGGCGGGTTGTGGGCAGCGTTCTTTCGCCGCTTCGCGGCTTGGGCCGTCTCTGGGGTCTAACGGTGTTTCGTCACGACGGGCCAAAGCGATTCGGTGTGCCTGCCCAATAAGAGAAAAACGGCCACAGTTCAGGCGCAGCCCTCCCCGGCTGAAATGAACCGAGGGCCGTCTGGCCAAAACCACTTTTATGGAGACACGATACGTCGAGTAAGGAGGCCGGACTGTTCACAGTTGCTCACTCTTGGCAATTATGTCCCGCCCGCACGCAACTGTTGACAACGGGCCGATGGCACAACTTCGCGCCGTCTGTTCGCCTCTCCGCGATTGGGATTTTGAGCGGATGGCGATTTTTCGCCAACAATCCAAACGAATGACTGTCCATGGCTCCGTTTGTGCTTGCCTGCCGGTTAAACGTACTCGATGGAATACCAGGATCTGCTTTCTCCCGTATCGATTCAAAGAACTACGGAAAGGCCGGTGAGTATTCCGGGGAGGTTTTTCATCAAGCCCAGCAAATTGCGAGTAGCACGGAGGACCCTGCACTCCGCAACTTGCTTCGTGAAGTCCTGGTGACGCGCGATCAGATCACGGCAGACCTGGCCAAGGGAGATCCCGCCGCACTTTCAGAAATACAGCGACTCCTATCTAACCTCGAACAGACTGCGAAGCATTGATGGACTGGCTCAGGAAACCTGCGAGACACTCGGGACGGGTAGAAGCGGGAGAGCGTAGATCATTTGTTCCTTTCACTGCTCCGACACGCTCGGCCAGATGCCAAGCGCTGATTTACAAGACGATCAATTCTGAACAGTTTTCCGAGGCCCGCAGTTCGATACTGGCGGTTCGCAAGGTCTGCCAGTTTTGGGGAACGTCGTGGATAACGTTGGTTTTACGAACATTCTTAATGCAGGGAGGTTTCAATGAATCTAAATCTGCTGGATCCGAAGCTGATTGCGCTCGTCGGCGCCGTGATTGTGATCGTCGCAGTTCTTGCTTGGCTGTACGTGCGAAGACGCAGGAGTACAACGGAAGAACTGCGGCAAAAATTTGGGCCCGAATACGAGCGTGCGGTGCTGAAGCATGGTTCAGAACGAAAAGCAGAGGCGAAATTAGCCGATCGCGAGAAGCGGGTTGAAAAGCTCAATATTCGCGATCTTGACCCGATGGAACACGAACGCTTTTTGAAACGGTGGGAGTCCGTACAGTCTCGCTTTGTCGATTCCCCCAAAGGGGCGGTCACAGAAGCCGATGACCTGGTCTCCTCTCTAATGAAAACTCGCGGCTATCCCGTATCCGATTTTGATCAACGTGCGGCCGACATTTCTGTCCACCACCCCCGGGTGGTGGAGAACTACCGGTCTGCGCATGAGATTGCGCTTCGGGTTGGGAACAATGGAGCAAGTACAGAAGACCTGAGAACGGCGATGATCCACTACCGCTCTCTATTCGAGGAACTGGTGCAGGTACCGACGATTGTGGAAAGGAAAGAGGTGGCGTAAATGGCTGGACTGAAGAGAAAAGAAGGAGAACTTACGACGGCCGAATTGGCGAGCTACGGCGTTGCACAAAAGCAGCCCGACGGACCGAAGCTGGTGAAGGGCCAAGAGCCGGAAACTCTGGATAAAGCAGCTGCAGTCTCAAAACCCATGCCCTTGTTTTCTGAATCGGAGATGGGAGATTTTCGATCGCAATGGAGCAAGGTACAGACTGGTTTCGTGGACGAACCACGCCAGACGGTAGAAGAAGCAGACAAGTTGGTCGCTGCGGTGATGCAGCGACTCGCGGAAGGTTTCGCCAACGAGCGGTCGGGATTGGAAAAGCAGTGGGACCGCGGTGACAACGTGTCCACTGAGGACCTTCGCGTTGCCCTACAGCGTTATCGTTCGTTTTTTGACAGACTGCTAAAACTGTAGGGATGAAAGTGGTTCCGACGCGGGACATCGACATGAGGTTGTGCGCGCCCAGGTTACTCAACGACAAGGAGAAAACAGATGAACCCCAGTGCGAAGGATGAGATTAAAGGTACTATTCATGAGGTGAAGGGCAAAGTCAAAGAGACGGCGGGCGAAGTGACGAACAATCCTAACTTACAGGCCGAAGGCTACGCCGAAAAAAACACCGGCAAAGTTGAGAAAAAGGTCGGACAGATCGAAAAAGTGTTCGAGAAGTAAATTTGGCGTCTGCCTGGGTCGAGCGCCCGAGACAACTGATGTGACGCGGCTGTCCGCCCAATACAGCTGAGACCGACGGCCATCAACTTGCCGGAGTTCTGTATCGGGCGGGCGACATATACAGCCCGAAAACCGACCCGACTTCGGAACCGAACCGACGGTGCTGAACCTGTCTGCAACCAGAAAGGGTGCATTTACGCATCGAAGACCTATGTCTGGTCAAGTTACGAATATGAACGCGGTTGCGGAACAAAGTCCGATGCCCGTGCTGGAGATGGCGATGCCGTCTTCGCCCTCATCATCCGATAAGCTGCTCAGTAGAATCGCGATTCTGCTCTTTATATTAGTCGCGGGTTTGCTGACGGTGTTCGGGTACTACGCGAGTTCGATTTGCATCACGGTTGTCTTGGCGGGATTTCTTGCGATCCTCTTTGACCCTCTGGTGGTGAAACTGGAGAGACTGCATATTCCGCGTCGTGCGGCCGCGGCGGGCATTGTGCTAATCTCCTGATTCCGAAATTTATTGCGAATCGTGTGAGTATCGGGCCGGTGGCGGCGACGGTTGGGATTCTCTTCTGGGGTTGGTTGTGGGGTGTGATGGGCTTACTGCTCGCTGTACCGCTCACGGCATTCATCAAGCTGGTCGCGGATTTGCATCCGTCCTTATGTCACTTGTCCAACATGCTGGCGCTTACGCCGCGCCCGACTCCTCGTTGGGTGCGATGCAGCGAGACAGCTTTGGAGCGCGCAATTCCCTACTTGCGCGGAGAAAAAGTTTCTACAGGGCGCTATCCCTAAGCGACCGAGCACCGGCTCTTCAATTCCCGCTATCGCTCGGACGTCATTTCTTGGCGGTGACCTGGTCGGCAATTTTGTCATACTCTGTCTTCGGCAAGATGCTCTGAGTGCTATGGCGATTTTTCGCCAACAATGCGCGTGTCGGGCCGATAGGTTCCCGTCAGGCAAAGAGAGCTACTCTTGTTTCGCTTTCCGCTTTCCACCGGAGGGCTGGCGTGGGAATTTGGCACATTCGTGCCGGTCGAATGCTTCCTGCACTCTCGCGGGCGGCTTGCCAGAATCCGTGTGACGGACACCGGGGATTAACCAATTGCACTCTTTGCATCCCCAAGCAGTAAAACTAAAACTTTCCAGCCAAACCAGTTCTCTGGCCATCGTGGAATAGTTTCGCATGCGGTCGCGGAATCGGCTAGATTCCTGATGGATAGACACATGGCCGCGCCGAAACTATAAAAAAGAAGGCCAGACCCAGAGCGAGTCTAGCCGAAACAACTTCAAAATTAAAGCGGTCGTGAGGGTCGAATGCCGGTTACCGCCGCTAACCCATGACCGCACTCCCCGTTTGAATACAAACACATTACGTGTATCGGCTTTTATCGGCTGGTCAATTCAGCACACCTTTTTAACAAATGTCCGATGACGTGACGGCTCCCTATCTGCACTCCTTGACGCTCGATGCGTGAAATGGGATTTGTCAACCGTTGCACGCGGGCGGGACATAATTGCCAGAGGTGAGCAATTTTGAACACTCCAGCCGCTTTATTCGACGTATCGTGTCTCCACAAAAGCAGTCTCGGCCAGACGGCCATCGGTTCGTTTCAGCCGGGGAGGGCTGATGCCTGAACTATGGCCGTTTTTCCTCTGTTGAGGTGAATTGAGGTGGATTGTCCTTACCACCGACGGCGTGAGTCCCGAACCACGGGTGAGAGCTTGGTTTCAATACACTTCGGACATGGGCACCAGAACGCCCTATCCTCCGGGAAAATTATGTGCCCGCAGTTTTCACAGATCTGCCTGCCATTTTCTAGCACTTTCATCAGCCTAAATTCTGTGCCCGAAACGCAATAAGGACAGCGCGGCAGTCTGTTCTTCTTGGTCCCCGTCATGAACTGGCTTCCTAATTGTTCTGCTCCGAGTCGTTGAAGAATCTCAGAGGCCTCAGACGCGACGCACTAGCCACACAATCACCAGAATCACAATAATTGTTCCGACCACACCCATTCCTAACATAGCCCCTCCCGGTTCGAACACGTAGGGCATCAAAGTCACCCATGCCCCATGATAGGGCGAGATTCCGGCTCTCGTCTGAGCAAAACGAAACACTGATGCCCTCTTTGCAATCTTCATAGGCCCAAAGACTTCGATCTGCTGAGCCCATAACTGTCGTAATCAGGCGATTTCGCTCATTGAGGGGTTTTGAGCGTAATAGAGATTTTCAGCAGCTAGCCCGGCAGTGCCGCCACGTGGCACGCGGGAGCTATTCACGGAAGTCGTTACGGGAACTATGTTGGAATTG
>Ga0075030_100004440_pt1 | contig 12683 bp, 8 predicted proteins | sample LitLauG_LLR_2012_FD_71393 | JGI IMG/M metagenome (GOLD analysis project Ga0075030, IMG submission 71393) | Freshwater sediment microbial communities from Pennsylvania, USA - Little Laurel Run_MetaG_LLR_2012 | ecosystem: Environmental > Aquatic > Freshwater > Creek > Sediment | place: USA... | reverse complement strand
AGCGTCGGCTTTGCCTCCTCGATGCTCGGATACGGCCCGGAGTTTGCGCGTTCGACAACGGGCAGCACGGTGGCTTTTCCGAGGGGCGACACGGGCATTTCGGCCTTCGTGTACGCCTGCCGCGCGAATGGCTGCGGCAGTTCGGGCATCGGCTGCATCGGCGCGGGAACGTCGCCGGGGAGCAGCCGCGTGTTCACGCGCACGAGGCGGAAATCGTAGAGCGGCGCGCCGGTGGTGCGATCGAGCAGCAACGTATTGCCGAGCTTCGTGACCTGCGCGACGGCGTCCACACGCACGCCGTCGCGCTCGACGGTGACGAGATTCGGCGGCGCGGGGATGTCCCAGTCCCACACGTCGTGGCGGATTTCCTGAAAGTGCCAGAGCCGCTTTCCGCTCAGCGCGTCGAGCGCGATGACGCAGTTGCCGAAGAGATTGTCGCCCGTGTGGCCGATGCCGATGTAGTTTGGCTTTGGCGAACCCGTCGCGACGTAGGCGATGCCGCGCGATTCATCGAGCGCCATGCCGCCCCAGCAGTTCGCGCCGTCCTCGATGCGGCTCCACGTCTCACGTCCGTATTCGCCCTCGTCGGGTTTGGTTTTGAAAGTCCACAGCTTCGCGCCTGTGCGGATGTCGTAGCCGTACACGTCGCCCGCAAAGCCGGCGGCGACGAGCACATTGCGGTACACCGCCGCGACGGTGCTCGTGCCCATCGGGATGTTCGTGCGTCCGTTTTCGCCGAAAGTCGGGAGCACCTTGCCGGTCTTCGGATCGAGCGCATAGAGCCAGTTCCCCGCGCCGACGATGATGCGCGCGGGATGCGCAGCGTCGCCCTTCCAATAAAGCAGTCCGCGTCGCGCGGGCTGATCCTCGAGCCGGTGGCCCTCGTGTTTCGGAGTAAAGTACCACAGCTCCTTGCCGGTCGCCGCGTCGAGCGCGACAATGTTCCAGCCCGCCGTCGGTGCAAACATCACGGCGTCCACGATGATCGGATTGCACTGGATGTTTGCCGTGCCGTCGCCGGAATGATACGTCCACGCGAGGTCGAGTTCCGCGACGTTGGACTTGTTGATCTGCGTGAGCGACGAGAAGCGGTTTGAAGTCGGCCCGCCGAGCGAGCGGTCCCAGCGTTTGAAGTCGTTCATTGTCGGCCAGCCGTTCGCCCGTGCGAGTTCATCGGTTTTCGCCGCGGGAATGATCCACTCGTCGGGAACATTTTTTGGAGCGGCTGGCGTTGGTGTTTTGTTCGCCGGGAGCGAGACGGTCGTGACGTTCGCTGCGTTCGCGGCGGGATCATCGAAATTCCAAATTCCGACGGTCTCCGCATCGCGTTCGAGCGGCTTGGCCGAAGGTGCGGAGATTTTGCGCACGCCCTTTGCAATCCGCACGTCGTCAATCAAGCCATCGCATCCGATGCCGCCTTCGACGAGCCGGCCAAATGCCAGTCCGCCTGAGACGGCCTGTCCATTGAGCGGCTGGATCGGCGCGTCCTTCACGAGCTTGCCGTCCACGTAAAGCCGCACGCGTGCCGTTTCCAGGATCGCAGCGAGCGCGTGCCATGTGCCGTCGCAGATGTTCACGTCGCTCTTCACCTCGCCGCCGCGTCCCGGCTGATAGACGCTGAACACGCCGCTGCCGGCGTAGCCGTAAAGCTCCCAGTGCTCCGCGGATTTTTTCGGATCATTCGCGACGAGGATGTTGAATCCGCGTGCGCCATTCAGCTTCGCGCGGCATTCCACGGTAATCGGAAATTCGTGATACGCAGGCTTGCCCTCGACGAGCATTCCACCCGCGAGCGCCTTGCCGAATGCGGGTGAGAGCGACTCTTCGCCGCGCAGCGCGGGCGCGGGCGCGACGACGGGCAACGGCGCGGGCTCCTGCGGCTTGGGGCCACCGGAGCCGGGCTGGCGCATTTCCTTTTGGACCCACTCGATGCCGCGAAGATTGCGCGCCAGCGCCCCGGCTGCATCGAGGTCGGCGTGTTCGTTGATGATGCCCACCGGTCCGGTCCAGCCGCTCGCGGCGACGACGCGCATCATCGTCAGTTCCGACTCATCGGTGCCGACGAAACGCACTCCGGGATACTGCGTCGTATCGGTCCTCATGCCATTGAGATTTACCGCGAGCAGATGCGGCTGGATGCGTTTGAACAGCGCGGGGAACTCCGCCAGCGAGCCGCGCCAGTGGTGAAAATTGAAGACGATGCCCACGTTCGTCAGCCCGTCGCGGCGCAGCCGCCCGATGATCGCGATTTGATGGTCCTGCTCCTCAAACCACGGCTCGCGATGATTGTAGAGTGCCACTTTGCAACCGAGTGCCGCGGCCTCCTCCGCGATGGGCCGGATGCGCGCCGCCTCCGCTTCGATCCGCTCGGCATCATTCGTCGCGGTGATGCCGCGCGAACCGCACACCCAAAGCTGCGGATGGATGCCGTGGCGCTTGATGGCGTCGAGGATTTGCTGATTCCGTCCCGGATACCACCACGCGGTGATCTCGATGCCGTGGCTCTGCATCGCCTCGATTTCGGCATCGAAAGCCGGGATGTGTTCCGCGCGCCAATCGTAGGCGAGCTTTTTCAAGCCCAGTTCCTGAAGCATTCGCGCCCGCTCCTCCGGCCCGCGCTTCTTCGCATCGTAAGGCACGATGCACCACGCGGCGATGTTGCCCTTTTCAAAAAGCGCGGAATCCGCGGCGCGCGCGACGATTGCGAAAATGAGGAGGAGAGGGAGAAGGGAGCGCAGCTTCATGGCGGAAACTTCCGCCGAAGTGCGAACAAAACGCGAGCGCGGAATCTCGTCCGCGCATCCGCGCATTTTTTGCGGCACAACGAATGGGGATCCAAAGCGGCCCGGCGCACTTCGCTTCGGGCAACGTGCGCCGGGTGGGTTTTATGGAACGGATTTTTACAGCGAGTTCAGGAACGCGAGCAGCGCCTGCTGATCGCTCGCGCTCGGCGCTGTGTAGCGCATATTGGTAGCCTGGCCCTGGCCGATGTGTGCGCGGATGGCGCCGTCGAGAGTCGCCGCGTGTCCGTCGTGCAGGTAGGTGCGGCGCAGGCGCAGGCCCCAGAGCGGCGGCGTCCGCATTTCCGTCGGCAGCGCTGCGGCTTGTGCTATGCCGTCGCCGGGCGCGCCCATGTCGTGCAGCAGCAGATCGGAATAAAGACCGGCGGGTTTGTTGCTCAGCGCGGCGATGGGATTCGTGCCGGTGGTAAGCTGCGGAACGTGGCAAATCGCGCAGCCAATGTTTGAGAACACCTGCTGTCCGGCCGAGGCCTGCGCTGTGAGCGGGAGCGGTTGCACAGGCGCGAGCAACTGCTGGAAGTCCGCGAGCGCATTCGCATCGGAGCGGCCCGTGACCGGATTCGCCGTGTCATTCGGCTCCGACACGGTGTTGAATTGCGCAAGCAGCGCGGTGTTGCCGTTCGGTGCATTTTCCGTCTGGAAGTACAGATTCGTGATGCCCATTTCATTCAGGTGCGCATCGGCGGAAAACGCGAGAATTGTCGCGTGCTGTGCTTTCATTCCGAAACGCCCGATACGTTGCAGTCCGCTCACAACATCCGTGACGATGGCTGCACGCCCGGTGATTCCATCCACGGACGGACGCAGTGCGAGCGCCTGAATCGTTGTGTCGGAAATCGCCTCGATGAGACCGAGGCCGAAGAGCTGCGGCGTCTGCCGGTGCGCGATGGTGTTCGCCTGCGGCGGGATGAATTCCTGCACCGCGGGATTGATCGCCTTGGCCTGAGGCAGCGAGCCACCGAGCGATTCGAGCGGATCGAAAACACCGTTCGTTGTGCGACCGAAACGCATGGCGGATTTTTGGCCCGATCCGCCCGGCGCGGGATTGCTGTGGCAGGCCACGCACGACACGGCATTGAAGATCGGCCCGAGTACGCCCGCGACATTCTCGGCGGTGAGGAACTGAGCGAGCCACGCATTCCACGCCGCCAATTGCGCGGGGGGTAAGTCCGGTGATGAAGCTGCCGATCTGCGGCGCGGGCGGTGGCGGCAGAGGCGGATTCTGCGCGGGAGGATTGTTTTGCGGTGGTCGCGGTGGCGGCGGATTTCCCGCAGGGCCGTTTTGTGCCACGGTTGTCGCGGCCAGGAGAATGACTGCTCCCGCCGCGCCGATGTGTCTGCGGAGGTCGCGTTTCATGCGAACACTCTGGCGCACGTCTGCAAAAGCCGTGTGTTTGCCTCGCGGGCGTTTTGTTAAGCGCGTGTAAAAATACGCCAAATCGGCCGTTATTCCGCAGTGCCGATTGTGCTGTGGTGCATCAGTCGAACCACTCGTCCTCGGGATCAAACGCGGGCACGACGAAATTGAGCACCTTCATTTTTCCCACCGCGCGATGGCGTGTGCCGGGGCGGATCAGGATCGTGCTCAGCGGTTTCACCGGGATGCGCTCACCGTCGAGTTCGAGGAAGCCTTCGCCTTCGAGGATCACATAGGTCTCCGTGAGGCGCTTGTGGTAGTGTGTGCGCGCATCGGTGGAAATCTCGACGAGGTGTACCGTGGCGAGCGCATTTTCCGGTGAGGCAAATGCGCGGCGCGATGTGCCGCAGGGGCACGGGACGCCGGGGACGGAATCGAGTTGTGCGAATTCGTAGCGTTGCATGGCGTGAGCTTCACCGCGCCGCGCGCGAGGGAAAGCGCGAAATTTTACCGGGCTTGTCTTGCGTGTGCAGCCTCCCTATCTCGTCCGCCATGCCTGCGGAAACGAAGTCCCCCTACAACGTGCGCAATCCCTTTCAGGCGCGCTGCGCGCGAAACGTCAGCCTCTGCGGCCCCGGCTCGGACAAGGACACGCGGCACATCGAAATCTCGCTCGCGGGATCGGACCTCATTTACGAGCCGGGCGATGCGCTTGCGGTGAAACCGGTAAACGATCCACAACTCGTGGACATCACTCTCGAGATGCTCGGTTTCCGAGGCGACGAGCCGGTGAAAGTGAAGGAAGTCGGGAAGCCTGTGCGCGAGGCGCTGCTGCGCGATTTCCAAATCCATTTCGCCGAAAAAAAATTTCTCGCAAGGCTTGCCGAGAAGGGCGCGGAAAAAATCGCCCCACTGCTGTTGCCGGAGAACGCCGCCGCGCTTGCCGAATACACCTCCGCATGGAACGCCTCGCGCGACTATGCGGACGTGCTGCGTGAATTTCCCGGCATTTGTTTTTCCCCGCAGGAATTTGCCGACACGCTGCGCGCGCTGAACGTCCGCCTCTACTCCATCGCGTCGTCGCTGAAGGCGCATCCGGAGCAGGTGGACCTCACCGTCGCCGCAGTGCGCTGGATCGCGCATGGCCGCGCACGCGGCGGCGTGTGCTCGACATTTCTCTGCGAACGATGGCAGGCGGGCGAAACGGCGGGTGTATTCGGGCAGACGCAGAAACATTTCCGGATGCCGGAGAACCCGGATGCGCCGATGATCATGGTCGGGCCGGGCACGGGCGTTGCGCCGTTCCGCGCATTTCTTGAGGAACGCGAAGCAACGGGTGCAAAGGGAAAAAACTGGCTGTTCTTCGGCGAGCGCCGCTCGGCTTCGGAGTTTTTCTACCGCGAGCAATTTGAGGGATGGATCAAAAACGGCGTGCTCGAGTGCCTTGATCTCGCATGGTCCCGTGAGACGGATGGCCGCAGGGAATACGTCCAGCACCGGATGCACGCGCAGGGTGCGCAGATTTGGAAATGGCTCGCCGACGGCGCCTACTTTTACGTCTGCGGGGACAAGGAGCGGATGGCGAAGGATGTGCATGAGGAACTCATCCGCATCGTGCAGACCCACGGCGGAAAATCTCCCGAAGACGCGCGCGCATACGTTGAGGAAGGCCTGATGAAAACCGAGAAGCGCTACCGTCGTGACGTGTATTGAGCGCACCGACGCCGCTTGAGCATTTCCAAGTCCTGCACCATCCTTGCCCACCATGAAACGTCTCGCGTTGTCCGTCGTCCTTGCAGTTGCCCTCCTCAGCGTCTCTCACGCCGTCATCAAGCGCGATCCGACGGACGTGCTGCGCGAGAGCCAGGAGGCTTTTGAAAAGCGCGACTATGATCGCGCGGTGCAACTGCTCACCGAGGCCATCGAGGCAAATCCAAAGCTTGTGCCCGCCTTCGTTCTGCGCGGTCTCGCGAACGCGGCGAGCAACAAGTTTGACGAGGCGATTGCCGATTACACAAAGGCCGCCGAACTCGCGCCGGACGACGAGCGTCCCCGGCTGCTGCGCGCGGCGATTCACCAGGCGAAAAAGGATTACGACAAGGCGATCGCGGACCTCGATTTCGGTTTGAAGAAAAATCCGGGGAATGCGGAACTGCTCGCCACGCGCGGAATCTGCCGCGCGCAAAAGGGTGACGACGACGGCGCGCTGAAGGACTTTGACGCAGCAGTGAAAGCCGACCCGAAGAACGTCCACGGCTGGCAACTTCGTGGCTCCGCCTATGCTGAGAAGGGCGAGAAGAACAAGGCGCTTGGCGATTTCAAGGAAGCCATCGCACTCGATCCGAACGATGCCTCCACGTACCTGTACCGGGCCCACCTTTACCTTGTGGAATCCGAACCGGAATCGGCGCTGGCGGACCTTGAGGAAGTGATGCGCCGCGCGCCGGATTTTTCGGGTGCGGCGAATGATTACGCGTGGACGCTCGCGACGAATCCCAAGGATTCCGTGCGCAACGGTCACAAGGCCGTGGAATACGCGAAGAAGGCATGCCATGAAACCGACTACAAACACGCGCCATCAGTGGACACGCTGGCCGCGGCCTACGCGGAGGCGGGCGATTGGGAACAGGCGCTGAAGTGGCAGCAGGAGGCGCTCACGCTCGCGGAAAAGACGAGCCCTGATGATGTGAAAGGGATGAAGGAACGGCTGGCGTTGTTTAAGGAAAAGAAGCCGTTCCGTGAATTACCGGTGCGCGAAAAAAAGCAGAAGCCGTAGGCGGGGCTGCCGTAATTCAGTGGGACGCGGTGCAGGGGGACTTCGTGCGCGAAATGGCGGATGTTCCCGAAGGCGGTGTCGCTTTTGCCCCGCTCCGAGCCGGCCCCGCGATTTCAACAGTCTCCTAGCGCGGCACGTCGCACTTCGTGAGTTTCACCACTTCATCCCACCCGGTGCAGTCGCCGAGGATGTCCATCTGCGAGCCTTTGGCCGTGCGCACTTCGCTGCCGTCCTTCGGGATGAGGACGAGGATGACTGCCGAGGTTGAGCGATCCTCGCGGTAGCGCCATTGGGCGAGGTTGAACGAGCATTGCACCCAGCCGGTGGAAGTGCCGCCGGTGAGATAGACGAGCAGGCTTTTTCCATTTTCCGGATCGAGCTTGTATCCGGCGACCACGCCGCGCACGGCGATGCGCACGCCCTTGTAAGTGCTGTCGGCGCGCGCGCGGTCGGCGCCGTACGCGCGCAGCAGCGTCTCCGCGGGGACGAAGCTGCCGGCCTCCGCGCGTCGGATGGGCACGTTGGCGTTTTGAAGGCGCTCGATGCACTGCCTTACCGCGAGCGCGTCGTCCAGGCGGCCATCCACGGTGAGCTGCTTTTTCAACTCGACGAGCTTTGGCAGCGACTCAGCAACGACTCCGGAGACCAGATCATTCATTTTGCCCAGTGTCGTCTGCTGAAGTGAGCGGAGTGATTTTGGCTCCGTGGCGAAATTCGCATCCGAAAGCGCTTGTTCGGTGTGGACGCGCGCGCGCTCGTCACGGACTGCGATCGCGCCTTCGAGGTCGGCTAGCTTTTGAAGCTGGAGTTGCAGATCGCCGAGCTGCGTTTCGTACTTGGAAAGCAGATCGCGGCGGACGGTCGCGATCCTTTCCTCGATTTTTTTTGCCTCACTCTCGCCCAGGCTCGCACCGCTGGGAACGGCGACGCGCTGCGCGTGCAGGTGGGCGGCGAAGGCAAAAATCAGGAGGAGGCGTTTCATGCGGGGCGCGAAATAGAGTGTGGTGTGGCTGCGATGGCAAGCATCGCCGCGCCGGCGATCACTTCTGCGGCATGGCACCGCCGACCTTTGGGGCAGCACCCCACGTGCCGTGGTTCTCGTCATAGCGAAGCAGCACACGCCACGCGCCGTGCTCGATCGAGCCCGAGGATTGTGTGAGTGTTCCGCCCAGAACCACCGTTGCGCCGTCGTGGTCGTGGAGACTCACTTGTGCCAAGGGGTATGGATCGAAGCGGAGCTGCGTGCCCTTTGGAAGCTGGTCGCGGACGAGGCCGCGCGCGCGCCACCACGCGGATTCCGCAGTGAAGTCGCCGCTCGTCAATTCGCGCCATGCGTCTGCAGTGACCGGTCCGAAGAGCATGACCAGCGGCGCGATCACCGCGAGCGTGCCGAGCAGGATGAACCAGAAAAGCAGCCGGTTTCTCCGTTTGCGGCGGAGGACGATTTGCCCGACAGGCTGCCATTGCTCCAACCCCTCGCGCCAGTAGAGCGTGTCGTCGTCAATGAAACCGCAGCGGTGCAGATGGTTCACTTGGGCGGCCGTGTAGGGCCCGCGCTGTTCTCCGTTGTGATAGATGAAAAAGACTTCTGCTTGCATCGGCGCGCAATAGCCGTCGGTTTTGCGCTGGCGTTGCCTAGACGATCCGGCGCGTGGCGCAAAGTCCTATCCGCTTACAAGCGCCGTGCGGCGTCAGAAGCGGATGCTACTGGCGCTTGTCCGTGCCCTTGCTCGGCGGCTCATTGAGCGGTTTCGGCAGTGGGCCGAGTTTGCCATCGCCGAGAGTACGCTGGTCAAGGATGGCGCCGGCGATGACCCTTGCAAGCCGCGCGCGGTAGCCGGCGTGTGTAATGAGCTTTGCCTCGCGCGGGTTACTGAGGTAGCCGCACTCGATGAGCACGCTGGCGTGCTGCGTGTTGCGCGTGAGGCGCAGGCGGCGGCGGACAAGTCCGCGGCTGGAATGATTTTCCTGCGCGACTCGCGCGAGTGCGGCGAAGATGCGTCTGCCGAGCGTGTAGCTGTCCACGCGCCAGAAATAAACCTCGGGACCGGCGATGTTTGCCGGACCGGAATTGAAGTGAATGCTCACGAGCACGGCATCGTTGCAGCGGTCCACGGCCCGGACACGATCGTCGAGTCCGACGAATATGTCCGAGCTTCGTGTGAGGACGGTGCGCACGCTTGCGCCCAGTTCACTGCGGACGCGCCGCACCATGTCGAGCGTGAGATCCTTTTCCTTCTGCCCGGTGATCCGGCTCGTCGCGCCGGGATCTTTGCCACCGTGGCCGGCATCGAGGATCACAGTCGAGAAACCGCGGGCACCTGGGCGGTGGCCCCATGCGTCGCGGGTGGTGCTGACTTTTGTTGCGGAGGAAGCAGAAGCCGCCGTGGCAATCGTGGCCAGGGCAAACAATGCAAGCAGCAGCAATGGGCGGAGAATTTGAAACATGGTGCGACGCTTTCCGCGCGGCGCGAAAGCGGCAAGCGGGAACCATCCCTGAAGGCGATAAATATCGTCCGGCTTGCACTTCACGGCAGTGCCTGCATTTTGGCGCGATGCGCATCCCCACCCTGTTCCTTGCTGTGCTTTCCATCGCCGCAAACGCCGCGGAAAAGCCGAACATCGTATTCATTCTCGCCGATGATCTCGGCATCGGCGACGTGCAGTGTTTCAATTCCGAAGGCAAAATCGCCACTCCGCATTTGGACAAGCTCGCCGCGGGCGGCATGAGGTTTACCGACGCGCACACGTCGTCCGCCGTTTGCACGCCGACGCGCTACGGCGTGCTCACGGGGCGCTACAACTGGCGTACGAAATTGCAGAGCGGCGTGCTCGGCGGGCTGAGTCCGCGGCTCATCGAGCAGGGGCGGCTCACCGTCGCGCAGATGCTGAAGGACAACGGCTACACGACGGCGTGTGTCGGCAAGTGGCACCTCGGGATGGATTGGGTGAAGCACGAGGGAAAGGAAGTCACGGAACTGAGCATCGAAAAACAGGACCAAGTGTGGAGCGTGGACTTCACAAAGCCGATCGCGAACGGGCCGAATGCGGTGGGGTTCGACTATTACTTCGGCATCGCGGCTTCGCTCGACATGGTGCCTTACACGTTCATCGAAAACGATCACGTGACCAAGGTGCCGACGAAGGAAGCGGCGTTCCCGATGATCACGGATCGTGAGAACGGCGGGTGGACGCGGAAAGGACCGGCGGCGGAGGGATTCGAGGCGGTGGACGTTCTGCCGACGCTCTCGGGAATCGCATCGGAGTGGATCGCGGCGACGGCAAAACAGGGGCGTCCATTTTTTCTCTACCTCCCGCTGAACGCACCGCACACCCCGATCAATCCGCTGCCAAAGTGGAAAGGGAAGAGCGGGCTGAATGCGTACGCCGACTACGTGATGCAAGTGGATGCCGCCGTCGGCGAGGTGCTCGCCGCGCTGAAAACCGCGGACGCAGCGGGCAACACGCTCGTCTTTTTCACGAGTGACAACGGCTGCTCACCGTCGGCGAAATTTGAGGAACTGCGCGCGAAGGGCCACGACCCGAGCGCGGGCTTCCGCGGGAACAAGGCGGACATTTTCGAGGGCGGGCACCGCGTGCCATTCATCGTTCGCTGGCCGGGAAAAGTGAAACCCGGCGCGAGCAGCGCGCAGATCGTCTGCCTGAATGATTTCATGGCGACTACGGCCGAGGTCATCGGCGCGAAACTTCCTGCCAGTGCCGCCGAGGACAGCGTGAGCCTCGTGCCGGAACTGCTCGGCACGGACGGCCCGCACCGCACGACGCTCGTGTCGCATTCGATCAACGGTTCGTTCGCAATCCGCGACGGAAACTGGAAGCTGTGCCTCTGTGCAGGCAGCGGCGGATGGAGCGCGCCGAAGCCCGGCACGGCTGCGGAAAAAGGGCTGCCGCCCGATCAGCTCTACGACCTCGCCGCGGATCGCGCGGAGCAGAAAAATGTCGCATCCGAGCATCCGGAAATCGTGAAACGGCTAAGCGAACTGCTGGACAAGTACATCGCCGACGGACGCAGCACGCCGGGCGAACCGCAGAAGAACGCCGTCGAGATTCATGTGCGAAAGGAAACGAAACCGGCAAAGAAAAAGGCTGCGGCGGCGAAGTAGCTCTTTGTGATGAGCCATTGTGATCGAAGCACGACAGCCGCGCGCTTTTCCGCAGCCACGCTTGTGAAGGCGCGGGCACTCTTTGCGATGGCGATTGCGTGGCAGTCAGCCTGTGCGCTCACCAGCGCAGCGATGGGCGCGAATCCGACGGACAAGGTTGGTTTCAACTCGCAAGTCCGCACGATTCTTTCGAACAACTGCTTCTACTGCCACGGCCCGGACGAAAAGCACCGCGAGGCAAAGCTGCGGCTCGATGTGCGCGAGGATGCATTGCGCGATCTCGGCGGCTACGCGGCGATCGTTCCGGGCAAGCCGGATGAGAGCGAGCTGATAAAGCGCATCACGACGCACGAGGAGGACGACGTGATGCCGCCTGTGAAATCGAACAAACATCTCACGCCGGAGCAGAAGGAGACGCTGCGGCGCTGGATTGCGCAGGGCGCGAATTACGAGCGGCACTGGTCTTTCGAGCCGCCTAAGCGGGCGGAGGTGCCGGTGATTGCGGATTGCGGATTGCGGATTGCAGATTGGGAAAAGCGCGAACCGAAGACCGGCGCGGAACTGCGGGGCAGGCAGCATTTCCTTGAACAGTGGCCGAGGAATGAAATCGATCATTTCATCGAGGATCGGCTGCTCACGGAAGGCATCGCACCTTCGCCGGAGGCCGATCCTGCGACGCTTTGCCGCCGACTTTTCCTCGACCTCACCGGCCTGCCGCCGACGCCGAAGGAAGTGGACGCGTTCGTCGCGGAATCCATCCGCAATCCGCAATCCGCAATCCGCAATCTCACCGATCACCTTCTCGCGAGCCCGCACTACGGCGAACGCTGGGGCCGCTGGTGGCTGGATCAGGCGCGCTATGCGGACAGCAATGGCTACTCGATTGATGCGCCGCGGCAGATTTGGAAATTCCGCGACTGGGTCGTTGGCGCGCTGAATGCGGACATGCCGTTCGATCAGTTCACCATCGAGCAGCTCGCTGGCGACTTATTGCCGAATGCAACGGAGAGCCAGCGCATCGCGACGGGCTTTCATCGCAATACGCAGATCAATCAGGAGGGCGGCATAGACAAGGAGCAGTTCCGCATAGACAGCGTGTTTGACCGCGTGGCGACGACGGGCACGGTGTGGCTCGGGCTGAGCGTCGGGTGCGCGCAGTGCCACGACCACAAATTCGATCCCATCGCGCAGAAGGAATACTACCGGCTCTTCGCTTTTCTGAACAACCAGGACGAGCCCACGATGAAGGTGTTCGATCCCAAGGTGAACGTCGCGGCGCTCACGAAGGAATTCAAAGACGCCGAGGCGAAGCTCACTGCGATGGTGAAGGAACGCTACGGCGAGGTTACCGCGTGGGAGGAAAAGCTGAAGACCTCCGAGTTCAAAAACATCATCACGCCCGCGGTGAAGAAGATCGTCGAGAAGCCCGCGGCCAAGCGGAAGCTGAAGGAGAACCTCGAACTCTTCACCATCTTCGTCCTGCCGAGCGATCCCATCCGCGTACTGCACGATCGCTTCAACGAACTCGACGCGCAGCTCAACCAGGGCACGACGACGCTCGTGATGCAGGAACTCCCGCAGCCGCGCAAGACGACCGTCTTCATCAAGGGCGACTTCACGCGCCC
>Ga0075030_100004439_pt1 | contig 12683 bp, 18 predicted proteins | sample LitLauG_LLR_2012_FD_71393 | JGI IMG/M metagenome (GOLD analysis project Ga0075030, IMG submission 71393) | Freshwater sediment microbial communities from Pennsylvania, USA - Little Laurel Run_MetaG_LLR_2012 | ecosystem: Environmental > Aquatic > Freshwater > Creek > Sediment | place: USA... | reverse complement strand
AGTTTTATAAAATATGTGCTGCGATATGATGCTCAAATAAGTTTTAGCAATTTCTTTTTCTGGAAGACTTGCAAGATTATCAAAATCATCAATACCTGCAAATTCCATAAATTTTTTTAATGTACAACGATAGCCCTTCCTAGTGTAGTGGAACTTTATGGCATTTTCAAATAGTTTAAAACTTCTGGATTCTATTACTTCTTGAGTCACTAGTTTCTTTAGGATTTTTAGAGTAAAAGGGAACTATTTTTCTTGGAATGTTTTGCATACAGATTGTAGTTTAAATGGGGGTGTTCTATCCCGTCAATAATCTATGGCAAGAACAAGAACTGTTTGTGTCTCTCATAAAGAAGATGCTGATGGTATAAGCTCCGCATCACTGATTCGAAAAGCATTTGGCGGTGAGACAAAACTTGTTGATTATCCTGGATTAATGAATGAACTTGAGGCACTAAAAAATGATGAAAAATTAAAGAACTTGTACATCTGTGACCTTGGCTTGAGCAAATCAAATCAGGATCAATTCATAGAATTACTAAAGATGTTGCGAAAAAACAAGGTGGCAATTACATACATTGATCATCATGATCTCGAAGAGCCCCTCAAAAAGAAGATCAAGGCCATGAAAGTAAAACTAATTCATACTATTAACGAATGTACTACAGTCCAAGTGTATAATGCGTTTAAATCAAAACTAAATGATTATGGTTCATTTTTAGCAGCATGCGCCGCAGTTACAGACTATATGGAAGACAGACCTATTGGTTCTGCACAGCTGCAGAGATTTGACAGACAGTTTGTACTGCTAGAGGCAACTGTTCTGACGTTTACAATTACCAGTCATCAAAAAGATCCAGAATACCTTCTATATCTTGTTGATGAGTTGAGCGAATCAAAATATCCTCATGAAATTCCAAATGCGTTTGAGTTTGCAAGAACACAAGCTGAAAGAATTTCTGGAGTTATACAAAAAGTCAAGGATAACATGAAGAAGATGAAAAATCTGTCATACATGGAAGTCAAAGACTCTGGTGCAAGTATGGCCGTAAATTTTGTTTTAGGATTATCTGGAAAAGAAGTTGGAGTAGCGTACAAATTAAGAGAGGAACCTGGAATATATGCTGTTTCAGTTAGGGGCGCACGATCATGTAAGATGCATCTTGGAAGGATAGTGAATCAATTGGCAACAGAGCTTGGCGGTTCTGGTGGGGGACACGACAAGGCATGTGGTGCAGTCATCCCAAAGGAAAAGATCGGCTTATTTCTAAAAAAGTTTAACGCCCAACTCAAATAATTTCTGCGATTAAATCTATTTCAACTGCGGAATTTAACGGCAAGCTTGCAACTCCAACTGCAATTCTAGCATGCCTTCCTTTTTCACCAAAAACTTCAAAGAGAAGATCTGATGCAGCATTGATTATCTTTGGATGCTCATAAAATTCTTGAGAACTATTGACAAATCCTGAAACTCTGACTATTCTTGATATGTTGTCCAGCGTCCCAAGTTCAGACTTTAGCTGTGCCAAGACGTTAATTATGCATAGTTTTGCGGCCTTCTGAGCCTCTTCAACTGAAATACTTGTAGGAACTTGACCCTTGAATTGTACCTGCCCGTCTTTCAAAGGAATCTGCCCTGAAACAAATACCAAACTGCCTGATTTTACCACAGGGATGTACGAACCTGCAGGTTTTGGGGGGGTTGGAAGTGTAATGTTCAGTGATGCAAGTTTCTCGTCAATCATTGGTATCTTGTCCCACATGCCATGATTTTAATATGTTCATATGATACTCGGTAGGCAAGTATAATAATTTTTGATAGTAATACATGTAATGAGCCGCAGCCTGCTACTTTTTGAGAGTGCGATCAAGTCTGAGGAAACCAAGGCATTCTACAGATGGACGCTGTTACAGTTTCTAAAATACACAAAAATCGCAGACTATGACGGCCTTCTTACATTGAAGGAATCAGCATTGCAGATAATGGTAGAAGACTATCTCTTTGAAATCAAAAAAAAGATATCTCCAAACTCCATTCCTGGAAGGCTTGCATCAATTGAGCTCTTCCTTGCCATGAATGACAAGGTCCTCAACTGGAAAAAAATAAGAAAAATGTTTCCTGCCAAGATAAAAAAGTCAGGCTCTCAAGCATATACAAATGAGCAAATTGCAAAGATGCTCCAATCCACAACAGAAAAACGCAACAGGTTCCTAATCCATTACCTGGCATCAACCGGTACTAGGATTGGCTCAATTGAAGGCCTGCAGATAAAACACCTCTCAGAGATTGCTGATGGCTGTACTGCAATTCTTGTGTATGCCGGAACTAATTCGGAATACTGGTCATTTCTGACTCCAGAGGCAACCTTATCCATGAATGAATATTTTGAGCAAAGGCGCCGTGAGGGAGAATATCTTGACCAAAACAGCCCGGTTTTTAGGTCACAACGGTTTCTTGTCAGGTCCAGGATAACGCCATTCACAAAGCAAGCTGCTGCACAGGTCATGATGCGCATACTAAAGCATGCACAAATCCGGGGAACAAAAACAGGCCAGAGGTTTGACATCATGCTGGATCATGGCTTTAGGAAAAGATTTGATGATATTATCAAAACTGGGTCACAGGACCTTACCTGGGCTGAGAAGCTTATGGGCCATGAGGGGGTCTTCAAGCTTGATGGCACATATGTTCCAATCAACAAAGACAAGGCATTCAAGGAATTTTCCCATCATGTCAACGAGCTTACAATTGACAATGCAGCAAGGGAACGTATTGCAAAGGAAAATGCCATTTCCCAGACAAAAAATCTGCAGGAAGACAGGACCATGATGCGGGATCTGCTAAAAGAAGTCCAGGAGATAAAGCTGCAACAGGCCAGGCATCAGGTAATGAACCAGGAAAAAGAGCAGGCCCTATTGAAAAAAATCACGGAACTGGAGAACAAGCTAAAATCCTGATCGCTTCAATTTTACAATTTCCAAAAACTCGAAAAAACAAAATCACGGCATGAAATTGATATTTTTGTGCGTGGATGATACAGCAAAAATATTCTAATTTTCCCAAACAGAAATCTAGAAAGATTATTTTACGAAGCGGGGGAGCACTGCGATCAGACCACTGAAATAATTTTACCACGGCAAATTTATCAAAATCAAAAATTTGCCGGAGGCATTGAGCTCACAAATGTTTTATAGTATAGATCTCTGAACGTTTTAAAATAGGTGGAGGCTGACTGCTGACCAAAAATCCTGTTGCCTAGACACGACTATTGGGAGAATCGCTTCTCTTCAGCTCATCAGCCTCCAGCTCAACATTTAGCTAGCTTAGCTTAAGAAAGTTTCGAGTCGCCAACTTTATTAATCCTTGAAGAATCTTAATTCTTGCCTAGACATGATGATGTGGGGAGAATCCGAAAATGCAATGTAGTAGGAATATTCTGTGTGAGAATGCATATTCCTGGAACAGAACTATTGCTACTACAAATGGCATTACAATTGTTACCGCAACAATTCTCAATCTAGGCTCGTCTGTACTCCGGGTTCTGGGTGGGGATTTCATTGCAATCTAGTTCTCCCCTCCCAGACCAAATTCTAAGATGCTGTGCAGGCAAACCTGTAAAAAAAATAACTTATTCCTGCGGTCCCAACGGTCAAGAAACCTTTCTTGTGTGCTGGAATCATTACCAGCTTGAGGCATTCAACAACAAGGCAACAATAATTGTGGAGGAAGACGTAGTATGACCAAATGTGCACAGCCCTTCTGCAGCCATCATCACTCTGATATTGACGGTATTTGCCTTACAAAGGGCTGTATCTGTAGTCCTGAATTATTTATTCCAGTAGATAATGGCAATCCAGGATATCGAAATTTTGCCTATCATCAAAAGGTATTATCCACAATGCACGATGTACACCAGAAAGTGCAGTGGATGCTGGAAGCAATACCAGGTACCAGAAACATGGCAGACTGGGAATTTATCAAGACTTGCTGGCATTATTTCATTGGTTTCCAGTTCGGGGACCAATGGACACAAGATTGGTTTGATAAAATTGCAATAGAATGCCAGCCTGAAACCATCAGGAGGGCCAGACAGAAGGTGTGCCATCCAGAGCTTGAAACTTTGCGAATATTCCAGGAGATGCTAAAAGAACTGGAAAAGGAAGGCCGTGATGGTTCCACCGCATACTGGAATCTTACAGAACAAATGAAAAAGTTCTGGACCAATTCAAAATATGTTCCAACTGACTGGGAATTGTTAAAGAAAAAACAGATCAAGGAATCTGCAATTTTTGAATATTCTATAGAGGAGCTCAACTCAATATGCTAGATAAAAGAACCTCCATAAAATTATTTGATGTAAATACATCTCATGCAATAATCTCTCCATTCCCTGAAAAAGTCATCATCAAGTCAGAGTGTGCAGAGTGCCATGTTCCTGGAATTACATTTTCTTATCCTGACGCAAAACCACGGGCTCACTATTGTATTTTACACAATCCGGCAATAAAAGACGAGGACAGGACCTCAACATCATCGCAATGAGCGAAGAACTTGATGCAATCGCATGTCCAAGATGTGGTTCTCCAATGAAGTCAATCCGGGGAAACTGGGTATGTCAATGTGGATTTAAGGATGATGAATAATATGATGAAATTTGTTTCTCCCACTCTTACACAGTCAAACTCGAGAGGTGCTATGTAGTAATGTACCAGAAGGAACTTACCACCAACAAAAAGGCAAAATATTATCCAACTCTTGTGCAGAGGGATGGCGGCGATGTCTGCTTTTATGACAAGCAGCCATTTGTTGATTCCATTGAGGGAATGCAGAGAAACTTTGATCACCTCAACAACGATCCATTTGATAACCGGATTGAAAATCTGGTGCTTTGCCATGCCGAATGCAACCAGAAAAAGAAATGGAATTTTGACATGCAGTTATTGGCCCATGAAAAATTAAAAGAAAATGTGGCAAGCGCTTCTGTGCCTCTGAGCGGCAATGGGAGAGAAAGATTTTCAATCACACACACAGGTGATGACGAAGACGAAGAACTGACGGAAGGCCAGATGAACCTTACAATCAACAAGCTTGTCAGGTCTACCTTGGACGAAAAGCTACCAGAAAACTCCCAGGACAAATTTTCCTATTCCAAAATGCTCAAGGCCATAACCTACCTTGTAATAGAGCAGACAAAGGGACGGGGAAGCGAATCTGCTGTAAGAAGGTCACTTGATGCATTCTGTTCCATAACTGCACCATGGGAAGACTACAAGGAAGGAAAGGGCAACCGTGTAATCCGCAGGAGGAAGCAAAATTGAGTTATCGGGAAAGAAAGGCAGCAAGCTTGGGACCTGACAGAACCTTGTATTGCGTTCATTGCAAGTCAGAACAGGAAGTGTACTCTGCTGCAGGCCACAAGGAAGGTGAAGCGAATCTGCATTGTGTAGTTTGCGCATATTTTGTAACACGATTGAAAAAGACAAAATCAAGACATCCTCAATGGGTAATTGACACTTCAGTCTCTAGAGGAGCTAAAAATTGAATTGTAAAGGGATATGTACAAGGGAAGAGTATCACTGTCCTCAAAAAAATGCATACGTACTTGGTTTCAAAAGATGCTCAGGCTGTCAGATTTTTGTCAATATGGAGGGACAGCATTGCAAGTGTTGCGGAGGACGCCTACGAAACTATCCAAGAAAGACTTCATTAAAACGATTGTTTAGGAATAAAAAAATCCAAAATACCATTCCAATAAAGAAGGATGACTCGGCAGCTTCTAATCCTGAAAATATGCAAGAATGCGAAACTTGTGACGGACGGGGCTGTAATACAAGAAAACAAAGATGCCTTGATTGTAATGGTACTGGAAAATCTCGCATCGAACCTGATGCAGAAGAAGAACTCGTAGAGGAGGATCTTGAATCATGATCACTTTGCTAAACTGGATTGTATTTGCAGTTGCTGCAGCATCATTTTTTGTTTTATTGTTAGGAGTCTGCAAAAAATGAGCGAACTAACAGATCAAGAGATTACACAGCTTTTCAGTTATCTTGAAGACTATTCCTCTGATTGCATAAATGAATATTCTGCTACACAAACAGCTTCTGAAATAAATGCCTTGTTGATAAAATCCAAACCAATCATCATAGAAGCATTACAAATCAAGAAAAGACTTGAGAGTTGGATGGCAAATTGCCATGATAGCGATTACCAATTAAAAACAATACTCAATGCAATCCTTACAGGTGGAAAAAAATGAGCGAAAAATGCACTTGCGGCGGCAGTCAGGGGGGGGGGACTAGTGTTATACACCAAAAATGGTGCAAGAAATTTGTCAACATTGCCAAGCTTGACAATTTTGGATTCACTGATCCTACAGAATCTCTCAAAAGAGAGGAGAAAAAATAATTGAAGCCAAAACACGACTGCGGAACCGAGCTTCTGACCATGCGATACATGGAATACGAATCCAAGAAAAAAATGACCACCTTCAAAAAACCTGTGAGTGAGAATACCGAGTGCATGTGGTGCCCTGAATGCAAAAAGCCGGTGTCAGTGGAGGTAGTACACTCTTGACAAATCAGCAACAAGTTGCAATAAGTGAAATCAAGATTGGAAAGAGATTCCGAAAAGATGCAGGCGATATCTCAAGCTTGGTTCAATCAATAGAGGAAGTTGATCTTTTGCATCCAATTGTAATAGATGAGGAAAACAACCTTGTTGCAGGATTCCGTAGAATCCAAGCCTGCCTCAAGCTTGGCTGGAAAAATATTCCAATCCATCGCATCTCAATAGATGAACCAAAGATTGGAGAATTTCATGAAAACACAATAAGAAAAGATTTCACAATCTCCGAAATTGCAGACATAACCGAATATGTAGAAGCTTCACGGATTAATCACAGGCCTCAAAAGGGATCAGAATCTGCTCCCTTACCAAAAGGAAAGACAAATGATGTTGTAGAAAAAATGACTGGAATTTCACATGATACTATCAACAAAATAAAAACAATAAAGAACACCGACAGAAAGATCCTGGAAAAAATTGATTCTGGCAAAGGTTCCATAAATTCCGAGTACAATAAAATCATGAACGAGAAAAGGATAACATCTTCCAAAAAGTGCAAGCTTCCAACTGGACAATACAACATCTTCTACATTGATCCGCCATGGCAGTATGACAATGAAAATACCGGAGGAAGCTTGTCAAGCGGTGCAGCTCAAAAATATCCTACCATGTCAACGGATGAAATCATTGCAATGTTCAAAAAGATGCCTTTTGCCAAGGACTCTGTAATTTTCATGTGGGCGACAAACTCGATGCTTCCAGATGCGCTAAGAATTTTCTCAGAGATAGGATTTTCCTACAAGGGAAAAATTACCTGGAGAAAGAAAGAATTTCTTGGATTGGGATACTGGTTCCGTAATATAACAGAGGACTGCCTCTTTGCAATAAAAGGAGATATCCGTGCATTCAAGTGCCAGCTGCCAAATTTCATTGAGGCCAAGCCAGGACAGCACTCTGAAAAGCCTGATGAGATGCGCCAGCTAATTGAAGAAGCTGTCAAAAACATCCATCCAAAAAAGAAGATCGAGCTTTTTGCAAGAAAAGAGTCTACGAAATGGATTTCATGGGGGAATGAAATTTGAGTCAATCCTCACTGAACTGGATAAAAATCCATGATGAGTATCTTGCCCTAGTTCCAAGGCCAACCAAGGATCAGTACAATAGCCTAAAGAATTCCATACGAGATGACGGTCTCCAAGTTCCAATTATTATCAACCAGGATGGAGTGATACTTGACGGTCACACAAGGTTCCAGGCCTGCAACGAACTAAAAATCAAACCGGTATTTGTAATAAAACACTTCGAGGACCAGGACAAGGAAAAAGAGTTTGTTGTAATAACAAACCTTGCAAGGCGACATCTCACGCTATTCCAGAGGGGCGAAGTCTGTTTTAATTTCTATGAAAAGGAACGTGCCACAAAATACCAGAGAGCCGGACAGAACACCTGGAAGACAAGACGGGGAGAGGCATATGAAAAACAGGAAAGATTGCTAGACAGGTTTGGAAGGATGATTGGCGCAGGAGCATCAACTGCGCATATGCTCGTATGGTTGATAGACAATGCAGACGAGACAACAAAGGATCTATTGAGGACAGAACAGCTGACAATACCTACAGCTTACAAGAGGCTAAAAAATCCAGACTGGGGACCAAGACCTGCATATGGGACGTATCTCAAGCATGCGCATTGTTTGGCATGTGGAAAAAAGACGGTATCATCAAAGGAGACGGGATGCCACGTGCACACTCAATGCTGTTGCACCGGCTGCGGATGGGGGAATTAACGTCTTGCAAGTTTCCCATAAAAAAATAACAAAGCTTGTGGTCAGTCAGGAATACCTGGAACTGATTCCAAGGCTTGCAGAAATCGACAGGCAGAAGCTCCTGGAATCAATCAAAAAGGACGGACAGCTTATTGCAATAACTGTCAACCCTGAAGGAATTGTACTGGACGGGCATACCAGATTAGAGATTTGCAAAGAACTTGGAATCACTCCCAAATACAAGATCAAGGAATTTTCAGACAAGGATGACGAGATGCGTTTTGTTGTGATGACAAATCTTGCACGAAGGCAGCTTACAAAATTCCAGAAGGTGGAGATGGCATGGCCGTTATACCAGCTTGAAAAGAAAAGAGCTGAGGAGAGGATCAAAACTCAGGGAGGGCCAAATTACAAGGGAGTAAAAATGAGGTATGGCCTCAAGAAAGAGGGAACCGCCGCAGAAATATTTGGAAAAAAAATGGGATTTGGCAAGTCATTTGTCAATCAAATCCAGTACCTGAAACAAAATGCACCAGATTCCATCCTTGAAGATCTGAGGACTGGAAACATGTCCACTGTCATGGCATTTGATCTTGTAAGAGGCCTGAAAATGATTCCTGATGGAATTTGTCCAGAAAAGCCGATTCCCTTTTGCCCGGATTGCAATACCAAAACAACCTCGCCAAAAATAAAAAAATGCCATGTCCACAAGTGGTTCTGCTGCAGTCATTGCAGGTGGGGGGTTTAGTAAAATGCCTCCAGAAGGACAGTCTACAATTACAATAAGGGATGAATCTTATGAAATTGCAGAACAGGATGCAAGATCAGAACATCGCTCAGTTGCAAACTATATCCAGCACCTGATTGCCCAGGAGAGGGAATGGAAAATCAAAATTACAAAACTCAGGGAGGAATTGAGAAGTGGGCCATAACGACATTCACAACTTGCACAAGATCTATCAGGCTTGCAACGAATTCTCTGATCTGTGCGGCCTGCAATTCTCATTCCAGGAAGACTCTGGACATTTGGAGACAGGCATAGCAATTTCAGAATATGGTGAAACAATAAAACCAACAAAATTAAATTTTGGCGGCATGGGAGTGTGGAAAATCTTTGTTCCTGACATACTGGACTACCACAATAAAATCATCATAGAATATGAAGAAACACCAGGAGAGCCAAGACCAGGAGCCAAGCTTGCACGAAAGGGTCATGATCCAGATGGGCAAGACAAGCGGACTAAAAATCGAGATTTGTATTATGACATTGGGAAATTCCACCTTCTGAAAATCTTTGATTATGAATTCAATGATTGGACATTATGGAAGATCAAGCTCTTCAGGTTTCTGGCAGACTGTTATGAGAAAATAAAGGAGCTCGTTCTATGACATCCCAAGGTACTAGTCAATGAAGTTCTGTGCCCATGTTATAAAATCAGTAGAGAGGGGGAGTCTAATTGAAGAGATTGGAATATTCAAAATATTGTGATTGTGATCAGTCATTTGGACAAAAATGTAATAGCATTTGTAAAAATTGTGGAGGATTAGTAAATTGAAACTGAGAACAATTTGGATTAAAATTCCAAGACCACTATACTATGAAGAATTTATACAAAGTAAATGTAATGAATCACTAAGCGCTACGTCTGACTATTATCCAATAAAATATTATGTCGATCCCAATGAACCATTTGTAAAAGAGGGATGCTTTCCATGATGCCACAAAAATGGCGAGGAATCAAGACAACTCCCATATCAAAATACGAAGACAAGGCAAAAACCATCACAAACAGGCTCAAACAAAAATCAATCTCTCTTCCAAGGATTGATGACGGAAAAAGATGGAGCGGATATGCAGGACTTGCCGGAACTGCAAAAAAACTGGCAGCATTAATTCCTACAGACTGCAGATACTACGTGGAAACATTTGCAGGAACAGCAAAGGTATACCAGGAATTGTCAAAAAGGAAGGATTTCCAGCCGCAAGAATACATCCTCAATGACAAGTCAAGATTCATTGTTGACTGGTTGTTGCAAAACTTTGCTACAGGAAATACAAAAATATCAATGCAGGATTTTACGGAATGCATAAACACCTGGGACTCTGAAAATACCGTATTCCTGATTGATCCCCCATGGTTCCGTGGCTCTTATGATCAAACTTTCAGCTGCTTTGACAGGCCATCCGTCAAGACCTATGACACTGAGATTGTAAATATCTGCAAGAAAATCCAAGGAAAATTCATCATAACATCACGCAAGGAAAATAAAATCTACCTGCAATCTGGATTTAGTACCAAGCTTGTAAAATCCGTCTATGTAGTTTCAGGCAAGTATCCTAAAGTGTTAGTCACCACAAATATTGATTTCAAGAAAACAAAATCATGAAAAGGACAAGGCTTGCAACACAGGACAAAAAAAGGAAACCTCTGATCTTCTGCCCTCGCAGGTGTACACAGAGGAGAACACAAGATAATAGGCTTGCAGAACGTAAAACATTTGATCCAGCTTCAGGCAGATGTCTCAACTGCGGATTCATAAAAATTAATGCAGTAAATCCTCTTCTATTCAAGGCATCATTGTTAGTAACAAAGGGAATATCAGATTGAAAAAAGAACAAAAGAAGCACACTTGTAAAATCCCATTGAACAACATCCAGGTAAGAGCAGGAATAAACCTCAATCCGCAATGCGCAGCTTGCACCTGGATGATAAATGACTGGCCCAAATAACATATGTTACATATTGTAACAAATTGTAACAACAGATAAATACCACGATGCCATTAGAAGTACTGCCTAGACATGACAGAAAATATGGGAAATCAAATCCCGGTCGCAAGACAAGAAGCTGAGGGGAATAATATCAGCAACAAACAGTCCATCAAAGAAACTTTTTCACAAATTCTAGATGTGATTGTTGATACAACAATAACAACACAGGAGACGCTCTAAATTGGACGTACTAAAAGAACAACTGCAACTCAAAAAACGCATTGAAAACTCTAAACAAGTCAACATTGTCTTTCCAATCAAGGGCAACCTGCAGACATTCAATGTCGTAGATGAAGATGGATTTTTAAAATATGACGGCTTTGTAAAAGGTGCGCAACCGTCAGACGAGGATAGCTGCAAATGCAAATCATTTGAGAACGGAAACCATACCAAGGCAGAGGGCGATTACATCGCAACTCATGGATATGCCTTCCAGTGCAAGCACATTCTTGAAGCTAGAGTTGAGGCATGCAAGAAAAAACTAGACGATGCTTTCAAAAATTCCAAGTCACATGTGGAGGCCTTGTCAAATTGACACCAAGCACGATGCACTCACTTGTAAAAAAGATCCGATTTGAAGACCAGGAAGCTCACGTAATAGACTGGTACATTGCAACCGGGGGAAACTCACAATGAAAACCTGCTCAATAGAATATTACGAGTTTTCCACTGAGGATTTTTACTTATGCGACCTGCCAAAGGGCCACAAGGGAGAACATTCCCACGAGAGGAAAAATAAAAAATGACCACTCAAAATTATGTAGACAAACCTCTACTGGCATTTCATGGAGACGCAAAAATCAAGGCAAAATACATTGCTCGAGTGCAAGCCCATATCCAAGCAGACCAGCTGATTCACGGAGTTGGATGGGATGAAAAAAGCCAGAAGGGATGCGCAGTAGGCTGTACCTTGAATACATACAATCATTATGCATATGAAAAAGAACTGGGGCTGCCGGTGTGGATTGCAAAACTCGAAGACACGCTATTTGAAAATATGCCATTGGAACAATCCAAAACATGGCCAAGAGACTTTTTGGAAGCAATACCAATAGGTGCATCTCTTGACAAGGTATACCATAGGTTTGCAAAATACATACTGGAAGAATTTACAGACGACTGTGATGAAGAGCCGGTAAGAAAGGCAATAGAAACTGTCCTGTCACAACATGACAAGGCAATCAAAGGTGAGATAACCTCACTGCCATGGATCTGGCGAGCAGAGTCAGCAGCAAGGTCAGCAGCAGAGTCAGCAGCAAGGTCAGCAGCAGAGTCAGCAGCAGAGTCAGCAGCAGAGTCAGCAGCATGGTCAGCAGCATGGTCAGCAGCAGAGTCAGCAGCAGAGTCAGCAGCAAGGTCAGCAGCAGAGTCAGCAGCAAGGTCAGCAGCAAGGTCAGCAGCAGAGTCAGCAGCATGGTCAGCAGCAGAGTCAGCAGCAGAGTCAGCAGCAGAGTCAGCAGCAAGGTCAGCAGCAAGGTCAGCAGCATGGTCAGCAGCAAGGTCAGCAGCAGAGTCAGCAGCAAGGTCAGCAGCAGAGTCAGCAGCAAGGTCAGCAGCAGAGTCAGCAGCAAGGTCAGCAG
>Ga0075030_100004438_pt1 | contig 12686 bp, 13 predicted proteins | sample LitLauG_LLR_2012_FD_71393 | JGI IMG/M metagenome (GOLD analysis project Ga0075030, IMG submission 71393) | Freshwater sediment microbial communities from Pennsylvania, USA - Little Laurel Run_MetaG_LLR_2012 | ecosystem: Environmental > Aquatic > Freshwater > Creek > Sediment | place: USA... | reverse complement strand
CCGCGCTGCGCGGTTCACCGCGGGCGTCGAGACTGGCGGGCGGGAGGCGGTGAGCGGAACCGAAAAGCGCGCGCGGCGTTGAACCGCGGCGCCACACGCGCACGCCGCCCGATGCGCCTCCGCTCGGCGGACCGATGAGCCTCTCGCACCCGGCGAGCAGCGGCGGGGCCGCTACTGCACCAGCCGCAGCTTGATCTCCTGCGCGATGGTCTGGAAGAGGGTCTGGAGCTGGGCGGAGGTGGGCGCGTAGTAGACGCACTGCGGGCCGCTCGACAGCTGGGCCAGGAAGGGCTGGTTCGCCGAGCCGAGCCCGATCACGAAGATCACCACGCCGGCGTCCTTGAGCTGCTGCGCATGGACCAGGGCCTGGTTCGACGCCTGGGTGCAGAGCCAGTCCGCCAGGTTGCCCGCGGGTACGCTGCACGCGGTGGGGGCGAAGCCGGCGATGGGGTTCGTGTCGAACGCGTACCAGCGCGTGTTGGCGTAGGGCGTCCAGACCAGCTTGTTGCCCTGCCGGACGTTCGTGCCGCAGGTCGTCTTCGCGAGGGCGAGACCGTCACCGGTGACCGAGGGATCGACGCCGTTGAAGTAGACGTTTTCGGTGGTCGGGCTCGCGAGTTGCTTCTGGATGGTGCTGGCGCAGGTGCCGGGCGTTGCGCCGGGGGCGAGGAACGCCACGCCGTCGTACGTCGTGCCGAGGTTCATGAACTGCGCCCGCAGCGCGGTGGGATTGCCGTCCGAGAAGAAGATCATGAACTGCTGGATGCGCTTGTCGCCCACGATGCCGGTCTGGTTCGTGAACCCCGAGGGGCCGTCGCACTGGTCGATGGCGTCCTCGGTGTTCGTGTAACCGCTGGCGGCCATGGCGTTGATCGACGTGGTCATGGGCGCAACGAAATTGGTTCCGAGCGGCCGGTCCACGGTGACGGAGGTGGCGAAGCTGATGAGCCCCACCTTGTCCTTGTCCTGCGTCGCGGTGAAGTAGCTGACGAAGCTCTTGGCGGCGGTCTTCAGGTCCGCGATGGGCGTCCCGGCCATGGAAGTGGAGCGGTCCAGCACCATCATGATCTCGACGTCGCGCTTCTGCGCCGTGCCGGCGCTGGACACCGTGACGCCGTTGACGCCCAGGAGTTGCCCCAGGATCGCCGGCGAGTTCGCGGTACCGGTGACCGACACCTTGTCGAACCCGATCGCGGTGGCGCCGAACGCCGGCGCGCCCGCGCCCGTGGAGGGCGTGCCGTAGGCCCCCGCGGGGAAGTTCTCCACGCAGTAGTCCTTCGCGATGGCGGTGGTGCTCACGTACGGGTTCGAGATGTTCTTGGCCGCCGCCAGCGCCCCGGCGTCCACGCTCTTCGAGAGCTCCGCCCGCAGCAGGTACCAGCGCCCCGCTTCGGTCGCGACCGCCACGAAACACAGCAGGAACACGATGCTCAGGGCCAGCATCACGACGATCGTGCCCCGGGCGTTCCTCGCGATCCGCTTCATGTCACTCGCTTCCTTTCGGCCGCGCGGGGCGCGGCGACGTTCAAAAGACGGCCCGGCTCGAGAGGATCATCCCGGCGCCGTTCGGGGACAGCAGCTTGGCCGCGAAGTTGGGCAGGGGCGTGATGGGCCGGTAGCGGTAGAAGATCTCGACGACCGTGACCTCGGAGATGTCCGCGACGCCGTTGGTCGCGTTGTACACGAGGTGGTTGTACATGACCGGCGTCAGCCCCAGGTTGGCCGCTCCCGCCTGGACGCCGCTCGCCACGCCCAGGCCGCCCTGGACCAGTTGCGTGGCGATCACCGGGTTGGGGCTCTTGGCCGTGGTCCCGCACGTGATTCGCGAGACGCAGACCTTGCCGTCCGCGCCGCCAAGCGCCAGCGGGTGGGCGGCCGACACGAGCATGGTGGGGACCCCGGCATCCAGCGTGCTCTGACGCGACGCGATGCTGCCGCCCTCGCGCGCCACGTTGGTCAGGACCAGGCGCGTCTGCACCAGCTGGCCAAAATCGATCGTGGCGAAGATGAAGAGCAGCATGAACGGCAGGACGAGCGCCATCTCCACGAGCGCGCTGCCGCGGCTCCTACTGGAAGAATTCATTGCGATACGTCGCCTCCCCCGTCGCGACGAGGTGGCCGCCCGGCACCAGCGCCGCGAGCATGGGCGTGATGAACGTGTAGGTGTACTGCGCGCGAACGCGCATGTATCCGCCCGGTGAACCGGAGTTCTGCATGCCCGACCAGTTCGCCGGCTCGGAGTAGTCCGCGTTCAGCGGAAAGATGCTGATGCGAAGCTGCGAGGGAATGACGACGGAGCCGGCCTCGTTCTGGATGCACTGGACGATCGAGGCCTGCCGGCTCAGGGGATTGCCCGCCGCGTCGGTGAGCGTCCCGCCCACCAGCGCGAGCCGGACTCCTTCGCGCGTCGCGAACTGGACCGTGTGCTCGGCGAAGAAGTAGAGCCCAAAGTCCACGACCGCGAACAGGAGTCCCAGGAAGAGGGGAAGCACCAGCGCGAACTCCACCAGCGCCCCGCCACGGCAGGATCGATGTCGGCGATGCGTCGTCATCGGTTCACCCCGTTACGACCGGGTCAGTGTCGCTGCGCGCGACGGTTGGCGGAACGACGTGCCCACCACGCGGCACCGAGCACGATCACCAGGACCCACAGTCCGATCTTCATCATCATCCGTGTTCACCTCCCTCCGTTGAGCGACGGTTCACTCCACGACCAGCGACTTGACCAGCTGGATCATCGCCGGACCCAGGATCACGACGAACATGGCGGGGAAGATCAGGAGCACCAGCGGGAACGCCAGCTTGACGCTCGCCTTGCGCGCGAGCTGCTCCGCACGCTGGCGGCGCCGCACGCGCATGGAGTCCGCGTGTGCCCGCAGCGCCTGCCCGACACTGGTCCCGAGCTTGTCGGTCTGGATCAGCATGGCGACCAGCGAATAGATCTCCTCCATGCCGGTGCGCCGCGCGAGGCCGCGCAGCGCCTCGGTGCGGGCGACGCCCGCCTGCATCTCCTGGTGCACCAGGACGAGTTCCTCCGAGAGCGCCGGGCTGGACAGCCGGATCTCGACCGCCACGCGCTGCATGGCCGCGGAGATCCCGAGGCCCGCCTCGACGCAGACCACCATGAGGTCCAGGCCGTCGGGCAGCGCCGCCAGCATCTCGGCGCGGCGGCCCGACTGCCGCATCCACACGAGGGCCGTGGGCAGGTAGAACCCCGCGACCAGCCCGGCGATCGCCACCAGCGGAAGGTTCGCCGCCGGCCTGCCGGTGGCGTAGTAGAAGGCGATGCACGCGAGCGGCACCGCGGCCGCGAAGAGAACCTTGAAGCCGAGCAGGATGTACGGAGCCTCCTGCCGGCGGAACCCGGCGCGCACGAGCCCGTTGCGCAGCGCGTCGCGGTCGTCCGCCGCCGGCAGGAAGCCGCCCACGCGGGAGACCCACGAGATCCACGAGGGCAGGCGCCGCTCGTAGCGAACGTCCACCGAACCGGGATGCGCAGCCCGGATCTGCCGCAGGCGCATGTTGGCGGGCGTGCGCTCGGTCGCGAACAGCATCCAGAAGCCGGTGATGCCCACCGTGACGGCGGCGAAAATCATGAGGCTGGTGACGAAGAGGAGCATGGTCACACCTTGATGTCGACGATGCGCCAACAGACGAAGATCCCCGCGAGCTGCATGCCCGCGGCGACCCAGAGCGCCGTTCGTCCTCCGGCGCTCTCCAGCATGGGACCGAAATACTCGGGGGAGGCGAGCCAGAGACCCAGCCCCATGACCAGCGGCAGGGCCACCAGGATGGCGCCGGTCAGCCGTCCCTGGGCCGTGAGGGTCTGGATGTCGGCAAGCACGCGGAACCGTTCCCGGATGAGGGATGCGGTGTTGCCGAGCACCTCGGCGAGATTTCCACCCGTCTCGCGCTGCAGCATCACGGCGGTCACGAAGAACCGCACTTCGAGCGTGTCCACGCGCCGGCTCAGGTTCTCCATCGCCTCGCGAAAGTCCAGGCCCAGTGCCTGTTCCTCGACCGCGATGGCGAACTCGCTGCGGATCGGTTCTGCGGATTCCTCGGCCACGACCTGCAACGCCGCCGAGAAGGACAGCCCGCCGCGCAATGCGCTCACGAGCAGGCTCAGCGCGTCGGGAAACTCGCGCAGGAACGCCTTCTTCCTCGAGCTGCGCCGCGCCTGCACCAGCGCCCACGGTGCCGCAGCGCCCACGGCGAAGAACGCGAGCGCGATGAGCGGGCGGTGCAGCATCAGGAGCCCTGCGAGCGCGCCCACCGCGGCGGCGGCCGCCGACGACAGGATCAGCACGCCCGGCTTCACGTTGAGACTGGCCTGGTACAGCAGCAGGCTCGTGCGCTCGCCGATCCGCAGTTCCTGGAGGACACGGTCCAGCCACGGGATCACGCTCAGGCGGAGGTCGCGCGCGGCCGCCGCGTGCGGCCCGGGCGTCGTGACCGCGCGCTCCTTGAGCCGCCGGGAGATCGCGACGGCGCGTGCCTCCTCGCGAGCGGACACGAGCCCTGCCACGAGCACGGTGACGGCGGCGAAGAAGAGGATCGAAACGACCAGGATCATCGCGCCACCCCCTGCGGGGCCTGCGGCGTGAACAGGTTGGGCGAGAGCGCGATGCCCGCCAGGCGCAGCCGCTCCGCCGAGCGCGGAACGATGCCGGTGGGCTGGAACTCGCCCACGACCCGGCCGTCGGCGTCGATGCCGTAGGACACGAACTTGAAGATCTCCTGCATCGTGACCACCGGTCCCTCCATGCCCAGCACCTCCTGCACGGACAGCACGCGGCGCGAGCCGTCGGACATGCGCGCCACGTGGATCACGAGATCGATCGCGTTGGCGATCTGCTCGCGAATCGCCCGGTCGGGCAGGTTGTGACCGGCCATGAGCACCAGGTTCTCGAGGCGGTGCAGGGCGTCGCGCGGGCTGTTGGCGTGCAGCGTGGTCAGCGAGCCGTCGTGCCCCGTGTTCATGGACTGAAGCATGTCGAGCACTTCGTCGCCGCGGACCTCGCCGATGATGATGCGGTCGGGACGCATGCGGAGCGTGTTGCGCAGGAGGTCGCGCTGGGTGATCAGGCCGCGGCCCTCGATGTTCGCCGGCCGCGTCTCGAGCCTCACGATGTGCGGCTGCTGCAGCATGAGCTCGGCGGAGTCCTCGATCGTGACGATGCGCTCGTCGCTGGAGATGTAGCGCGACACGATGTTGAGCATCGTGGTCTTGCCCGTGCCCGTGCCGCCGCTGATCATGATGTTGAGGCGGGCGCGGACGGCGCCGGTGAGGAACTCGGCCATCCCCTGCGTCAGCGTGCCGATCGCGAGCAGGTCGTCGATCGACAGCGCCTGCCGCCGGAACCGGCGGATCGAGAGCACGGGGCCGTCGAGCGCGGCGGGCGGGATGATGGCGTTGACGCGCGAGCCGTCGGGCAGGCGCGCGTCCACGAGCGGCATGGACTCGTCGATGCGCCGTCCGACGCGCGAGATGATGCGGTCGATGATCAGGCGCAGCTGGGCGTCGTCCCGGAAGGTGATGGCGGTTTCCTCGAGCTTGCCCAGCCGTTCCACGTAGACCTTGCGGTGGGAGTTCACGAGGATGTCGCTGATCTCCTCGTCGTACATCAGGGGCGTGATGGGCCCCAGGTCGAACGTGTCGTGCATCAGTTCGGTGAGCAGGCGTTCCTCATCGGCCCGCGTCAGGCGGATGTCCGACTCGACGAGCAGTTGCCGGGCGACGCCTTCGACCTGCTGCCTGCGCTCGAAGTCCGAAAGATGCTCCATCTGCGACAGGTCGAGCCGCCCGATCAGCTCGCGGTGCAGGCGCTTCTTCATGGCCTGGTAACGATCGGCGTAGGGCTCGGGCGCGTTGGGCGCGGCGAGGGTGGCGGTGGTGGTCGCGGGACCCGCGCCCTGGTCGCCGCGAATACGTCGGCTGATGTTCATTTGGCCGCGCTCCTTCCGAGCAGCTGGAACAACCGGTTGACGGGATGGCGCGACAGGCCGTTCGCGTGGGCCGCGGCCTCCGCGACGGGCGCGGCAGGCGTGCCCGGCAGCAGCAGGCGTGCGAGCCCGCCCAGGTCGCGGGCGGCACGACTCTCCAGGCCTCCCGCGCACAGCGGGCGGCCCAGGGTGATGGAGCGGCTCACCGCGGAATAGTCGTTGGCGATCGTGGCGAACACCTGCAGGCCGAGCGTCTCCTCGATCTGCCCGATCGTGACGGCCGGCAGTTCGAGGAATCGATTCACGACCAGCCGCACCCTGCCCGGGGTCACGCAGTAGTCGAGTCTCTGGAAGACGTCGAGCGCCCTGCGCGCGGCGCGCACCGAGGGTACGCTCGGCTCCACCACGAGCAGGATGCCGCTGGACCGGTCGAGGAGTTCGAGCGTCACGTCGCCCAGGAGGTGCGGCGTGTCCACGACCACGAAGTCGAAGAGCGAGGCGAGCACGTCCATCGCCTGCCCGGCGTGAGCCGCCGTCAGGCCGTCCATGCGGTCGAGCGCCTCCGGCTGCGACAGCACGTGCACGCCCGTTTCGTGGCGCACGAGCGCGTCCTGCATGCTGGCGGAATCGATCCGGGCCGCCACCAGGAGGTCGGCGAGCGAGCGCGTGGGATTGAGTCCCATGAGGAACGCGGCGTCACCGGACTGGCAGTCGAAGTCGGCGACGGCGACCTCGCGGCCGCTCTGGCGCTTCAGCCCCACGGCGAGGTTGGTCGCCAGCGTGCTGACGCCGCTCCCGCCCTTGGGGGAGTGGACGCTGAGGATCATGCGCTCGCTCGGCCGCCCCTGCTTGCGGGCGCGCAGCGCCGCGACACGCTCCACCGCCTGGCCGATCGTGGCCCGGTCGAAGGGCCGGCGCAGCACCTCGTGCGCCCCGGCACGGAGCGCGCGAAGAAGAGTATCGGCGTCGAGCGCGTCCCCGATCAGGAAGAGGGCCACCTCGGGATGCTCCAGCCGGTACGCGGCCGCCGCCGCGATGACGTCGTCCACGGGCGGCCGCAGGTCCAGCGTGAGCACCGCGGGATTCACCTGGTGGGCCAGCGCGAGCCCCGCGCGGATGTCCGCCCGCTCGCCGGCCACCTGCACGCCGGGGAAGGCCTCGAACGCGGCGCGGATCTGCCCGCGCTCGTGTTCGTCGCCATGGACGATGACCACCGTGAGGGGGGACGTCTGCATGCGCGCTCCTACCGTCCGCCCGCGGAGCGATGCTGGAGCTCCGCCGGCTCCACGGCCTGGGCCACGACCATGTCCGGCGAAATCACCAGGATCAGCTCGCGTACCGTGTTGTCCACGCTGGTGGAGGTGAAAAACGTTCCGAGCAGCGGAATGTTCCCGAGCAGCGGGACGCGCTTGACGGTCTTGAGCTTGTCCTCCTGCCGCAGTCCGCCGATCACGAGATGCTCGCCGGGGCGCAGGTTCACCGTGGTGGACGCCCTGCGGGTGACCAGGGAAGGCACCACGAATCCCGCCAGCGTGAGCGGGTTGCTGTAGTCGGGCCGGCTGACCTCGGGCGTCACGGTGAGCGTCAGGCTGCTGTCCTCGTGAACCACCGGCGTGAAGTCGACCTTCACGCCGAACTCCTTCCACTCGATCGTCACGGTCACCGCGCCGCCCGCGCCGCCCGCGCTCGCGATGGGCACCGGGATCTCGCCGCCGGCCAGGAAGCTCGCCTTCTCGCCGCTCCGCGCGATCAGCGTGGGGCTCGCCAGCGTGTGGATGGCGCCCGCGGTCTCCAGCGCGCGCCACGTGGACTGCAGGAAGAGGTCCCGAGCCGCGTTCGTGTAGGAGAGGATGCCGTCCGAGCTGGGGCCGACGCCGAGCGGGATCGACGGCGAGGCCACCTTGGCGGTGTAGAGCCCGCCCTCGAGCGACGCGCTCTTGCTGGAGCCGTTCCCGGACCAGTCGAAGCCCAGTTCGCGCTGGGCTTCGTCCGTCATCTCGGCCACGCGCACGCGCAGGCGGACCTGGCGGTCGGCGTTCGGCACGAAGGACTCGATCTCGTAGAGCGTGTACGACCCGCCCTGCGTGTACACCACCAGGCTGGTGATGCCGGGCGACTTGGCGGTCACGACGACCGTGCGCGCGGACCCCACCGCCGCGTCGGCGATGCGCGGGTCGGCGATCGCCACGGTGTGGACGTCGTCCTTGGCCGTGACGACCTCGGACCGGCTCACGGGAATGCGGATCCGCAGCGGTGCGTCCGCGAGCGCGTGCCCGGCGACGGACAGCATCAGGAGCATGGCGGTGGCGAGGGTCCCCAGCAGGCGGACCAGATGGCTCGTGATCTTCACTCGATATCCTCCAGGCGATCGCGCCCCGCGGGGCGCGTCGTCAACGGTTCGTGCTGTCGACCACGGCCGGCGTCTCGACGACGTCGGCGCTGCGGATGATGCGGACGTGCCGGTCCTGGGCGGCCCTCGGGGCCGCCACGGCCACCGGCGTGGGCGTGGGCCTGGGGTTCGCCAGCCGCGGAGCGGACCTCGGCTCGCGACCGCCCAGCATCTCGCGGGTGGAGAAGGCCGTGACCTCGGACTGCCCCTGGTCGCCGGGATTGCGCAGGACCAGGTGGATCTCGCCTTCGTGCTGGGCGTGCGCGAGGATTTCCGCGCCATGCGGGTCCACCAGCAGCGTCACGCTCTGCACCGTGAGCGGCTTGGTCTCGCCCTGCTGCGTCTTCTGGCCGGCGGCGAGCACCTCGATGTTCTGGAGGATGGTGCGCGTGACGGCGTCCTGGGCGTTGTGGCCCGGGTCCACCGTGATGAGCACGTCCACGCGGTCGCCGGGGAGCACGAACCCGGAGACGCCGGACACCTGGTTCACCTCGATGCTCGCGGCACGCGTGTTGTTGCGGACGAGCATGGACAATCCGCCGCCCCGCGACGACAGCTTGAGCGCCGTCACCGGCTCGCGCGCGCCCATGAACACCTTGGTCGTCTGGCCGACGACCGAGTCGATGGACGAATACGCCCCGAACGGCACGGACTCCCTGGGGTAGCGCGCGAGCCGGACCATGGAAGCCTCGAGCTTCACGCCGTAGCTCATGTCGTTCGCGCAGACCACCACGTCCCGGAACTGGGAGCTCTGGTGGATCGCGGCGCGCGCGGAAAGGGCGGTCAGGCTGAAATACCCCAGCGTCGCGGCGACGCCACCCAGTGCCACCGCGATCGCGATGAGCCTTTGCCCCTTGCTGGCAATCGCCATCGGTCTCCTCCTCCCGTCAATCGCCGCGGCGAACGGCGCGTGTCGCCGTCACCGCGGATTCGTTTTCGCATGGCCCCGGCCGCCGGTGCGACGGCGCGGGATCCACATCGGGGACCGCTCGATTGCCGTGCGGCGCGCGGTCCGGAGCGCCGGCGGGGCGGGTCGATTGCCTCAGGTCACGAACACCAGCGCGGCGACGGTGCCCGCCAGGGCCGCGACGGCGAAGGGAAAGCGAATGCCCCGGACCGCCGGGCCCGGCGAGGCCGGCCGGCCTCCGCTCACGACCGCGGCGCTCATCCAGAAGGCGTTGCGAAACGTGCGCACCAGCACTCCCCGCTGCAGGGCCACGACCGTGGCCACCAGGCCCCCCGCGATGAGCGTGGCCAGCAGGGCGGTCAGGGCGAGCGGCATGCCGAGCCACGCGCCGACGGCCGCCATGAGCTTCACGTCACCCGCGCCCATCCACCCCGCGAGCCAGCCCGGCAACAGGAGGCCGCCCGCGACCAGCATTCCCAGGAGCGAACTCCCGAGCCCGTGGCCGCCGTTCAGGACCACGTGGACCGCGATCGCGAGCAGCAGGGCCGAGCCCGTGAGCAGGTTGGGGATGCGCCGTGTCCGGACGTCCTCCCATGCCGCGAGCGCGGCCAGCGCGGTCGCGGGAAGCACGATCCAGAGTGGTTGGTTCACGAGAGGAGTCCCCTTGAGGGCGTGGGCGATGGTGTCGTCGAGAAGGCTTCGCGGCGCAGGTGCCGCCGCGCCGGATCGTCCCGGGACGGCGGACGACATCGCGGGCGCCGGGCCAGTCGAGCCCCGGCGCCCGCGCGTCCATGGACTACGCGGCAGCGGCGCCGATCTTCGTGGAGACGGCCTTCAGCGCGTTGGTCAGCGCGGTCTTGATGCCACCCGCGTCGTTCACGTAGATGACCGTCGCGACGCCCGCGACGAACGCCGCCATGAGCGCGTACTCGATGAGGTCTTCGCCGCTCTCGTCGCTGATGAAACGGGTGATGAGGTTCGACATGGTTCGACTCCTTGTGGGAAGGAGGGCAACCCGGTCGCGACTGCGGGGGAACAGCGCCGAGGTACGCCCCGGTGACAGTCCGGCGAATCCGCGCTGGCCGGACCGAATCGATCAGCACGCGATGCACGTGCGTGAAGCGGATTCGATTCACTGCAACAGCAACGACTGCGCCATGCGTCGGATGACAAGGGCGTGTGTCCGGAACACGCATCGCGCGGAAGAAGTGTCGCGCGTGCCGACACACATCTTCGTGACGCCGTGAAAACGCACGTGGAACACGGTTCTCATTCTCCGGCGGGGACGAAGTCGCGACGCTCGAAACGGCCCGTTCGTCGGTCCTCACGACACTCTCTTGGAGCGAATGACGCGCGGCGTTCTGTCGCTGTCGGCGTGTCACGCGCGGCTGTCGTGCTGGCAGGAATCCGCGTTCGAGGCGCGTGATCCGCCGCTCGGCGCGGCACGCGGAGCCGTGGGGGCGGGGGTGCGCGCATGCGTCGCACCACGCGACGCGTCAGCGTGCCGCACCTGACGTGATCATTCCCCGATGCCGGTGAGGCCCGCGCACGTCCTGGCCGGACCGCGCGCCGCAGCGCGAAGCCCCGGCGGACCTTCCCGCCGGGGCTTCGCGTGTTCGACGACGCTTTTCGGAGTTCAGTCCCGCAATCCGCCCGGCACGTGGGCCGTGCCCTTCGCGATCCGGTCGTTCCAGCTCTCGAACGGGCGGCCGCGCGTGTCGTCCTCCATGGTGATGCACCCGGGCACGGGGCAGACGTGCGAGCACAGGTTGCACCCCGTGCACTCGTCCCAGTCCGCCCAGGTCACGTGGACGCCCGTGGCGTTGGCCCGCGCGATGGCCGCGTCGCGCGTGGGCGCCCGGTGGCCCGCGGGCAGCGGGTGCTCGCCGGTGTGGATGCAGTGCACCGAGCTGTCCCGGCAGGCGACGTAGCAGAGGTCGCAGCCGATGCACGTCTCGGGGTCGATCCGGGCGGCCACCTTATAATTGAGGTCCAGGTCGCCCCACTCGGTGAAGGCCGGGGTGGCCCGGCCGCGCAGCTCGGCGACCGAGTGCATGCCCTTGGCGTCCAGGAAGCGGCTCAGCCCCTCGACCATGTCCTCGACGATCCGGAAGCCGTAGTGCATCACCGCGGTGCACACCTGCACGCTGGTGGCACCCAGGGCGATGAACTCCGCCGCATCACGCCAGGTGGCGATCCCGCCGATCCCCGAGATGGGCACCGTGACGCGGGGATCGCGCGCCAGGGCGGCCACCATGTGCAGCGCGATCGGCTTGACCGCCGGCCCGCAGTAGCCGCCGTTGGTGGCGCGCGCGCCCACGGACGGGTAGGGCACCATGCGGTCAAGGTCCACGCCGGTGATGCTCTTGATGGTGTTGATGAGGCTCAGGCCGTGCGCGCCCGCCTCGACCGCGGCCACGCCCGGCACCAGGATGTCGCCCACGTTGGGGGTGAGCTTGACCAGCACGGGAACGGTCGAGTACTCCACCGCCCAGCCGGCCACCACCTTGAGCACCTCGGGTTCCTGGCCGACGGCCGAGCCCATGCCGCGCTCGCACATGCCGTGCGGGCAGCCGAAGTTCAGCTCCAGGCCGTCCGCTCCCGCATCGATGGACTTCTTGATGATGTCGCGCCAGTCCTCCTTGGACTCCACCATCAGCGACACGACGATCGCGTGCTTCGGGTACTTTCGCTTCACCTCGCGGATCTCGCGCAAGTTGACCTCGAGCGGCCGGTCGGTGATGAGCTCGATGTTGTTGAAGCCCACCATGCGCTCGCTGCCCACGTGCAGCGCGCCGAAACGGCTCGACGTGTCCACGATGGGATCGCCGAGCGTCTTCCACACCGCGCCGCCCCAGCCATGGTCGAACGCGCGCATGACCTGGTCGCCGGAGTTGGTGGGAGGTGCGCTGGCGAGCCAGAACGGGTTCGGGCTCTTGATGCCGGCGAAATCGACGGAGAGGTCAGCCATCGGGGCTCCGGGTGCGGGTCAGGCGTGGCCGGCGCGCATGGGCGCGTCGGGACGTTCGGGAAGACCCAGGGCGCGGGCGATGGCGCGCGCGGCGCGCTTGCCGTCCTGGGCCGCGGTGACGACGAGTTCGCCGCCGGTCGCATCGCCGCCGGCCCAGACCTTGGGATTGCCGGTGGCGCCGGTGGCCGGGTCGGCGGCGATGCGGCCCTTCGCGTCAACGGCGACGCCGGGGAACGCGGCGGCGACGTCGCGCAGACGGGCCTGGCCGATCGCCACCACGGCGAGGTTGCACGGGCAGGAGCGGCCGTCGGCGAGCCGCAGGGCGCGCAGCGCCGCCCCGTCGCGCTCGAACGCCGCGGGGACCGCGCGCTCGACGAAGCGCACGCCCTCGGCGCGGGCGTGCTCGAGCTCGTGCGCGTAACCGCTCATCTCCGCCGCGGTGCGCCGGTAGAGCAGCGTGACCTCGCCCACGC
>Ga0075030_100004436_pt1 | contig 12687 bp, 9 predicted proteins | sample LitLauG_LLR_2012_FD_71393 | JGI IMG/M metagenome (GOLD analysis project Ga0075030, IMG submission 71393) | Freshwater sediment microbial communities from Pennsylvania, USA - Little Laurel Run_MetaG_LLR_2012 | ecosystem: Environmental > Aquatic > Freshwater > Creek > Sediment | place: USA... | reverse complement strand
GAGCGGCACAATCCCAAGCTGAACGCGGTGGTGTACAAGGCCTACGACGAGGCGCGCGCCTCGTCGTAGGCCTTGTACACCACCGCGTTCAGCTTGGGATTGTGCCGCTCCACCCGCTCGATCGCGGCCTCGACCAGCTCCAGCGGCGTCACCTCTCGGCGCGCGACGAGATCGGCCAGACCCAACCCGTCGTGGTCGGCATAGTTCGGGAAGGTCATGGCGCGGTCTCTCCGTTTGGCCTGACTCTAGGACGCCTGAGCGCGGTAAACTCGGCTATCGCCGGGACGCGCCAGTCTTTCGACGGAAATCGAGACTGAAAAGCCCAAACGTGACGCCTTTGGATAACCCCGATCCATTCGGTTTTGCTGTTCCCTAGCGGTCTGCAGGAACACCGGCGTACATCGTCTCGAAATTGCGGTTGAAGAACAGGTCGCGCTCCATCTCGGTCAGGCTCGCGGTCGACGCCGTGAATCGGCCGATGGGGTCGCGGCCGCCCTCGGCATGGGGATAGTCAGACGAAAACATATAGAGTTCAGGATGGGATTCGCGAACCATCGCCGCCACATCCTCGAAGGGATAGGGGGTGAAGCGCACCTGGGCGCGCAGCTGCTCGCCGGGCTTGCGGGTCATCCTGGCCAGATGCGGCTCCGACTTGGCCCAGATGTCGACGGCGTGGTCCAGCCGGCGGATCATGTCCGGCACCCAGCCGGCGCCGATCTCGATAATGCCGCCCTTGAGGGTTGGAAACCGTTCCAGCACTCCGTCGAGGACCAGGATCGACAGGAACCGGTGAGCGGCGTGGTGGATCACCGTGAGATCCTTCGATCCGATCACCTCGGCGCCGCCGCGCGCGGTGACCCGTTCGGGCATGCCATCGTTCATCCAGGGATCGGGTACGTTCAGCGGCGCGCTGCCGACATGCAGGATGAACGGCAATCCACGCTCGGCCAAAAAACGCCAGAACGGATCGTGCGCGGCGTGGCCCGGCGATCTGCCGCCCGGCGCGTCGGCCGACACCCAGATGGCGCCCAGGCCCATGTCCGCGGCCAGGCGAACCTCCGTCATCGCCCGTTCAAGATCGTCCAGCGGAACGATGCCCACGCCGATGAGGCGGGGATCGGCGGCGCTGAAGGCCGCGACGCCGCGATTGTGCGCCCGCGCGGTCTGGTAGCGCACGGCGGACGGCGCTTCGAAGATCAGGCGCGCGCAGAAGGACGAGAACACGACCTGCCGGCGAAAACCGAGCAGATCGAGCGCCTGACGGCGCTCGGCGCCGTTGAAGGACCCCAAGGCGTCGTGCCATTTGGGACCTCGCGTCAGGCCGTCGCCCAAGGCGAGCAGCCGCTCAACGACCTCAGGAGCGTGACCTGGCTGACCGACATGTTCGCCTGGATCGAACACCTTGTTGGTGAGAGCGCCCAGCGGCGGCATGGATGCGCGATCGCCGGGATCGGCGTGGCGGGTAAGAAAATCCGGCAGCTCCATCAAATGGCTGTCGGCGTCGTTGATCAGCCTCTCGCCCGCATAGCTCACGCGGCGTCTCCCTTGGTTCCCTGGAGCGATTTGACACCGAAGAGGACGAACTAGGCAATGACCGATGCGCGATTTCACATCGACGCGGATCTCGTCCGGCGCCTAGTCGCCGAGCAGTTCCCGCAATGGGCGGGTCTGGAGGTGCGGCCGGTCGAGCCGCAGGGCTGGGACAACCGCACATTTCGCCTCGGCGAGCAGCTGACGGCGCGCCTGCCTTGTGCGGCGGCCTATTCCGTTCAGGTCGAAAAAGAGAGGCTCTGGACGCCCCGCTTGGCCGCCGGTCTGCGAGTGACCATCACCACGCCGGTTGCCACAGGCGAGCCGGGATTTGGCTATCCGTCGCCCTGGTCGATCAATCGCTGGCTGGACGGTGAGACCGTGGCCGCGGCGCGCAATCTCGACCTTGTCTTGCTGGCCGAGGACATCGCCCAATTTCTGCAGGATCTGCACGGCGTGGAGGCCGCCGGAGGACCGCCTGCCGGTCCGCATTGTTTTTGGCGTGGCGGTCCGCTGCTGACCTACGACACCCAGACCCGGCAAACCTTGGCCGCTCTGGACAAGGTGATCGACACCCCCGCCGCGCGCGCGGCCTGGGAGGCGGGCCTTGCCGCGCCGTGGTCAGGCCGGGAGGCGTGGTTCCACGGGGATTTCGCTGCGGGAAACCTCTTGGTGAGAGACGGGCGACTGAGCGGCGTGATCGACTGGGGCTGTTGCGGCGTCGGCGATCCGGCTTGCGACCTGGCCGTCGCCTGGACGCTGCTCGACAGCGAGAGCCGGCGCGTGTTTCGCGCGAGGCTTGCCCCTGACGCCGGAACCTGGGCGAGGGGACGGGCTTGGGCGCTGTGGAAAGCGTTGATCGTCATGGCCGCCGCGCCCGGCGCAAATCCCGCGGGCGTCGAACGCTGCCCACGGATCATCGCCGAAATCGTCGCGGACCATAGGGGCGACAGATAGGATTGCCGTCCCAACACCCGCCGCCACAACGCCCCGCTCCGCCTCTTCGGAGCCCCGCACTTGCCGGGCAAGCCAATCGGCCCCACTGTAGCGGGTGAGAAAAAAGGACGCGCGAGGCAAGAGTCGGAACGACCCGCCGAAATCGCGCAAACATCAGGGAGAGAAACCAAATGAGCCAAGAGACCCCGGCCGCGCCGCCAATGCGGTTCATCCACAGCGTGCAGCTGTTCCTGCTGATCGTCGCCAGCGTGGCCGCGTTCATTTACCTGGGGACTACGATTGGCCTGACGACCGGCTTCGCCGGATTCACGTTGCTCTGGTACTGGGCGACGGTCGAGCAGGCTGAATTCAACCGCCTGGTTCCAAGCGTCGTCGGCGCCCTGGTCGGCGTGGGTCTGGCCTGGTTGTTCGCGGTGCTCCCCGTCAAATTCGGCATGGAGGGCCTCGTGGCCGCCTATGCCGTAACCGCCTCGGCGCTGTTCGTGGTGATCCTGAACTGGCTGCCGCAGGCCGTGAACGGCGCGACGATGCTGTTTGTCACTATTCTGGGCGCGCCGGCCTTGCTGACGACCGTGAACTTTCCCCAGCTCGTCGAGGCCGTGGTTCTTGCGGCGGTGTTCTTCGCCGCGGTGGTCTACGGGGCGAAGGTCTATGTGGCCGCACGCGACAAGAAGGCGGCGTGACCAAGATGATCGCCTGATGTGCGAGGCTCGAACTGGACAGCGCGGAGGTCCGATGTCGAGCTGGCGAAACTGGTCCGGAAGCGTAAGCGCCCAGCCGAGCGCGATCGCGCGGCCGCGCGCGGTCGAGGATTTGCAACGCCTGGTCGCGGGCGCGCCGCGCGTGCGCGTGACCGGCGCCGGCCATTCGTTCATGCCGCTGTGCGAGACAGACGGACTGCTGCTCAATCTGTCGGATCTCGAGGGCGAGATCGAGGTTTGCCCGGACGGCCTCAGCGCCTGGGTCCCCGCCGGCTGGCCGATTCATCGCCTGACGCCAGCGCTGTGGGACAAGGGCCTGTCGCTGGCCAATCAGGGCGATATCGACAAACAGGCCATCGCCGGGGCGCTTTCCACCGGAACACATGGCACCGGCGTGACCCTGGGCGCCATCTCGACCCAGGCCGAGGCGTTTCGGCTGGTGCTGGCGGACGGTCAGATCGTAGAGTGCGACACCGCGCGCGATCCCGAGCTCTTCCAGGCGGCCCGCATCGGACTGGGCATGACCGGGGTGATGGAGCGCGTAAAGCTGCGCTGCAAGCCGGCCTATCGACTGCGCGAAACCCTGCGCAAGGCTCCGCTGGAGGAGACACTGGCGCGCTGGGACGAACTGACCGCGGCGCACAGGCACGTGGAGTTCTTCGTCTTTCCCTATGCCGATCAAGTGCTGATCAAGAGCCTGGACCCCGTTGACGAGGGCGACGATCCAGGCGGCGACGATCTGGACGCCGGTGCGTTTCAGCTCATCTGCGATGTGGTCTCGAAGGCGCCGTTCCTGGCCGGTCCGTTGCAGCGGCTGGCGACCTGGCAGATGAAGGGCGCCACGCGAGCCGCCCCGGCCTATCGCATCTTTCCGTCCGACCGTGACACGCGGTTTGAGGAGATGGAATACGAGATTCCAGCCGCCGCCGGACCTGAAGCCTTGCGCGCGGCGATCGGTGAGGTGCGACGGCGGCGCCTTCCCATCATCTTTCCCCTGGAGTTCCGCACCGTCGCCGCCGACGACATCTGGCTGTCGCCGATGCACGCCGGGCCGTGCGTTTCCATCTCGTTCCACCAATACGCAAGGATGGCGTGGCGCGAGGCGTTCTCAGAGGTCGAGGCGGTGTTCGCCGCCCATGGCGGTCGGCCGCACTGGGCAAAGCGCCACACACTTGCCGGCCATGACGTGCTACGACTGTATCCCCTTGCGTCACGTTGGGGCGAGGTCAGGAAACGGGTCGACCCGGAGGCCAAGTTCATGAACGACCATCTACGTTCTCTGTTCGCGTTCTCGCTGTAGCGCCATGACCCATCCCAACGCCCTGCACGCCCGCCTGATCGGCCAGCAAGGTTCGCGCGCGGCCCTGAACACCCCGGCGCTGATCGTCGATGTCGAGGCGTTGGATCGGAACATTGCCGCCATGGCCGCCTTTGCGCGCGGCGCCGGACTGAAGCTGCGGCCCCACGCGAAAACCCACAAGTGCGTCGAGATCGCCCGCCGGCAGATCGCCGCCGGGGCGGTCGGCGTGTGCTGCGCCAAGCTGGGCGAGGCCGAGGCGCTCAGCGAAGGCGGGATCGACAATATCCTGATCACCTCACCCGTCGTCGGCCCGCCAGCGGTGAAGCGACTGGCGGAACTGGCCAAACGCGCCAGGGGCCTGATGGCGGCCGCCGATCACCCGGACGCCGTGGAGGCGATCGCCCGCTCCGGCGCCAAACTCACCCTGCTGGTCGATATCGATCCCGGCATCCACCGCACCGGGGTGGCCGACGCCCAATCCGCCGTGGCCCTGGCCCGCCAAATCGACGCGGCGCCGAACCTGACCTATGGCGGCGTGCAATTCTATTGCGGCGCCCAGCAACACATTGAAAGCTTCGCGGAACGGCACACCGCCATCGGCGAGCGCACCGATTACCTGGCCTCGGTGGTCGCCGAACTTTCCAAGGCCGGTCTGAAACCAGCCATCATCACCGGTGGCGGCACGGGCAGCCATATGATCGACGCGGAGCTGCATTTCCTAACGGAACTGCAGGTGGGATCCTACATTTTCATGGATCGTCAGTACTCGGAATGTGATCTAACCGGCTCTGAACACAGAGGATTTGAAACATCCCTGGTCGTGGATACCCGGGTCATCAGCGCCAACCATAGGTTCCTCTCGACGGTCGACGGCGGCTTCAAGGCCTTTGCCGCAGACGGAGGCGCACCCCCCGTTCTGAACGGCGCACCGCCCGGATCGGTATTTCACTTCATGGGCGACGAACACGGCTGTGTCGTACCGCCCAAGGGCGATGCGCCGCCCAAGCTGGGCCAAGTGGTCACCTTCGCCACACCGCACTGCGACCCGACAGTGAACCTCTATGACGCCTATCACGCCGTAAAGGGGGATACGCTGGTCGGCATCTGGCCGATCGAGGGGCGCGGTCGGGGCGCGTAGGGGGAACCTTTCGTCTCTTGCCATAGACCGCGGCGCCGCCGCTTCTGACAATGAGTCCGCGGTCCATGGCGGCGGTCGGCTCGCAAGTGTCAACGACCACTCATCGCCGTACGGGCGCGGACGAGCCCAAAAGACAATCGGCCGCCAGGTCGCCCCGGCGGCCGATCTTCTTAGATCAAAGCTCAGTTAGAAGCGGTACTGTATTTCGAGACCGTAGGTAGCGGGCGGATTGACCACGCTTTCCACGAGATAGTTGCCGCTAGCCTGGAGTGTGCCGACGGAACCCGCCTGATACCCCAGCTTGTTGGCGATGTTCTTACCGTAGGCGATCACCGAATAATGGCCATTCGCCGATTTGAACTCGGCTCGAAGATCGATCTGATCCCATGACGGCGCCAGGTTGTAAGGCCGGGCGAAGATCGAACCATACTGTTCGTCGCGCCAGGCGTAGGTCGCCGACAGCGACAGCGAACCAGGCTTGAAGAAGAAGGTATAGTTGCCGTTGATCGCCAGCTTGTTTGGCGCCGCGTTCGGCAAGGGGTTTCCGCGAAGGTTTTGCGGTTGACCCACCAGAGCGCCCGTTGAGGACAGATCGGGAGCGCATCCACCGGGTGTCGCCCCGACGTGGGTGGCGGTGGGATCGCCGACCGAGTCGATTATGCAGCCCGAGTTGAGGATCTTCGTATCGTTGTAGCCATAGCTGACGATGAACTGCAGCGCCTTGGTGGGCTGCCAAGTCGCTTCGACCTCAACCCCATCAGACCTTGCCTCAGGTATGTTGAGAATTGCGGTGGACACCAGCGATCCGTTAGGCACGCCCACTGGGATCTGCGCATTGTAGTATTGATCATAGAAGAGATCCAGATTGACCTGCAAGGTGTTGAAGAACCTGTGCTTGGCGCCAATCTGGAAATCGTTCGAAGTTTCAGGTTGCTGCTCGACGTCGAGAGACAGTCCGGAGCCGGCGTTGAAGCCGCCCGACTTATAACCTCGGCTATATTTGGCATAAAAGTTTGTGTAGTGATCAGGCTCCCATTGAAAGCCAGCCGTGGCCGTCACGCCGCCCCAATCGTGGCCAAGCTTACGCGTGTAGATCCCAGTGGCCGGATCAAGCGTCGCCGCGGTGGCTATACCGGGAATGGCCGCTGCCCCCAGCGGTAGCTGAACCCCGAAACTCGTCAGACCGAATGATGGTCCCAGGATAATGCGTTCCTGATCCAGGCCGTACTTGGCGTCGAACGAATAACGGATGCCTGTTGTGATCTTGACGGTGTCGGTGACCTGCCAGTCGGTTTGTGCAAAACCCGCGAAAGTCTCCCCACCCGCGCGAGCTGCGGCATAGTAGACATAGCGGTTGGGGTTAGCGGCAGCCAAGGTGCCGTTGCCGTTGATCACGGTCGCCAAACTTGCCTGACCAGGCAAAGCGATACCTTCGGGCTGGAAGTAGGTCTCGTTAAAGTTATAAGCCCCGATAACCCACTGGAACCGCGATTTTGTCGTCGAGATAATGTTGATTTCATTGGTCGTGAAGAAATGCTCTTCACCATAATAAAGTTCGGAGTTCGGGAACACCTTGCCGCCAGCTGCGTTGGTATAGGAGACAATACCAGTTCCCAACTGGTTACCCTCCCCCCACTCCTCGCGCGTAGTGTAGGCATAGTGCTGGGCGGACCCAATATACTTCACATCGAAGCCATCCGCGTGCCAGTTCAGCTTGAGCACCCCGCCGTAGTACGCGTGCAACTTCACCTGTTGCGGGATGTTCGACACGATAGTGTGATAGTTGAAGTTGCCCGGATTCAACCCGCTGGGATTGGTTGTGACCACATTGGTGACACCCGGCGCGGAATAGGCGCTCAAGGCGGGGACCAGCGAATCGGTAAATTCACCGCCCGCCCCATTGCCGTTCAGCAGAGAAAACGAGGGATTGGCGACCGGAGTACGACCGTCAGGGCCGACTATGATTGAATTGGTGATCTTGCCGCCGGCCTGGCCGCCGAGGTCGTTCCACTCGCCGCCGAAAGCCTTCAGCCAATAGTCGAACTTATCGCTGAACCGACCCTGAAGTTGACCTTCCAAGTACCACTCATCGCGCACCTGGCCTTCGCTGGGGCCCCCGCCGACGTTTCTATAGTATCCTTTGGATTGATCGGTTTTAGACGCGACGATCCGGAATTCATTGTTTTCGTTTATCGGGCCGGAGACGGCGCCTTCCTCAACGTGAGCGCCATAGTTATCGATGTTGGCCCGGAACTCCCCGTACCAGGTCTTGGTCGGATGGCGTGAAATGATGTTGACGGCGCCGCCGATGGAGGCCCGCCCGTAGAGAGTTCCCTGAGGTCCACGCAGCACCTCGATGCGGTCGACGAAGATCGAGTCGTTACCGGCCTTCACGGTGAAGGTCTCGAAAGCGCCGTCTTCATAGACGCCGACGCTGGAGTCAGCCGAGAGCTGGTTGGTGTAACGGGCGATGCCGCGCAGGGACACCCGGTCATCGCCTGTATTATAGGTGAAGCCTGGCGTGAAGTTGGTCATGTCCTGGACCGAATCGATGCCGATCTGGTCACGCTTGTCGGACGTGTAGGCCGAGATGGCGACAGCCGCCTTCTGAATCGTCTGTTCGCGCTTTTCAGCGGTGACGACCACTTCGCCGACCGAGGTAACCTCTGATCCGCCGGAATTAGCGTTGGCGGCCGCAGCTTGCGCCGTCCCAGATATCGCCAAGGTCGATAGGGTGAGCGCTAGGAACGAACTGGTGCAAAAAAGCGCGCGAGCGCCAACCGTTTTGTGATCCAAAATACCCTCCGCTAGTGGTTGGGACGGTTCTCGCGCCGTCTTTTTAAAAGCGCCCCAGCGTCTCGGCCGATGACGACCTTAATTCGAGGCTGTCTTATTCCCAGTGTCAATAGGAATCCCTTCAAAATTGTTTACGGGGTAAGACCGCGCCGCACCGCTGGAAGACGCTCAATGCTGCCGACTCGGTTTCGGAGGTAAACCGTCAGCGACCTTTTGGTGACGGAAAATCCAATGCTTTCAGCGCCCGGGGTAACCGCGGCGGCGCAACTGCAAACGGTCTTATCAATGTTCAGATAAGAAATGGCTTACGCGCGCCATATTGTCCCGGCCTCGCCAAAAACGAAAACGGCCGCCGACTTGCGTCGGCGGCCGCTCCGTCAGGTCTGAAACCGAGGACTAGAAGCGGTATTGCAATTCCAGGCCATAGGTGGCCGGGGGATTGAGAACGCTCTGAACGATGTAGACGCCGCTGGCTTGGAGGGTGCCGATCGATCCCGCCTGGTAGCCCAGCTTGTTGGCGACGTTCTTGCCGAAAGCGATGACCGAATAATGCCCATTGGCCGATTTGAACTCGGCCCGCAGGTCGATCTGATCCCAGGACGGAGCCAGGTTGTAGGGGCGGTTGAAGATCGACCCATACTGTTGATCGCGCCATGCATAGGTGGCCGAGAGCGACAGCGACCCAGGCTTGAAGAAGAAGGTGTAGTTGCCGTTGACCGCGAGCTTGTTCTTTGCGGCGTTTGGCAGTTCGGCGCCACGAAGGTTCTGTGGCTGGCCCGCCGATGTCGCCGCGCAACCGCCCGGCGTGGCGCCCACGTGGGTGGCCGTCGGGTCTCCAACCGGGTCGATGATGCATCCCGAGTTGAGGATCTTCGTGTCGTTGTAGCCGTAGCTGACGATCATCTGCAGCGCCTTGGTCGGCTGCCAGGTCGCCTCAACTTCCACACCGTCGGACCGTGCTTCGGGGATATTCAGGATCGCCGTCGACACGAGGTTGCCGTTCGGCACGCCGACCGGGATCTGCGCATTATAATATTGGTCGTAGAACAGATCCAGGTTCACCTGCAGCGTATTGAAGAAACGGTGCTTGGCGCCGATTTGGAAATCGTTCGACGTTTCGGGTTGCTGCTCGATGTCGAGCGAAAGTCCTGAACCGGCATTGAAGCCGCCGGACTTATACCCTCGGCTGTATTTGGCGTAGACGTTCGTATAGTGATCCGGCTCCCACTGGAAGCCGGCAGTGGCGGTCACACCGCCCCAGTCATGACCGAGTTTGCGGGTGTAGATGCCCGTGGCCGGATCGAGGGTCGCGGCCGTCGCAATTCCCGGAATCGCCGCGGCCCCAAGCGGGTTCTGGAAGCCGATATTCGGCAGGCCGAACAATGGGCCCAGCAGCACGATGCGCTCCTGGTCCAAGCCGTACTTGGCGTCGAATGAGTAGCGGATGCCCGTCGTGATCTTGATGGTGTCAGTGGCCTGCCAGTCGGACTGAGCGAAACCGGCGAAGGTTTCCGCGCCCGCGCGGGCCGCCGCGTAATAGACATATCGATTCGGGTTGGCCGCAGCCAAGGTGCCGTTGAAATTGAGCACCGTGGACAGGCTGGCCTGGCCCGGCATCGCAATCCCTTCCGGCTGGAAGTAGGATTCATTGAAGTTATAGGCGCCGACGACCCACTGGAAGCGCGACTTTGTGGTCGAGATTATGTTGATCTCGTTGGTGGTGAAGAAATGCTCTTCGCCATAGTAGAGCTCCGAATTGGGAGAAATCGAATTCCCCTTCTTGTCGGTGTAGGAAACCACACCGGTCGCCAGCTGATTACCTTCACCCCACTCTTCGCGCGTTGTGTAGGCATAGTGTTGAGCCTGGCCGATGTACTTGATGTCAAAGCCGTCGGCATGCCAGTTCAATTTCAGCACGCCGCCGTAGTAGGCGTGCAGCTTCACCTGTTGGGGGTAGTTTGAATAGAGCGTGTGGGCGTTAGCGTTACCGGGATTGAGACCACTGGGGTTGGTGGTGACGAGGTTGGTGACGCCGGGCGCGGCGAAAGCGCCAAGGGCGGGCACGAGGGCGTCCGTAAGTTCGCCACCGCCGCCGTTGCCGGTCAACAGCGCAAACGATGGGTTGGCTACTGGTGTGTGTCCGTCCGGGCCCACGATCACCTGGTTGGTGATCTTGCCGCCGGCCTGGCCACCGAGGTCATTCCACTCGCCGCCGAAACCCTTGAACCAGTAGTCGAACTTGTCGCTGATCCGGCCCTGGATCTGGCCTTCCAGGTACCATTCGTCGCGCACCTGGCCCTGGCTGGGGCCGCCGTTGAGATTGGCGTAGTAGCCCTTCTTCTGATCGGTCTTGGACGCCGAGATGCGGAATTCGTTGTTGTCGTTGATCGGGCCGGAGACGGCGCCTTCCTCGACGTGGGCGCCATAGTTGTCGATGCTGGCGCGGACTTCGCCGTACCAGGTCTTGGTCGGCTTGCGGGAAATGATGTTCACGGCGCCGCCGATGGAGGCGCGGCCGTAGAGCGTGCCTTGCGGACCGCGAAGAACCTCGATGCGGTCGACGAAGATGGAGTCGTTGCCCGCCTTCACGGTGAAGGTTTCGAAGGCGCCGTCTTCGTAGACGCCGACGCTGGAGTCGGCCGAGAGCTGGTTGGTGTAGCGGGCGATACCGCGCAGGGACACGCGGTCATTGCCGGTGTTGTAGGTGAAGCCCGGCGTGAAGTTGGTCATGTCCTGGACCGAATCGATACCGATCTGGTCGCGCTTTTCAGAGGTGTAGGCCGAGATCGCGACGGCCGCCTTCTGAATGGTCTGTTCACGCTTTTCGGCCGTGACGATGACTTCGCCCACGGAGGTGACATCGGACCCGCCGGAACTGGCGGCCGCGGCGGCTTGGGCCGACCCGGCGATCGACATCGCCGACAGGGTCAAGGCCAAAACTGAGCAGGTGCAAAAAAGCGCGCGAGCGCCGCCGCTGGTGTGATTCAAAATACCCTCCGTTAATGATTGGGGCGGTTGGTGCGCCGCCAACGCGGTTTTCTCGATTCCTCGGCCGAGGAGGGGCGGAAAGGCCATTGACTTGGCCATTGTGTCAATGGGCGTGGGGCTTATTTTTTACGCGGTCAGCCGATTTTGTTCATCATCGTGTCATTTTATACACGGTCTAATCACGGTTAAGATATCGTGAATTTGCCGACACGGGGGAACAGAGGAGTGACGCCGGTTTGTCAACACTTAATTGTGGCAAAAAATTTCTTTCCGCTATGAGATCTATTGAATCTTGTTTCCATTGGACGAGTACAAGTCAGAGACCAATAATATTATCGCCCCAGCTTAAGTAAACGTTGTTAACCCAAGCAAACACGCCAAATTAGGGGGTCGGCGCGCCGAATTCCAGGCGGCCGCCCCAGACCTACGCGGCTCATTTCTGGATGCGATTGTTTCCGATCGCGCCCGCCAAGCCCGTCGATTCTCCCGGTTCGACGAGCCACACCGAAGCCTTTCTGAACCTATTGCAGGAGACCTCTTCGTGGTGATTTGCCGCAAGCGCGAACACCGCCATCGGCCAGGCGCCGCGCGACGCCCCCGCCGAAATGGACGACAGCTTTACGACCTCCGCTTGATCGTCAGCGCGCGGATCAGGGAGATGGCGGCGATGGCGGCCCACGCGGCTTCCATCAGGAAGGCTGACAGGTTGAAGGCGTGGGACAAGGAAACGAGGATCAGGCCCGCACCGAAAAGGTTCATCAGCGCGGCGGTGGCCTTATGGGGGTCAAGCCAGCGGAACTGCGTCGAGCCGTAGGCGGCGAGGATCAAGGCGACGCCGGCCAAACCAACCGCGTCGAAGATGGTCACCCGGCGGTTTTGGTCAGGCTGTAGAACATCGTCGAGGTGTCGGCGTTGCGCTGGGCGGGGCTGCCATTGGCCTTGCGATAGGTCGTGATCACCAGCGCCTCGGCCTTGCCATCGCCGGAATGCTCCCACGAGCGCGTGGTCAGTTCCTGATCGCCATCGACGTTCTTGTCGTTGCGGTACAGCGACCAGCCATGACCGAACACCGCCCAGTTGTGCAGGGCGACGACCAGCGGCTTGGCCGGCGCTTCCGGATCGATCGGGTGGACTATGTCGACGTGGCACTGAGTGGGGTTCGAGCCCGGGGCCAGAACCTTGAACTGGTAGGTGGGTTGTTTCAGTACAAAGTCGTCGCCGTTCTTGCGAAAGCCCGCGGCCTTCGCCGTCTTGGCGAAGTCGGCGCCGGCGGCGAC
>Ga0075030_100004435_pt1 | contig 12691 bp, 13 predicted proteins | sample LitLauG_LLR_2012_FD_71393 | JGI IMG/M metagenome (GOLD analysis project Ga0075030, IMG submission 71393) | Freshwater sediment microbial communities from Pennsylvania, USA - Little Laurel Run_MetaG_LLR_2012 | ecosystem: Environmental > Aquatic > Freshwater > Creek > Sediment | place: USA... | reverse complement strand
TGGCTTCATAACTTTCGTCGCATTGTCATTCGCTGGGAATACTACCCAGAGAATTTCCTCGGGATGGTTCAACTCGCTTGCGCTGTTATCCTCCTGAGGCATTTATGAGATGGCTTCTAGATAAAAGGACTTTATATATAGAAGAAACAATGGGGAACTGACGTCCGCATCCGTCCGTGTGTCCGCGTTGCCCTCAGCTTAGTGAGGGTGGGTTCTCCCAAGGCGTACGCTCTGCTCTTATTCCAGTTCATAGCTGTAGATCGGCGTCGATAGAATGGTTTCGGAGCGCCATGCGACCTGCACTTCTCCCAGCCAATGAGCCTGTTTCTTGCCCGCCTGGCCCGAGATGTGGATAAGGTACTTGCCTGGCTTAAGTCGAACCGAAAAGCGTCCGCTCCTGTCAGTGGTGGTGCGCGCGACACCAGTTTGCCAATACTGGGAGACTCTCACAAAAATGTCCATGTAGAGCAAGGAATCGATCGTGTGTCTCCGAAAGTGGCCGTCCGAAAGGCCGACAATTTCTGCTTGCGATATCGGGAACCTTGCATTTATGTCGTTCAATGATTTCTGAAAGTCTAGCGGTCCCGCAAGGAATGCGGCCAGACTGTGCTTATCGTCAGATCTATAGATGTGCACTTCTGCGCCGGGAGCTAATTCAGGCTTCCCGTCGGGCGACAATAGGAATACTTCCCCAGAGACCCCAGCCGTCAGCCAATAAACGAAGCCGATAAGGATGGTGACTGCGCCAAGGCTTAAGGCCACTCTAATGGTGCGATGCACGCAGACCTCTCAAAATTAATGCAATTGCCATTTACAGATTGTCTGTCGTCGCCGTGTCTGTAGACGATTCGGAATCGTACTTACAAACTGGCGGCCATGCAACAGGTACTATTGGCCTTAGGGAAGCGAATGCGGGAGTTGCGGGCGAAACAGAACTTCAGCCAGGAAGCGTTTGCTGACCATTGCGGCCTGCACCGCACAGCCATGAGTCTGATTGAACGCGGTAAGCGAGTTCCGAGCCTGCGTACGCTGCTTACGATTTCCAGCGGATTTGGGATCACACTTAGTGAATTGTTACGCGGGATTGACAAGGGCGTTCCTGCTAAGAAGCGGCAGAACTAGTTCGATTCATGATGATCCGCTTCAGCACGCCCTTGGCGAGAGGATTCGCGGCCTACCGGAGCAAGCTGGTCTGAGCCAGGAAGATAGGATTTTCAGCGCGTCATCGGCAGCAAATCGAAGCGGGCTGTCCGATCACCGTCCGCACTCTTCTCCGAATCTCTTCAGTGTTCAAACGCCCGATGTACCAAGTCGTCCGTGGACTGGATAAGGGAATGTACTCAAAGTAGGCGAAAGCTATCCGCCGGAGTTGGTTGGATTCTTCCCCCGCTCCCTTGCCGCTCCGTTGCCACTCTATTGTCGCTCCGTGCTTTTCCCCCGGGTAGCACGGGAGCGTGTTTCGCTAGGGCTCGCGGGGATGGTGGCTTAGTGTTGGCACTAATTGGGTCGCTATCGGAAGTGTGGCGAGGTCGAACTCATTTCAAAACGCATAAAACCATTGTTTCTTATCGGGTTGCAGCCGCCCTTCTCCTCCAATCGGTGCAAACGGTACAACCTATTCGAGTGCCTGTTTCGAAATGAGCATCTTAGGGCGCACTCGCTAAAGCCATCGTGACGAATCCGAAGTAACCTTTATCGAAGTAAGTTCCTTTGTGAGTACAGATGCCAAGGTATGAAATCGATCGAGGGACGCGAGCATTCTCAGAATACAGTTCACAACAGATCCTATCGACGATCCGAACTAACGTATTTTCCGACCTTGATCACGAACTTGCAACGCGAGTCCCGCGTCCCGCCGAAAAACATTGCGAAATCGATCCCATTCGCACGGCTATTTACGCGCACAGCTGCCGCAAGTTGATCGAAGGCACGATACTCAATCAAATTTCCGGCTACTCCGCACTGAGATGGCTGTATTACTGTCGTCGGATACCAAACATTGCTGTACTGACTTATCTGGGAGATATTGACCTCTACAAGATCACGCTGGCGGAAGCGATTACCTCAAACACCGAGACAAAACGACACGACACCAATTTGTTGAACTTCCCTGTCCATGAAACTGTTATCAAGCGTGTACTACGCTTTTCCCAACAAATAGTCTACCTCGTCAACTTGCACGTCGTTCTGCAACTGACGGGGAAAGGAATATGGTTCGAAATGGGAAAGAGCGCAATCCCGATACCTAAGCTTAGTTCGGACGCATCTCGAGCCCTGTTTCTATTCGACCGCAGAATGTCGTCTTTCGATCAAAAGCCTCTAGCTAGGCTGGGAACCGGAGGTCACGGGACGGCCACGCAAGACGACTTAAGGCGAGTGTTTGCGCTCGTTGTTAGGCGTAAGAGTTCAACTTGGATTCCCTCGCATGATGCCACCGTTGCTGACAAGCCGACTATCTCTTCGAACTATGGGATTCATTACTTTGATTTCGAGAAGCTTAGTAATCTTATTGCTGACGTACGTAGTAAGGCTCGCATTTGGAACGATGAAGCTGGCGTATTGCTGATAATCTTGAGAATCGCAGCCGGAATGTTTAGAGAACCGAGTTTTTCCCAGACTGTGCTCGAAGTTGGGTATGTCCCTATGGACAGGGCCACGCTGATTGATGTTTGCGCTTCACGCTTTGATGATGCCGTTAAAGCGACCCAAGCTACGCTCCCAGACGCTTCCTTTCCAGCTAACCCCAGCGAACTAATACAACAATTGGAGGAAATGCCCCAGTCACTCTGGCCCGTTAGACCTGGTCCAGTCGTCAGATCACAGGAGGGAACGGTATACCTAGACTTGGCTTCGGCTACGTTGCGGTTGAACGAAGCATTCTCGTTTCCGAGAGTCACAGGGGCCCAAGCCAATGTACGTGCCCAACACTTCGAGGAGTCTGTTCAGGCGATCATAAGTAATTCTGTTTGGCGCGAGCCATTCGCTGAGTCCCTGAGAGGACGAACTATCCGGCGATTGGGTCAGGAAGTCACCGATATCGATGCCGCCGGGGCAAAAGACGGTAGATTATTGCTGGTCTCCTGTAAGAGCATTCTGTATGCAGAATACGAAACGGCAGACTATCGTGTTATGCGTAACGCATCTGAGCTTGTGGAGAAAGCTGTGTCACATTGGGCGAGGATATGTTGCCTGCTTAGAGAGAATCTAAAAGGCGACAATTATGATTTCTCTTCATACCAAGAGATCTTAGGAGTCGTCTGCACCCCTGTGGTTGTCTATACGCCCTTGGGCATTAGCACGAATCAAGTTGCGGAAGGGTTGTACGCAGCTGTATCGATCACTGAACTTCAAATATGGCTATCGGGTCGAAGTCTCGCCCAATAGTCAAAATAAGTTCCCCGGGTCGTTATTTCTACAAACTCCGCAGTTAACTCGTACAACCTCTAAATTAACGGTTAAGTAGAAGGGGGCGCGCTTACTGTTGAAGTTGCTCTCCCGGGATTGGACAGGTGGTGGAATCAATGGCCGGGGCGTAAAGTCTGTACCATTAGGGGACGTTCATAAACCATTCCTAGCCGATGCTAAATTGCTTTGATAGAGTTTTGGCAGCATGGATACTCAGCCATGTCCGCCCGTGCAAAATCCGGCTCCCCAAGGGGAAGCTACTGAAGCTCCAAATGCACGCCTTGGCCTCATCACCCATGCAATTGGCAACCGGCCAGCACCAATCAAAGCTCACACTTATCTTCAAAGCTGGGAAACCCAATCGAAACCTGTTGCACTCATCTGTGACGGGGGAGAGAAATATGTTGTAAAAGCACTGCAGATCAACCGACCTGAAATGAGACGGCTTATGGTAAACGAGCAAATTGTTGCACGTCTGGGAGAGTTGATGCACGCCCCTGTTCCTCGTGCAGCGCCCATCGAGGTGCCAGCAGAGCTAATCGCCGCAGAATCCAAAATGGCACAAATTATTCCTGGAGTATCGCACGGCTTGCAGTTTGTGGAGAACGTCTCGGAACGTATGGCCGTTGATCATACTGGCGTGGAGGAAAACCGTCCCCGGTTTGCACGCTTAGCTATACTTTACGGTTGGGTAGGAGCCGCAGACCATCAATTTGTGTATGGGAAAGCTAGCCCCTACTTGGCTCATTCTGTAGATCATGGCAACTTTTTTCCTGGTGGAATGAACTGGACACAGGCATCCTTAGTAGGCGCTCCGAATGCCCAGCCAGATGCCACAGTAACCGCAGCTTGCAACCTAACCGCGCAGGAGCTTAATCAGGCGATAAACGAACTTGCAACCATTGACGAACATAGTCTTGCGTGTGCGGTTGCGCTGCCGCCAGACACGTGGGGATTGTCAATGGAAGAGCGATTAGCACTCCTGGAGTTTCTGATTAGAAGGCGGGATGAACTTCTTGCAACACTTCCGACTCAAGCACAGGATGGAACTATATGATTACAAAGTATTGTGTCGTCCGCTACCTGCCACATCCCTTGTCGGGCGAAATGATGAACGTAGGAATAATCGCCTGGAGCGAGGGCAAAATTGCAACTCACTTTATGAAGGATTGGAGACGACTAAAGACATTTGGCCACGAAGATATATCTTTCTTGCAGAATTTTGTTGAGCAAATCGAAGCGTCTACTTCTCTAGACCAAAAATTGCCAACTCTCGGACCTGGGCAACTTGACACAAAGCGTCTGGAAGAACTCGTCGCAAATTGGGGTAATTCGATTCAGTTCTCCGAGCCTCGAACGTCTTTACAGCCACCAGAAGATGTTCTTCGGGAAGTGATCTCGATATACCTTCCAGTGCTTCCACACCGCGCGCAGCGGGTAAGGTCTCGCCGCACTGCCGCCAGGCTCGCATTAAATAGCATTTCGCAAGTGCTCCTAGAAGAGCGTGGACCATTGTCCGAAGGTTTGATTAAGAAGCAGCACGGTATTCGAGGCAAATTTGACGAGCATCAGTTCGATGTTGTGGTCGCTAATGGTCGCCCCTTTTTTGCGGCCCAAGGGTTGTCATTTGAAAAATCATTCTCGCGAGCAGTTCAGAAAGATGTAGATGCAACGGCCTGGGCGATAGACGATATTCGCAAAATTCAGCTGGCCCTCCCGGTTGCAGTGCTCGCTTTACCTCCGCGTGATTCCTCAAAGCACTTTGATCGAGCGAGAAAGACATTTCAGGGACTCAAAGCCGAGATGGTTTCAGAAGCCCAGATGGATACCTGGGTGAAACGGGCGTTGAAATCTGTCCCAACGGCCTGACCACTAGCGCTCTGAAATTGAAGAGGAGAGATCCGGTTAATCCAAAGACAGATGTATGACCCTATTGGCCCCAGACCCTTCAGACGTATTCGCAGCTTTTCTCCGGCGTTGCTTAGCTAGGCGTGCCCTAGTCGCTCGCTCTGTGGGATGCCTGCCCTCTAGCCAGTATTGCCTCTGTACCGCCAGGCCTCCGCGCTTGGCATGCATGGAACGCCCCCAAGCGGACGTGGGAGGATTGAGCGCCAGACGTTTCGCCTGCCCTACAAGGATGGCAAATCGCCAGCTTGGCATATCGCCGCGCCAGCGCTTGATGAACCGGTCGAGCCACCAATAGGCCTCGTATTGAGTTTGGCGAGGGAGATCCTGAAAGTAGCCCTTGGGGTTGCGGCCACGGTAGTTTTCGAGGGTGAGAATTCTCATCGAATTGATCTCCTCCTGCTAGATATCACTTTTGGGCAAACGGTGAATGAGAATTCGCATTGGGCTAAGATTTAATTGCGCACTTACTCAGCGCCGACAGGGCGCTGCGCTGAAAGCCTGGAAACCGGTTGACAAACCGGATTGGCTGGATGAGAAGTTCTATCGCGATGAGATTCAGCCGCCCCTCGCTGGCATCACCGTCCCGGCGATAGTCTCCGCACTTGCTGTTTCCGAGCCATACGCCGCAAATATTCGCGCTGGCCGGTGCATTCCGCATTCGAGACACTGGCTGGCGCTGGCGAGGTTGGCGGGGTCACGACTCTGATGATCGTATTTGAGCCTCGCGCGAAAGAGCGGAGCGTTTCCTTACTGGGAAGGCTTTGGTCCCGCATGGCGCGCTTATCTCCGCTTGCCAAAACAGCCATCGCTGCGCAAGATTGACCGTTGAGGTCTAAGCTTTTGCGCGCTCAAATCTGCCTCTTCTGCAGCGGCCAAGCCGGTAGCCGCGAACATCTGTGGGCCGCGTGGATTCACAAACGCCTACCGAAGAAAGAATCAATCCGCATCACTTTCCCCAACCGTTCAATAGCCACTTCCAAGAATCCTGAGATCAAAGTCAAAACCGTCTGCGGAGTTTGCAACAACGGATGGATGAGTGACCTGGAAGCCGCATGTATCCCGGTCATCGGCAATTTGATGCAGGATATTTCGCTGCCGCTGGACACTTCCCAACAAGTGTTGCTGGCGACTTGGGCGGTAAAGACCGCGATGGTACTGGATTCCACAAATACGCGCGAGCGCAGCGCCTTCCACACGAAAGCCGAATGCGAACAGTTGCGACAGGCTTCCACGATCCCCACTCACACACGCGTATGGATTGGACGCTCTGCGCTCAATGGCCTTCACGCGGACGGCACCGATGTGGGACTCAATGGACCGGACGGAGCTACCAAAATCGCAACCGGCAACGCGTCAACTTTCATCGTAGGGCACCTTGCCTTCCAGGTCTTCGCAGTTCACCCGATGCCGGAGCACAAGGACAAATACGCGGACAGTGTATTCGACTCTGTTCATCCCAGACCCGGACCGTGGAACGACCTGCTTGTGCAGATTTGGCCTTCCCACACTAGCACCGTGACCTGGCCTCCGCCGCAGACGTTCACCGGCACTGGCACGCGCCACCACATCGGCCAACTGCTGTATCGCTGGCGGATCGGCAAGCGCGCGGCGCAGCCAATGAGCTAGAATCTCCCCGTCAAGCGTCCGATTCTGACCGTCTGCGTGAAGTGGGGCTCTTGCGCCGAATGGGGCGCGGTGGGTTGCGGATGTCTTTTGCCGTCCCCGCTCCACTTGACCGGCTATCGAAGTGTAAGCGCATCCGCGACCCGATCCCAGATCACTCAAAGAGTCTGGGTACCAGGGGGCGCTTTGGCCAGAAGGTTCCAACAACTACCCAAGTGCCGTGATTGAGAACAGTACCAACAAAAAAATGCGTATCGCGATCTGAAGCGCAGATCGTGTCGAGGAATTTTCGCTTTACCGACTGTGCTGCCTCCGATGATGTTGCCCCTCCGTCCACTTCTCGCCAGTACAACGCACCCACTTCCCAGTCCTCAATCATCATGCAGTGATTCTGCTTGCATCGTGCATCTTCGCATTCGAACTGATATTGGAACTTCCACGGAACTTTTCGCGGTGGCTTCTTTGTGGCCGTCCTTGTGTCCCAGAGTCGCTGCTGGTTAAGCTCCGCGAGAAATGCTGCCTTCCACTCAGGAGAAGTCGGCGTGATCAGCAAGTCGTTAACCCTTGCAGGTCTGAAGATGCCCAACGAAGTCCGGTCGCGTTCCTTCTGCTCGTACAAGTCTTCCATCGACTGCGACTTTTTCGCTAGCACATATCGCGCGCGTTTCTCCCACGATCCAGAAGATTCGGTGGGAATCGGTTCGCCTAGCATCCTGATCGAGCCCGGATCAGGTCTATAACTTTCTTTGCGTACATCTCGCCCGGTATGTCTTTCTGCCAGAACTTCCATCCACTGATATTTTTGATACTTCTTTACATACTCCAACTCGCGAAAATTAACTGGATATAAGCGGATGAAATCGCCCCGCTCGGTGACCCCAGCAGTGCACACGAGTTCGTCGTACTTTGCAGATGGAATGGGGTAGGTCTTGATCGTAATCAGGATTTTCAGCTTTTCCATACCGCAACTCTAGCTAGAGGTGCCGGATTGAAAGCCCACTGCCTGAGGCCAAATTTTTTGCGAGTCGTCCCCGATGGCAGAAAGCAGGGTTTTCCTCCATGCAGACTAAGACGGACGGCTGTCCCTTCATGGCACGGAGTACGTCTCGCTGTGGCTCCACGCGCAGCGGCAATATGCGAGCCTCATAATCGTCGAACAGCTGCGCGTAGGACTGCGGAGTTCCAAGATTTCTGCGATCGCTGCTGGGAATACCCAGGAGGGGAATATGCGAGTACCCTACGCTCACCTTCGCTGCGAGCATGGAGAGAGTGCTTTTGGCAAATCCATATTTCCGCGAGACTGGATTTGCTCTAACGTCGATTATTTGTTTGAGACCCTTCTGCACAATGAGATTCAGAAAACCGTCAACTGATTTCCGTTCGTACCCGAGCGTATAGATGCAACACGGTGCAGGTAGTGGTTCGACAGCTGAATGCGGAATCAACTCCCGGCATTTACTCCTGAAAGTAAAGGCTGGGTACGCGTTGTACACTCGCCGCAGCAACTCATATTGTGAGAGGCCACCGTATTTGCAAACGAGCGACGAGACCTGCTTTCTTGTGTCGCTCGGTACTGTTCGAATGACCTCTGCGACAGCATTTTCCATCCCCGAAGCAATCCGAAACTGCTCACGATCTGAAATGATGTAACCGTATTTCTCCAGTCCTTGCATTTCCCGATGCATCCCGAATGAATATGGCCCATATTTGAAAGGAACGAAATCGTAAAAGGGCAGAGTGGGTGGCAGGTAGCCTTCCTGACTCAACAAGAACGCATACTTAAACAAAGGTATCCGTGCGAGTGAGCCTGACGCATCCTGAATCATTGCAAGGAGAAGTTTTTGGCGAGTTAGCATCTCGTTTAGAGCTTACAAGATATGCCACCTCGGCAAACATTGGATTTCAAACTCTGCATCGCTTCAGGTAAGGGTTTCTTCAACGGGCCAGTTCCGTCCCGTTCAATGGGTCCGACTATCCGACCTACCAGCATTTGTTCACTTTTCTTCCCACCCCTCTTGCAGGAATTTGAGAAGAGAAGGTCACGCCGCCGTGCGTCGGAAAGCGAAAACTGCGCCACTCACCGTGGTTGGCTTGTAAAGCGTAAACCGAATTGATATATGGGGGGATAATGCTCTCTGAGATTAGCCTTCGCAACTTCAAATGCTTCAGTCGTCATACGATTCCGCTGAGAGCGATCACGGTTATCGTGGGCAGGAACAACGCTGGTAAGTCCACTATCGTCGAGGCGTTGCGCCTAGTTTCGCTGGTGGCAAGCCGTCTCGAATTTCTGCCATTTCTTAACGTGCCGCGATGGCTGGACATTCCAAGGGTAAACGTAGGAGTCTCCCCTTCACTGTCCAACCAGGAGTTGGATTTCGAAAGCGTATTCCACAGCTACAATGACCCTCCTGCCGAAATCTCAGCAAGATATGAAAGTGGAGCCGTAATTACAATTTACATCGGCGGCCCCGAACGGGTGCATGCGGTTGTTAGGGACCCCCGCAGGCACATAGTAGTGAACAAAGGACGCGCCAAATTTCTCAGGCTAGAGAAAATCGGCATACTCCCCCCAATCGGGCCGCTGGTACCGAGGGAGACTGTTCTAGTCCCGGAGTATGTGCGCAAGTCGATGTCGTCGACTCTTGCGTCGTTGCACTTTCGGAACGAACTCAATCTGCTCTATGACGAAGCTTTCGCGACTTTCAAGGAGATTTCCGAGGCTACGTGGCACGGACTCGAAATACAGGATTTGATCGGAAGAGGCCGGCGGCACGAGACTGAGCTTAGACTCCTTGTCAGAAACGAAGAGTTTGTTGGCGAAGTGAACTTGATGGGCCACGGTCTCCAAATGTGGTTGCAAACGATGTGGTTCCTCTCTCGATGTCGGGGATTCGAGACTGTGATTCTGGATGAGCCCGACGTGTATATGCACGCCGATCTCCAGCGTAAGCTGATGCGGTTTCTGCGGGGTCGTCACCCTCAGGTGATTCTAGCTACGCATTCGATTGAGATCATGTCCGAGGTAGATCCAGAGGCCATCCTAGTGGTAGACCGGGAAAAGCGTCAGGCTCAGTTCACAACCGACGTCCCAGAGATGCAGAGAGTCGTGGACCAAATAGGCGGAGTCCATAATCTGCAGTTGGCAAAGCTCTGGGGGGCCCGTCGTTGCCTCTTCGTCGAAGGCAAGGACCTGGCCCTTCTTAAGCATTTTCAGAATCGACTGTTTCCAAGTACCGTTGAACCGATCGACGCAATACCAAACCTCTCGGTCGGAGGGTGGGGAGGGTGGCAGTACGCGGTTGGATCTTCGATGTTGTTGAGGGGTTCTGTAAGCCGTGAGATTACATCTTATTGCTTTTTCGATTCCGATTTTCACACGCCCAGTCAAATAGCGGAGCGCAGAGCCGAGGCGCACCGGAACGGTTTAAACCTACACATCTGGTCTCGGAAGGAGTTAGAGAATTACCTGCTCGTTCCCCAAGCCATACATCGGGTCATCGGAGGAAGAGCGGGAGACGAGCGGCCACTGCCAACCGTCGACCTGATTCGTGAAAAGCTGTTTGAGTTGGCGGGCGGGCTTAAGGATGAGGTGATGGACGCACTCGCAGCTGAGTTGCTCGCTCAGAATAAACCAGCCGGGCCAACACAAGCCAACAGGGCTGCCAGGGAGAGAATGGCCCCACTGTGGGATACCCTGGACGGAAGGCTGTCAATCGCTTCCGGAAAGGTCATCCTTGCAAAGCTGTCCGAGTGGTTGCAGCAGGACTACGGCGTTTCAATGAGCGCTGCCGCTGTGGCTCGGGTGCTGCGTCGCAATGAAATTGCGCACGAAGTCGTTCAAGTGCTCTCAGCGATCGAGGACGGCGAGCCCTTCCCAGACGGAATGACTGAATAGGAGTCCGACCCCAAAGCGAAGGTGGGGGGATGGTCCCTTCTTTCTGGTCGTATCCGCTATCCCCAGGTCAATAGAGGGCACTCGATTCGAATTACTGGGTCCAGTATTTGTTGGACCAGAATTCAGTTGCAGACCCGCGAATTTTGCTTACTGTTAAATCTTGCTCTACTCCACGCATCACTCTGCGCCTGGGGCCCACCTCGGGTTCTCCGAGACCCGGAGGGGGTGGCTCGACCTCTTGAGATGGGTCCCCCTGTGGAGGGTCCCACTCTAACCGGGAATTTGTTGGGAAACTTGTCTAGTCCTGGCGATTCTAAATTGCGCTGAAGATCAATTGAAATTGTGCTGCTGATTCACATATCTTTTCACTAGCAATTATTTTTCCAAGCTCACAGAATTTTATTTTTCATCTAACTGCGTTTTGTTCTTGACAGATGGATATGCTCAACGTATATACCTACCATGAAGCGCATTTCTATGTTCCTCGCCGATTCTCAGATCGTTGCGCTAAAGAAGCTTGCGAAGCGAACGGGAATCAAGATGTCGGAACTTGTTCGACGCTTCATTGATGAAGGATTGAAGAAAGCTTGAACATAGAACGGGCCTGCCGGCTGCTAGAAACAACCGACAAGCCCTGACCAAAGTTACCTGTTAGGAGGAAACGATGGCTACACCGATTGTAAGTCAGTCCGTCCGTACTCCCGCAGCCTTCCCCGTCTCCCTGTCAGAGAAGTACAGGCCGCAAGTGATCTCTGACTTTGTCGGCCTGGAAAAGCCAAAGAGGATTCTCTCCAAGTTTGCTATGAACCCTTACCCATCCGCATGGCTGTTCTTCGGCAATTCAGGGGTGGGAAAAACTTCTATGGCATTGGCTCTGGCGTCGCAGATCGGCGCGGAACTACACCACTTGCCTAGCGGGAAGTGTAACGCTCAATCCATCGAAGAGACTGTGCGGCTGTGCCACTACGTGCCAATGACTCCTGGGAGATTACATCTTGTTCTTGTAGACGAGGCCGACGGCATGACAAACCCCGCGCAATTGGCCTTGCTATCCAAACTTGACACTACGGCCTTCCCCCCGAACACGATCTTTATCTTTACCTGTAACGGTACAGATGGCCTCGAACCTAGATTCCTCTCCCGTTGCCGCACGGTCGAGTTTTCCAGCTACGGAATGGCGTCCGACATTACCGCGTTTCTGGACCGCGTATGGCACAGCGAGGGTGGGAACGGAGATGGTCCAGACCTCTCCCGCGTCGTGAAGGATTCGCGCAACAATGTGCGCGATGCCTTGATGACTCTAGAAGTGGAATTGATGGCGCTATGACTACGAGAGTAGCGATCTACGCCAGAGTCAGCACAATCAACCACGGGCAGGACGTAAACCTTCAGACGCGGGAGTTACGCCAATTCGCAGAAGCACGCGGCTGGACGGTCGCTGGTGAATACATCGACGCGGGTGTAAGCGGGGCGAAGGACTCCCGGCCAGAGTTGAACCGGCTGATGGCCGATGCCCACAAGAGACGTTTCGATATCGTGTGCGTTTGGCGATTTGACAGGTTCGCCAGATCCGTCTCCCACTTGCTCAGGGCCTTGGAGACTTTCAAGGCGTTGGGAATTGATTTCGTTTCCTACTCCGAACAGATGGACACCTCGACGCCTGCCGGGAAGATGGTCTTTACAGTCTTGGGCGCCGTGGCTGAGTTGGAGCGCAGTCTCACCGTGGAGCGTGTTCGGGCCGGCCTTCGGAACGCCCGCGCCAAGGGGAAGAGACTAGGCAGGCCACGCGTTACCGTGGATGCGGCGAAGATTTCAAAGCTCCGAGCGTCCGGCGCATCCTGGCAGAGGATTACGCGTGAC
>Ga0075030_100004431_pt1 | contig 12697 bp, 12 predicted proteins | sample LitLauG_LLR_2012_FD_71393 | JGI IMG/M metagenome (GOLD analysis project Ga0075030, IMG submission 71393) | Freshwater sediment microbial communities from Pennsylvania, USA - Little Laurel Run_MetaG_LLR_2012 | ecosystem: Environmental > Aquatic > Freshwater > Creek > Sediment | place: USA... | reverse complement strand
AACGGGCTGGGCCGCCGGAAAGCGGGCAAACCGCGAGAATTCATCCACCAGGCTCTTCACCGACTCCACCGATTTGGAAATCGTCGCGGCGCATTCCTGCACGATGCGCGCGGCCGGCGACGCCATATCGACGCGCTCGATCTGCCGGCTGATGCGCTCCGCGGAGAGTGCGATCGGCGTGAGCGGATTCTTAATCTCGTGCGCCACGCGCCGCGCCACTTCATGCCAGGCCGCGGCCTTCTGCGCGCGCAGCAGCTCGCTGGTGTCTTCCAGCACCACCACAAACCCCGAAGTGATTCTCTCCTCCAGGGCCGAAACCGTCACCGCCACCTGTAGATTGCGGTTGCCCATGCGGAGCTCAAGCTGCCGCGAGGCCACGCCGGTGCGCCGGGCGCGCTTCATCATGTACTTGATTTCGGCGGTATCCTCGCGTGTGAACAGATCTTCGAGACGCGTCGCGCGCTCGACCTGCTCGAGGGGGAAAATCTTGCCCAAGGCGCGATTGGTACGCTGAATCCGGCCGTCGGAGGCAACCGAAAATACTCCCGTGGGAATGCTCTCCAGAATGGCCTCCGTGAAGCGGCTGCGGCGGTCGAGCTCGCGGCTGTTGGCCTCCAGTTCCTGGGTCATCTGATTGAAGCCGCGCACGAGCGAAGCCAGTTCGTCGATGGCGCGCACATCCACCCGATGCTTCAGATTTCCCCGGCGCACTTCGCTGGCAGCGGCCAGCAACGCCGATATGGGGATGCTGATCTGCTTGGCCAGAAATAGCGCGATCCAGGTAGCTACGAAGAGCACGAAGAGCGTGATCAGGGCCATCAGCATGACGTAGAACCGCCGGACATTCCTGCGGTTCTCCAGAATCTGGCCCCACTGATGGTTGAATTCTTCGATCTCCGCCTTTTGCCGCACTACATCGATGGGCATGAGGGCGGTTACGGCAACGGCGCCGAGAGTCCTGCCAGCGTCTTTCACCGGGGCGCGGGCAGTGAAGATGCGCTCCGCATCGCCCGGCCCGGGAAATGAGCCCCAGGAATCCAGCGGCGTTCCCCCTGCGGCGGCAACGATCGAGGCCAGTTGCAGCTCCTGTTCCCGCGAGAAGCGCTCCAAAAATCCGGATGTGAGTCCGCCGCCGGTCAGCGCCTGGCGCGTCTCCGGCTGGGCCGCCAGCAGGGCAGCCTGCGCATTGACTTCATCCTGCATCTCCTTCTTGAGTCCGCTGGCGATATTGACGAAGAGTTGGAGCTGGTTCACGGCGGGCGCGCTGAACCACGCCTGCAGGCTGCGGTTCAACACCTGGTAGCTGAACAGCACCAGGAAGAACACCGGCACTACACTCAGGGTCAAGGCGCCGATCACCAGCTTGGTCTTGATGCGCGATCCTTCCCGGTCGCTCTGCCGCTCGATGTAAAGCTTGAGAAAAGTGCGCAGCAGATTGAAGCCGAGCGTCACCATCAAGACAAAGATCAGGCTCGATATAGCCCACAAAAAGAAGGTTTCTTCGGGATTGCTGGGGCCGAATCCGACCTTGAAGGAGCCCTGCCAGACCACCAGCAGCACCGACACCACCAGCAAAAAGATGGCGAACCCGTACACGGCGCGCTTTTTCATGGGAGCCCTTATTTTCGATTATACGGTGCGGCGCAGGCGATCCCACCCGCGGCCGGTTTCCCTGCGCCAGCCCCTGGAACTTCCTAATAGAACAGGTACTTTCTCCATTGAGCGTCTCCCTTGCCCAGCATCCGCATCAAGTGGCGGCTGGTGTGGAGGCTGAAAGGGCGCGGCTGCCGTGCCAGTTTCATGCCGGCTTCTTCGGGAGTCCGGTTTCCTTTGCGGTTGTTGCAGGGATGGCAGCAAGCCACCAGGTTCTCCCAGGCCGATTCTCCGGCGCGCGAACGGGGAACCACGTGGTCGAGCGTGAGTTCCCCCGAAGGCATGATGGCGTGACAGTACTGGCAGGTGTAGCGGTCGCGCATGAGAATGTTTTTGCGGGACAGAGCGCGGGTCTGGTGCGGAATACGGCGGTACTCGAGCAGGCGAATCACCGATGGGAGCCGGATCGCGGAACGGGCCGAGTGAATGGCATGCAGCGACTCCTCCTCCGCCGCCGCCACTCCCTTCAGGACCAGCACCAAAGCGCGTCTGGCGCCGCAAATGTTGATCGGCTCATAGCTGGCGTTTAGCACCAACACGGGTTTCTGTAGTCGATCACTCGGCATTCCGAAGACTCTCCTCCGCAGGGGAATTCGCCGTGCCGGTAAGCACGGGCGGCATGCGCCGGTCGGCGCGCGCAACGGTCAAAACCACGATGCGGCCGGCGCCCGCGCGCCGCAGCGCGCGGGCGCAAGCCGCGGCCGTGGAACCGGTAGTCATCACGTCATCGACGAGCAGAATGCGCTTCCCAGCCACCGACTGAGGGCGGCGCACCTGGAATGCCCCGGCGACGTTGTGGCGGCGGCCGGTATTGCTGAGTCCCGTCTGGGTGGCCGTGGGCCGCGTGCGGTGCAAGACCCGCACCATGGGCACACCACAACGCCGCGCGATGCCGCGCGCCAGCAGTTCCGATTGGTTGAAACCCCTTGCCCACCGCCGCCGCCAATGCAAGGGCACGGGCACCACGGCGTCGATTCGCTCATCGCGGGGCAACGCGGCCGCCAGCAGTTCGCCCAGAGGCCGCTCCATAGTCTTGACCCGTCCATACTTGAAGAGGTGAATCCACTCGCGCAGCAACCCCTCGTAGGAACCGAAGCAATACGCCGCGTCGAAACCGCGCCGACCGTAGCGGCAGAGAGCGCAGCGCCCCTCGGCATCCAGAGGAAACTCGTTTTGAAACGGGGTGCGGCAACTGACGCAGTAGTACTCCGCGCGAAACGGCTCCGGCGGCCGCAGGCATTGGCCGCAAAGCGGAATGCGCGTGGCGGTGCGCAGAGGGGCACCGCAAATGCGGCAATCGTCCGGGAAACAAAGGGAAAAAAGGGCGTGAAACGCGGTTGGAACTGCTGCGGGACCGAAGCTTGCGGCTCGTCTGCTACTCGAGAAGACCCACCTCCGCTTTAACTCCCCTTATTGTACGAGATTTCCCGCGCTCTCACAATTCCATACCAACAGTTCCATCTTACCCAGCCTGGGACTCCCGCTGGTACAGGCAGTACAATACCCGCCTTGTTTTCAGGCGGTTCCCCGCTAAAATGGGGAAGAATCTGGGTCGATCCATTACATAAGGAAGAGCGGATGAGCGTCGTTTATATCTTCATATACCTACAATTGCTGGATCTGTTGACTACCCTGGCGGGCTTCCGGTTGGGCGCTGCAGAGGCCAGTCCGTTCATCCGCGTTCTCATGTATGCCGGGCCCACGGCCGGGGTGCTGGTCGCCAAACTCTTCGCGCTGGCCCTGGGCGGTTTCTGTATCTACCTCAAGAAGGAGAAGTTGATCCGCTGGATCAGTTACTGGTATGGCGGCTTGGTGGTGTGGAACCTGATGGTCATGTTGGCGGCGCCGGCGGGACCGTTTTAGCCTCCGGGTCTCCGCAACTAGCGCCACACCAACCAGGATGACGTGGCTAGCAGCGCCAGCAACAGGCCTCCGTCGACCACGATACGGCTTACAACACTTCCCACAAAGTACTTCCGCATAGCACACCCGCCTTCAGTTTCTCGACAGCCATTTGGCCCGCGCGGTTCACCACGATCTTCCATAGCGGCAACTCGCGCTCTTTCACTACGTACTTGCCATTTTGCAGGTCCCAGGAATCGCCATAACGCGCCACGACCACCGGGTTGTCCGCCACCGCGCGAATGCGGAATTGCGCCGTCGAGGGCTCGTAATTGGCATAGCTGTAGCAGCGGCCCAGGCACGCGCGATCGATCATGTGCGCCAATGCGTTCACGCGCAGCGCCGGGTCGATAATCGGGCTGACCACGCGCTGGCCGGCGGGGACCTGGGCGATCAGCCCATCCATGCGGTCTTCGAATCCGTTCAGCGCGCGCTCATCCCGGAAAAGAAGGATGAAAAAGGTCAGCGCTAAGACCATCAGCGCGTAACGCTGCAGAACTCCGGGACGCGCCGTTCCGAGCAAGGCACACACGCAGATGCCCACTCCCAGTGACATTCGTTCGGCAATATAGACCAACGAATGGTGGAACCCGGGAATCAGCACCGCACTCGGCAGGATGGACACTCCCGCCGCGCTGAGAACGCACAACTGGAAAGGCAGGCTCGCCACCACTTCGCGCCCGCTCCGGCGGCGCAGCAACTCTAAGAACAGGGTGCCCCAGAGGATCAGCAGTCCCGCCAGAACGAAGTAGTACTTGCCGTCGAACACCCAGACCTGGTCGGCCCCGGTGGCGAGCGAGATTTGGTTGGGCGACCAGGTCGAAATCAAGCTTCGGCTAATGGCGGCATGGACACCAATCAACAGCAGCAGGACGCCGCCCATCAGGCGGGGCCGGGCGCGCGGCGAAATCCTTTTCGCGATCCACACGTACGTCAATAATCCCAGCGCCCACAAGACGGGTAGAGCGTGGGCGGTATAGGCCAGCACCAGAATCGCGCCCGCCAGCACGCCGGCCCGCGGGCGAGCATCCCAAGCCAGCGCCAGCGCCCAGAAGCACAACCCCAACCCCAGGTAAAAATTGAAGAAGCCCATGTGGAAGACCCAGCCGTAAGCCAGCATCGCGATGGAGGGGACCAGGTGCCACGATGGGCGGCCGGCGGCCTTCGACATGAAGGCGAACGCTCCCCACACGAACACCAGCACGGCCACGGAAACCGCCGCGCGCTGCGCCCATTCGGCTCCGAGCAGCCGGAACAATCCGCTTAATAGAAGGTCGAACAGGATATTCGTGGTCTGACCGACGATCATCAGACCGTCCACGCGGCCGCTCTCAATCAATTGGGCCAGCCACGCATTATAGATATGGCTCGATAGATCTCCCGCCTGGATGCGCGGCTGCCAGTAGCAAGGAACCAGGAGCGCCAGCGAGGTGAGCGCGTACCGCCAGCGGCGGCGGCTCGAAGGGAGGGCTTCCGGTGTCCATGCGGCTTGCGATTCTGGCGGCATCAGATCTCCTCCAAACGGGCCCTTTGAAATTCGGGAATCAACCGGAAGGGTGTGGCGGTTGAGGCAATACTCTCGCCGATCTGCCGGATATTCCTTTCCACCAGGTGTGCGGTGGCGCCGGCGGAAAGCTGGAGATAGCCGATCTGCAACGGATCGATGCGCATGATGCGGCAGCAGGTGGCGTCCACCGCGCGCAGATCGCGGCCCGCAACCAGCACGCCGGCATACTTCGCCACGCCCTGGATCGGGCCATTGCCCTCCATGCCGACAATCCCATCCACGATCGCGAACGTGCGCGGAAATGCGGCGTGGAGATCGGCAATGCACTCGTTGATGCCCGCCCAATGCAACACGTTCTTGGGCCAGCCGTAAATTCCGCCGGGCACCACGCCGAACAGATTCTTCATGGAAAGCGTCGCGCCCACCCAGTGGTGAGTCTTCATCTTAGGCATCGACACCAGCAGGTCGGCGCGCAAGGCCGTATCGGGAAGGTACAGTTTCGGGAGCCGAGAGAACTGGCGGGCCGGCCGCACGCGGGTAACGTCGTCCAGATTCAAGTCCGTGAAAACATCTTCGAACCCCTTGACCATGCCGCAGTATCCCGCCGCCTCGGCGAGATCCATCGTGTTGCGGCGATGGCCCGGGCCTTCGGCAATGGTCACCTGGGCCGCACCCATGGCCCGGAAGGCTTCATACGCGGCATGGACCAGCAGGGGATTGGTGTTAATGAAGCTTTGCGGCTCGAACTCGACCAGGTTGGGCTTGAGCAGCACGCGCCGGCCGCGCACGTCGAGGCGATGCTCCGCTAACAGACGCCGAACCGTTTCGTAGACCCGTTGGTCGTAAGCGGGCGCGCGCACGATCGAAACCGGAGCAGGCACAATCGGCCGGGTTCGATTACAGCCGTTCCACAGCACGGCGGAAGCGGGACCGGCCAGGAGTTGCCGCCTTGTCCATTTTCGTTCCATCAGTTTTCCCAAAAGACATCGTTGCCGTGCAGCGCCGCCCCTACTACCAGATCGAGCGAGGCCTCCGGGACCGAGCGGCGCTCGATCTTCGAGAGAGGCTCATCACCGGGGGGCAACGCATTATGCGCGATCAGGCCGAGCCGCAACCAGTTGAAAGCATCCGCCGAGCGGCACTCGCTGAGGAAACGCCGCCCCGCCGCCAGCGCCAGCTCGACTTGTGGAGAACGGACCCCGCGCAAAGCCGCCAGCGCCAAACCGGTGGTCTCGGGATAGGGACGCGATTCGTACCCCAGCGCCCGTACCGAGCCATGGTTCCAGCCGCCCTCATGGCACATATGGAGCAGCAGAAAGCGGCGCCCGGCGTCGATGCGAGCTTGCAGGGCGGGGGCGCGGCCGCGGCGGCACTCCTTTTCCAGGGCGAGAATGGCAAATGCGGTCGGCGCCACCCAAGCGGCGGTGCCGGGCACCCAGGGCCACCCCGGAAACGCCTCTTCGGGCTGCCGCCGGTTGCCGAGCAGCCACTCGCGGGCGCGGTAGAGGAGTGTGGATTCCTCCCCGCGAACACCCGCCAGCCAACCAATGGCCCGTCCATGGGCGGCCGGTCCCACGCGCCGCGGAGGAAGCAGGGCGACCAGAGAAGTCACCCAGGAGCTTTCCTCCACGCCGGCTTGCGGAGGCCACCCTCCGTCCGGCCTTTGCAGGGTGGCCAGCCAGTCGATCCCGCGCCGTGCCGCGCCCTCGTGGCCTGTGGAGAGCAAAGCCAGAACGGCATAGACCGTAGGCTCGGTCCACGAGCCTCCGCGGAAGTACGGCCAACCGCCATCGCGATTCTGTTTGCTTAGCAGCAGTTCGATGGACATGCCAAAAAGCCACACCGGCACAGATGCCTGCGCAGCCAGTCTAGTGCCGCCTCCTTACGCACGCGGACCGGTGCCCGAACCGCCGCCGTCAGGAAGCAGCCGATGAAGCCCAGACGTTGCGGCCTGGGCGGGTCGCGAAAAATCCGGCTACTGCTCCACCCGCCGCTTGCGGCGGCGAAACAGCAACATTACCAGGGTCGCGCCGGCTCCCAGCCAGATCGCCCCTTGAAATGCCAGCATCATGGTCTCCTCCCTCTTCTACCGGGATACCTTCCGGCCCTTGCGGCGGCGCATAAAAAGGAACAGAAGCCCCCCGGCCGAAACCCAGATCAACGTTTGCATTATGGTAGCGTTCATTGTGTTTGCCTCCTCTTTCTTTACCCGAGATGTTTCATCATCGGGAACAGGTATTTGAAAATCTGCAAAATGCCAGGACCCGCCGCGACAATCAGCATCGACGGCAGGATGAAGAAGAAAATCGGAAACACCAGTTTCACACCGACCTTGCCCGCGCGTTCTTCGGCTTCCTGGCGGCGCCGCGTGCGGAGAAAATCGGAGTGTTGGCGCAGAGACTCACCCATACTGGTGCCGAAGCGATCGTTTTGAATCAGGATGGCCACCAGCTTTTGCACTTCGGACTCGCCATTGCGCTCGGCGAAATTGCGGAGCGCGTCGGAGCGGCGCTTGCCGGCGCGCATTTCCAACGTGACCAGGGACATGTCTTCGCTCAACTCCGGATGGCTCATCGCCAGTTCCCGCGCCACGTGCTGGATCGCCTGGTCGAGTCCCAGTCCCGCTTCCACGGAAACCACCAGCAGGTCGAGAGCGTCGGGAAGGGACAGCCGCACGATTTCCTGGCGCTTGGCCACTTTCTTCTCGAGAAAGAACTTGGGCATGATCCATCCGGCCGCGCAGCCGAATACGAGCAGCGCCATGCGCATGGCCGGGTTGTCCGGGACCCGGTTCTGCATAGCCAGACTGGCCACCAGCATCAACAAGGTGGCCGTGATGCGGAGTCCATAAAATACCGGCACGGCGTTCTCGGAGCGGAAACCGGCGCGGATCAAATTGGTCTTCAGTGTGGCGATCTCAGCTTCGGAGGATGGGACACGCGAGCCGATCTGATTCAATACAGTGACGATCGTGCTCGCCTGCGGTTCCGAGAGATCGGCCATCGCGCCGGACCCGGCAACCGCGGTGATCACGGGATTGCCGAGCTGCCGCAGCGCGCGGCCCGGCTTGTAGAACATGCGGTATCCGAGCCACGTCAGGCCGATCATCATCATCAGGAACGCGAAGACGGTAAAGAGTATCGGATGTTCCATATCACACCTTGATATTGATGATTTTCTTGATGAAGAAATTGCCCAGAATCTGCGCCGCGACAGCTCCGCCGATCATCCATTTACCGTCGGAGTCTTCGGCCATGCTCTGCAGATAGCCGGGCGCCACCACGAGCAAGCCCAGCATGGTGCAGACGGGCAACAAGGTCAGAATCGTGGCCGTGAGCCGGCCATGGGCGCTGGCCGCTTTCACTTGCCCCTTCAGGCGAAACCGCTCGCGAATCACCCACGCCAGGCGGGTGAGAATCTCGCTCAGATTGCCGCCGGTTTGCTTCTGCAGCAATACGGAGGAGGTGAAGAAGCGGGCGTCCAGCAGCGGCACCCGCTCGGTGAAATTGCGCAGGGCGATATCGATCGGGGCTCCCAGGTTCTGTTCGTTGAACAAGGTGCGAAATTCCTGGCCGAGGGGGTCGGCGAGTTCATCCCCCAGCATTTCCAGGCTGATGGTGAAGGCATGGCCGGCGCGCATGGAGCGTGACAGGAAATCGAGCGCCTCGGGAAACTGCTCCTCGAATTTCTCCAGCCGCTTCGAGCGTTTGTGGCGAACGACCAGGTAGGGAGTGATGCCGCAGACCAGGCCCAGTACAATCGCCGTGGTCGGCCCGTTGAGCAGGAACGGCAGCAGCGAGCCCAGGCCCAGGCCGGGTATGGTCGCCAGCCCCATGGCCGCCAGCAGGCGCGTGGATGACCAGTTCAATCCCGCCTGCTGCAACTGCACCTGGGCGTGCTTGGAGAACTGAAACGACTTCAGCAGGCCTTTGAGCCCGGTCGGCCGATCCGGCTCCAGTTCCTTGAGCAGAGTAGTAACGCTGACCGTGGTTTCGCCGGTGGCCGTTTCCAGCATGCTGGTCATCTGCTTCTTGCGGCGCGCGTCGAAGAACTTGGTCCCAACGCTCACCGCCAGCAGAATGAGAGCGAATACAACGACGAACGCGATAATAACTCCAACCGGCATCAGTTAATCTCCACCACCGTTTGAAACATCTGGGCCGGCAAAGTAATGCCGCAAGCCTTCAGACGGTCGTAAAACTTGGGGCGGATTCCCGTGGCCCGGAAGCGGCCCAGGACCTTGCCCGATTCGGAAATGCCGGTCTTCTCGAACAGGAAAATGTCTTGCAGGGTAATGATGTCCTGCTCCATGCCGACGACCTCGGTGACGTGCGTAATGCGGCGCGAACCGTCGCTGAAGCGCGCTACCTGCACGAACATGTCGACGGCGGAAGCCACCTGCTGGCGTATCGAGCGGATACCCATATTGGCATTGGCCATGCCCACCATCACCTCCAGGCGTCCCAGGCCATCGCGCGGCGTGTTGGCGTGAATGGTGGTGAGCGAGCCATCGTGGCCCGTATTCATGGCCTGCAACATGTCGAGGGCCTCGTCGGCGCGGACCTCGCCGATGATGATGCGGTCCGGCCGCATACGAAGTGCGTTGATCACGAGCTGACGGATATGAATAGCGCCGACCCCTTCTACGTTGGCTGGGCGGGTTTCCATGCGCGCCACGTGGGTCTGCTGCAGGCGCAGTTCGGCGGCGTCTTCAATGGTGACGATGCGTTCGTCCTCCGGGATATAGGAGGAAAGCGCGTTCAGCAGAGTCGTCTTACCGGAGCCGGTACCGCCGCAGATGAGAATATTCAGGCGCGCCCGAACGCTGCCCTTGAGCAGTTCCAGCATGCCTTCGGTCAGGGCCAGTTTGGCGACCAGATCCTCCCCCTTGAGGGCGTGCCGGCCGAAACGGCGGATGGAGAGCAGAGGGCCATCCACGGCCACCGGAGGGATGGCGGCGTTCACGCGCGAGCCATCGGGGAGGCGGGCGTCCACCAGCGGCGACGACTCGTCCACGCGGCGCCCCACCCGCGACACGACCTTTTCGATGATGCGCAGCAGGTGCGCGTCGTCTTTGAACTCCACCGGCGTGCGATACAGTTTGCCGCCGCGCTCCACGTAGACCAGCCGCGGGGTGGTGACCAGGATGTCGCTGACGGTGGGGTCCTGCAGCAGCGGCTCCAGCGGCCCCAGGCCAAACACCTCATCGAGGATCTCTTCAATCACCCGGTCCTTCTCCACCAGGCTGAGGGGCGTCTTCTCTTCCTCGACCAGTTTCGCCACGGCGGCGCGGATCTCGGCACGAACGCGCTCGCCGGCCATCGACGAAAGGGCTTCCAGGTTGATGCGGTCGAGCAGTTTGCGGTGGAGCGTGAACTTCAGCTCCTGGTATTCCGGAGTGTAGCCTTCCCGGTTGAAAAGGCGGTTGACCCAACCGGTTTCGCGGTTCGGGCCGTTTTTGATGACTGGATCTAAGCCGGCTGCCATTTTAATTATCCCCACAGCGCAAAGCGCTTCTTAGTCGTCTCTTCTTCCAAGCCGCCGAGCTTGTGTGCCAGCTTGGCCAAATTCTTTCCCAAAACGGATGTCCGCGAGAGCATACGCCCTTCGGCATAGGTTTCGTACAACTCCGGATAGTCGTCTATTACCGAAGCAAAGATGGGCACGCCCAGCATCTTTTCCAGTTCACTCGGAGTGATGTCAAGCCGCTTGGGCGCCCGGTTCAGAATGAGCTTGATACGGTTCTTGCCGTAGCCACTATCCAATAGCGTCTGAATGATCTGCTTGGTCTGATGCAGCGCCGGCACCTCGAGCGTGGTGACGAGGCAGGCCTCATCCAGTTCTTCCAGAGCGGACATCGCCAGGCGGCTCAAGCTGCGCCCCAGATCGACCAGCGTCCAGTCGTAGTGCGGACGCGCAAAGCCCAGCACGTGTCGCACCTGGTCGTCTTTGGGCTGCTGCTTGGAGGCCAGGGCGAGGGGCGACGCCACAATCTCCACCCCGGGGATGCCATTCGAGATGAGCGCTTTCCAATACGAAATATCGAGGCGGTGCAGGTTGTTGATGGCATCGAGAATGGAATAAACCGATTTGGTTTTCGTGATGAAGCCCACCAGTCCGGCATCCATGTCGAGGTCCATCAACAGAACTTTTTGGTTCTGACGCCCGAGTTCGGCAGCCACATGGCAAACCAGCGTAGTGGCGCCGCATCCGCCCTTCGCGGACAGGAAGGCATAGCTTTTGCCGGCGCCCTTGGCGCCGCCATCGCGCCGGCGGCTGCGCTCCACCGAGCGTTTTTCCAGCGCCTTGCGCAGCGGCTCCTGCAAAGGCGGATAGAGGTATTCATTGATGCCGGCGCGCAGCGAAGCCAGGATCGTGTCGGCGTCCGCGGAGGTGTGCAGGGCGATAATCATCGGGTCGCCCACGGCGTTGCGAATCGACGCTACCAGCCCTTCCAGCGGCTCGCGCCAGCCGCTGATATCCACCAGCACGACATCGGGACGCATGCGCTCGAGCCGGTCCAGAAAATTCGTCAAATCGCCGATATCCTGATGCTCGACAATGATGCGAAACGGTAACCCCGCCAGGCAGCCCTGGGCCTGTTCCCACAATTCGCGATTTTCGATTGCCAGTCCAATCGTCAGTGGGTACATGTCAGTCCGCGGGTTCCCCCGATTCGGCTGCAGAGCTTACACCCAGGCATAGAATGCCTGTGCCACCGGGTCGACTCACTTGCCTGAGCCTCCCGAATTCTGGGACGGGGCGAGCGGCGACGGAGTCAAGCCCGGGTTCGCCGAGGGCGGCGGCGGCAGGGTTTGCACCGGCACGAGTTGGAACTGTGGACTCGCCACACCCGGCGATGCCTGCCCTTGCTTTTGTTTGTCCACCAGCTCCTCGATCGGGACGCTGTCGGAAGCCGGCTGCACCGGCACCGGCCCGGTCTGGCTGAGGCCCGGCTGCTGCATTTCGATCTTGGTGTTCGGCGGCAGGAAAGGTGTCTTATAGTTCAGAGCGGGCACCGGCTGACCCACCGGAATCGGCCGCACGATCTCCGGTGTCACGATCACCAACAATTCCGTATTGCTGCGCGTGGTGGACTTCGATTCAAAGAGCTTCCCGAAGAGCGGGATGCTCGAAAGGCCTGGAATCTTGTTCAGGTTCTCGGTGGTGCGGTTATCCAGCAGGCCGCCGATCACAAAGCTTTGCCCGCCTTCCAGCTCCACTTCGGTCACCACGCGGCGCGTAGCGAGCGCCGGAATCGTGAAGCCTTCAAAAGTTACCGAGTGGGCGTAATCCAGCGAGCTGACTTCCGGCGCCACCTGCAGCCGGATGGTGCCGCGGGGCGTCACGTTGGGAAGAAAGTTGAGCCGGACACCGAATTCACGGAACATGATCGTCACGCCGCCCAATCCGCCCTGCAGCATGGGGAAGGGGAACTCGCCGCCGGCCACAAAGCTGGCCTGCTTGCCGTTAATGGCCAGAACGTTCGGTTCGGCCAACATCTCCAACTGGTTCTTGCCTTGCAGCGCCTTAATGGTGGCGGCCAGATTCAGATCTTTCCGGAACAGGAAGACATTGAGCGCGTCCGACAAACTGAACGTCCCGGTGTTATCGATTTTGACGGGAGAGTACTGG
>Ga0075030_100004430_pt1 | contig 12697 bp, 15 predicted proteins | sample LitLauG_LLR_2012_FD_71393 | JGI IMG/M metagenome (GOLD analysis project Ga0075030, IMG submission 71393) | Freshwater sediment microbial communities from Pennsylvania, USA - Little Laurel Run_MetaG_LLR_2012 | ecosystem: Environmental > Aquatic > Freshwater > Creek > Sediment | place: USA... | reverse complement strand
GCTTCCACCGCAACCTGCGGCGCTCTGGCATGATAGGAATTGCGACATTCGTTGAGGTCCCAATTGCGTGGGCGGCCCTCAGACCCTAGCCAGGTGCCGCCAAATTCGGAGGATACGTCTCATGGATCCCAACGCCTTCGCCCTCGCATCGATGAAGGGCAAATCGGTGATCGTAACCGGCTCCACCCAAGGGCTCGGCGAGATGATCGCCCACACGTTCGTCGACCGGGGCGCCGATAAGGTCGTCATCTGCGGCCGCAATGCCAGCAACGGCGCCAAGGTGAAGGCCGCGCTGGAAAAGAAAGGCGCCGAGGTGGTCCTTGTCGATGCCGACCTCAACAAGCTCGAGGACGTTCGTAAGATCGTCCCCGCCGCGCAGAAGGCGTTCGGCAGGGTCGATGCGCTCGTCAACTCGGCCGCGATCACCGACCGCGGCACGATCTACGACACCTCACCCGAGCTCTACGACCGGATGATGAACATCAACGTGCGCGCGCCGTTCTTTCTGACCCAGGACGCGGTCAACCTGATGGTCAAGACAAAGACTCGCGGCACCATCGTCAACATCATCTCGTTTTCCGGCCACGGCGGGCAGAGTTTCATTTCGGCCTATTCCATCTCCAAGGGCGCGTTGCTGACCATGACCAAGAACACCGGGTACACCGTGATGCGGCATGGCATCCGCATCAATGGCCTGTGCATCGGCTGGATGGACACGCCCGGCGAGGACCGGATCATGAAAACCTATCACGGTGCCAACGAGGGCTGGCTTGCCGAGAAGGAAGCCGGCAGGCCGATGGGCCGCCTGCTGAAGACCGACGAGGTCGCGCGGGCCTGCGCTTATCTCTCGACCGAGGAGTCTGGGCTGATGACCGGCTCGATCATCGACTTCGATCAGCAGGTCCTCGGCTGCGCCAACGACGCTCCCGAACCGCCGGCGATTGCCTAGCGACATCGAACAGTCTCAAGCGCGACGTCCCGCCAGCACCCAATAAATGCTACCGGCGAGGAACCCGCCGACCGCGATCAGCAGCAGCACCGGCATCTGCCAGAGGGGCGGGCGGTCGCGGAGGTTGCCGGCTGCCTCCACCCAATGGATCATCGCGGGAAGCGCCACAAAGGCGATGCCGCCGCCGCCCACGTAGTAGGTCAGCGACCGCACCCGCCACACTTCGGCGATGATCAGCACCGCCAATCCCGGCAGTAGCGCCAGACCTAGTGACGCGCCAAGCTCCTCGAACCGAGCGAACACCGGAGTGATCGCGCCCGCCCCGTCGATCCACTGTTCGACGCCCTCCGATCCGGCGGCCTTCAATGTCACGGTCAACCATTCCAAGCCGAACACGAGCATGAACACGACGCCGCCCAGCACCGACAAAACGGCTGCGATCGCGACCCAGATCAGACGGAGGATGAAGCGCATGGACTGGCCCTGTGAATGCCGTGGGACCGATATCACAAGTTGAGCGCGAGGACGCTTTCAAGCGCGTTCGAGGCGTGTTATACATTTTGTATAACACGCCTGCGCGAGGCCACCATGAAGCTCGAAATCAAGAAGATCGGCAATTCCACGGGGCTTATCCTCCCCAAGGAGCTGCTCGCGCAGCTGCAGTTGGCGCAAGGCGATAGCGTGTTCGTGACGGTGGGGCCGGAGCGGGGATTTCAAGTGACCCCCTACGACGAGCACCACGACGAGGTGATGCGGATCGCCCGCGAGACCATGAAAGAGTACCAAGATACCTTCAAGGCGCTCGCCAAGTGAGCGAACCGCGTTGGCTGACTGTCGCTGACATCCTCGCTATTCATTCCGAGCAACTCACCTTGTTTGGAGGGCCTGCGGGTGTTCGTGACCGAGGGCTGCTGGAATCAGCCTTGGGACGGCCACTAAACCAATGGCACTACCAACAGGCGGAACTGGCCGAATTGGCGGCAGCCTATGCCTTTGGTATTGCGCGAAACCATCCCTTTATCGACGGCAACAAGCGCGCCGCCTTCGCAGCCATGATGGTCTTTTTGCGAATAAGCGGTGTGATGTTCCGGCCGCCGTCGCCAGCCGCCACCGCGATCATACTCGAACTCGCCGCCGGCAATGTCGGCGAGGAAGGTCTTGCCCGCTGGATCAGGAACAATTGGCCGAAGTCCGGCTGAGTTTGAATTCCGGCAGCCTGCATCACTCTCCCACGCTTCCCGGAATTTGACGCGCCCCTCTCGCGCGGCAAATGTCCGGGATCGTCACCCGCCCGTGATTCGCGGCCGCGCAACGCGGGCCGTGCAACGCCGGCACTCGGGAAGGTCCGGGACCTTCGACGCGCTAAGCCGCGCGCCGAATTCCGGGATGCGTGAGTGGAGCGCACCTTCGCCCTCACTCGATTCCCGGCAACGACGAATACACCAATCGCTCAGGCGATCCGGCTAACGAGGCGAATCAGCCCAGACCCTCCATCGGCTTTACCAGCGCATGGCGGCCCGCTCACCCGAGGGGTGCGCCGCTAAGAAGCCGTCCCCTCCAGCCGCCGCCCAGCGCTCGCTCGCAGCTTCTCGCTCGCACTCTTCAATTGTCCGCACGCCGCCATGATGTCCCGACCGCGCGGCGTGCGCACCGGGCTCGCGTAGCCGGCGCGGTTGACCACTTCGGCGAATTTCTCGATCTGGCCCCAGTCCGAGCATTCGTAGATCGCGCCCGGCCAGGGATTGAACGGAATGAGGTTGATCTTGGCCGGGATTTTCGCAAGCAGTCGCACCAACTCGCGCGCCTCGGGTAGCGAATCGTTCACCCCCTTTAGCATCACATATTCGAAGGTGATCCGGCGCGCGTTCGAGAGCCCCGGATAATCACGGCAGGCCTGAAGCAGCTCAGCAAGCGGATATTTCTTGTTGATCGGCACCAGCACGTCACGCAGCTCATCGCGGACGGCGTGCAACGATATGGCGAGCATCGTGCCGGCTTCCGAGCCCCAGCGCGGAATCTCGGGCACCACGCCCGACGTCGACAGGGTGATGCGGCGCTTGCTGAGCGACAGTCCCTCGCCGTCGGCGGCGACCTCCATCGCCTCGCGTACATTGTCGAAATTGTAGAGCGGCTCGCCCATGCCCATCAGTACCACATTGGTGATGGCCCGGTCGCCGACTGGCAGCAGTCCGCCATCATCCGGCTTCAGAGCCCCTGGCCAGTCGCCGATGCGGTCACGCGCGACGAGAATTTGCCCGACGATTTCTTCGGCCGTCAGGTTGCGCACCAGTTTCTGCGTTCCGGTGTGGCAGAACGAGCAATTGAGCGTGCAGCCGACCTGGCTGGAGATGCACAGCGTCCCCCGATCGCTCTCGGGGATGTAGACGCACTCGACCTCGGGGCCGCGTCCATCGCGCCCCGTCGCGGTGAGGCGCAGCAGCCATTTGCGGGTGCCGTCGGCGGAGACCTGTTCAGTGACGATCTCGGGGCGGGCGAGCGTGAAGGCCGCCGCAAGCCGTCGCCGCAGCTCCATCGAGATGTCCGTCATCGGCTCGAAGGAGGTCACGCCCTCGACATAAAGCCAGCGCCAGAGCTGCTGGACGCGCATCTTGATATGATTTGGCGGGATGCCGAGTTGGCTCAGCCGGCCGGCGAGCGCCGAACGAGACAGCCCCGCCAGCGATGGGCGGGGCTGAGTTGCAATTTCGGATGGGACCGATAGCGGTGTTGCCGTTGTCATGGCTGCTATTTAGGGCCATTTGAGCAACCGGGAAAGTACCTGCCACGAAGGGCCGTTACCAAAGACGGATCGGTTTCGAGGCCTCGCGATCGACGTCGCCGCGGCTGATGCCGATGTCCTTCAGCTCCTCGTTGCTCCAGGTGTACAGTTCCCGCGCTTTGCGGCGGTCATCGAGAGCCTTCAAAACGCGATGCAGGTTGCTAAGCGCCCCGCGCACGTTCACGCCAGCTGTGGCCCTGGCGGGGTGGCTCGAAGTGTGAGTTTCTCTATTGTTGAACATTGCCAGCTCCTGTGGTGTGGAAGGCTCATCTGAGCCTCTTTACAAGGGAGATAATGACGATTCTCGAGAGCCGCGACAAACGATGGTTTTTCGTGTTATATGTGATCAAGGATCACACATAGAGTTCCCCCATGGTTCGCCATCTTCCCCCACTCGGCACGCTGCGCAGCTTCGAGGCCGCGGCCCGGCTCGCCAGCTTCTCGAAGGCCGCCGAAGAGTTGCATGTGACACATGGCGCGGTCAGTCGCGCCATCCGCCAGCTTGAAGACCATCTCGGCATGAAACTGTTCGTGCGACGCACCCGGCAGGTCGTGCTGACACCAACGGGCGCCGTCTATGCCGCTGGCGTTCGCCAGGCACTCGAAAAGATCAGCACGGCGACGCAAGCGCTCGGCCGCGACGACGCCAAGGGCACGTTGTCGGTCAGCACATTGCCCTCCTTCGCCGCGAAGTGGCTCGTGCCACGCCTGTTTCGCTTTCGCCGTCAGCATCCCGAAATCGACATCAGGCTCGACACCAGTGAGCGCCTCAGCGATTTCAGTACCGACGGGATCGATATCGCGATCCGGTTCGGGCGCGGCTCCTATCCCGGGCTGGCGAGTACGCTGCTCCTTCGCGAGGAGCTATTTCCGGCTTGCGCGCCTAGCCTGCTCGAAGGCGCAAATCCACTCCGTACACCGGCCGATCTGGCCAATCACACCCTGATCCACGACGATTCGCCCATCGATTGGGGTGAGTGGCTCCGGCTTGCCGGGGTCGAAAATGTGGACGCCAATCGCGGGCCGGTGTTCTTGACGACGGCATTGGGCATGCAGGTTGCGATGCAGGGCGAAGGGGTCATCCTCGCCCGAAGCGCGCTGGCCAGCGACGATCTTGCCGCAGGGCGGCTGGTACGCCCGTTCGCACTCAGTCTGCCGGCCGATGCGGCCTACTATGTCATTTGCCCTCCGCGCTCGCTCGAACGCAAAAAGGTGCGGGTCTTTCGCGACTGGCTGCTCGAGGAAAGCGCGAACCAACCCAATGGGCAGGAGAGCGCCATGTCCGACAAGCCGAAGGCCAACGCCTTGGACTGAATGGACCTCAGCGACCGCGCGCGATGAAGGGTCCGTTGATCCATTTGGGCTTACCGTAGGCGAGCGCCTCGCCGGCGGGCGTCCGCACGCTGCCACCGGCCGCTCGGAGGATGGCATCGCCGGCCGCGGTGTCCCACTCGCTGGTGGTACCGAAACGCGGATAGACGTCGGCGAGACCGCAAGCCACCTGGCAGAACTTGAGCGATGATGCGGCGGTGAACTGCCGGGCAACGGGCAATGTCGCCAAATACGCATCCGTCTCGGACGTTCGGTGCGAGCGGCTGACGACGGCGACGAGGCCGTCCGCAGGCACCGGCCGCGCCTCGATCGCCACCGGCTCTCCACCGCGCTGCATCATCGCCCGGCCGTCGGCGCCGACCCAATAGAGCTCGCGCCAGCGCGGCACCAGCACGACGCCGAGCGTCGGCGCGCCGTTTTCGACCAGTGCGATGTTGACGGTGAATTCATCGCTCCCCTCGATGAAGCCGCGCGTCCCGTCGAGCGGATCGATCAGGAAATAGGGCCCAGCCGGCGCGACTGCGTGCGAGGCCGTATTCTCTTCCGAAACGATGGCGATGCCCGGCGTCTTGGCGCGGAGGAGTTCGGTGATCGCCAGATCGGCGGCCTTGTCGGCGGCGGTGACCGGGGATTTGTCCGCCTTCTGCTCGGTGCCGAGCGCCCCTGCCGACACGGCGAGAATGCGATCGCCGGCGGTCAGCGCGGCTTCGATCATGGCGACAACGATAGCGGCACGGTCCTGCACGGCAGGGCTCCTCGGGTTGCAATGGGCTCTCCCCATGCGCTGCAAACCGGTCTAGCGTATGACACGTCAACCGCCAGCTGGAGTTTTCCACGATGAGCGTCGCCGCCCAATCCATCCGCCCGAATATCGACCATTGGGAGGCGCGGGTCGACCTTGCCGCCGCCTTTCGCTGGACCGTGCGGTGCAACCTGCACGAGGCCGTGGCCAATCACTTCAGCCTCGCGGTCAGCGACGACGGGCAAAAGTTCCTGATGAACCCGAACGGGCGGCATTTCAGCCGCATTCGGGCGAGCGATCTGCTTCTGCTGGACGCCGCAGATCCGTCGACCATGGACCAGCCGAACGCGCCCGATCCGACCGCCTGGGACCTGCATGGCGCGCTGCATCGCCGTGTTCCCCAGGCGCGTTGCGTCATGCACGTTCATTCCAGATACGCGACCGTGCTTGCCTCGCTCGCCGATAGCTCGATGCCGCCGATCGACCAGAACACCATGCGCTTTTATGGCAAGATCGCCGTCGACGACGGCTACGACGGCATGGGCCTTGGCGAGGAAGCCGAACGGGTGGCGAAGCTGATGCGGGCCAACCCGGATAAGACGGTGCTGGTGATGGGCAACCACGGCGTCATGGTGTTCGCGCCGACCGTCGCCTATGCCTTTGACGAGATGTATTATTTCGAGCGTTCTTGCGAAACGCTGATCACCGCCTACATGGCGGGAAAACCGCTGCGGATCGCCAGCCACGAGGTCGCCGAAAAGACCGCGCGGCAGTGGCGCGAGTATCCCGGCGTCGGCGACCTGCATTTCGCCGAGTTGAAGGCGATCCTCGACGATGAGGGCAGCGACTATAGGCGGTGAGGCCGCACGAAATAGGTCTCGCCCAACTCCGAAGACTTCGCAGGAACCTTCAGTGCAAAGCATTTGCGGCCGGCGTCATGCTGCCAGGCCTGGTAGACGGCCTGTATCTCGGTATTGGATCGCAAGAACACGGCGCAAAGCGAATAGTCCAAGCCTGGCTCAGGGACGGCGGTGTAGCTGATTTCGGCCAGCGTTTCCTTTGTGGCTCCGTAGGGAATCGTCTGCGGTGAGTCCAGCAAGTCGGTCAGCTTGACAGGCAGCTTACCGTTGATCCGATGATAGCTGGCGATGGCCGTCTCGATTGTCGTAAGGCGCACCACTAGCAACTGGTCGAGTTTACGCTCGCGCGCCGCCCACGGCGATTCGCTTACGACAAGCCCGGCGATCAACGCCAGCACGACCACCGCGACCGAGGCCCCCACGAACACCACATTGCCGCGCCGAAAGCCGCCCGCACCCGGATCGTCCTTGCGGTTGTCGTTGGCCGGCGTCATGCGTCCTCGCCTTGCCGGATGTCGCTGAAGAAATAGAGGAATGTGCCGCCTGCGACCACCGCCACCACCAGCGTCTTCAGCAGCAGCGGCAGCGTCAGATCACCACCGGGCGCGCTATAGACGAGGCTCGCTAGGTCGCCGGCGAGCGCCATCACCGCCAGCGCCAGCGTGAGATAGGTGAGCCACTTGCGAGGTGCCGAATTGCGAACGGCCGGGTCGCGTGCGATCCGCCCGCTGGCGATCCGGAACATAACGAGGAACAGCGGGAACGATACGATCAGTCCGGCGATGCTCCAGCGGATGCTGTCGTCCTGATAGTAGACCCCGGCGGTGGCGTTCGCCTTGTCCGGCAGGAGCTTGTCGATGGCCACGAACAGCAGCCGCGAGACGTACCAGACGCTGGCATAAAGCGCGCCGAAGAGGACCAGATAGGTGAACACATCGCGCGCCGAAAGCGAAGGTCGCGGGCGCGGAACGGCGAGCGGAAACGGTACCTCGGAGAACCCGCCCAGGGCCGATTTGATGTCGCCTTCGGGCCAGCCGGCCGCCCCGAGCACGCGCGAAATCTCGTCGCGGCCGATCTTGGCCTCGAGGGCGCGGCGAACGAAATCGCTGAGATCCGAACTCATGGGTCGCCTCGGATTGCCGGTCAGAAAGTCAAAGCACAGTGCAATATCGGCCGATCCGTGGCGAGAGGTTTCAGCGCCCGGCGTTTGTGGGCCCGCCCCTTAGCCCTGCTTCAGGGCGATCTCGGCCGACGAGACGAAAGGCTGGGCGTTCGCCCGAAATGCTGGCAAATCCTCGAGCCGCGCGGCAAATGCCGCAAGCGCCGGATATCGGCTCGCTGGCACGAGGTCGGGAACCGCCTCACTGGCATGACGATACGAGGTGGCGACCGCGATGTCGGCATGCCCGATGCGATCGCCGAACCAATAGGGCGTGGTTCGCCGGGCGCAGTCCTTGTCAAGCTCGCCAAGCGTCGACGTCACCTGCTCTCGGCAACGGGTCGCCCAGGCGTCCGCCACCGGATTGTGGTAGATGCGCTCGAAGTAGAAGGCACCCGCCTTTTCCATGAAGCCGGCGGCAAGCGCGGCTATTTTCATCGCCCGGTAGCGCTCTGGCTGGGCCACCGGAAACAACCGCTGATCCTGTGGAACGAGGCTGTCGACATAGTCGAGAATGCAGAGCGTCTCGATGAGCACTTCGCCGGATTCGAGTACGAGCGCGGGGACGCGGATCAGCGGATTTACCTTCCGCAATTTCTCGACATCGCCAAAGGTCGACCAGGGTTCGTGCGTAAAGGCGATGCCATAGAACGTGAGCGGGATGGCGACGCGCCGGGTGTATGAGGAATCATACTGACCGATCAAAATCACGCTGTGGCCTCCTCGTGGATTGAGCTAAGCAGTTCGCACCCAAATTTACCACGACCAAGGACCGGCATCCATGAAGCGCATCGAAGAGCTGTTCCCCCGCTACAAGCTCACCTTTGGCCCGACCCCGATCGAAAAGCTCTCGCGGTTGACCGCGCATTTGGGCGGCAAAGTCGAGATATTCGCCAAGCGGGACGACTGCAACAGCGGGCTTGCCTTCGGGGGCAACAAGGTGCGCAAGCTCGAATATCTCGTGCCCGACGCGCTGGCCAAAGGCTGCGATACGCTGGTCTCGATCGGCGGCGTACAGTCGAACCACACGCGGCAGGTCGCCGCCGTCGCCGCCAAGCTCGGGCTCAAATGCCGGCTGGTGCAGGAGAGCTGGGTGCCGTTCAACGATGCCGTCTATGACCGCGTCGGCAACATCTTGATGAGCCGTGTGATGGGTGCGCAGATCGACATGGTGGACGAGGGTTTCGATATCGGTATCCGCGACAGCTGGGAGCGCGCTTTGGCTGATGTCAAGGCCAAGGGCGGCAAGCCCTATGCAATCCCGGCCGGCGCGTCGGATCATCCGCTCGGCGGTCTCGGCTACGCGGGCTTTGCCGATGAGGTGCGCGACCAGGAGAAGGACCAGGGCTTCAAGTTCGATTTCATCGTCGTTTGCACGGTGACCGGGTCGACCCATGCCGGCATGGTGGTCGGCTTTGCGGTCGACGGGCGGGCGCGGCAGGTCATCGGTATCGATGCCTCGGGCACAGCTGACAAGACGCATGCGCAGGTGTTGCGAATCGCCCAAGCCACGGCCGAGAAGGTTGGTCTGGGAAAACCGATCGCGGCGGAAGATGTCGTGCTGAAGACGGACTATGCCGGGCCGATCTACGGCGTGCCGTCGGACGATACGAATGCAGCGATCCGGCTTGGCGCGCGGCTCGAAGGCATGATGACCGACCCGGTATACGAGGGAAAATCATTACAAGGATTGATTGATTTGACGCGCAAAGGCTTCTTCCCGGAAGGGTCGCGGGTGCTGTACGCGCATTTGGGCGGCGTGCCGGCGATCAACGGGTATTCGTATTTGTATCGAAATGGGTAATTTGATGCCTCCACGATAATGTCCACCACACGTGATTTCGCCAAATCCCTGCGCCGCACTCAAACGGATGCAGAGCACCGACTTTGGCTGCACTTGCGCGACCGCCGGCTCGACGGCCTCAAGTTCCGCCGCCAAGTGCCGATCGAAGGCTACGTTGTTGATTTTGTCTGCGTGCATGCGCGGCTCATTGTTGAGCTTGACGGCGGCCAGCACGGTGACCCGGCCGGTGAGGTGCGCGATGCCGAGCGAACCAAGATATTGGAAGCAGCCGGTTTCCATGTCATTCGCTTCTGGAACGATGACGTGGAAAGGCGCCTGGAGGCCGTGTTGACCGCAATCCTGGACCACATTCACGGAGCAACGCGGCGGCGCCGTGACTGAATTTATCCCTTCTCCCTCGGGGAGAAGGTGGCGCGCAGCGCCGGATGAGGGGGGCGTGAGCTACCAATTGGTGTTGGCACAAACTGTACCTCAACCCTCATCCGCCCTTCGGGCACCTTCTCCCTGAGGGAGAAGGGAAAAAGTGCGCTTTCCGTTAGTATACACCTACCGCATGCACCCCTGTGTCTCGTGCACGGGTTCGGGTGTATCCCAATCGTTCGACGGCAGATCGGCGTAGGCGCCGTTGAAGGCCTGCTTCACCATCCTGAAGCCGGTCGGGCGCTTTTCGCCCGGCGCATAGTCGACGATCCAGAAGTAATCGTAGTTGCTGTCGATCCATTTCTTCGGCGCCTCGAGGTGGTCGATGCGCAGCAGCTCGCGCAGCGTGACCGGGCCGTCGTCGCTCTTCTTCTCCAGCCGCTTGCTGGCGATGTGCTTGTGTTCCCACACCATCACCACGATCTTGCCGTCGTAGCGCGGATCGGTCATCACGTCGCGCGCCGCCTCGCGGGTGCGCGCATCGATCAGCGCCTCCTTGTCGTCGTCCTCATTCTTTCCCGGCACCACCGAATAATCAATCACCGGCAGGCCCCAGCTCTGGGCGGCCGGCGTGATGGTTTCGAGAGGATGCAGGGTGATGGCGAGCATCGCGGCTGGCGCCTCGCCCGGCCCGAACAGAGAGTTGGCCGCGTCCTTGCCAAGATACTCCTTGGCGAGCGCTTCGGCCCGCCGCTGGCCGAGGGCGCACAACGCGTAGTTGTTGGCCTTCTCGGCATGACGTAGAATGATGATCCGCCGAGGCTGCGCGACGGCAACCGTCAGCGAGGTGACGAGAATCAGCAAGCTGAGGGCGAGGCGCATGATGGCGGTCCTGGTTGAGCCGCCGAACCGCTAGCACGCACCGAGATCCCGACCAACTCGGGGAGTCCCGAGCACCAGTTGTCCGGGCCTTCACCCCACCTACCCCTCCATCGCTTCCAGCTCATCGATCAGCCGTTCGACCACCGAGAGGCCCATTTGCCAGAACTCGGGCTTGCTCGCATCCAGCCCGAAGGGGGCTAACAGCTCCTTATGGTGCTTGGTGCCACCCGCCTGCAGCATCGCGAAATACTTCTCGACGAAGCCTTTGTCCGCCTTCTCATAGACCGCGTACAGCGAATTGACCAGGCAATCGCCGAAGGCATACGCATAGACGTAGAACGGCGAATGGATGAAGTGCGGGATGTAGCTCCAAAAGCACTCATAGCCCGGTTTCAAGTCCACCGCCGGACCTAGACTCTCGGCTTGCACCTCCATCCACATCCGGCCGAGACTATCGGCCGTCAGCTCGCCCTCGCGCCGGGCGATGTGAACCTTCCGCTCGAACGTGTAGAATGCGATCTGCCGGACCACCGTGTTGATCATGTCCTCGACCTTCGAGGCGATCAGCGCCTTGCGCTCGCGCTTGTCGGTCGCCTGGGCCAGCAGCGCCTGGAAGGTCAGCATCTCGCCGAATACGCTGGCGGTCTCGGCCAGCGTCAAGGGCGTCGGCGCCATCAGCGGGCCTTGGCCGTTGGCGAGTACCTGGTGGACGCCGTGGCCGAGTTCGTGCGCCAAGGTCATGACGTCGCGCGCCTTGCCCTGGTAGTTGAGCAGCACGTAGGGGTGGGCGGACGGAACGGTCGGATGGGCGAACGCGCCCGAGCGCTTGCCGGGCCGCACTGGCGCATCGATCCAGTGCTTGTCGAAGAACTCTCCGGCGATGTCGGCCATGCGCGGCGCGAAATTGCGGTAGGCGCCGAGCACGGTCTTGCGCGCTTCATCCCAGCCGATCACCCGTTCGGGGCGGTCGGGCAGGGGGGCGTTGCGGTCCCAGTGCGAGAGCTTTTTCAGCCCGAGCCACTTCGCCTTCATGGCGTAGTAGCGATGCGCGGTCGCGGGATATTTGGCCCGCACCGCATCGACCAACGCAGCCACGACCTCGGGCTCGACGGCGTTGGCCAGGTGCCGGCTGTCGGCGACATCCTTGTAGCCGCGCCAGCGGTCGGAAATCTCCTTGTCCTTGGCGAGCGTGTTGGTGATGAGCGTGAAGAGCCGGATGTTGTCCTGCAGCACGCCAGCGATGGCCTCGGCGGCGACGCGCCGCTTGGGCTCTTGGGGGTGCGAGAGCAGGTTGAGGGTCGGCTCGAGCGTCAGTTCGGTGCCATCGACCACGAAGGTGAGGCCGGTCATGGTCTCGTCGAACAGCCGGTTGAAGGCGCCGCGCCCGGTTTGATATTTCTCGTGAAACAGCTCCTCCAGCTTGTCGTCGAGCTGGTAGGGCTTCTCGCGGCGTAGGTCCTCGATCCAGGGCCGGTAGTGGCCGAGCAATGGTTCCTGCATCGCCTTTTCGATCACGGCGTCATCGATGCGGTTCAGTTCCAGCGTGAAGAACAAGAGGTCCGTGCCGATATTGGTCAGCTTTTCCTGCATATCGCCGAAGAACTTGGCGTTCACCGGATTGGCGGTGTCACCAAAATAAAGAAGGCCCGCGTAGGAGCCGATCCGTCCGAGCGTATCCTGCAAGCTCTCGTAGTCGCGGACGGCGGCGGCAAGCGCCTTCGGGTCGCTGGCGGCGAGTTCGGCGAGCTTGCCCTGGCAACGATTTTTCAATTCGGACGACCCCTTGGCCCCCGCCTCGAGATCCTGCTTCAGCTCAGGCGAATCAGCGGC
>Ga0075030_100004427_pt1 | contig 12702 bp, 6 predicted proteins | sample LitLauG_LLR_2012_FD_71393 | JGI IMG/M metagenome (GOLD analysis project Ga0075030, IMG submission 71393) | Freshwater sediment microbial communities from Pennsylvania, USA - Little Laurel Run_MetaG_LLR_2012 | ecosystem: Environmental > Aquatic > Freshwater > Creek > Sediment | place: USA... | reverse complement strand
ACCAATTTCAGCCCTGACCAAATTTCATTCACCGCACAGACCTTAATATCGACCAAACCTGCGGATAAAGCGAATTTCCTGATTGTGTCTTCCGTGAGGTCCGTAGCTACTTTTGAAGATTTTTTTGGCCAGGAAACCCAAAGAATCCCGGCTGGAAAAATCTCCTCTCTCAACCCGGAAAGGTCACCAAGTAACGTGGCCGAATCCAGCGCGAAATAGTGAACAAGATCTTTTGTAGTATGACGATCCTTTCGAATTTCCACCCGGGAAGGAAAATCAGAAAACAGGTCCCAATAATTTTTCGGTGGATTCACCAGGCGAACGACAAATCCTGCTTTTATTCCGAGTTTTTTTGCCAGCGGAGTGCCTGAATATCCTGTTGGGGTTATCATCTGCAAGGAATAATGTGTAACGCAAATCACCACTAGGGCCCCGGCAACCATTCCGAAAAAAATATTCGGACCTTTAAATTAAAAATAAGTGGGTCCCGCGATCTTTTTCCTCTCCGCAAAGATACATACCGGAAAACAAACCGGAAATCTCAAGGCTGAAAATATATTTCTTGACAACAACGAAGCCGCACCTGGGTCAAACGAAAATGCGATGTGGGATGGAAAATTCCCGATCCCGGTTACCGTCTGCCTTTTGCTATATTTATACTTTATTTGAAATACTTGCATATGCCTGCCAGAAATTTATTAGTCGTCCTTCTTATTGGATTATTTGGCGTTTGCCACGGACAAAAAACAGAGGTCTTGATTTATCACCCTATTCAAACTGACCGGCAAGGTAACATCCTGCCATGGTATAACCTGAATCCCGGCAAATCCTACGACCACGTGATCCACATGGTTTGGAATTTCTGGGATACCATGCGCCGCGATGTCAACGGGCTACCCTATTATATGAATCACCAGGTGTGGAATGCCAATTATGATGATCCCCGGGGTATTGGTGGCGATCAGTTTGCAATGGCGCTTTCTTCGTGGCGGCTATTATATGCTTATACCGGTGATGAGCGAATTAAGGCCAATATGGATTTTATCGGCGATTATTACCTTTCCCACGGATTTTCACCGGCTGATGCCAAATGGCCTAACATTCCCTACCCGTATAATACCCTTGTCTATTCCGGCATATATGATGGAGACATGCGCAATGGCAAGGATGTGGCGCAACCCGACAAAGCGGGCTCGTTTGGGCTCGAACTGGTCCACCTTTATAAGATGAGCCAGGGATATAACATCAAAGTGAATCCATTATACCTGCGGGCTGCAGTCAATATTGCCAACACGCTTTGCTCTCATATCAGCCAAGGCGATAGTAACTATTCCCCCTTACCATTTAAGATTAATGTATTTACCGGGCAAAACGTCCTGCTTCGTTTCCACGACCTGAATGGCACCTGGATCGATACGGCCGGTTACAGCACCAACTGGGCGCCCACAATGCAACTATTTCTGGACCTCATCGCCCTGCATGAGGGCGATACGACTGCCTACCGCAAGGGATTCGCGTCCCTGTTGACCTGGATGAAAGCCTACCCCATGCAACTAAATAAGTGGGGGCCTTTTTTTGAGGATGTAGACTGGTGGAGTGAAACTCAAATTAATGCGATGACCTTTGCGCGTTTTATCATGGAGCACCGCGAATATTTTCCCAGCTGGAAAAGTGACGTGATGAAGATAATAGGATGGGTGCATTCCCGTTTTTCCAACACTAACTGGAAAAAATACGGGGTCACCGTTACTAACGAACAGTCTGTCTACCTGATGCCCGGAGAGAGCCACACCGCCCGCCAGGCAGCAGATGAGTTGCTGTGGGTGAGCCTCACCGGCGATAGCACCCTATACGGCAATGCCATCCGCGCACTGAGCTGGGCCACTTATACCGTTGGCCCCGATGGCAGGAACCGGTTTCCCGGGGATGAACCCTGGCTCACGGATGGCTATGGGGATTATGTACGGCATTATTTAAGAGCAATGGATGCTGCCCCCGTGCTGACGCCCCCGGGAGAAGATCATATTCTTTCTTCGACTTCAGTGATCCAGCAAGCCGACTATGAAGGTCATCTGCTCAAATTCTATGGCGTTAACTTCGAAAAACTTGACAGCAATAAAGTGCGGTTGTTTTACGAGGTCTTTGACAGTACTGGCACCGAGAAGATCAAGCTGACCCATAAGCCTTCTCTCATCCTACTCGACTATAAGACCCTGCCGGAAAACCAAACCGGCGAAGGATATAGCTGGCAACTCACAAGCGATCAGGGAGGGGTGCTCACAATACGCCGCAAAAAAGGAAATCAGGTGCTCCTATTGAAATGATGGCAAATTACGATCCGTCGGCGGCCGGCAGGTTCAACAAAAATTGACGGGCGATACCGAGGCATCTGGCCCAGTAACGGCTGCTTCCATGTCCGTCAAGTCCCCCGTGACCGGCGCCCAAGCTTCCCCCAGTAAATCGGATGCAAGCCGGAAGCGTGGGCCGCTCTTTCGGCACCCAATAAAAACGTAATTTAGACGGGCAAAGTCGGTATGACCTGCATTAATCTCATGATCATGGTTATTCAACAAAGAATGACAGCAAGAATGGACAAGTCCTTTGTCGTCTTCCTGATTGGAATGCGCGTGAACAAATGGTGGAAATTCCACAAATGGATGCCTGTTGCCAGTGCGATGCCTAAAATGATCAAAGAATTGCTGGCCAACAAGAAACTGGGCTTCATAAGTGCGGAAACATGGTTTGGGAAAACCACTGTCATGGTACAGTATTGGGAATCCTTCGAGAAACTTGAGGCATATGCTAAAAACAAAGATGCCCAACATTTTCCGGCGTGGCAGAATTTTAACAAACGCGTCAAAACCAACGGAGACGTTGGCATCTGGCACGAAACTTATTTGGTGCCAAAGGAGGGCTACGAATGTGTTTACAATAATATGCCCCGGTTCGGACTGGGAAAGGCGGGTGAATTAATACCAGCTACCGGTAATTACTATTATGCCACGGACAGGCTGACCTCCAATGAACCAACCCGATACCCAGTCTAATTTAAAATCCTGCCGGTCAAATTTTTTTCGGGAACAGGGTACTTCACCGCATCGCTTTTACTCGAATTCGTATAAACAGTGCCGGCAAGGCTCGTTAAGGAAGTATCGGCATAATAAGCATCCCATTTTCCCGATCCGCGTTTGCCATAAAATTCGGCCTATCCAAACGCACCAGCATTCGCCGGACCATATTTAGCTAACCGGGTCGATCTCCAAATGGGAATGAAGCTCTGATCGTTCTTTGATTGGTATCAGTGTAACTTACTGCGAATATCACGATGAAAAATATTTCTTAGATCTTCCAGCCAGCGGAGGTACAAAACTCAATCCAAAAAAAAATTACCTGCGTCCTCACTCAAACAGTATTAAAGATCTTCGAAGTCAATGAAACAGGGAAATACGAATACTTTGCCGGTCGCCGGCCCTGCAGGCAGAAGAATTTTTTCAAAAAGCAACCATTTTCAAGAACTTTTTAAAGGGGGAAACCAGTCTGGGTTTGGGGGCCTTTCACAAATCGGATGAACAGCACCCTCAGTAAATTTATTGCCGGACAGGGTTGAATAGTAGCAGGCTTTTTTTGGATTTTCCATCGAAAAAAATCCGTCAGTCAGGAAATTAGTTAACAGAACTATCCTAAAACCCGCAAAGTGCTGCGGGCATCAGGATAGTTAATATTAAATCTGCGTCTATGCCTTATGAATATCCTTTACCAGGATGACTTCATTGCCAATTACTTCAACCGTTTTAAAAGAATCGTTGTTGGATATATACACCATAAAGACCGTGCGGCTACCAGGCTGTTCAATTTTATCCATACCTGAAATATAGTAGTTCTCAAAATTGTCCCTAACATGATCCATTACATATTTATCCAGATTATCCGTTGCGTAATAGGTGATAGTATATGTCCATTTTCCCTTAGTGTTGTAAGCGGCCCTCACGCGGTGTTCGTCTACTGTAGACTCAATAACATAGCCACCTTTCGCTGGCAATTCGATAGTATTTGCGGGATGGTCCATCTTGCTGTTAAAACTTTGTAAAGCCTTTTGTTCAGGTGTCAATTTCCCTTTGCTGCCGGAAGAAGGATTTGCAAAAGTGCTTGTTGCAGTTGTCGAAATAAGTAATCCCAGTGCGATGGATAATAATTGCGTTTTCATTTTTTTATGTTTTATGTTTTAATAATTTATAATTACATGACAAAATTAATAGTGAATCATGGCCCCATTTGAACAAATGAGACGAATTGCCAAAAGGCTGCTGCAAAAGTTAATAAAGATGTTATCAAAGCATTTTTCCCGCAACAGAAAATCATTCGTCGGTAACCGTTTCACTGAAACGTTGTGATGTGTTTTATTAAAAGATATGATTCATGCTAACGACTTTTTTTTTGCGTAAAAAGTACTATGGCAATGAATTTTCGAAACAACATCATTGCAGCTGATTTACCAGAACAGCTGCAAATCCTTGCATCAATATACTTTGTGTTGCTGCGGCCGGTTTGTAGTTTTGTCAATGGCTATTTTGGCCAGTGTTACAAATTTGTCGCGCCAACAACAAGAAAAGCAGATGCTTATCAGGCAGTTGCCTTCCCGCCACCATGCGGCCGGCCAAAACGGAAGTGTGATTGCTTCGTGCTTATTACGAAAGTAGTAAGATAAGTATGGATCAGCATGACTCATGTCAGCAGATAAACGGTGTTTATCTTTAGGTGCGGTCTTGAACGGTCAGTTGTGGGTGCCCGGATTACCCCAAAAAAAAATAAAAAAGATGTGACAATACTGCCGGTACTATTACCGAAATTTGACAGGTGTTCGAGTCCTGCCGAAGCGACGACAATATCTTTGGAAATTCCCTGCCTCTTTTACTGCAACTTTCGCCAACAAATGCTCCAATTTGAAACTAACTATTTTTTGTATCGTATTGCTGATTCTGACGGGAAATGCCTTTTCTCAAGGAATTACGCTATTGTACAAGGGCGGAGGCGGTGGCGGATGGAATGATCCGGCCAACTGGATTCAAATCAATACGCCCACCGGTCAACTGCCTATACAGCGGGCGCCCACCCAACTAGATGATGTTGTTTTCGACAGTTTGTTTTCAGGGATATCTTCGGTGATGTTCATCCTGGACTCCAACCTGAATGTTGGAAGCAGCAATCCTTCCGGTTACCAATGCAAGAGCCTGCATGTTAGTCGCACAGTTATTTCTTTTGACTACCCCGGGGTAGCTGATTATGCGCCGACCATTAATATTTTCACTTCCAATGGAGGCCACGTCGTCGTAGATTCAGGTTCTAACGTTCTCCACGGCTACTTCAACCTGATGGGAGGGGATTCCTCGGTAACAGACCTCCAAATTGTCAACAGTACTTATGGAACGTTATTTTCGCACGCAACCTGGAGCTCGATAACCTGGATGCCTGCGGGGAGAGCCTGGTTTTCAAACAGCACGATAGGAGGAAATCCGATCGGGTCTGACAGCGGCGGTGAGATCTACGCCGAGAATTGCAATTTCAATTGCACGGTTTTCAATTTGGGTGATCATTCAACCGATACGATGTTGAACTGCACCGTTACCAATAATGGCACCAATACAACTTTGGAATTTCATATTGGCAGAAATGCGAATTTTTTTTCCTCCAATGTCAACGTCACTTCGGCCATCGCGATGGATATTTACACCTCAGGCGCTATTCTCAATGGAAATGTTCAAACGCAACAAGCAGGTACTCCGTTTAACTTTACCCAAGAAGACCCGAGCAATCCATTGCCAAATATCATTAATGGCAACGTTACCATCGCCGAGCAATCTCAAATTGGAATTATGGGTGATCTGAAAATTTCCGGCAATTTTGAAGACGACGCAGCTCCTTTGGAAATATCACCGGACACCAGCGACATATTCATAAACGGCAGCGATATTTTTGAAATGGGTGGCATCGTGAATTATGCCAACACGGACTCCATTTCCCGGTGCAACTGGAACTATTGCCATTTTAACCTGGAGTTCTTCGGCAATAATAATAGCAACATTTATTGGCCTGTCGGTTTTCCCGTTGACACGCTGATCATCAACAAATCCAGTTGTGCCAAAGTCACTTTTACCAACCCGTTATATGTTTCCGGGCAAGCGAAAATTGAAAGCGGCCAGTTGGTACTCAACCCAAATGATTCGATCCTCTACAAATTTGTTTGCACCGGGGATGTCGATATTTACCAGGGAGGGGGCATTTTCCTGCGAAGAGATTCAAACAATGTTGTAGCCAATATGGCCGTAGCAGGTAACATCAATGATTATAATCTTACCGTTGACTCCGCTTGTGCCGGTCTAAGTAATCCTTATAACGGCATCATCACTTTATACCAAAATACGGCCAATCAGGGCAGCCACCAGATTACCATTAACAATTTGGCGAGTATGGGTAACCTCACTTTTATCGGACAATCCGGCACCAAATTTTCGCTGGGGGGAAATTTGCAGGTGAATAATGTGAATTTCTACACCCCCGCCAAATTAATCCTTGGCGACTACAACCTCATCGTCAATGGCAATATCTCCAACTACGGACCTTCCAGCTATTTTGTTACCAATGGCCTGGGATACCTTCAGTTAAACAATATCGGCAGCACGGCGACCGTGTTCCCGGAAGGCACTTCGGATTCTTCCTATACTCCGGCAACACTGACAAATTGGGGAACGCCGGATAGTTTTCGCATCAGCGTGCACCCAGAAGTTTTCGCACAAGGTACCGCCGGGAACGCTTATATCGCTGGAGTTGTCAATAAGACATGGGATATTCACAAATCATTGCCCGGAGGAGCGAATGTCAGCCTATCCTTTCAATGGAATGCATCCGATGAATTAAATGGTTTTACACGAACGGCATCGTACGTGTCCCATTACACCTCCGGCGCCTGGAACGATGGCCCCCAAATGTCTGCCAGCGGTACTAATCCCTATTACCTAGCGGTTACCGGTGTAACCGGTTTTTCTCCGTTTGCCGTGATGAGTCCTGCAGGTGTGGTTCCCCTTACTCTCCTTGATTTCAGCGGGAAATACCAGGGACAGCGTATCCTCCTCTCCTGGAGCACGACCAATGCCATCAATACTAATTATTTTGTAGTAGAGAGAAGTGCAGATGCTGTTTTTTTCCAGCCTTTAGGCGATGTCAGTGCTAGCCCCCTTTCAACAGGGCAACCAGAATATCAGTATTCAGATCTTGGGTACTTGGCCGCAGTCAATTATTACCGGCTAAAAATGGTCGATGCCGACGGCAGTTTTTCTTACAGTGAAACAATTCCGGTCCGTGTACCCTCTCGAAAGTTAGTTACCCTTTTCCCAGATCCTGTGAGGGACCAGTTAACCGTCATTTTTCCACCTGGTTCTCCGCAAACAACGCTTTCAGTGGTGGATCTTACAGGAAAGACTGTCGCCGCATCGGCAATACCGGCAGGCACCGTTTCAATTACAATTAACACGCGCGACCTGGCAGCCGGACTTTATACCGTCCATGTCAATTGGGCGCATCCGCAATCGATCTTGTTCGTTAAAAAATGAATTGGCATGACCCGGAAGCGGCCGAGGACAGCTGCAGCTGCCTGTTGCCCTGACGCAATGAAGTTATTCTCCACATGGCAAAGAGATTTCCATTCTAAAGCCCCTTCCAATCCCTGTCAAAATAGTAGATGTACCATTAAAAACCTGCACCCTGTTTTTGATATTGCTCAATCCAATGCCGTTGGTCAAACTAAGGGTATCGGATCCCTCTCCATTGTCTTCAATGATCATCCCGAAGACACCACCGCGGATAGACAAATCGATACATACCTCTGTTGCGCGGGAATACTTGACAATATTAGTGCTTTGCTCCTGGGCAATGCGATAGATCGTCAATTTCTGTTCTCCGCTGAGTCTCGCTTCATCGAAATCGTCTGTGTGAATAAGGACTGTAATCCCCGAATGGGTGAGCATGTCATCGGTCAGTTTCCTCACCATAGCCGTCAGCGATATCGAATTGAAATCGGGCGTCACCAGCAGATGCGAAATCTTTTTGTTTTCGTCGATGGCAACCTGGAGATTTTGCATGGATGAATCAATGAAATCCCTTTCCTTTTGAGGATTATCTTTCGCAATCGATAAGAAAAGTTTGGTTGCCGCCAATATCTGGTTCACATTGTCATGCAGTTCCTGGCCAATCTTATTTCTTTCCTTCTCCTGAGCTTCCAATGTAGCAGCAGTCAACCGCAAATTTTCCTTTTCGCGGCGGTTGATTAGATTGATTTCCAGCTTTTTCTTTTCAGTGATATCCCTGATTAACACCGAAAGTCCCTGTTCTGAAGGGTATATATGAATTTCCTGCCAAAGATCCAGCGGCTCATAATATTGGATGATCCCATGGTATTTCTGGCGTTGCATTGCCGCCTGAAAAGCGCTGTATGTTTCGGTACCGATTAAATCCGGAAATTCCTGCCACATGGTTTTTCCAATCATCTGAACAGTATCCCGTTTCAGCATATCGGCCGCCTGCTTGTTAATATAGGTGTACCGGAAATTTTTATCCATTGAAATAAATCCTTCTTTAATTCGCTGGATCAGATTGACATATTTTTCTTCCATCGACTTGGATTCGTCTTCTTTTTTCTTTCTCAAGGTAACATCTTCAAAAAAAATGGAAACACCGGACTGGGAAGGATACAATCTTCCTTCAATCCACTTGTTAAGTGCCGAACTGAATTCTGTAATTTGCACATAGCAACCAGTTTCCACCGATTTAAGGTAGGCGTTAAAAAAAGGTTTTCCCTTACCAGCTGGAAACTCATCGTTCATTTTCTTGCCTACCAGGAAACCGGGCTCCTGTTCTAAAATCTGTTCGGCGACGGTGTTGATAAAGTTGATGCGAAAATCCCGGTCCATCGCCATAAATCCCTCTGAAATTCTGCCCAGGACTTCCCTGTACAGCCCTTCACTCGATTTCAATTTTTCTTCCGCTTCCATCCGCTCGGTGACATCGCGATAATTGGTTACAATAGCGTTGATGCCTGTAGTATTCTTGTGGTTGGTAAAAGTACCTTCCATCCAAAAATAGGTCCCCGACGACTTGCGGTATCTTCCCATGAATGGCACCGGCTTTCCAGGATGCCGCAATGCTTCGGCGAACTTAATTTGTATGCTTTGAAGATCGTCAGGATGCACCCCATTGATTGAAGAATCATTTTCCAGGTCCTCGCCGGCAATTTTCCTGGCGCCAGGACTGCGGTAAATCAGGTTAGAATGCTCATCAGAAAGCGTGATGCCTTCCGCACTATTTTCTATGAGGGAGCGGAAACGAATCTCGCTGGAAATCAACCGTTCTTCCACTTCTTTTCTTTCAGTAACATCCCGGAAATTAGACACGATCGCTTCGACGCCCGCCACTTGAAGCATATTAATTAGCAAACCTTCGATCCACCGGTATTTACCCGGCTCCGGCAAGTCAAACCTTCCAATAAAGGGCATCGGCACTCCGGGCTTGGTCAATGTATCTATCCTTACGGCACATATCCTATCATAATCGTCCGGATGTGCATGATATCGAAGGTTCCCCCTAAAATGCTCCCCCAAAATCTTTATCGCAGTCGGGCTTCTGTAAAGCACTTTGCCGGAGACGTCGGTCATCGAGATCGCGTCAAGATTATACTCGATCAGGGACCGAAAACGAATTTCACTGTTGGCGAGCTTTTCCCGCGCTTCAACCCGGTCGGTGACGTCGCGCAAATTATACAGGACGCCGTTGATGCTTTCATTATAAAACAAATTAATCGCTACGCCCTCCAGCCATAGGTAGTGCCCATCTTTATGACGAAACCGAAAAGACACATTACGCGGCTTGCCGGGATTGACGATCACGTAATACCAGGATTCGCGTGAACTTTGAAGGTCATCCGGATGAGTAAATTCGCGCACGTCGCCTTTAATGATATCCTCCTCCGTCCACCCGGTCACACGAATTGCCGATGGACTTCTATATCTAAAGCGATAATCTTCTCCCACGATCGAGATAATATCATGGTTAAATTCAATCAACGCCTGAAAATGCTTTTGGGCAGTCACGAGTTTTTGCGATGCCTCGACCCTCTCGGTGACATCCCGGTAGTTAAAGACGAAAGATTTCAGGGCAGGATCTGCCAGCAAATTGCGCCCGATACCTTCCATCCAGAGATAATGCCCATCTTTATGCCGGTACCTGAATAGGAGCGTTGTGCCGGATTTTTCCGGGTCACTGACCAATTCAGCCAAGAAAGCCCTGGCAGCCGGCAGATCGTCCGGATGTACATGCTCAGTGGCGTGCCGATTGATCATTTCCTCCGGCTCCCAACCGGTAATGCGACGAAAGGACTCACTCTTATAAGTGACTTTATAAGACTCGTCAAACAAGGTGATAATATCATGGTTCTTCTCGGTCAGCGTCCGGAACCGGCGCTCATTTTTCACCAAATTCAGTTGCGCCTCCATCCGTTCTGAGACATCGCGAAAATTGAACACGATGGCATTGACGTGTTCTTCGTCCAATAAATTGGTCCCGACACCCTCCAGCCAAACATAATGTCCCTGCTTATGCAGGTTCCGAACCAATATGTTTACCGTCTTGCCGCGGTTGATCACCAGGTCACGAATGATCTCACCGGCTCGGGACTTGTCGTTGGGATGCACATTTGTCCGGATGTCTGCATGCATCATCTCATCGTCGGTCCAACCGACAATGCGTGACGCAGAGGGACTGCGGTATATGATTTCCCCAGTTTTGCCAATCATCGTGATCAGGTCGTGATCGTTTTCCAGCAGTGCACGGAAGAATTTCTCCCGGGCGACCAATTTCTGCTCCGCCAGGGCGCGTTCGGTCACATCATGAAAATTCAGAACAATTCCCTTGATGTCGTCGTCTTGAAGCAAGTTGACCACCGTGCCTTCCAACACCAGGTAATGACCGTCCTTGTGCCGGTATCTGCATTGGCATTTGATCTGGCGGCCCGGATTGGCTATTAATTCCTCATGAATCCGGGCAGCCTTGGCTGTTTCCTCGGGATGTATCTTGGCGCCAAAATCGGAATGAATCATTTCCTGGTTGGTCCAGCCGGTTATTCTTGTTCCGGAGGGACTGAGATAGAAAATCTTTAACGACTCATTTGTCACCGCAACAATGTCAAAACTGTTATGAATCAGTGATCGGAATCGCTTTTCATTTTTGACCACTTCGCTGGTCCGTTCTTGCACCTTCCTTTCTAACTCAGCATTATAGTTTTTCAATTGTTCTTCAGCTTGCTTAGAAATGGTGATGTCTTTTGCAAAGACGACAAAAGATGTTATGTCACCGGCATCGTTTTTTATCGCGGTGATACTGACTGAAGCGGGGAAGGAAGTACCATTCTTTCGATTCAACTGCACTTCGCGCGTTGACCTGCCGTGTTCCATCACTTCACGCAAATCGGCCGCTTTTTCGGCCGCCGTCAGTTTCAAAATTCCCAATTCAACCGCGGAGCGTCCCAAGGCTTCTTCCCTGGAATATCCATGCAGATTTTCTGCGCCACGGTTCCAGCTAAGGATGCGATCCTGAAAGTCAATAGAGATGATGGCTTCTGAAGATTGCGCAACTATTGAGGCTAAATGATCAACTTTTTCGCTCAATTTTTTTTGCGCCGTGGTATTGAGATTCACGCCGAGATACCCGGTTATATGTCCATCCTTTCCTTTTATGCCAGTAACAGACGCCGCCACGAAAATATCTTCGTTTGTTTTTGTTTTCCGGCGAAACTCGCCGCTCCAATAACCGGTTTGGGCAATCGTACTTGTTATTTTCTCCACGCCCGCTTTGCTTATAGTAGTATTCAACACCTCATTAAGATCCTTGTCCAGCACCTCCGTTTCTGTAAATCCATACATTTTTTCCGCACCAAGGTTCCACCTTTTAATTTTCCGTTTTGTATCGATCATGTAAATCGCATCGTTGGATTGATTGACTTGCAAATTCAACAGCTCCAGGTATTCCCGGTTGCTCTTGTTGGCCGCATTAACCGCCTTTTCCCTGCGGCGATAAACGAATATCAGCACGATAAAAAAAACAATCAGCGACAGGACGATACCCTCCAGCAGATTGGTCGCATTGGCTTCATCCTGTTTTCTTTTTTGCAACAAGATGATCTCTTCATTTTGTATATTATGGGCGAACTTCCGGATATTGTCCATGTCATCATCGCTGGTGCAACCGGACAACAGTATTAATGCATTCTGAATGCCTTTTGTCTTAATGATCCGGATAACAGTGTCTTCAAATAAGAAGCTTTTATCGGCGTAGGACTGTAAAGAGTCTACCCGTTTTTTCTGAGTAACGTTATTACTGACCAGTTGTCTAAGCGAATCAATTTTCCCGTGAATGATCGTCCTTGAGCCGGCCATCGGTTCCAAAAAAGAGGCATTGCCTGTTAGCGCATAGCCCCTGGAAGCCGTTTTATCTTCTGCGATGATTGCCAAAACATTGGTAGCGTTATACAATACTTCCTGTGTCCGGGCAACCAACGATGCCGTCTTGTTTGTATAATAGATTTGCGTGTAGGCCAAAACAAACATGGCCCCGAGAATCATAGTTGCCAGCGTAATGATGGGCCTTGAGAATCCCCTGGAA
>Ga0075030_100004426_pt1 | contig 12702 bp, 10 predicted proteins | sample LitLauG_LLR_2012_FD_71393 | JGI IMG/M metagenome (GOLD analysis project Ga0075030, IMG submission 71393) | Freshwater sediment microbial communities from Pennsylvania, USA - Little Laurel Run_MetaG_LLR_2012 | ecosystem: Environmental > Aquatic > Freshwater > Creek > Sediment | place: USA... | reverse complement strand
GGGAACCGACGCCGCTCTCGCCAATGGTCTGCTGCACATTGCGATTCAGGAAGGTTACCTCGACGAAGAGTTTATTGCCGCACGCACGCAAGGTTTTGAAATAGTGCGGAAGGTGGCATCGTCGTATTGGCCAGCGCGGGTGGAACGCATTACCGGGATCCCGGAACAATTGCTGATCCAAGCTGCGCGCTTACTGGAGAAATCCGCAACGGCGATGATTCTCACCGCCCGCGGGCCGGAGCAGCAGAGCCATGGCGTCGATAACGTTCTCGCGTTTATCAATCTGGCGCTGGCACTGGGCAAGGCCGGCAAACCTTGCTGCGGCTATGGCTGCCTGACGGGGCAAGGCAATGGACAAGGTGGCCGCGAGCATGGCCAGAAGGCGGACCAGTTGCCGGGCTACCGGCGGCTGGACAACCCGGAGCATCGCGCGCATATAGCCAAGGTCTGGGGCATTGCGGAGGACGATCTGCCGGCGCCGGGGCTCTCGGCTTACGAGATGTTGGATGGGATGGGCGCCGAGGGCGGAGTGCGAGCTCTGCTGGTATTTGGGTCGAATCTTTCCGTGTCCGCGCCTCACACCGGCAACATCGAGAAACGGCTGGAGTCGCTGGATTTCCTGATGGTCTCGGACTTCTTTCTATCAGAAACGGCCGAGCGCGCCGACGTGGTTCTGCCGTCGGCGCAGTGGGCGGAGGAAGAAGGCACCATGACCAACCTGGAAGGCCGCGTGATTCTTCGCCGGCAAGCCATGGCGCCGCCAACCGGCGTTTTGACGGACGCGGAGATGCTGGCTGCCATGGCTCAACGGCTCGGATGCGCGGCGTCTTTCCCGTCCGTGCCCGCCGAAATATTTTCGGAACTGCGCCGCGCTTCCGCAGGCGGCGTGGCCGACTACTCGGGCATCACTTATGATCGAATCCTGCGCCAGGACGGCGTGTTTTGGCCATGTCCCAGTGAGGACCATCCCGGCACGCCGCGAGTTTTGTTGGATCGTTTTGCCACTGCCGATGGGCGGGCGCGTTTCCATCCGGTGGAGTTTCGATCTCCGGCCGAGGAGCCCGATCGTGAATTTCCGCTGTATCTGACCACGGGGCGCATTCTGGCGCAGTACCAGTCGGGGACGCAGACGCGGCGCATCGCGGCGTTGGTGGCGTCGTCGCCGCGTGCCTTCGTGCAGATTCATCCTTCGATGGCGCGAACCTATGGCATTCAAGAAGGCGATGAGGTACGGCTCACCACGCGGCGGGGAACTGCCGTGGTGTCGGCGCAATTGACGCAGTCCATCCGCATGGACACGCTGTTTGTTCCTTTTCACTTTGAGGGATCGGGCCGGGCGAATCTGCTCACCAATCCGGCGCTGGATCCGGTGTCGCGGATGCCTGAGTTTAAAGTGTGCGCCGCCCGGCTGGAAAGGCAAACGTGCTAGAAAAACCTGCGTTTATTCAGGGGCTTTTTTCGTTCGAGGGTTCCGGGCTGGAGAACGCCGCTCCCTTCGAGCCGCGCGTGACGTATGCGGTGCCTTCCGACAAGCGCTCCCAGACCATCTATTTCCGGGCGGGAAATGCGGCTCCCGAAATGATCTATCTGGTGCTGACGCGCCGGGGAAAGCCGATGCGCTATTTCCCGGTTGGCGCCAAGGACGCAATACACGTGCCGCTGGCAGTGGTGGAGGATATCCAGCCTGGCAGCCAGGTGGAAGTGTTGATTGCGGCGCCGCACGGGCTCAAATCCTCAGTGGTGCTCGACATTGGATTTTTGGAGATCGCATAATGGCTGCAAAACGGAAGCTGGTTGTGATTGGCAACGGGATGGCGGGCGCCCGCACGGTGGAAGAGATTCTGGCGCTGGGCGGCGCCGATCGGTTTGAGATCACCATGTTCGGCGATGAGCCCACCGGCAATTACAATCGCATTTTGCTTTCCAACGTGCTCAACGGATCGAACCACGAGGAGGACATTTTCCTAAATCCGCTGGAATGGTACACGCGGAACAACATCCGGCTGCACGCCGGCATGCGGGCCGCGGGTTTGCTGCGGCGCGCCAAGTTGGTGTATGGCGAAGATGGCGAAGCCGAGCCGTACGACAAGCTGATTATCGCCACCGGGAGCCGGCCGTTTATTCCGCTGATGGAAGGCACGAACATGGTCGACGGCAGCTTCAAGCCCGGCGTGTTTGTGTTTCGAACCCTGGAGGATTGCCGCGAAATCGCCGCTTACGCCAACGGCAAGGGCAGCGCCGCCGTGATTGGCGGTGGGCTGCTGGGGCTGGAAGCCGCGCGCGGGTTGCAGAACTTTGGCCTGCAGGTAAACGTGGTTCACCTGGCCGGGCACCTGATGGAGCAGCAATTGGATTCCGGTGCCGGGGCGATTCTCAAGGCCAGTATGGAGAAGCTGGGCGTCAAGGTGCTTCTGCGCAAGAGCACAGCCGCGATCCTGGGGCCAGACCGTGTAATGGGTTTGCGCTTTGCGGATGAGAGCACGCTCGATTGCGATATGGTGGTGATCTCCGCCGGCATCAAAGCGAATTGGGAGATCGCCGCCGGATGCGGGCTGACGGTGGAGCGCGGCATCGTGGTCGACGACCAGATGCGTACCGACGATCGCGACATTTACGCAGTGGGCGAATGCGCCCAGCACCGCGGACGAACGTATGGTTTGGTGGCGCCGCTGTGGGAGCAAGCCAAGGTTCTGGCCGCGCACATCACCGGAAAAAATACCAAAGCGGCCTATCACGGATCGAAGATCGCCACCAAGCTCAAAGTGATGGGCGTGGAAGTGGCGTCCATGGGCATTGTAGAGCCGCAGGATGACGACGACGAAGTGGTGCAGTTTTCCGAGCCGAAACGCGGAACGTACAAGAAACTGATCATCCGCGAAGGGCGGTTGGTGGGCGGAATTCTGCTGGGCGACATCAGCAAAGCGGCCTATCTGATGCAGGCGTTCGATCGCAATACGCCACTGCCCGAGGAGCGGTTGCAACTGTTGTTCGATATCGGTGATCCGCCCAAGCAAGTGACGTTTGAAGAAATGAGCGCCGATACGCAGGTCTGCAATTGCAACGGCGTCAGCAAAGGCGCACTGGTAGCGTGTGTGAATGCCGGCAAGCGGAGCGCCAAGGCCGTGATGGACGCTACGCGAGCGGGCATGGGATGCGGCTCCTGTAAATGCATGGTGTCGGACATCGTCGAGTGGGCCTGTGGCGGCAAGGCGGAAGAAGATCCTTCGGTGCACTACTATGTGCCCGGTGTTCCGATGACCAAGCCGGAACTGATTCAGGCGGTTCTCGAGCGCAACTTGCGATCGGTCTCAGCGGTCTTCGCATCGTTGGCCGGAGGCAAGGAAGACGCGGGCAGCAAGCCCGGCTTGGCCTCCCTTTTGAAGACGCTGTGGAAGGCGGAGTATGACGATGAACGCGATGCACGCTTTATCAACGAACGCATTCACGCCAATATTCAAAAGGACGCAACGTTCTCCGTGGTGCCGCAGATTCCCGGGGGCATCACCAGCCCGGCGCAGTTGCGGCGCATCGCCGATGTGGCGGAGAAGTACGACGTGCCGCTGGTCAAGCTGACCGGCGGCCAGAGGATCGACTTGCTCGGCATCAAGAAAGACGACCTGCCCAATGTCTGGCGCGACCTCGAAATGCCATCCGGTTATGCCTACGGCAAGAGTTACCGCACCTGCAAGAGTTGCGTGGGCACGGACTTCTGCCGCTTTGGTGTGGGCGACAGCATTTCCCTGGCGACCAAAATCGAGCACGAGTTTCAGGGGATGGACAGCCCGCACAAGATGAAACTGGCGACGGCCGGGTGCCCGCGCAATTGCTCCGAGGCCATGGTGAAGGACCTGGGGGCGGTGGCCGTGGAAGGGGGAAAGTGGGAGATCTATATTGGCGGCGCAGCGGGATCGTCCGTGCGGAAGGGCGACGTGCTGTGCGTGGTGGATAGCCACGAAGACGTCTTACGGTACATGGGTCGATTTATTCAGTATTACCGGGAGAATGCCAAGTATCTGGAACGCACTCACGGTTTTGTGACGCGATTGGGAATCGGCAACATTCGGTCCGTGGTGGTGGATGACAGCGAAGGCATCGGAGCGCGGCTGGAGCGGGAAATCGCCGAGTCCAAGGCTGCGTACAAAGATCCGTGGAAGGAAGCCTATACGCCAGCCACGGAAAATCAGTTTGCGTCGCTGATGCCGGTGTTATCGTGACGGAGAAGATGGAGGAAGTAAAACTGGCGCCACTAAATGCGATCCCGCCGGGCGAAGGCCGTAATTTTTCCGCGTGCGGAGAACGAGTCGCCGTATTTCGCACCCGCGCCGGACAAGTGTTTGCGACTCAGGCGGACTGCCCGCATCGCGGAGGGCCGCTGGCCGACGGGTTGGTGGGCGGGACTACGCTGATCTGCCCGTTGCACGCTTGGAAATTCGATTTGGCGACTGGCGATCCATTGATGGGCGAATGCGGATTGCGAACCTATCCCGTGCGCGTGGATGACGACGGTCAGATTCTCGTGACTTTCGATTAAGCCCGGAGACTAAACTGAAATACGCGATCGCGCTGATGTTGGCTGCGTTTGCGTGCGCGGACGTGGTAAACGAATCGCAAAATAAGGACGGCGACATCCGCGTTTCCCCCGACTGGAAAACGATTACCTTCTATAGCAATGTGGGTCCGCTATTTGGCGAAGACGTGCGGACATTCCAGAACTACTGCCTCACTGGAAGCACTTATGAGGCCTGCGAAGCGGGCCCTCCGGTCCACCGCCAAATCCGAGAAAGGTAATCATGAAAGAGGGTGAGCCCTACTAGCTATAGCTAGAAGGCGCCACGTCATCGCGCCAGCGACACCGCCAGCAGGAGCGCCCGCTGCGTCCCCTTGGCCGAATTCTTCGTGTCAAACGCCTCGTTGAGCGAGTGCGCATTGGTACCCGTTCCGCCCCCGCTGATCGTGATGGCGGGAATATGCAGGTTCATCGGCACATTGGAGTCCGTGGATCCTTCGCGCAGGACTTCGGCGATCCCCAGAGCCCGGGAAACGCTGAGTGCCGTCTGCACGATGGGGGTATCTCTGGGGGTTCCTCCAGCCGGGCGAAGGCCGACCAGCTCTGGCTCGCCGGTGATCTTGCCGCGGTTGTTCCAGCGTCTATTCTCTTCTTCTACAGCGGAATGGACGGCAGATTTAAACTTTTCGTTTACAGCTTCCAGAGACTTCACATCGGCCGAGCGCATGTCCATCTCGAACCAGGCCTCAAACGGGATGGAGTTCACAGAGGTGCCCCCGCCTACACGGCCCACGTTGAATGTCGTCTTGGGCTCGGTTGGCACTTCGAAATCGGCGATCTTGTCGATCGCCCTTCCCATCGCGTGGATGGGGTTGGCCATACCAAACGCCCCATAACTGTGCCCGCCCGGGCCTTTGAAAGTCACCCGGTAGCGGTAGCTTCCCACGCCGACGTTGACGACTCCTAAACCGGTTCCATCCACGGAAACAAATTTGTCGATTTTGTCCTTCAAGCTTTCATAGAACAATTGCTTCATACCACGAAGATCGCCTAGGCCTTCTTCTCCGACGTTCGCGACAAAAGTGATGGTTCCCGGAGTCTGCACATGCCCGTCGCTTAGCGCCCGGATTACCCCCAGCATCACGGCCAACCCGCGGCAATCGTCGCCGATGCCGGGGCCTTTGAGTACAGTTCCCTGCCGGGTAACCTTGACGTTGGTGCCTTCCGGAAACACGGTGTCCAAATGGGCTGCAAACACCAGGTGGGGACGCGGCGCCGCGCCCGGCCGCGTGCCCAGCACATTACCGGACTTATCGATATAGACGTTTTGCAACCCCAGCTTTTCAAACAGCCGCTTGAGTTCCTGTCCGCGCACCTGCTCCTTGAAAGATGGGGCCGGGATCTCGCACACGCGCACCTGCTCATCGATCATTTCCGGCTCATTGTGCTCCGCGGCTTGCAGCGCAGCCGCTATGGTGGGTTCATGCAGCAATTGCGACGGGTCCTGCGCCCGGGACAATGCCGCGCATATCAAGAAGAGAGTCTTTTTCATCGTTTCGCTATCTCTTGGCCGCCGCTGCATGCACTTCCACTGCTGTCCCCTCGTGCACGGCGTCGGAGGGATTGGTGATCACTTGGTCGCCTACGGAAAGCCCGGATACCACTTCCACTTCGCTTCCCATATCCGTGCCAATCTTGACGTCGCGAAAGTGTACGACACCGGAGGCGTCGACCAGCGCGACCTGCGTGCCTTTGCCGCCTGACACCAATGCGTCCCCGGGGATCAGCAGCGTGGGCAGCGATCGCGCCGAGGCAAACCGGACCTGGGTGTACATGCCTGGCTTTAGCACGCCAGTGGGATTGGGAATCGATACGATCGCCAACATCGAGCGGGAGCCTGGATCAATTGCGCCGGTAATCCGCTCGACACGGGCGCGGAACACCTGCCCCGGGAGTTCCCGCACGCGCAGTTCGGCGGGTACGCCAGGCGCTACGCTGCTGACATACGCTTGCGGAACATTCACAAAAACGCGCATGGGGTCCATCTGGGCGACGCGGAACATCTCTTTGGATGCGCCGCCATTGCCGGCATTGATCAACGTGCCAACGTCCACCGTGCGGGAGGTGACCACTCCCGTGAAGGGGGCGGTGACTTTGGAATAGGCCTTGAGCTGCTCCAGACGGCGGAGGTTGGCCTCATTGGCCACCACCATCTGATTCGCACTGGCAATTTTGGCTTGCGAGGCGTCCACTTGCGCCACCTGGACGTCGCGGGTGGCCCCTTTCTCATCGGCTTCCTGGTGGGAAACCGTGCCCTTCGATTCGAGTTGCTTCCAGCGCTCGTAGGTCTTTAGCGACAACCTTAAATTGGCATTGGCAAGAACCAGATTGGATTGGGCTTCGGCGAGACCGGACTTGGAATTTGCGATCGTGGCTTTGGCTTGATCGATCTGCTGATCGAGCTCCGGCGTTTCGATCTCGGCCATCACCTGGCCAACCTTCACGCGATCGCCGATGTCCACGTAGCGTTTAGTCAGGTAACCATCGGCCCGCGCGAAAATGGGCGTTTCGATCTCCGCCTGCAAATCGGCCGGCAGTTCCAGCGCGGAATTGGCCGGCGCCTGGCGCGCCGTCGCCACAAAGACTTCCGGCTTGTCGTTTTCGACGCTGGCTACGGCGGCTTCCAGCACCTTCTCCCGCCGCAGACGGGGCAGCAGACCCGCGACAATCGCCACCAGTACGGCCAGCGCCACCAGGGCGAAAAACGTCAGCAAGGGCCGCACTCGCGTCCTGCGGCTGCGCGGGACGGCTACCGTGGCCGGGGCTTCCTCGATCTTCAAATACGCTCCTCTTCCAACTGCATGGCCGCTTCGGCCGCTTGAGACGGAGCTTTGCGGCGCAGTTTTGAATAGACCACCGGCACAAAAAAAAGCGTCGCTACCGTAGCCATCAGCAAGCCCCCAATCACGGCACGGCCCAGCGGGGCGTTCTGTTCCCCGCCCTCCCCTAAACCAATCGCCATCGGCAACATGCCCACAATCATGGCCAGCGCCGTCATGAGCACCGGACGCAAGCGCGTGTAGCCGGCTTCCACCGCCGCGCGGCGGGCGTCCTCTCCTTGCAGCCTTAGATCGTTAGCGAACGTCACCAGCAGGATGCTGTTGGACGTGGCCACTCCGATGCTCATGATGGCGCCCATCAGCGACGGAACATTCAACGTGGTTTGTGTTAGAAACAACATCACCAGGATACCTGCCAAAGCACCCGGCAACGCCATTAAAATGATGAATGGGTCCAGCCAGGATTGGAAATTGACCACCATCAGGAAGTACACCAACAGGATGGCAAACACCAGGCCGGCGCCCAAACCGATGAACGAAGTACGCATGGTCTCCACCTGGCCGCGTACTTCAAAGAAGCTTCCCTTGGGCAGGCTGGGTCTCAGTTGATCCAACAGTAAATTGACGTCACCGGCGACGGAGCCCAAATCCCGGTCCTGAACGTTAGCGTAAATATCGAACAGCGGTTGTACGTTGTAGTGATTCACGATGGCGGACGCAGTGCCGCGCGTCAGACCGGCCAGATTGGCCAGCAACTGCGGAGCCTGACTGCCGGCCGAACGGATGGGCGTGCTCAGCATGGTTGCGGTGGAATCCAACTGATAGGTGGGAGTCTGCACTACCACCGGATAATCCACGCCATTTTGCGGATTGATCCAGTAGTTTGGAGCGACGTCGCGGCTGGAGCCGAGCGATACGAGCATGCTGTTGGCCACGTCCTTCTGCGTCATGCCCATCTGATCGGCGCGCACCCGATCCACCGCAAAGCGCATCTCCGGCACATCCACCACCTGATGAATGTGAACGTCGGCGGTTCCGCCAATGCGCTTGACCTTGTGCTCAATTTCCTGCGCCATGCGGTAATTGGCGTGTTCATTGGTCAACGGTCCCATCACCTGGATGTCGATGGGCGCAGGCAATCCAAAATTCAGAGTCTGGCCGACGATATCCGCGGGCTGGAAAAAGAAGGTCATGCCCGGATAGTCGTGATTCAGGCGCTTGCGCAACTGCCGGACGTAGTCCCAGGTGGGATGATGGTCGCCGGGCTTCAGCGACACCAGCACCTCGCCGTCAAACGCGCCCACCGTACCGCTATCGCTGTAGGCGAGACTGCTGCCGCTGTAAGGCAGGCCGATGTTGTCCAGAATGTCGCTCAAATCGTGCCGGGAAATCACCGAGCGGATGGTGTCTTCCACCTTGGCGAAGTCGGCCTCAGTCTGCTCAATGCGGGTGCCCGCCGGCGAGCGGACATGCAACCGGATCTGGCCGGCGTCCACTTGCGGAAAGAAATCGCGGCCCAAAAAGGGAGCCAACGCTCCCGCCACGCTGCACAGTAGCAGGAAGAATGCGGCAACAATCCGGGGATGATCCACCGCCGCGGATAACAGATTCTGATAGCTCTCCCGCATCCGGTGAAATTGGCGGTTAAACGCGTGATGGACCCGCCAAAACATATTGTCGTCCGCGCGGTTGCTCTCTTCTTCCCCATGGCTGTACCGGTCCAACTCCGCCGCCAGCAGAAAATGCACCATGGTGGGCACCAGCGTGCGCGATAGAAAATAAGAGGCCATCATCGCCAGCACCACGGCCAGCGCCAGCGGCGTAAACAAATAGCGAGCGGCGCCGGTCAAAAAGATCACCGGCACAAACACGATGCAGATGCACAGCGTGGAGACAAAGGCGGGAACCGCGATCTGCTGAGCGCCATCCAGAATCGCCCGCAGAATTGGTTTGCCTTGGGCCAGATTGCGATGGATATTCTCGATTTCCACCGTGGCGTCGTCCACCAGAATGCCAACCGCCAGGGCCAGGCCGCCCAGCGTCATCACATTGATCGTCTCGTTCATCAAATACAGGATGGCGATTGAAGTGAGAATCGAGAGCGGGATGGAAATGCAGACAATCACCGTGCTGCGCCAGCTGCCGAGAAAGAGCAGAATCATCAGGGCGGTCAGCGCAGCCGCAATCCCTGCCTCCTTCAAGACACCGTCGATGGCCGCGCGCACAAAGATTGACTGATCGAACAGCAGCTTTACGTTCATCGCTGCCGGCAGTGTGGATCGGATGCGCGGCAGAATCTCTTTGACCCGCGACACGATGTCCAGCGTGGAAGCGCCGCCGTTCTTCAGCACCGTAAGCAACGCCCCGCGGCTGCCGTTGTGGCGCACGATGTTGGTCTGCACCTGATAACCATCCCGCACATGGGCCACATCGCGCATATAAACGGTACTGCCGTTCACCTGCTTGATGGGAAGATCGTTGAACAGCGCGGCGGCGTCCGGCATCCCGTTCAGCCGTACCGCATACTCGCGCTGGCCGATCTTCACCGCGCCAGCCGGCAGAATCAGGTTCTGATTATTGAGCGCGTTGACTACATCCATGGGCGACAGACCCTGCGCGAACAACTGCTCGGGTTCCAGGTCGACCATGATTTGCCGCGGCTTGCCCCCGTAAGGACTGGGAAACGACCCTCCCTGCACCGTCGACATTTGCGTCCGAATAAAGTTCGTCGACATGTCGTAAAGAACCTGTTCCGGCAAACTGTCGCTCGAGATGCCCAGTTGTAGAATGGGCACGCTGGAGGCGTTGTAGCGAACGATGGCCGGCGGCGACATCCCCGGCGGAAGAAAATGCAGCAACTGCCCAACGGAGGCCGAAATCTGCGCCACCGCCGATTCCACTTTGGCATTGGGATGGAAGAAGATCTTAATGACACTCAAGCCGGCCAACGACTGCGATTCAATATGCTCAACGTCGTTAACGGTGGTGGTAAATCCGCGTTCGCAGCGGATCGTCACCACTTCCGCCATCTCCGCGGCCGAAATTCCCGCGTAGGACCAGATCACGCTGACCACCGGAATATTGATGTCCGGGAAAATATCGGCAGGCATGCGCAGGATGGCTCCTATACCCAGAGCCACAATCAGCAGCGCCATGACAACAAACGTGTATGGCCGGCGCAATGCCAGTCGAACAATCCACATAAGATGAAAAGACCGCAGCGGTGCGGGCGCGGTTACGCGGGTAAGCTATATTGTAAACCGTTTGGGTGGTCTGCTCCCAGCTCTGCCCGGATGCGCTGTTCGCGATCATCGGCAATAGCTTGCATCGGTCATTGTTCATGATCTATGGTTTTCCGCAAGCTCGTACGGTTCACCGTTCGGTGTCGGCGGCAATTTCGACGCGCAAGATGGCCCTGTCTCGATAGGCAAGGCGAACCTGCAATCCGTTCCGCAGCGAGCCGCCTTCGTCTGCCGGGATGTTAAACCGATTCGTAAAGCCGCCGGGATGATTCAAGAGGTCGAATGTCACGTTGCCCACGCGAAAGCGTGAGCCTGCCTTGCGGAACTCGTACCCCGTGATGAGGCCCTCGGTGACCTCGTATTGCCCATTTCGGCTCCACTCCTGGAGCTGCGTGCGCCGCACCAAGCCCTCGTAGGTGTACAAGCCACTCAGCGCTGCGAGCAACAATAAGATCGGACCCAAGGCGCCTTCGACAACGACGGGCAGGCTTGGAATATACAGCGATGTCGTGGTTTTGCCCCGCAGGCGCCCCGCGGTCTTCCAGATATGTGAGATCGCGAACAAGAGCAGCCCGCTGGAGAATGCCGCGCCGAACCAGGGGAAGCTGTCATTGAGTACATCGTAGACAAGCCGATAATGCATCACGACATCCTACCCGAGCGACGAGCGTGGCTCCACAAGCTGCTCATGGGGACGAGGAGGCTTGATGCGTCGATGGGTTGGTTCCAAAGCAGAGCTCGTGTATCGTGATGCATGCGTCTCTCAGTTGGCGTTCGATGACTTTCTTTACACGCTCGAGGTGTTCACCGATCCAGTCACCCTTCCGAATCGGATTGAACCGAGAACCAGATTTGCCGCTTCGACGGCCAGCACGTGATTTCCAGTGTGCCACAGGCGGTCCCATTCTCGTAATGCCAGTGAGTGCACCCTGCTAACTTCGCGAGGCTTCCCTGAAGACCTCGTCAGCAAGCACGCGGCGATCAACGGCGTGGCGGTCAAAGTTGGAAGAGTGAGACGCCAACCTCATTCGCAGCGCGAACCAATTGACCGTCCTGCGTTGCGATCGGAGTTGTTGTCGGATCGCAATGTCCAAATATGTGGCGTCGTAAACACTGAGGCCATGGGACATTGCCAACCCGATTCCTTGTTCAAAAATCCGATCGGCGGAAAGAGGTTCAATCTCAATCTCGAGGCTGGCCGAATTCTTCAGGAACGCCTCTCGTTGTCCCAGCGCTGTGTCCAGCAATCCGGGGCTGAGTCCAACATCTTGGACGGAGACTCCCTCATTTTCGTCACGTCAAACCCCGACATCGTCCAGGACGTATCGGCTTTCTTCAAATCTGGTACACCCCGCCTCGCTCAGCCCTCAATGCACGTAAATCCTGAACGCAGGGCACGCCCCTAAACGCGCGTGCCGGATGTGTGGTGCTCACCGCAACTACTTGCATCCCAGCCCGCCGACCCGCTTCAACGCCGGCCGGTGCATCTTCGACGACCAAACAACGCGCGGGCTCCAGGCCAAGCATCTCAGCAGCTTTCAGATAGCCTTCCGGATCGGGCTTGCCGCGGGTAATCTCGTCCCCGCACACCAGAACCGAAGGAATCGGCAGACCGGCTAAGCGCATACGAATCTCCGCCAACCGCCGATGCGCGGAGGTCACTACGGCCCAGCGTTCGATCTGCGCCAACAAAGCAAGCGCTCCGGCAACTTCGACGATCCCCGCGGTATCGGCTTCCTCCTGCGCATCAAACCAGGCGGCTTCCTTTGCAAAATCGAGCCCCGGCGCAATCTCTCGCATGGTTTCCGATGTACGCCGGCCATGCGCAACGGCGAGGATGGGTTCAGGATCGAAGCCATGGCGCGTCGCCCACGCCCGCCAGATCCGTTCAACCACCGCAGTAGAGTCCACCAGCGTGCCATCCATATCGAACAGAACAGCGTCGCAAGAAAAAGCGTTGTACATGAGACCTGGGGTGTATACTAGCGCGAAAGCCGAGGAACTACGTTGATCAGGCTTTGGACAATCGCGGGTTGCTTGGGCGCACTGGCAATGCCGCTAAGCGCGCAGGGGCAGCACACCGCCGGCGTGTTATCGCGGGTCGGCATTAAGT
>Ga0075030_100004421_pt1 | contig 12711 bp, 14 predicted proteins | sample LitLauG_LLR_2012_FD_71393 | JGI IMG/M metagenome (GOLD analysis project Ga0075030, IMG submission 71393) | Freshwater sediment microbial communities from Pennsylvania, USA - Little Laurel Run_MetaG_LLR_2012 | ecosystem: Environmental > Aquatic > Freshwater > Creek > Sediment | place: USA... | reverse complement strand
TCGGCCTCGATAGGCGGGCACTGTCTAGGCGGACGGCGGAGTGGCTGGCTCGCCTCAAGGTGAAGGGAGCGCCAAATCAGCAAATCTCGGCGCTATCAGGAGGAAACCAACAGCGTGTTCTCCTGGCGCGCTGGTTAGCCAGAGAGCCTAGGCTGCTGATTCTCAACGGCCCAAGCGTCGGTGTCGATGTCGGCTCCAAGTCGGACATTCATCAAATCATTGCTGAATTCGCGGAGCACGGTCTCGCAATCCTTCTGATATCGGACGATCTCGCCGAGTTGGTCGCCTGTTGCAACAAGGTGTTGGTCTTGCGTGGCGGTCGCATCACTGCCACTGCGGCGGGAGAAGGTCTGACGGAAGCGGCACTCGCCAAGGCGATGGCAGCATGACGCGGGCATTGCGTTGGGTTCGGCCGGAGGATGCCGTGACGGGCGCGTTGCTCGTCGTGTTCGTCGTCGCTACCAGTTTCGTGAACCCCGCCTTCGCGTCCGTGGGCACCCTATTTGACTTGGCCCGTGGCACCATCGTGCCCGGAATTCTTGCGATTGGCGTCCTCGTTGTGCTTGTCTCAGGAGGCCTCGACGTATCCTTCACGGCCATCGCAGTGCTTGCCATGTACGGCGCCGTCAAAGTCGTGATGGCAGTCGGCCTCGGCGATCACGTCATCTTCGTCTTCGCGATAGCCATGATGATCGGCGCTGCCCTTGGTGCGTTGAACGGGTTTCTGATCGGAACCCTGCGCCTCCCTTCCCTCATCGTGACTCTCGGAACACTGAGCGCCTATCGCGGGTTCCTGCTCACCTTCGTTGGCACAACGGTCATACCAACGCTGCCGCCGGCGATGCGGACACTGGCTCGCGCGAACATCCTAACTTGGCAGTCATCGGACGGATCGACCGAATCCTTGCCGGCGCTATTCCTTGTGCTCCTAGCAGTCATCGCCGTGGCAGCGTTACTATTGAACGCAACGACACTCGGGCGAAGCATCTATGCGATGGGAGGGTCTGCGACTGCGGCCGAACGCATCGGCCTTCGCGTGAGATCCCTGCACATCATGGTCTACTCCCTGGTGGGCGTCACGGCTGGCGTCGCCGGAACAATCCACGCCGTGATGAACCGGGTGGCCAATCCTTTCGATCTTGTCGGCCTTGAGTTGACGGTCATCGCGGCCGTGGTGCTCGGCGGCGCCAGGATAGAGGGCGGGCACGGCTCGGTCCTGGGTACTGCGCTCGGCGTCACCTTGGTTTCCGTCATGAACAACACACTCATCATGTGGGGTGTGCCCTCCACCTGGCAAAACGTTGTCCTCGGCCTCTTGATCCTGCTGGGCACTGGCATCGCTGCCGCCCGCTCACACCGCATGGACCTGGCCTGACATGCAAGAGACAAAAGTCATCACTGTTCCAAGTGAACCGCAAGCGGGGCCTTCTGCAGTATGGACTAGACGTTGGGTGGGCACGCTCCACTCCAATCTGATCTGGCTCTGCCTCGTCGATCTCCTCATGTGCGCCGGAATGACCGCAGGTGCCCCGTCGCTCTTTTGGTCGGCGGCCAATTTCAACTCCATGGCGGTCCAGTTTCCAGGCTATGGCATTTTGGCCCTGGCGATGGTCCTGCCAATGATCACAGGCGGGATTGATCTTTCGATCATTGGTCTCTCCAATTTAGCTGCCATAATTGCGGCCTTTGTCATGCAGAGCCTGGCTGGACCTGCGGCCTCCGGAGTGTCGGTTTTCCTCGTGGTTGCGCTGGCCGTTGCGACCGCACTGGCGGCTGGTGCGCTGGCTGGCGCCTTGAATGCGTTTGTCATTTCCCGGATCGGAGTGTCGCCGATCCTTGCGACCCTGGGCACTGGTCTCGTCTTTTCCGGCCTCGCCATCGCGATGACGAACGGCACTGCAATTTTCGGCTTTCCGCAAGCATTCACCTGGATCGGCGACGGCCAGGTGATCGGCTTGCCGGCGCCCGTCGTCGTCTTTGCACTGATCGCCCTGGCTCTGTCCCTTACGCTTTCGCGCACCGCATTTGGCGCGCGCGCGTACTTGCTGGGGACTAACGCCGTTGCTGCGCGATATGCAGGCATCGACGTGCGCAAGGTCATCTTGCGCACCTATGTGACGAGCGCCCTCTGTGCAGTGGCGGCCGGGCTCATCATTTCGGCGCGCGCCAATTCGGCGAAGGCGGATTATGGCGCGGCCTATCTGCTGCTTGCAATTTTGATCTGCGTGCTGGGAGGCGTGAGCCCTGTCGGGGGCTCGGGTCGCATTGTTGGCGTAGTTCTCGCTGTGGTCACGCTCCAAATCATGTCGACGTCGCTCAATCTGCTTGGCGTCAGCAATTTCGCAGCCGAACTGGTTTGGGGCGCAGTATTGATCTTCACCATGGCCGTTAGTCGTGTCGAACGGGGCAAGCAATGAGTCGTTCGAACGACGGTAGCGTCACGAAAAATGCAATCAGTACCGGGCATTTCTTGGGTATTGATGTGGGGACGGGTAGCGCTCGCGCCGCTGTATTCGATGAGAATGGCAGGTCGCTTGGTTATGGCTCCGAGCCGATTGCCCTTTGGCAAGAGTCCGGCGATTACTACGAGCAATGCACGATCGACATCTGGGACGCGGTCTGCAAGGCGACAAGATCCGCTCTGAAAGCTTCAGGCGGCGAGGTCCGCGTCGCCGGGATCGGGATTTGTGCCACGTGTTCGCTGGTCTTGGTCGGTGCCGCCGGCGAGCCGGTGACGGTGAGCCAAGGCGGAGTGCCCGAGCGCGACGTCATGCTGTGGATGGACCACCGCGCGACGCGGGAAGCCAGCGAAATCAACGCCACGGGAGCCGAGGTTCTGCGTTACGTCGGCGGCCGCGTTTCGGTCGAAATGCAGATCCCAAAAATCCTTTGGCTCAAGCGCAACCTGCCGAGCTCATGGAGCAAAGCGCGCCATTTCTTTGATCTTCCCGACTTCCTGACTTGGCGCGCCACGGGGTCTCTGCGACGATCGATGTGCTCTCTTGTTTGCAAATGGAATTTCCGCGGGCAGGAGCGGAGCTGGGATGCGGGATTTCTCAGTCATATTGGCCTCGGCGATCTGCAGAGCGACGGATATGCGAGGATCGGCGCCCACGTTGCCGATGTCGGCGATACGGTGGGATTATTGTCTCGAGACGCGGCTCGCGAACTTGGCCTGGAACCTGGCATTCCAGTCGGTGCGTCTGTCATCGACGCGCACGCTGGCGGCATAGGACTTCTGGGGGCGCGCCGCGCCGGTTCAGGCGATACTGCTATCGACTTCAATCACAGGGTTGCGCTGATCGGCGGCACGTCGAGCTGCCATATGGCAATTTCGCCAAAAGCTAAGTTCATTCCTGGCGTCTGGGGTCCCTATCTTTCGGCTCTGGCACCACGCTATTGGCTGAGCGAGGGCGGACAGTCGGCGACCGGCGCGCTGATCGATTACGTTGTGCGGTCCGGCGCAGGAGACATCGAGAGGGACGAACTGACGGGGCGTTTCGCGCTGCTGAACGCGACCCTCGAAACGGCGGCCCTTGTTGAAAACAAGTCTGTGGCAATGCTCACACGCGATCTCCACGTGTTTCCTGATTTTCATGGCAATCGGTCGCCGCGAGCCGATGCAAGCCTGCTCGGGATGATCAGCGGCCTAAGTCTATCCCACAAGCTGCTGGACCAGGCCCGGCTCTATCTGGCCACGATACAATCGGTTGCCTACGGCACGCGGCACATCATCGAAACCATGAACGCCCATGGGTTCGCCCTTGACGCCGTGCTAGCTTGCGGCGGTGGAACCAAAAACCCTCTCTTTCTCCAACAGCATGCCGACGCGCTCGGCCTGCCGCTCTTGCTCGGAGCGGAGGAAGAAGCCGGCTTGCTCGGTTGCGCTATGCTTGGCGCCGTCGCCGCCGGACAGCGAACGGATGTCCTCTCGGCGATGAGCGCGATGTCGCGCGTTGCGAGAGAAATCAAACCAGCGGGTGGCCGGGAGAAAGAATATCACAACAGAAAGTATTTGATCTTCAAGCGGATGTTCGATGACCAGATGGCGTATCGGTCGTTGATGGCAGGCTCTCATGACCCAACCGCTCTCCGTCCGGATGAGCCCCGGGCAGAATAAGCTCGGTCGGGATCAACACAACCTTTCTCCTTGCGGACTGCGCCATTTCAAGCCGCCGAAAACTCTCATCGATGAGGCCTCGCGTATTCTGCCGAACCATGGCCACCGGAAAGTGAAGCAGCTCAATGAACGGATCATAGTCGAAACAGCCAATGCTGCAGTTGAGCACGACTTCGATTGGCAGCCCTTTGAGGAACCGCACGACGCCTTCAAACGCGATGGTAGAGTTGACGAAGAGAACGTCGGGAAGCCGGCCAATTTCAGCATGGAGTTCCCGGATCGTACGTTCCGCAAGATACGCCTCGTAGCCAGTTGGGCGTATGGAGCCTTTGGTCAGCCTGATGCCGGTCTCGGCCATTCCATCCTTGAAGCCTTCGATTCGCTTTTGCGTGTTGTCATCCTCGGGCCGCCCGCCAATGAAACAGGCGTACGGACGCGCCAGTTTGCACGCCGCAGCTCGCCCGATGTAGAGCGCGAGATCGTGCGCCCCTTTGTAGTTGTCGCTAACGACGGAGACGCCCTTTTTGCCCGCAAGATCGACATTGATGTGGCTCACGCCCGCGCGCCAGCAGATATCTGACAGCCTGTCGGGATCCGTTGCGCCCGCTATGATAAGCGCATCGATACTGTGCGAAATCAGCGCATCGACCGTCGACCGTTCTTTTTCAGGTTCCCGCGAGGTGCTGGCGACAACCGGGTAGAAGCCGTCGGCGCGGACCCTGTCTTCGAAGGCCTGCGCGAGCGAGCTGAAGAAGCGATTATCGAGCATGGGTATGACCATGCCGATGAGGCCGGACTTCGAGCTACTCAGACCTCGAGCTAGAAGATTTATGGTGTAACCGTTTCCTTGGGCAATTGCCTCGATGGAATGCGCCGTCGCCTCGCTCACCCGCCGTTTACGCCAACTGCCGTTCAGAACAGTCGCGACAGTGGACGGCGAGACTCCAGCTTCCTTGGCGATGTCATAAATCGTTAGCTTTTTCTTATTCACTTGCACGTCCCGGCCGAGTGGCGTTGAGCCACCCTTATGACATTAATGGCAAGGCCCGACAATTGACTGCCACCAGGCCCGCGGCCCCCAGCCGTCTTTGTATTGCTCGGACCTTGTTGCGCAGGAACAGCAGTCCGTTGCCCATCGCCTCGGCTCCGTCCTAGGCGACGGGGCGTCCGACGGCTAGCCTTCGGCCTTACTCGTCTGCAGCGGACAGCCGATCAGTGGCGCTGGCGGCGGCGGTTAGAATTCGGGCAACGGGGCTGCGTCGCGTCGGCCTGAATTGCCGTTACGCATCAATGGGGTGAGAGTCGCGAGGCAGAGAAAGCAGCCGTCGCGTCCTGCTTGGCACAGGATCGGCATTCATGTGGGGACCATGTCCGTTTCACCGCTGATACCCGCCCAAAACGTCAAGACCGCATCACCGATCAAAGCCGGATGGCGCAGACGCCATTGACGGCTCGGTTCATGACAGCGCAGCGTCGAGTGCAACTAGCGGGTGCGGAATCCTCATTCTGGGAGGCAGACTCAGGCGTAGTCTTGATTGTCTGAAGGACCTAGTCTGCGCCTAAGGACGGTAGGGTCGTGACGGGCAGGTGTGCTGTGGATGACATTGTTGCTGCGATCCAGCGATGGGAGCAGGCCAAGAGCGGGTTCCAGTTCAATGCTTTGGCTGGGTATCTGAATTACACGCTTGATCGGGTGGTGTCCGAGGCCGAAATCGTGAATGTTCTGAAAGAGCTAGCGGAGAACGAGCTCATCGAGCAGGAGAGAGGCATTTATCGGCTCAGCGAGCCTGACAGACCCGAGTTGGATCTTTACGAGCCATTGGAAGCCGGATTTCATGCGAACGGCATCTGGAGCAGGCTCGGCATCGACCGCCACCAGTGGGTGTTCCAAAAGACTGCCGCTGGAGGTATTCGGGGCGCCGGCAGGCTGAGTATGCCGGATTTCACGCTTGCGGCGATCAAGTCGTGGCGGTTTGATCCGCGTCGATCGCTGGAAATCTATAGTTTCGAAGTGAAGAGGAGAGCGAGTGCCTCGGTTGCATCCGTTTATGAAGCTGTAGCTCATGGGCGCTTTGCCCATCATCCCTATCTTGTCTGTCCCCGGTCGAACCTAGATCAATTGCTGAACAGCGAGTTGAAGGATGCCTGCCTGAGAGAGGGTGTCGGCCTAATCCTGTTCGATATCGTCGTCGAGCCGCCTGGTCGGTTCAGCCTCAAGCGGATCGAGTTGATAGAAGAAGCTGTTCGGCGGTCTCCCGACCCTCAGATGATCGAGGAGCATCTGTCGAAGAGACTGAGTACTACGAATTGCCAGAGGCTGGAGCGCATGGCGCGGGGGGACGCTGAGTGATGGGGAAGATCATCAGCGTTATCAACCGCAAAGGCGGTGTTGGCAAAACAACGGTGTCACTCGGGATCGCGGATACTTTGGTTGGTCACACCGAGGCACCCTTCGTCCCTGGGCGCAAGGTGGTGGTTGCCGTCGATTTGGACCCGCAGGGCAGCCTCACCAGGGCGTTGCTGTCCGAACACGGACACGTCGGCGACAACGGTCGGCTGCGTGAGGTCATCAACCAGGGAAGGGTGGTAGCGGGTGCACTGGAAGCGCGTTTGTCCAATCCATCGGTGCCGATCGACAACTTTTTAAAGCATGGGGTCGGGCCATCCGGGTGGACCTACTCTCTACTGGCAAACGAAGCTTCGGCCTGGGATGTGGAGCGCCGTCGCGCAAAACGACCTGGGGAGGCCAAGCTCAAGACGGTTGTGAGGAATATTCTCGGAGACTTGGCAGCTCAATACGACTATGTGATCGTCGATTGTCCACCGGGACAGACAGTTCTCGCCGAGGCAGCGATCACCTCCTCCGACCTTATCCTGTGTCCAATAACACCGGACTGGCTATCGTATTGGGGATTGGAGTCATTCGACGGCTATCTGCAAGACGTCTTTCAGGATAGCGATGGCGGAAGAGTTCCAGAAGCGCGCTTTGTATTCACGAAGTTCAGGGAGAACCCGCCCCGCTACGATGCGCAGAACAAGGTTTATAGTCTGGTCGAAGAGTTTCGGCAGCCGGCGCGGTATGTGACGCTGCTGCGGGAACCAGGCGCCGAAGCTAATGTGAGCGGCGGCCCGATCAATTTGCCTCTCGATCCAAAGCTTGTATCACGATTGGAAGGTTGGCCTCATAGAGGACGTGTTTGGCCCTGGAGCAGGGTCTACACCGCCGCGACGCAAGCCGCACTCCTGAGACTGATCGCTGGGATGAAGAAGGAATTGACCCGTGGTTGATCGCGCTGCGCTAATCCAACAACTAGAACCGCGAGTGGAACCGACAGGCTCGCAAAAGGAAACGATTCGCAAGGCCCTGGACAAGGCATTGTCCGAGTTGTTGCTCGCGCTCCCGCTAAGTGCAGCCCACGATTTGGGCGGAAATGCAAAGTCTGATTTGGTTGCCTTAATTGGGATGACAGATCAGAAGATATGCGAGAAGTTGTCCGCTCGGTGGGAGCCAAAGCGAAAGCTGGACGCGGAGTTGAAGGCAAGTTTGCGGAAAGACGTGCTCGCATTGCTCGAGTCCAAGCGGCCCGCTTATGAGCCAGTGACCGTCTCTATCAATGAGGCACGAGCTGGCGACCGAAAGGCAATCATCGGCAGAGTCTCTGCCGCGCCCCTAAAAGACTTGAAAGCGCTAGCAAAGAAGTGGGACAAACACTGGAAGGTCGCTCAGGATAGTAGGAAGGCCTATGAAGATCGGATAGTCGCCCTGATCGATGGCGCGGAGCCCACGTTGCCACCACCGCGAAAGTAGCTTGTGGAGCAAGAGATCGCGTAGCTGGGCAGAGAAAGCCGCCATCAGCGTCATACGCTGCTCTGCTGACTGACCGGCGATCTTGAACGGCCGCCAGACACCTTAAATCGAACGCATCCGACCTCGACGAGCAGGAACTTGTTAATGTGAGATCAAAGCCGTGGACGGCCATTGGCAACGACGGGCCTCGCCCTTCCGCATTTGCTAGTATCAGACGCTCGCTGATTCGCAGGGTGTTCCAGTGACCGACAGCACGGATAAGGTCCGTATTCTGAGCCTTGATGGTGGCGGAGCTAAAGGCTTTTACACACTGGGTGTTTTGCGTGAAGTCGAGGCCATGATGGGGGGCGGACCGCTCTCAGATCACTTCCGGCTTATCTTCGGCACCAGTACCGGGAGCATCATCGCGTCGCTTCTCGCCCTCGGCTACAAGGTCAATGATATCTACGAGCTATACAGCGAGCACGTACCCAGGATCACGAAGCCCAGATATCCCGGCCTGAAAACCCACGCCCTCAGACTTCTGGCGGATGATGTCTTTGAGGATAAGAAATTCGACGTATTCAAGACAGGCATCGGCATCGTCACCACTAAGTGGATGATCGAACGCCCGATGATCTTCAAGGCGAACATTGATCAGGCGCACGGTCGCAAAGCTTCTTTCGTGGCTGGATTTGGCTGTACGGTGTCGGACGCTGTCCAAGCCTCATGCTCGGCTTATCCGTTTTTCGACAGGAAGATCGTCATAACGGGCGCCGGTGATCGCGTCGAGCTCGTTGACGGCGGCTACTGCGCCAACAACCCTACGCTCTACGCCATCGCCGATGCGACGGTCGCTCTCCAAACTCCACCCAACAAACTGCGGGTATTGAGCATCGGTGTCGGTACTTATCCGGTTCCGGTGCCGTCGTTATTCAGCAAGATGCGGTGGGCAAAGTATCTCTTGAGCGTACAGCTGCTGCAGAAAACGCTCGAGATAAACACGCAGTCAATGGATCAGCTTCGCGTGATCCTTTTTAAGCACATCGACACTATCCGCATCAGCGACACGTTCGAGCAGCCGGAGATGGCTACGGATCTTTTCGAGCACGACATGAATAAGCTGAATCTATTGCGCCAGCGCGGGGTCGAGTCGTTCGCCAGGAACGAGGTCGCCCTCCGCACACAATTGCTTTAGGGGTTTTCGATGACCATTTCCGAGACCCAGTTCGATACGTGGGCGCAGCTAGGTCCCACGCCTCAATTCGTGACGACCTATAACTCAATTCGCACAACGCTCTTCGACAGCAAATCCCCCTATTACTCACGAAATTTCGACGTTCATCTCCAGGGCTCGTACGGCAATGACACGAACGTGCGGGGAGATAGCGATGTCGATATAGTCATCTGGACCAAGGAGACCTTCGACTACGACATTGACCAGCTTCCGGACGATCAGAAGGCGGCATTCAACCGTGATTTCTCTTCAGTCCCATCCGCCGGCCCCTCCTTCAAAAGCGAAGTCGTGTCCTGGCTCAGAACCAACTATGGCTCGGATGTCGATCCGGGGCGCAAGGCAATCCATTTGAAAGCGACGAGCTACCGTCGAGCGGCAGATGTCGTCGCCTGCGTTGAGCACCGTCGCTACTATCGTTATGTAGGCAACACGGACGCCGGACAAGGCTTTCACCTCGGCGTGTGCTTCCACACAGCGGACGGTACTAAGATCACAAACTTCCCCAAAGAGCATCAAAAATATTGCACGACGATGCACCAAGCCGCGGGATCATATTTCAAGCCAACGATTCGCATCTTCAAGAACATGCGCAACCGCATGATCGAAAAAGGTATCATCCAGAAAAGTCTGGCACCTTCATATTTCATCGAAGGGATGCTCTGGAACGTCCCGAACGCCAAGTTCGGCACCTCGTATCAGAGCACCGTAGTAAATTGCCTGAACTGGCTACATTCATGCAATCGCACTGAGCTTAAGTGCGCAAACCAGATGTACTACTTGCTGCGAGACAGTGCTCACAATTGCTGGCCGCCAGCGCATTTCGAAGCATTTCTGGCGGCTTCAATAAAGTTCTACAATGATGGTGGATAGGGCCCGTCGATTAACTTTACTTGGTGTAGAAGAGTGATCGAGATCGCGGAGTGAATTTACATCTGAGGCCGCGTCGCAGCACCTCCGACACCGGACATGGTCGGCGGTGAGAAATTCGCCACCAATCACGATGCGCCCGATGTCTCCTATTGGGATCGAGCACCGCTGGATTCTGGCTGTCCCAACTGTCCGCTGGGCGATGTTTCTAATCGTAGATCAGTGCACGGGGCGTAAGCATCCGGCCAACACCGCAGGTGCGGCGCCGCTGGCTCAGGCAGCCGCCTGGAGCGCCAAGGACGTCGGCTCCCAGTTCCACGGCAGCAGCTCGGTGATCTTGCTGGCTGGATGATCAGCGATGCGGGCCAGCACGTCTGCGAGCCAGGCGCGAGCGTCGACATCGTTCAGGCGGCAAGTCTCGATCAGCGTGTACATGGCCGCGGCACGCCGGCCGCCGGAGTCCGAGCCGCAGAAGGTCCAGTTGCGGCGCCCGACCGCGACGCCGCGAACGGCACGCTCGGCGGCATTGTTGGACATGCAGAGCCGGCCATCGTCGAGGAACCGCGTGAAGGCGGGCCAGCGCTTCAGACTGTAGTCCATCGCCTTGGCCATCGGGCTTTTCGAAGACAGGGCACGGCGTTGCTGACGCAGCCAGGCTTCGAACGCATCGACCAATGGCTTGGATCTCTCCTGGCGCACGGAGCGGCGCTGGTCCGGCGGCTTGCCGTTGATCTCGCGTTCGATGGCGAACAACTCATCGATGCGCCGGACGGCCTCGATGGCGAGCGGCGCTTTTTGCAGATCGGCCAGTTCGAAGAACTTGCGACGGCCATGGGCCCAGCAGGCGGCCTCAAGGATGGGGCCGGGCTTGCGGCCCTCGGCATAGAGAGCGTTGTAACCGCCATAGGCGTCAGCCTGCATGAGGCCGCTGTAGCTGGTCAGATGCCCTTCGGGGTGTTCGCCCTCGCGGTTCGGCGAGTAGTGGAACCGCGCCGCTGGAGCCGCGCCGCCACCAAACGGCCGGTCGTCACGCACATAAGTCCACAGCCGGCCGGTGCTGCATTTGCCCTTCGCCAGCACCGGCACGGTCGTGTCGTCGGCATGAATGCGCTCGGCCGCCAGGACGTGCTTTTCGATTTCCGCGACCAGCGGTGCCAGCGTGGCCGAACAGGCGCCGACCCAATCGGCCAGCGTCGAGACGTCGAGATCGATGCCCTCTTTCTCGTAGATCGCGCTCTGCCGGTTCAGCGGGATATGCACACGGTATTTCGCGAACAGGACCTGCGCCAGCAGGTTCGGCCCTGCCCGGCCGCGCGCGATCGGATGCGATGGCGCGGGCGCCTGCGTGATGTGCTCGCAGGTCCGGCACGAGAACTTCTCGCGCACATGCTGGATCACCTTCCAGGTCGCGGGCACCAGTTCCAAAGTCTCGGTGATGTCCTGGCCGAGCTTGCGCAATTGACCACCACAGTCAGGGCAAGTCGCTTGCGCAGGATGTACGATGCGCTCACGCGGCAGATGATCTGGTAGCGGGCGGCGTGCCGGCTTCTGGACCTCCTCTGCCGTGGACAGCGAGGTGATAGCGGCGACAGACTTTGCCTCGGTCGCGGCTTCGACGAGATCGGCAAGCTGCAATTCGAGTTGGTCGATCAGTTTGGCTCCACGCTCCGATGACGCCCCGAATGTCTCGCGCCGCATCTTGGCGATGGTGAGCTTGAGGTTGGCGATCTCGGCATCGCGATCGAGCAGGCGCGATTGGGCAGCGATCAGCATGGCCTGCAACGTCGTCACGTCCTTGGGAAGTTGTGCCGGTTCAATAGCCATGCTCGCGATTCTAAACTGCTTTGCAGGACTATTCACGAGGGCGATCGGCGGTACCCACATTATCCCGCAACCTGTGGCCGCCAGGTCTGCTGCGGTGCCCGCCAGTCGATCCCCTCGAGCATATAGCCAAGCTGCGCGGGTGATATCGACACGGCGCCCTCGCTCGGCGTCGGCCAGATGAATCTTCCGCGCTCCAGCCTTTTGGAGAACAGACAGGCCCCCTGGCCATCGTGCCAAATGATCTTGATGAGATCGCCGCGCTTGCCGCGGAAGACAAAAAGATGTCCCTGGTGCGGGTCCAACTTCAGCGTCTCCTGCACCAGCAGCGCCAGGCTCGGAAACCCGCGCCGCATGTCCGTGTGCCCGGTCGCCAACCAGACGCGGACAGGTCCGTTGGCCAGCGTCTGCGTCGGGACCGGGATCACGCCTTGCTCTCAAGTGCCGCCACGATCCGCACAAGCGCCGAGGCTTCGATATCGGTCGTCGCCCGCACGGTCCGGCCGTTGCCGAGATCGACCTCGATGATGGACGCCAACGGCGATGGGCAAGCGCGCGGCTTCGTGGCGGTCTTGCGCGGTGTGGCTGCTGGCGGAGCTTCGATCGTCACCGGCAAGAAAGACGGCGCCGCCTTGGCAGCGGCTGCTGCCTTCGCCGCGTCCGAGCGCCAGCGATAGAGCAGGCTCTGGGCAATGCCATGCCGCCGGGCCACCTCCATGACCACGGCTCCCGGCACCGCCATCTCGGCCAGGATCGCGCGCTTCTCTTCAAGGCTCCAAATTCGCCTCGACGACAGCGCCGTGAACGCCGCCCTAGTCGTATGTCCAGACGCAGGCACGGACCTATCTCCAAGACTGACCAAACCAGGTCACATCAAAC
>Ga0075030_100004419_pt1 | contig 12713 bp, 12 predicted proteins | sample LitLauG_LLR_2012_FD_71393 | JGI IMG/M metagenome (GOLD analysis project Ga0075030, IMG submission 71393) | Freshwater sediment microbial communities from Pennsylvania, USA - Little Laurel Run_MetaG_LLR_2012 | ecosystem: Environmental > Aquatic > Freshwater > Creek > Sediment | place: USA... | reverse complement strand
TCCATCTGCGAGGCGATCATCCGCTTCCAGATCAGTTCGTAGAGGCGGCCCATGTCGGACTCGAGCCGCAGTTTGCCGGGGTTGCGCACCAGGCTGGTCGGGCGGATCGCCTCGTGCGCTTCCTGCGCATTCTTGGCCTTGGTCTTGTAGATGCGGGGGGATTCCGGAACATATTCGGGGCCGTGCAGCGCGGCGATGACCTGCCGAGCCTCGGTCAGGGCTTCCGGAGCGGACTGTACGCCGTCGGTCCGCATATAGGTGATCAGGCCGACGGTTTCGCCGCCGATGTCGACGCCCTCATAGAGGCGCTGGGCGCATTGCATCGTGCGCTGAGCCGAGAAGCCGAGCTTGCGCGAGGCTTCCTGCTGCAGCGTGGAGGTGGTGAAGGGCGGCGGCGGATTGCGTCGCGCGGGCTTCTTCTCCACGGCCTCGACCTTGAAGCTGGCCGCCGCCACGGCGGCGCGGGCGCCCTGGGCGATAGCCTCGTTGGCCAGGTCGAAGCGGGCCAGCTTGCGGCCCTCGTGCTTGACGAGGTGGGCGAGGAAGGTCTCGCCGCCGCCGGCCGAGGCGTCCGCCTCGACGGTCCAATACTCCTGAGTCTTGAAGGCCTCGATCTCGATTTCGCGTTCGACGACCAGCCGTAGCGCCACCGATTGGACCCGGCCCGCCGAGCGGGAGCCTGGCAGCTTGCGCCAGAGGACGGGCGAGAGGGTGAAGCCGACCAGGTAGTCCAGCGCGCGACGGGCGAGATAGGCCTCGACCAGCTCCATATCGAGGGCGCGCGGATTGGCCATCGCCTCGGTGACGGCGGATTTGGTGATGGCGTTGAACACCACGCGCTCGACGGCCGCGCCCTTGATGGCCTTGCGGCGGGTCAGGTCCTCGAGCACGTGCCAGCTGATCGCCTCGCCTTCGCGGTCGGGGTCGGTGGCCAGGATCAGCCGGTCGGCCCCCTTCAGCGCCTGGGCGATGTCCGAGAGCCGCTTGGCCGATTTGCCATCGACCTCCCAGCTCATGGCGAAGTCTTCGTCGGGACGGACCGACCCGTCCTTGGGCGGCAGATCGCGGACGTGACCGTAGGACGCAAGGACGGTGTAACCCGGGCCCAGATAACGGTTGATGGTCTTGGCTTTCGCGGGACTCTCGACGACGACGACGTTCATGGACAGGTGGGGCCAAGCCTTCTGGAGGTAACGTCCCGCACGAGCGTGACGGCGCGGGAAACTGGGGCGGGGGTGTGGCCGATGTCAACGGCGCGTGCAAATGGCAAATTCGCTGGGCGCCAGACGCGAGTCGGTTTGAATGCGCCGCAACCTTGGTCTAGAAGCCGGCGCAACATCCTTCCCGAAAGCGGTCGATGAACGACTTCCTGCTGCAATATCTGCCCATCGCCATCTACCTGGGCATCGCCTTGGCGCTCGGCGTGGCCTTCCTGCTGGCGGCCGCGGTCATAGCGCCCAACGCGCCGGATCCGGAAAAACTTTCCTCGTACGAGTGCGGGTTCAACGCCTTCGACGACGCGCGGATGAAGTTCGATGTGCGATTTTATCTGGTGTCGATCCTTTTCATCATCTTCGATCTGGAAGTGGCGTTCCTGTTCCCATGGGCGGTGGCCCTGATGAAATTGCCGCACGCCACGGCGGAATTCGCGTTCTGGAGCATGATGACCTTCCTGGGCGTCCTGACCGTCGGCTTTATCTACGAATGGAAGAAAGGCGCCCTGGAATGGGAATAGTCGTTCCCGACCGTCCGGCGCTGGCCGGCGCGCGTGTGGCCGTTGAGGGTTATGATCCGAGCCGGCACGACGTCGGCTTCGACGGCCTTTCCGGCGAGCTGTCGGACAAGGGGTTCGTGGTCACCGCGCTGGATGACGTGATCACCTGGGCGCGCACCGGCTCATTGATGTTCATGAGCTTTGGCCTCGCCTGCTGCGCGGTGGAAATGATGCAGGTGGCCGCGGCGCGGTTTGACCTGGAGCGATTCGGCGTCGCCCCGCGCGGCAGCCCGCGCCAGTCGGACCTGATGATCGTCGCCGGCACCCTGACCAACAAGATGGCCCCCGCGATGCGCAAGGTCTACGACCAGATGCCCGAGCCGCGCTATGTGATCTCGATGGGCAGCTGCGCCAATGGCGGCGGCTATTACTACTTCAGCTATTCGGTGGTGCGGGGCTGCGACCGGATCGTGCCGGTCGATGTCTATGTGCCGGGCTGTCCGCCGACGGCCGAGGCTTTGCTCTATGGCATTCTGCAGCTGCAGAAGAAAATCCGCCGCACCGGCACGATCGAGCGTTGAGGCCGAGCGCATGAACTGGCGAGTGACAGACGCGGTGCTGGAAGATCTGGGCGCGCTGGTGGCCGAGGCCTGCGGCGAGGCGGTTGTGGCGCGAAGCGTGGCCTTTGGGGAGTTGACGGTCGAGATCGGCGTCGCCCAGGTTTTGCCCGTGCTGACGAGACTTCGCGATGAGCCCGCCCTGCGGTTTCAGCAGCTGATCGACATCTGCGGCGCCGACTATCCCGAGCGCCCCAAGCGGTTCGAGGTGGTCTATCACCTGCTTTCCCTGGTGCATAACCGCCGCATCCGCGTGAAGGTTCGACTGGGCGAGGGCGAGAGTCTGGCGTCCGTGGTCGATGTCTTCCCGGTCGCCGACTGGTTCGAACGCGAAGCCTTCGACATGTATGGCATGATGTTCGAGGGCCACCCCGATTTGCGGCGGATCCTTACCGACTACGGTTTCGAGGGGCATCCGCTGCGCAAGGATTTCCCGATGACGGGATATCTAGAGGTGCGCTACGACGATGAGCTCAAGCGCGTCGTCTATGAGCCGGTGAAATCCGTTGAATACCGCAACTGGGACGCGCTTTCGCCCTGGGAAGGCGCGGATTACGCCCGCCCGGGCGGCGCCCTGCCGGGCGATGAGAAAGCCGGAGGCGGCGCATGAGCCTGACGCCCGAAATCGCGCCGGCGACGGCGGCGGACCTGGCGCCCGGTGAGACCCCGGACCGCAAGTTCAGCCTGAACTTTGGCCCGCAACATCCCGCCGCACACGGGGTTTTGCGGATGATCCTGGAACTTGACGGCGAGCTCGTCGAGCGGGTCGATCCACATATCGGGCTGCTGCACCGCGGCACTGAAAAGCTCATCGAGGCGCGGCCCTACACCCAGAATACCCCCTATTTCGACCGCCTGGACTATGTGGCGCCGATCAATCAGGAACATGCCTTCGTCATGGCGATCGAGCGCATGATGGGGCTGGAGATTCCGATCCGCGGCCAGTTGATCCGCGTCCTCTATTGCGAGATCGGGCGGGTGCTCAATCACCTGATGAACGTCACCACCCAGGCGCTGGACGTCGGGGCCATGACACCGTTCCTGTGGGGGTTCGAGGAACGCGAGAAGCTGATGGTGTTCTATGAGCGGGCCTCGGGCGCGCGCATGCACGCCAACTATTTCCGGCCCGGCGGCGTCCGGCAGGATCTGCCCGAGGCGCTGATCAACGATATCGAAGAGTGGGCCAAGGCGTTTCCCAAGGTGCTGGCCGACATCGACGGCCTCGTCACGCCGAACCGCATCTTCAAGCAACGCAACGTCGACGTGGGCGTCGTGCCCAAGGAACAGACCTTCGCGTGGGGATTCAGCGGCGTGATGCTGCGTGGCAGCGGCGTGGCCTGGGATCTGCGGCGCAATCAGCCCTACGAATGTTACGACGAGCTGGAATTCGACGTGCCCCTGGGGGTCAACGGCGACTGCTACGATCGCTACCTCTGCCGCATGGAAGAGATGCGCCAGTCGGTGCGGATCATGCTGCAATGTTGCGATCGCCTGCGCAAAACGCCTGGCCCGTCCCTGACCGACGATCACAAGGTCTCCCCACCCAGACGGGGCGACATGAAGACGTCGATGGAGTCTTTGATCCATCATTTCAAACTCTTCAGTGAAGGCTTTCGTGTGCCGGCCGGCGAGGTCTACGCGGCGGTGGAAGCGCCTAAGGGCGAGTTTGGCGTCTATCTGGTCGCAGACGGCACCAACCGGCCTTACCGGTGCAAGATCCGCGCGCCCAGTTTCGTTCACCTCTCGGCGATGGATTGGATCAGCCGCGGCCACATGCTGGCCGACATGAGCGCGGTACTGGGATCGCTGGATATCGTGTTTGGGGAGGTCGATCGATGAGCGTGCGTCGCCTGGCCAAGGCGCAGCCCGCCGCCTTCGCCTTCAACGCCGCCTCTCTGGCGAGCGCCAAGGACTGGATCGGACGGTTTCCAGCCGGCCGGCAGCAGTCGGCTGTGATTCCGCTGCTGTGGCTTGTGCAGAAACAGGAAGGCTGGGTGTCCGAGCCGGCTCTGCGCGTGGTCGCCGAGACGCTGGGCATGCCGGTGATCCGGGTGCTGGAGATCGCGACCTTCTATACGATGTTCCAGCTCTCGCCGGTCGGGACCACCGCCCATGTGCAGCTCTGCGGCACCACGCCCTGCATGCTTCGGGGCGCCAACGCCCTGAAGGATCTGCTCGGCGAACGCATCGGACCCAAGGGGCATTGCTCGGCGGACGGCAAGTTTTCCTGGGAGGAAGTCGAGTGCATGGGCGCGTGCGCCAACGCGCCGATGGTCGCCATCAACGACTACTACCACGAGGACCTGACCGTGGAGTCCCTCGGCGCTATTCTCGACGGATTCGCGTCGGGCAAGCCGCCTGCGCCCGGATCCGCGATCGGCCGCCAGGGCGCGGCGCCGGAAGGCGGGGCGCTGACGCTGACCGACCCGACACTCTATGACGGAAGCCGCGCCAGGCCGCTCGAGGGCGGATTGCCCAACGTCGCGCCCCCGGCCGAGACGGCGCCCGCCTCTTGAGAGACTCGCAAGCCCTTAAGACCGCCGGTCTCGTCGCCTGTCTGCTCGGCGTGCTGGCGATGCTGTCCGGACGCTACACAGCGGGCGCGCCGACGTGGCTGGTCTATGTCGGCATATCGGGGATCGTTTTTGGATGGGGCCTCATGGGCCTGTCGATGGCCCGGCGCGCGGCCGAAGCGCGCGCCCAGATGCGAGAGCTGAAGAGATAGGCATGGCGGGCGTTCTCGAAGACAAGGACCGGATCTTCACCAATCTCTACGGGCTGCACGATTGGCGGCTGGAGGGGGCGAAAGCGCGCGGGGTGTGGAACGCCACCGTCGATATGCTGAGCCAGACGCCGGAATGGATCTGCGACCAGATCAAGGCCTCGGGACTTCGCGGCCGCGGCGGCGCCGGCTTCGGCACCGGCCTGAAATGGACCTTCATGCCCAAGCAGCTGGGCGAACGGCCGCACTATCTGGTGGTCAACGCCGACGAGTCCGAGCCCGGCACCTGCAAGGATCGCGAGATCATGCGCAATGATCCGCACCGACTGATCGAAGGGTGTCTGGTCGCCAGCTACGCCATCCGCGCGCACGACTGTTTCATCTATATTCGCGGCGAATATGTGCACGAGCGAGAGCGGCTGGAGGCGGCCCTGATCGAGGCGCGCGCCGCGCGTCTGATCGGCAAGGACAACATCCACGGCTGGGACTGCGACATTCGCGTCACCCATGGGGGCGGCGCCTATATCTGCGGCGACGAGATGGCCTTGCTGGAAAGCCTGGAAGGCAAGAAGGGCCAGCCGCGACTGAAGCCGCCGTTCCCCGCCGGCGCCGGCGTCTATGGCTGCCCAACCACCGTGAACAATGTCGAATCGATCTCGGTGGCGCCCGAGATTCTGCGCCGCGGCGCGGCGTGGTTCACCGGTTTCGGTCGAAAGAACAACACTGGCACCAAGCTGATGAGCGCGTCGGGACACGTCAACAAGCCCTGCGTGGTCGAGGAGGCGATGTCGATCCCGCTTCGGCAACTGATCGACGAGCACTTCGGCGGAGTCCGCGGCGGCTGGGGTAACCTCAAGGCGGTCATTCCCGGGGGGTCATCCGTGCGCATGATCCCGGCGGAGGAAGCCGAGGTTGCCCTCATGGACTTCGACGACCTTGTGGCGCGCAAGTCGGGCCTGGGCACCGCCGCCATGATCGTCATGGACAAGGACTGCGACATCGTCGCGGCGATCGCCCGGCTATCCTATTTCTACAAGCATGAAAGCTGCGGACAGTGCACGCCTTGCCGGGAAGGGACCGGCTGGATGTGGCGGATCATGGAACGGATGGTCACCGGCGAAGCCGAACCCTCGGAAATCGACATGCTGCTGGACGTGGCCAGTCAGGTCGAAGGCCACACGATCTGCGGCCTGGGCGACGCCGCGGCCTGGCCGATCCAGGGCCTGTTTCGGCATTTCCGGCCCGAAATCGAGGCGCGGATCGCCAACTATCGATCCCGTCGCGCCAATCATCCTGGCGTCACGCTGATCGCGGCGGAATAGGCTCGATACCTGACAGGTCCGCTTGACCGTCGGCGCGCCTGGCGCCGATAGGTCACGCGCGATGAGTTCGACCAAATCCTCACCGGTGGCGGCGGCGCCGACTTCGGGCGCCGGCAGGCGTTCGCGTTTGCATGACAGGATCACGACATTCCGGCTGGGCGCCACGATCGCGGCGATCGGCGTCGTCTACGGCGATATCGGCACATCGCCGCTTTATGCCCTGAACCTTCTCTTTTCACCCGCCGCGCGGTCGCGCCTTAAACCCCAGGACATCGTCGGCGGCATATCGGTCGTGATCTGGGCGCTCATCCTGGTCATCGCGCTCAAATACGCCATCCTGGTCCTGAGGGCGGACAATGACGGCGAGGGGGGCGTGTTCGCTCTCTACGGATTGGTCGACCGGTTCAAGAAGCGCGGCATGCCCGTCGTGCTGTGGATGTTGTTGCTCGGAGCCGGGTTGTTGTTGGGCGATGGAATGATCACCCCGGCGATCAGCGTGCTGTCCGCCACGGAAGGCCTGGCGGTCGCAACGCCGATGCTCGCCCATGCGGTGATTCCGCTCACGCTCGTGCTGCTGACGGCGCTGTTCGCGTTCCAGCATTTGGGGTCCGCCGGCGTCGGACGCGTGTTCGGTCCGATCATGGTGGTGTGGTTTCTCGTCATCGCCACGCTGGGTTGCGAAAAAATTCCGTCGCACCCTGAGATCCTGAACGCGTTTGATCCTCTGAATGGATTGAACTTCCTGGTCCGGAGCCAGTTCGGCGCGGCCCTGACGGCGCTTGGCGCGGTGGTGCTGGTGCTGACCGGAGGCGAGGCCATGTACGCCGATCTCGGGCACTTCGGCGCCGGTCCGATCCGCTCGGGTTGGTTCCTGATCGTGCTGCCTTGCCTGGTGCTCAACTATTTAGGGCAGGGCGCCGCTCTGCTTGGCGGCCACGCCGGCGACAACCTTTTCTTCGACCTCGTCCCCAAGGTTGGACTCTACCCCATGGTCATGCTCGCGACCCTGGCGACCGTAATCGCGTCCCAGGCCCTGATTTCAGGAGCGTTTTCCCTGATCGCCCAGGCGATAGCCTTGGGCGTCTTTCCTCGCCTGCAGGTCAAGCACACCCACCACGCCCAGGCCGGCGAGGTCTATGTGCCGTTCATCAATTGGGGGCTCTATGTCGGGTGCGCGAGCCTGGTGTTGGCCTTCGGCTCCAGTGCGGCCCTTGGCGCGGCCTATGGCCTCGCGGAATCAGGCGTGATGCTGACGACATCGATGGCGATGATCGTCGTCGCGCGCGAAGTCTGGAAGTGGGGGCGCTTACGTTCCCTGATCGTGTTTGGCGGCCTCGGCCTGATCGATACGACCTTCATCACGGCAAATTCCCTGAAGTTCCTCCAGGGCGGGTATGCGCCCATCGCCATCGGCGCGACGGTCTTCATCATCATGAACACATGGCGCTGGGGACGAAAGCTCACCTACGCGGCCTATTCGGCCAAGCCGACCATGACTGTCGCGGAACTCATCAAGCTGCATCGGCAATCCTCGGAGTTCATCGAGCGCACCGCAATTCTGATGGTGCCGGCGCCGGTCCACCCGGGCGCGGCGCGGACGCCGACGCTCCTTCAGTTGCTTTGGGATCGGTTTGGCGTCCTGCCTCGACATCTCATTTTCGTTCAGGTGACCCACCCCAAGATCCCGTATGTCCGCGAGAATCGATACTCGGTAACGGTTCTCGACCGAAACCAGAACGGCAGTCTGGTGCGGGTTGAACTGAGGTTCGGCTTCATGGAGGACCCAAATGTGGAATCCGTCCTTGAGGAGATGATTTCGCACGCGGAAATCGATCTGTCGCGGGACCCTCGGCAATGGGTGGTTCATGTGGTCAACGAGAATCTGCTGCCCGGAAAACGCATGAAAATCATTCGCCGAATTCGGTTGCGGCTTTTCAAGCTCCTCCGATTTGTGTCCCGACCTGCCTACTATCACTACGGCCTTGGGGACGAAGTGCGCCTGGCGGCCGAAATCCTGCCAATACATGTCAGATGAACGGCCAGCGGCCTTGAAGGTCGCCAAGGAAGGCGCTATCGCCCCTCGCCATGGTTCGCCGACCCGACATCCGCGCCCGATTGTGGCAGCGAACGATCACCGCCGAATACGTTAGAATTTCGACGCCGCGCTGAGAGACCGGTCCGCATGCCCAAAGCCAAGGTGAACGGGGTCGAGGTCGAGTTCGACAACGGCATGACGGTTCTTCAGGTCGCCGAGTTGGCCGGCGAGGAGATCCCGCGATTTTGCTACCACGAGCGGCTGTCGATCGCCGGTAACTGCCGCATGTGCCTGGTCGAGGTGAAGCCCGGGCCGCCTAAACCTCAGGCGTCGTGCGCGCTCCCCGCCGCCGACGGCCAGGAAATCATCACCAACTCGCCGATGGTCGAGAAGGCCCGCAAGGGCGTGATGGAATTCCTGCTGATCAATCACCCCCTGGACTGCCCGATCTGCGACCAAGGCGGTGAGTGCGATTTGCAGGATCAAAGCGTCGGCTATGGCCGCGATGGCAGCCGCTATGCCGAGAACAAGCGCGCCGTCGAAGAAAAGCACATGGGTCCGCTGATCAAGACGGTGATGACGCGGTGCATCCAATGCACCCGTTGTGTCCGTTTCATCACCGAGGTTGCGGGCGTGCCCGAGATTGGCCTGATCTCGCGAGGCGAGGACGTGGAGATCACCACCTATCTCGATAAGGCGGTGATGAGCGAGTTGTCGGCCAATGTGATCGATCTTTGCCCGGTGGGCGCTTTGACCTCACGGCCCTACGCCTTCAACGCGCGGCCGTGGGAGCTGACCAAGACCGAGAGCGTGGATGTGATGGACGCCCTCGGCAGCGCGATCCGGGTGGATTCGCGCGGCGCGGCGGTGCTGCGCATCCTTCCTCGTGTGAACGATGCGGTGAACGAAGAGTGGATCAGCGACAAGACGCGCTACGCCTGCGATGGCTTGGCCAGGCAGCGGCTGGATCGGCCGATGATCAAGCAGAATGGCAAGCTATCGCCCGCGAGCTGGGACGAGGCCCTGGCCGTGGTCGCCGAACGCCTGCGGTCGGCTGCGGCCGATCGGATAGGCGCCATCGCCGGTGACCTACAGGACGCCGAATCCATGAAGGCGGCCAAGGATTTGCTAAGCTCCATTGGTGTTACCTCTCTGGACTGCCGACAGGACGGCTTGGTCCTTGGCGCCGGACCCCGCGAGTCCTGGCTGTTCAACAGCACCATCGAGGGGCTGGAGCGGGCCGACGTGGTCCTTATCGTCGGCGCCAATCCTCGGCTGGAGGCGCCGGTTCTCAATGCCCGCCTCCGCAAGATGTGGCTGGCCGGCGGCGTTCGCATCGGCCTGATCGGCGAGGCCGCCGACCTCACCTATGGCTTTGATCATCTGGGAGAGGGGCCGCAGGCCTTGTCCGCCCTGGCGGGCGGCAGATCCGATTTCGCCAAGGCGCTGAAGGGTGCGGAGCATCCCGCGATCATCCTGGGTCAGGGAGCGCTCACGCGCGACGATAGCGCTGCCCTGGTCGCGGCCGCCGCGAAATTGGCGGCAAAGATCAATCTGGCGCGTGACGGCTGGAACGGTTGGAACGTCCTGCACACGGCGGCCGCGCGGGTCGGCGGGTTGGACATGGGCTTCGTTCCGGGGCCCGGAGGCAAGAACGCTTCGGAGATGACGAAAAGAGGCGGGCTAGACGTGCTGCTTCTGCTCGGCGCGGACGAGATCGACCTCAGTGAGACCGACGCATTTGTCGTGTACGTCGGGTCGCATGGCGACGCCGGCGCGCACCGAGCGGACGTGATCCTGCCCGGGGCGGCGTACACCGAAAAAAACGGACTTTATGTAAACACCGAGGGCCGCGTGCAGCGGGGCGAGCGCGCGGTGTTTCCCAAGGGTGAGGCCAAGGAGGATTGGTCGATTTTCCGCGCCCTGTCGGAACGAGTCGGGCAAAGGCTGCCCTATGATTCTCTGGACCAGCTGCGCGCCTCGCTGTTTGCCGAGCATCCGACGTTCGGCCAGATCGGCTATGCGCCCGGGCGAACGCCGACGACAATCGACTGGTCTGACCTCGATGGCGCGGGAACGCTCCAGGAAACCGCTCTGGCCAGCCCGGTGAAGTCGTTCCACCTGACCAACCCTATCGCCCGCGCCAGCGTCACGATGGCCAACTGCGCCGCTCTGGGCTCGCCCCAGACCCTGGCGGCGGAATAGGCGCGCGGCATGGATTGGACCTCAATCAACTGGGTTCTGCTCACCGTCGGTCAGATCCTGATCATCACGGTGTGGCTGCTGCTCACGCTGGCGTTGGCGATCTGGTTCGACCGCAAGGTCTGGGCCGGCGTGGCGATGCGCAAGGGCCCAAATGTTGTCGGGCCTTTCGGCCTGTTGCAGCCCTTCGCCGACCTGATGAAGTTCGTCTTCAAGGAACTGGTGATCCCGGACGCGGCGGACAAGTTCGTGTTTCTGTTGGCGCCGGTCCTCACCTTCGGCTTGGCGGTCGGCGCCTGGGCCGTGATTCCCCTCGCGCCCGGCTGGTTGGTATCGAACATCAATGTCGGGGTGATGTACCTGTTCGCGATCTCCTCGCTCGGGGTCTACGGCATCATCATGGGCGGGTGGGCGTCCAACTCGAAATATCCGTTCCTGGGCAGCCTGAGGTCGGCGGCGCAGATGGTGTCGTACGAGGTCTCGATCGGCTTTGTGATCATCACGGTGATCCTGTTGTCCGGCTCGCTCAATCTGCAGACGATCGTCGAGAAACAGGCCGGATGGTTCTGGCATTGGAACATCCTCGGCGGCGGCGGCCTGAAGGGGCTCCCTGGGGCCCTGGTGATGATTCCCATGGCCGTTATCTTCTTCATCTCGGCCCTGGCCGAAACCAACCGCCCGCCATTCGATCTGCCCGAGGCCGAGGCGGAGTTGGTGGCCGGCTATCAGGTGGAATATTCGTCGACGGCGTTCCTGCTCTACATGATCGGCGAACTCGCCAACGTCGTTCTGATGTGCGCGATGATTTCGATCCTGTTCCTCGGCGGGTGGGAAGCCCCATTCCCCACCGGCTTCCTGGCGTCTTGGCCGGCGACTTTGGCCAGCCTGTTCTGCTTCCTGGTGCTCTTTTCAAAGATCATCTTGCTGTTTTTCATCTTCGCCATGGTGAAGGCCATCGTCCCCCGGTACCGCTATGACCAGTTGATGCGGCTCGGGTGGAAAATTTTCCTGCCGACGTCGCTTGCGGCAGTCATCGCCATGGCGGCCTGGCGCGTCTATGGGCCGACCCTGTGAGAGGGTGGCTGAATCCGGTGTGCGTTCTACCCGTGGCGATGTTCGTTGGCGCCTGCGCCGACATGACCGCGGCGTCTTATGATTTGGATCGCGGAACGGCGAGTTACGATGCCCTGAAGGCCGCCACGGAGACGTGCAAGGCCACGGGCGGATCGATTGTATTGCGCAAGACCTATTCCGGGCAGGACCTGTCCGACTATCGATGCGCGATCGGGAAGGCGAACTAGAATGGCCATGTTTGAACGCATCGGACAGGCCTTGCGGGGCGCCGCCCTGATGGACTTCGTCGGCGCTTTCGGCCTCGGCTTGCGCTACATCGCCAAGCCCAAGGCGACGGTGCTCTATCCCTTCGAGCGCAATCCGCAGTCGCCGAGGTTTCGCGGCGAGCATGCCCTGCGCCGTTATCCCAATGGCGAGGAACGATGCATCGCCTGCAAGCTCTGCGAGGCTATCTGTCCCGCCCAGGCGATCACCATCGAGGCAGAGCCCCGCGATGACGGTTCGCGCCGGACGACGCGCTATGACATCGACATGGTAAAATGCATCTATTGCGGCCTGTGCCAGGAAGCCTGCCCGGTTGACGCCATCGTCGAGGGGCCGAACACGGAATTCGCGGTCGAAACCCGCGAAGAGCTCTACTATGACAAGGCGCGCCTGCTCGATAACGGCGATCGGTGGGAGCGCGAGATCGCCCGGAATATGGAATTGGATGCGCCCTACCGCTAAGAGACGCGCGCGGCATTGGTTCGGATATCGCCGCGGGGTGACCGCGCCGAATCCTTTCGCGCCCTAACGGAGTTACGACGACCTCATGGTCCTACAGGCCATCGCCTTCTATCTGCTCGCCCTGACCACGGTCGGCGCCGCGCTGGCGGTGATCACGGCGCGCAATCCCGTGCACTCGGTTCTGTTCCTGATCACGACGTTTTTCTCGGCCGCCGGCCTCTTCGTCCTGCTGGGCGCCGAGTTCCTGGCGATGCTGCTGGTGGTGGTCTACGTCGGCGCCGTGGCGGTGCTGTTTCTGTTC
>Ga0075030_100004417_pt1 | contig 12713 bp, 11 predicted proteins | sample LitLauG_LLR_2012_FD_71393 | JGI IMG/M metagenome (GOLD analysis project Ga0075030, IMG submission 71393) | Freshwater sediment microbial communities from Pennsylvania, USA - Little Laurel Run_MetaG_LLR_2012 | ecosystem: Environmental > Aquatic > Freshwater > Creek > Sediment | place: USA... | reverse complement strand
CGTCAGGTGTTCTGGCGCACCATTGCGCACCATCCAGCGTTCAACCAAAAGACACCCAACATACGGCACTATTCCACCTCAATAGAGGGGATTAGGATAAGTATTTCGGCGTTGCTGGAATTGGCGGATTGGTGCCAGCAAAGGTTGGAAGGTACTCATGGAGGAGACCCATGTACAGCGACCACTGTGACGGACGTTCGTCAGAAAAAAGGGCGCGCAGGTTCGGTTGAGCCTGCTTTGGGAGCAGTTGCCGGAGCCGCTTCGGCGGGAGATCAGCCAGGTCTTAGCGCAAATGATCGCGCAGCGGATTCTTCCTTCAACGCCGAAGGAGGAATCGCATGAGTAGCGCACTGACCACTCGGCCGGCGCCGGGCGAAGTGAACGCGGCGCCGTGGGCGTCGGCCAAACTTCAAGATCATCATCTCAAGCGTTCGGCCATCGTTTACGTCCGGCAATCCAGCGCGCACCAGGTGCAGGAGAACCGGGAATCGACGGCCCGGCAATACGCCCTGGTCGAGCGGGCGGCGCAACTGGGATGGGCCGGGTTCCAGGTCGAAGTCATCGATGAGGACCAGGGACGCAGCGGCGCGACGGCTGAAGGTCGCCTGGGCTTTCAGCGGTTGCTGGCCGAGGTCAGTCTGGATCACGTCGGGATTGTCCTGGGCATCGAGATGAGCCGGCTGGCGCGATCGAACAAGGACTGGCATCAGCTCCTGGAACTGTGTGCGATTTTCCGGACGCTGTTGGCGGACCAGGACGGCCTGTACGACCCGACCGATTACAACGATCGGCTCTTGCTGGGGCTGAAAGGGACGATGTCCGAAGCGGAGTTGCACATCCTGCAGGGACGGATGCATCAGGCATTGCTCAACAAGGCGCGTCGCGGCGACCTGTGCATGTTGCCGCCCGTGGGCTACATCAAGCGCTTGACCGGAGTGTTCGCGCTCGATCCCGACGAGCAGGCGCAGGGCGTGATTCGATTGATCTTCGACGAGTTCGACAGGCTGGGAAGCATGCGCCGCGTGTTGCGCCATCTTCACGAGCAGGACATCAAGCTGCCGATCCGGCCGCACGCGGGGCCGAATAAGGGCGATCTGGAATGGCGGCGGGCGACTCGTGATACGATCCGAACGGTGTTGATGCATCCGCTGTACTCGGGGACGTACCGCTATGGGCATCGACAGACCGATGCCCGCCGCAAGAAGGCGGGTCACCGTCAATCGGGTCGAGTGGTGGTCAAACCCGATCAGTACCACGCCCTGATTCCCGGTCGCTGCCCGGCGTACATCACGCCGCAGCGCTACCAACGCAACCAGGAGCGGATCCGAGAGAACCGCGTCCGGCTTCAAGCGAAGGGACCGCCGCGCAACGGCGAAGCCTTGCTGGGCGGGATTCTGTTTTGCGGCCGCTGCCAACGTCGCATGAGCGTCCATTATTCGGGCCTGGCGAAGCTTCCGCGCTACCTGTGCCGCGGCGACGGGGACGACGCCGTGTCGCCCGCGTGTCAGTGTCTTTCCGGCCGGGTGCTGGACCAACTCGTCAGCGAGAAAATCCTTCAGGTTCTGGAGCCCGCTGCCCTGGAGTTGAGCTTGTTGGCCGCAGACGATCTTCACCAGCAACGTCGGCGATTGGACCAGTATTGGCGTCAGCGGTTGGAGCGGGCGCACTATCAGGCCGAACGTGCCCAGCGCCACTATCGAGCCATCGAACCCGAGAATCGACTGGTGGCCCGCGAACTGGCCCGGCAATGGGAAGAGGCCCTGAAAGCACAGGCGGAATTGGAGCAGCAGTATGCACGCTTCAGTCAAGCCCATCCGGCAACTCTTTCGGAGCAAGAGCGCGAGCGGATTCGCGCGCTGTCACAAAGTCTCCCGGCCGTCTGGCGGGCGGCATCGGCTGTTCCCAGCGACCGCCAGCGCATCGTTCGGTTGCTGGTCGATCGCGTGATCATTGATGTTCAAGGCAACACCGATCACGTGGATGTGACCATCGAATGGTCCGGCGGCTTCACCAGCCATCACCAGTTAATCCGTCCAGTGCTGCGGTATCGGCAGATGGCCGATTACGATCGAGTGGCCGGGCGGATGGAAGAACTGCGCGGGCAGGGGCGGACTTTCGCCCAGATCGCCCAGCGCCTCAATGAAGAAGCCTTCCGTCCTATCAGGCAGGCGGAGCGGTTTCACAAGGACCTCGTGTGCCGCCTTTTCAACAAACTCTGCAAGGAGCGTCCAGCCGCGCGGCATATCGCCGAACAAGCTCAACTCCAGCAACACGAGTGGTTCGCGATGGACTTGGCAGCACGATTGCGAATGCCGAAGAATTCACTGCTTCATTGGGTTCGGCGTGGTTGGGTGCACGTGGTGCGTCAGCTTCCAGGCTACCGCGGCCGCGTCATCTGCTGGGCTGATGAGCAGGAAATGGATCGCCTACAGCGGCTGCGGAGCACCGCTCACCACTGGTGGGATGACCCATTGCCCGATGAGCTGACGACGCCGATGATCCGTTCGGTGGAATGAACTTTCTTCGCCGGTTGGTATCGTGTGGGTGAGAAGGCATGTTCAGTTGATCGAGAAGAATCGGGATCAGACAGACACCAAGCAAATGTTTGCATCGTCAAAGAATCCGCCCAATAAACCCAACACCGCAGCAGGCGGTGTACTGCGCGCCAAGGAGGTAGTATGACTGTCCCTCGTCTGGCGCAACGTCGTTCGCCACGCCACATCGGTTGGATTGCGGCGAACTCTCTGTCCGGACATGGGTTGATCCCGTTCATTTAATGAGGCGTTTCTATCTCGGTTCTTCATCAACAGAATATCGCATCGGTATCTGCCCCGGAGTCCTAAGGCGAGTGCGGAGTGGTTTCAGAAAGTAACCGGCCACCACAATCAAGACGATAACAGCGACCACCAATGGTAATCCCCAATGAATTGCCCACTTCGTCGGCTCATCGTCAGATGACCGATTGCCCAACGGTTGTGGCGGCCTCTTGTTCATTTCTTCTTCCGTGGCTTCCCGGCTGCACAGTTCGCGGTTCGGTTTTCACGGTCCTCCACCGCATGGCCGATCCTCGCGAGGCGTCACGAAACAAATGCATCCCTCTATACTATGGACAAAAAGTCCACGAACTACGCGCATCCCCTGGTAAAACATGGAGATACAAATTGTGATCGATTTTACGATATTGAGGCCCGGCCAAAGTCATCGGACGCGTCCAATGTGTGCTATCCCGAATTCGGCTCTCGTTTAGGGGTCATACTTGCAAGGATTGATGTGCTGAGTTCAGGGCGCTCCGCGCCGCTCCAGTATCCCAATAGGGCCCCGGCGATTCCCGCGCTGGCGTAGTCGAGTGGCAGAGGATGGGCGAGCTTGGCGAACATGCCGGCGGCAGTGCCGGTGGTGAAATCAGTTGCGTTCACAAAAGCCAGGACGTAACCGAGCACTCCGACGGCAAGGGGCGAGACCCAGAACCAGGCCGCCGCCTTGCGATCCGGGACGATGCTTTCTGCCAGGGCGGCTCCGCCGAAGCAGGCAACGAAGACTCCAACCAGAACCTGTTTCTTTGCGTCGGTGGGCGCCAGCAGAAGGAGGAGCGCGCCGGTTGCGACGAACTGCATGAGAAGCGTCATCGGCAGGGAGCCCGTCGATTCCTTCTTGTCATCCGCCGTTTCCAGCGGCGGGAGCGCGGCGGCGTACCGTCGACTGAAAAACACCCACGTCAATGCCAGTGGAAGGAACAGCAGACACTGCTCGATGGCCAGCGACAGAAAAACCGCGCGCGGCGATCCGTCGGTCGCCGACTCGAACAGCACATATCGCATCGGGCCGCCGCGGATCGAGAGGGCCATTAATCCGATCCCCGCCGCGAAAAGCCCGGCAAAGAACCACCATCGCCCGGCGACAACTGTCCCAATGGCGACCGCCGCCCCAAGCAACACATAGATCGCCAGAATATCCAACGGCCAATAGCGTTGCCGGAGAATGCTCGCCTCGAATCCCCGCGGCGAGAGAATGTGCAGGAAGTTACCGGCACACCAAAACATCATGAAACAAAGCACCGACGCGATCGCGACGACCAATTGCGTTCGCCGATAGCGCGTTACAAATGGCGTATGTGCCGGGTCGGATTCGGTGGATGCTGGGTGATCGTCCATGGTGTCTGTTGAGGTAGTCAAAGGTATCCTAACTATTGCCGAACAAATGCATTGGTCCTAAGATACAGGGGCAACGCAATGCGCGATGTGGACGGTATCAGAACCCAATCGCGTTCGCTACTTTGGAGGGCATGTTTGCGAGTTGGAGCAGCAATGAAAAATGCAAAATGGAAAATGTAAAATCTGGAATGTAGAGGCCGCCCCGTTTCCCATTCTTCATTTTGCATTTGTCATTTTGCATTTTTCATTATTCGAATTTACGCCCGATCTGTTTCCCGTGTGATGACAATGTCAACCTCCACTCTGTTCGGCGAACTCCACGATCCACCTCCGGCGCAAGTGCCGGCCGGCCCATTCGCGGCGGTCGCGCTCGAACAGGCCATCGATCGCTCTCTTGATTATTCCATCCCGCAAAAGCTGATCAATCAGGTCCAGGTCGGCCAGCGCGTTCGCGTCCCGCTAGGGAAAAAGAACCGTCCGACGATGGGCTATGTGGTGGCCATTCATCCCACGACAACTTACCCGCGGATCAAGAGTCTGATTTCGGTTGAGGATCAGCGCGTGTTGATCCCGCCGGCACTGATGGAGTTGTCGCGGTGGATGAGCCGGTACTACTGCTCGCCGTTGGGCACGGTGTTGGAGAGCGTTCTTCCGTCGGCGGTGCGAAAGCGCGTCGGCATGGGGTATCAGCAGATCGTGCGGCCGGTACACGATCGGGCCCACCTGCAAGCCCTCTTTGAAAAGACCAAGGCCCCCAAACGCCGGGCGATTCTTGGCCGGCTATTGTTGATCGAGCCGGGCGAGGGTGTCGAGCTGGTTCGCCTGGCAGGCGAGGCGGGCGTCGGCGTGCCGACTGTTCGCAAGCTGATGCGTCTGGGCATCATCACCATTACACCGCAAATCGATCTTCCCAAGTTCGCCAACGACTCTCCGAGCGTCGGCGGCAATGAGTCGGACATTGCCTTGAACGAGGATCAGCAAAAAGTCTTTGACGAACTCACGCCGCGCGTCACGGCCGGCGGGTTCTCCGTAAACCTCCTGATGGGAGTCACCGGCAGCGGGAAGACCGAAGTCTATCTCCAGTGCATTCGCAAGATCATCAAGCAGGGGAAGCGAGCGATCGTCCTGGTCCCGGAGATCGCGCTGACGCCCCAAACCGTCCGCCGATTCACCGCGCGTTTTCCGAACGTCGCGATCCTGCACAGCGGCCTGACCGCCACCGAGCGACACCGCTACTGGCAGCAGATCGCCACGGGCCGGGCGCAAGTCGTCGTCGGCGCCCGCTCGGCAGTTTTCGCCCCTGTCCCCGACCTGGGAATCATCGTTGTCGATGAAGAGCACGAAGCCAGCTACAAGCAGGACCAATCGCCGCGATACAACGCGCGGGATGTGGCCACCAAACGCGGGCAGATCGAAGGGGTGCCAGTTCTTTTAGGAAGCGCGACACCCTCGTTGGAAACTTACTATCGGGTGGGTGGAGCCGGGGAGAAAAACGACGCGGAGACGCGGGGACGCGGAGACGCGGAGAAAAGCCAAGCTGACGCGGGGACGCGGGGACGCGGAGACGCGGGGAAGGATGCAGAGAAGACGGCATCGGATATTTCGGAACCACCCCTTACCGCATCCCCGTCTCCCTTCGTCCCCGCGTCTCTTTCTTCCCCCGCGTCCCCGCGTCTCCGCGTCTCCGCGTCGTATTTGCTTTCTCTCCCGCACCGCGTTCGCGGCCTACAGATGCCTCACGTCGAACTTATCGACATGAAGCAGGAAAACCGTTTCCGGCGCGGCGTCCATCTCCTCTCGCAGCGCCTCGAACATCTCCTGCGAACCACCGTGGAAGCGGGCCATCAGGCCATCCTCTTGCTCAATCGTCGCGGCTACTCAAGCTTCGTGTACTGCTCTTCCTGCATGAACGCGCTTCAGTGCAAATACTGTGACGCGACAATGACGTATCACCGTTCGCCCGGCACACAGGTGAAAACCGCGAGGCATGATGCGAGCGTCCACAGTGGGCAATTGCATTGCCATTACTGTCTGGCCGTGAATCCTCTTCCCGACAAGTGCCCACACTGCGGCAAGAAGCTCAGCCTTTTTGGGCTCGGGACGCAGCGCGTCGAGGAAGAACTGACCAAAAAGTTCCCCGACCTGAAGTTCGCCCGGGTCGACAGCGACTCAATGCGAGGCTCCAAGGATTACGAAGCCACGCTGACGAAATTCGCCAATCGCGAAATTCAGGTCATGCTCGGGACGCAAATGATCGCCAAGGGGCTCGATTATCCCAACGTGACCCTCGTCGGCGTCATCAGCGGGGACACGGCCCTGGCCCTTCCCGACTTTCGCTCGGCCGAGCGAACCTTTCAGCTCATCACGCAGGTGGCGGGGCGGGCCGGGCGAGGGGATGCCCCGGGCCGGGTCGTGCTGCAAACGTACATGCCGGATGATCCGACGATCCGGGCCGCCATCCGCCAGGATTTCCGCGGCTTTGCGCGGACGGAGTTGGTGAGCCGCAAGCAGGTTGGGCTGCCGCCCTACGCGCGAATGGTCCGAATCGTTCTACGCGATGAAGACAGCGACAAGCTGTTCAAATTCTCCGAAGAGCTCGCAGCCCAACTTACCGAAGCGGCTGCTGCCGAAGGGTCTGCAATAAAGATGCGTGGGCCGATGCCCTGTGCCATCAGTCGGATCGCGGGATACTTTCGGAACCAGATTGTGATGACCGCCGCGACGGCTGCGCCGCTTCAGCGCGTGCTGGCGACGGTGCGTGAAAAGGGGCATCTCGCAAAGAACGAACGAATCGCCGTTGATGTCGATCCGGTTTCCCTGTTGTGACTTGAATAGTTGATAGTTGATAGTGGATGGTTGACAGTGGATAGCGAAAACAATTTGCTTTTGAACTGTCCACTATCAACTATCAAACTATGCATTAATCTCAGGAGATCAACATGATTTTGGTAACAGGCGGCACTGGAACAGCCGGCGGAGAAATCGTCAGTCAATTGGCCGCGACCGGAACACCCTTCCGGGCGATGGTGCGCGACCCGGCCAAGGCGCTCTCGCTTCGGCTTACGGGCGTCGAAATTGTCCCCGGTGATTTGTCCAAGCCCGAGACCTTGGCATCCGCATTGAAGGGAATCGACCAGGTGATGTTGCTCTCGGGGCCGAATCCCAAACAAGTGGAGCTCGAAGGCAATCTGGTCGACGCGGCAAAGAAGGCGGGCATCCGGCACATCGTCAAATTCTCCGCGATGACCGCCGATCCAAAAGCTCCTTCGATGTTCCCAAGCTGGCACGGCCAAATTGAACAGCATATTCGAGAGTCGGGATTGGCCTGGACATTTCTCCGGCCCACGTTCTTCATGCAAAATCTGCTTGGCCTGGCCGGCATGATCAAGGGAGGGACGATTTATCAACCCGCCGCGGATTCCAAGGCGGGGTTTGTCGACACCGAAGACATTGCCGCAGTCGCGGTCGAGGCACTCACCGAGCCTGGCCACGAGGGCTATGCGTATGACATCACCGGCCCCGAGCTATTGAGCTATCACGACGTCGCGCGGACATTCTCCGAAGTATTGGGCAAGCCTGTCGCATATCAGGACATCCCGCCCGTCGCCGCGAAGCAGGCGATGATCGGAATGGGCATGCCGGATTGGACGGCCGACGGAATCAATCAACTGATGGACCAGATGCGTGCCGGGATGTATGCGAAGCTAACGACGGTGGTGGCGGATGTGGGGAAGAAGGAGCCGGTCTCGCTCAAGATGTTTCTCGCCGAGCACGCGGAGAGGTTTCGGTGATGTCAACCGCAACTCGAACTCGAATCGTAGGACCGGTTACGCTAACGGTCTCCAATCTTTCGCGGATGTTATCCTTCTGCCGCACGACGATCGGATTACAGGAACTCTATCGCGACGACAATCATGCGGAGCTTGGGATTCACGGTGTTCCGCTGCTCAGACTCGAAGAAAACCCCAACGCCAAACCGCCCGGTCGCACCACCGGCCTCTATCACTTTGCCCTCCTCCTTCCGTCCCGCCCCGCACTCGGTCGCCAATTGCAACACCTCATCGACAACTCCGTCCCGCTTCAGGGCGTTGCCGATCATTTGGTGAGCGAGGCGATTTATCTCGCCGACCCTGAGGGAAATGGAATCGAGATCTACCGCGATCGCCCGCGCGAGCAATGGGCCTATGAGAATGGTCAAATCCGCATGGCCACCGACTCCCTCGACGTTCGCGGATTGTTGGCCGAGGCGGGCAAACCCCAGCCCGGCCCATACGAAATGCCGGCTGGAACGGTCATGGGCCACATCCATCTTCGGGTATCCGATCTGGCCAGCGCAGAAGCCTTCTACCGCGACATCCTCGGCCTCGATCTCACAACTCGCTACGGCCGAGCGGCTTCCTTCCTCTCCTACGACGGCTACCACCATCACATCGGGATCAACACCTGGGAAAGCCTGGGCGCGCCGCCGGGTGCACCGCTCGCGACGGGATTGAAACACTTTCATCTTCGCGTGCCGGGGAAGGAACGTTGGGAGCGGATTGAAGCTGCGATTCGCGAGGGAAGACTGGCGGCGGAGAAGACTCCGGATGCGTGGCTCGTGCGCGATCCCTCCGGCAATGCGTTGGTGTTGTCAAACGCAAATTGAATGTGTAGTCCGACGATGCCTTAAGCCGCTGTTCCCTCCCACGGTTTAATCTTCGCCAAGTTCTTCCGCAAGGCTCGCTCCGCCACTTCCGTGTCATAGGCGGCCTGTGCCCTGAGCCAGTAGCCGTTAGAGAGTCCGAAAAAGCGACAAAGCCGCAAGTCGGTATCCGCCGTGACGGCCCGTTTGTTTGCGATAATCTCACCGATCCGCTGTGCCGGCACTCCGATTTCCTTCGCCAGGCGGTATTGTGAAAGCCCCATCGGCAGGAGAAACTCCTCGCGCAGAAGCTCGCCGGGAGTCACAGGCTTGAGTTTTGGCATCATTCATCTCCCTCAATGGTAGTCGACAATTTCCACGTCTTCGGCACCGGCATCTGTCCAGCGGAAGCAAACGCGGTATTGATCATTCACGCGGACACTGTACTGTCCCGCACGGTCACCCTTGAGCGCTTCTAAGCGGTTGCCGGGCGGCACTCGCAGGTCTTGAAGTCGCACCGCGATTTGTAATTGCCGCAACTTTCGTCGCGCGGGCGATTCAATGTTGGCGAACCGCTTCACCCGCCGGCCGTTCGCCAGAGCTTCGGTGTCGGCGCCCTTGAACGACAGGATCACGAGCCGAATAGTAACGCGATGCGTGACTATCGTCAATCCCAGCGAGAAAGGCGCTCCTGCGCGAATTAAGCGCTACATCAAATACCTCGCCCGGCTTACCGCCCACTGCACAACCCGGTCCCACCTCGGCCGCCTTCGCCACTCCCCTAACTCGATCTTTTTGGCGAACCGCACATCATTCTCAAACAAATCCTGCATCTGTCCGCCGAAGATTTCGGACTTCAAAATCGCGGAGATTTCGTTATTGAACTCGATGCTGCGGTAGTCGAGGTTCACCGAGCCCATGACCGTGGTTCGGCCATCGATCACCAGTGTCTTGGAGTGCAGGACGACGCCCTGGCGCTCGTACACTTCGACGCCGCAGGCCATGAGCGTTTCGTAGAAGGAGCGGGCGGCGAGCCGGACGAGCGGCACATCGGTCCGGCTCGGGAGCATGAGCCGGACGCGCAAGCAGCGCTTCGCGGCTTTACAGAGTTCGTCGACCAGCATGTCGTCCGGCGCGAAGTAAGCCATCGTGAGGTAGATGCTCTGGCGTGCCGAGCCCATAAGCCGGCAGAGGTTGGGCTTCAGCGGGCTGTTTAGCGTGGCGACGCTTGCGAGCACGGCCAGGTCGCCCGCTTCGAGCTTGGCACTGTATTCGGCACGGCGAATTCGGCCGCCGCGGATCGTGTACTGCCAGGATCGGGCGAACGCGTTGAGGAACATTTTGGAGCCGGGGCCGACGATCCCGATTGCATTATCCCGCCAGGCATCAACCGGGCCTTTGGCGCTCGGGATAATCCACGACCCGGCATATTCGCCGCCGATGTTGAGCCCGCCGATGCCGGCGATATGACCATCGATGAAGAGAAGTTTGCGATGATCGCGATTGACGGGCCGCCAACTGAATCTGGTGTCCCAGGGGAAGATTGGATGGAATTCCTGGAGGCGCACGCCGGACTTGCGCATGTGTTCAAACATGCCGTGATCGGAATCGATCGAGCCGAACGAATCGTAAATGACATAGACGCGAACGCCCTCGCGCGCCTTGACGCACAAAAGCTCCGCAAAGGCCCGGCCCGTCGGATCGCTAGCGAAAATGTAAACTTCCAGGCACACGATCTCTTTGGCGGCTTTAATCGCCGCGTACGCAACGTGCAGGGCTTCGCCGTCCTTGTAAAGCTGGACGACGGTGCCATCGGAAAGGGTGACCGGCGGGGGAGCGACCCAGCCGTCGTCCTTGCTTCCAGCGACCGTATTGATGCCGTAGCTTTCAGCCAAATCCGCCGCGCGCACGGGGGCAATTCGCTTTGGCGGAATTGTCGGCTGAGCGGGGACTCTCAGGTGCGCGATTTCCATCATCAGATTCTAGGGCGGTTGCGCTGTCTCGGCAGCGTCTGTTTCAGTTCGGAAGACTGCGTAGCGACGCGACCGATGGTCCGCATCATCTGCGGTTCAACTGTTATGCGACGGAAATCATCGTTCTTCCCTTGCGGATTGCTCGCACCTTTAGGTGAGCATGCCCTCCTCCGCTATAATCCCGGCGAAGGATTTACCTAAATGGCATTAAGCAACGATCAGGTGATGGCGGCCCTCCGAACCGTACAGGACCCCGAACTTTTCAAGGACATCGTCTCGCTCGGCATGGTCAAACACGTCGAAATCAACGGCGGCGAAGTGAAGGTCCGCGTCGAGCTGACTACGCCGGGCTGCCCAATGAAGGATGTCATCGAGCGCGACGTGACGGCGGCATTGAAAAAAGCGGGTGCCGAGACGGTACAGATCGAGTTGACCGCAAATGTCCGGGGTCCGGCCGTTCCTCGAAAGGACATCCTTCCTCAGGTCAAGAACATTATTGCGGTCGGGGCGGGAAAAGGTGGCGTCGGGAAATCGACGGTCGCACTCAATGTCGCCATCGGTTTGCGACGCTGCGGCGCGAAAGTCGGATTAATGGATGGAGATGTCTATGGCCCCAGCATGCCGACAATGCTCGGCATCAAAGGGCTCGTTCCGCAGGTCCACGGGAGCAAAATCCTCCCGCATATCGTGCATGGAATTCATGCGGTCACCATCGGCTCACTTGTCGAGCAGGACAAGCCATTGATCTGGCGCGGGCCGATGGCTCAAGGCGCATTCAAGCAACTTCTGGTCGATAACACTGAGTGGCCCGAATTGGATTATCTAATCGTCGATCTTCCGCCGGGGACTGGCGATGTGCCTCTGACGCTTTGCCAATTGCTTCCATTAACGGGGGCTGTCATTGTCGCGACGCCACAGCAGGTGGCGTTGGACGATGCGATTCGGGCGCTTCACATGTTCGAGCAACTGCACACGCCGATTCTCGGGTTGGTGGAGAACATGAGCTATTTCATCGCCCCCGATGGCAGAGAGCACGATATCTTCGGCCGGGGCGGCACCGAGAAGACCGCCCAGCGGATGGGAATGCCATACCTCGGGGCGATTCCGATGTTCACCGAGCTTCGGATCAACAGCGACCATGGGAAGCCGGACTGGAACTTCACGACGAATCCCAAGTTGAAGGAAGCACTTGAGCGGGTAGTTCGAAATCTGGCCGGTGAGGTGAGCAAAAGGAACATGCAGACGCCGGCGCCGGAGCTGACGATTACGTGAAAATAGTTGATGGTGGACAGTTGATAGTTAATAGCGAAGACCTCGCTATCCACTATCAACTTCCCACTATTCACTATCCTTGTTATGAAAGGCAACGATCTTCTTCAACTCGGCTTCAAGCCCGGTTCCGCGATCGGAGTCGCCCTGCGCCTCATTCCCCGGGCACGCAAACATCTCGATGATGAGTCCATCCGTCGCGAATTAAAAGCAATTCTCGAAAACCCGGCTCAGTATGCGGCGGACCCGTACTTCGCAGAATTAGCCGAGGTATTACGAGAAGAATCAGAGAAGCCCGTCTTCATCGAACGATCGGAGCCCGCGCCGTACAAAATCTGGGGCGAAGGTTTGGAGCCGACCGCGGTCGATCAAATGCGCCAGGCGGCACGGCTTCCGGTCGCGGTCGCCGGCGCGCTCATGCCGGATGCGCATTTGGGATATGGCTTGCCGATCGGGGGCGTGCTCGCCACGGAAAATGCGGTGATCCCGTACGCGGTCGGTGTCGACATCGCTTGCCGGATGAGGCTTTCGGTCTTCGATATCCAGGCCAAGGACCTCAAGCGGCTGAACCATCAACTCGTCCGTACGCTGCATAACGAGACCAAGTTCGGCACCGGCGCGGCTTTCAAGAAGCCGCTCGATCACGAAGTGCTCGAAGAAGACTGGTCGGTCACGGCGGTCACCAAACGTCTCTTCGAC
>Ga0075030_100004416_pt1 | contig 12715 bp, 9 predicted proteins | sample LitLauG_LLR_2012_FD_71393 | JGI IMG/M metagenome (GOLD analysis project Ga0075030, IMG submission 71393) | Freshwater sediment microbial communities from Pennsylvania, USA - Little Laurel Run_MetaG_LLR_2012 | ecosystem: Environmental > Aquatic > Freshwater > Creek > Sediment | place: USA... | reverse complement strand
GAAGGCGAATAAGACGTCGGGACGCAGAAGATCTTTCAGAGGAATGTTGGAAGTGTAGCCTTCCTCCGCCAGGACGAGGACATATTCGGCTTCGGGCTTGGCCTTGGCGCGATCCAGTACATCGGTGAAACGGACGCCTTTCCAGCGATTGTCGAGGCGGCTCCAACGCGTGACGCAATGAAAATCGCTGGTGGATTCGATTTGCGGTAGCGCGCGAAATTCATCCCAGGTGAGGCGTAGCGGAGTTTCGACGAGACCGCTGATTTTGAAGTCCCAAGTGGCGGGATTGAATTCGGGCACCCGGCCATAATGAAGCACCGGCCATTTGATGGTTAGAGATTGCCCGGGAGGCAAGCGGCCTTCGGCCTTGGCCTGCTTCTCTTTTGCGCGCCTTCCGCCATCATCGCCGAAGATCGGCATTGGATCACCTCTGGGAAATTAGAGTCGGCAGGACGCGAATGGTTTCAAGGCCGGAGTGCCCTGTTCGGTGCAACATCTCTTATGGTACTTTGAGCTTCGGCCTCCGCCCAGGAGGCGCTCTCCGAAGGAGCTACCCCATGGCATCCGCGACGCCGCTTGCTGCGCTGAATCACCGATTTGAAATTCCGGGGATCGCAAAAATCGTGGAAGAGCGCGCCGGATTTCCCGCGGTACGGATCCAGACACCAGACGTTGCGGGGGAAGTGCAGTTGTACGGGGCGCACGTGACCTCGTGGCGGCCGGAGGGCGAGCAGGAAGTGCTTTTTGTGAGCTCGAAGACAAAGTGGCAGGAGGGCACGGCGATCCGCGGCGGGGTGCCAATCTGCTTTCCGTGGTTTTCGGAGCGGACGGAGGGGCCGAAATCGCCGGCGCATGGCGTGGTGCGGACAAAGACCTGGAAACTGGAAGCGATTACGCACGCGGACAGCAACGTGACCGTAGCACTTTCGACGACGGCGGATGCGGAAACGAAGAAATCATGGATGGGAGACTTCCACCTTTTGTTTTGTGCGACATTTGGCGAACAACTGAGGCTGGAGCTGATCGTCACGAATCATGGGGATTTGCCGTTTCGGTTTGAGGAAGCGCTGCATTCCTACTATCGCGTGGGGAACGTGGAGAAAGTGAAGCTGCGCGGGCTTGGCGGAGTGGCGTATATCGACAAAACCGAGGCGAAAAAAGAAAAGCACCAGCGCGGCGAGTTGACGCCGGCCGGAGAGACGGATCGCGTGTACAAGGGGACGTTCGCGTCAGTGGAGATTGAAGATCCCGCGCTGCGGCGGCGAATCCTAGTGGCGAAAGAGGATTCGCGCGACACGGTGGTGTGGAATCCGTGGTCGCAGAAAGCGGCGGCGATGGCGGACCTGGGAGCGGACGAATGGCGGCAATTTGTGTGCGTGGAGACGTGCAACGTGGGCGATCACGCGGTGACGCTCGGCGAGGGGCAGGCGCACACCATGTCTGCGCTGATTTCGCTCAATTCATTTTGAAAAGTCCGAAAGCCTCGAGCTGAGCTTTTCGTGAAAAGCCGTCCGCAACTCTTCCCTTCTGCGGGCATGCTATGATTTCTGCATCTTATCTATTGAAAGCGACCCCGCGATGCCCGCACGCATTCTGGACGGCCTGAAAATCCGCGATGAAATCTTCGCCGAACTGAAAACCGAAATCGGCCGACTGCGTGGCATGGGAATACGACCCGGACTGGCGGCAGTGCTGGTTGGAGAAAATCCCGCTTCGCAGATTTATGTGAAGAGCAAGATCGCGGCCTGCGAGCAACTGGGGATTGCCAGCTGGCTGCACACACCCCCGGCGAATATCACCACGGACTACATGCTGCAACTGGTGCGGGATCTGAATGCGGACGACAACGTGGACGGCATCCTGGTGCAACTGCCGCTGCCTGCACAGGTGGATTCGAAGCGTGTGTTGGAAGCGGTGGATCCCGCGAAGGATGTGGATGGATTTCATCCCGTGAGCATGGGGATGCTGGTGAGCAACCGGCCGGGACTGGTCGCGTGCACGCCGGCGGGTTGCATGGAGATTCTGCGGCGCAACCAGATTGCTATCGAGGGCGCGAATGCCGCGGTGCTGGGGCGCAGCGATATTGTAGGGAAACCGATGGCGCTGCTGCTGGTGCATGCCAACGCGACGGTGACGATTTGCCATTCGAAGACGCGCGACTTGCCGGAAGTAATCCGGCGGGCGGACATTCTGGTGGCGGCGATCGGTAAAGCGGGCTACGTGAAAGCGGACTGGATCAAACCGGGAGCGGCAGTGATTGACGTGGGAACGAACAAGGTGACCGATGCCGCGGAGGGCGAGGCGCTGCTGCGAAACTTCCCGGAGCGGCTGGAAAAATTCCGCATGAAGGGCAACGCTCTGATTGGCGACGTGCACCCCGACGCGGTGAACGTGGCGGGGGCGCTTTCGCCGGTGCCCGGCGGCGTGGGTCCGATGACCATCACGATGCTGATGAGCAACACGGTGAAGGCGGCGAAGTTGCGGCGGGGAACGAGCGCCGCAGTGGCACGGTCCTGAGTTTGCTGCATTTCTTAAAGCGGCCTGCCCGCCTTCAGCGGGCGGGCCCTACTTTTTTGGAGGAATAGTTACGGCATGTTGCGATTGGGGCTGACCGGCGGGATCGCCAGCGGAAAGAGCGCCGTGGCCGCGCTGCTGCGCGAACTTGGATTTCCCGTGATGGACGCGGATTCCGTGTCGCATAAGCTGATGGAGCCGGGGCAGCCGGCGTATGAGGAAATCCTGAAACAATTTGGAGCGGATCTAGTGGATGGATCCGGAAGGATCGACAGAGGGAAGCTGGCGTCCATTGTGTTTGCGGATCCGGCGAGGTTGGCGCAGCTGAACGCCATTTTGCACCCGCGGGTTGAAGAAGCGATATTGCGGCAATTGGCGGAATGGCAGAAGGATGGCGTGCGAGACGCGGGGTTCGTGGAGGCGGCGCTGCTAATTGAAGCGGGACTGGTGGACAAGCTGGACGGGCTGGTGGTGGCGTGGTGCAAGCCGGAGCAGCAACTGGAGCGGCTGCGGGTGCGGGGAATGAGCGAAATTGAAGCACGGCGGCGGATTGCAGCGCAGTTGCCGCTGGAAGAAAAGCTGAAGCGAGCGACGGAGACGATAGATTGTTCCGGGAGCCTGGAAGAGACGCGGGCGCAGGTGTTGGCGCTGGCGGCGAAGCTGCGGCGAGGGCACTAGAACTTATTTCATAAATGAGTTGCGACAGGTCCGGAGGCTTTCCTCAGGGGCTAAAGCCCAAGTTTTCTTGACTCCAAATGTCGGGGCTGAAGCCCCGACCCCTTAGCCAGCCTTCGAAGAGGTCGCGGGGATTTTGCGGCGCGGCTTTTCCCGTGGGCACAATGGAGTTAGACTACTGGCGCGAAATCCCCAGGCGCATCCCGACGCGCAAAGGAAGGATTGTCATGATAGCCACCCGCCTTGATCGCCGCAGCTTCCTGAAGGTGTCGGCCGCCCTCGGAGGCGGAGTGCTGATTGGGTTCTATGCGGACCCCGTGGAGAAGCTGTTCGCGCAGACGGCGCCGACGCCAAATTATGTGCCGTCGGCGTTCGTGCACGTGAGCCCCGAAAATGTTTTTACGATCACGGCGAAAAACCCGGAGGTCGGGCAGGGCGTGAAGACTTCGCTGCCGATGATCATCGCGGATGAACTGGACGTGGACTGGAAGGACGTGCGCATCGAGCAGGCGGACCTGGATGAGACGCTATACGGCGTGCAACGCGCGGGAGGAAGCACGGCGACGCCCGTGAATTGGGATCCACTGCGGCAGGTGGGAGCAGCGTGCCGGCAGATGTTTGTGGCGGCCGCAGCGGCGGGTTGGTCGGTGCCAGAAGCAGAATGCGAAACTTTGTCAGGAACCGTGCTGCACAAGGGTTCGAAGCGGAACGCCACGTATGGCTCGCTGGCCGAGAAGGTGGCGACGATGACGGCACCGGACTTGAAAACGGTGAAGCTGAAGGATCCACGGGACTACAAAATCATTGGGCATACCACGCTGGGAGTGGACAGCCAGACGATCGTCAGCGGGAAACCGCTCTACAGCATTGATTTTCGCGTGCCGGGGATGCTGTGGGCGGTTTATGAGAAGTGCCCGGTGTTTGGCGGGAAGTTTGTGAGCGGAAATCTGGACGAGGTGAAGAAAGAGCCGGGGGTGCGGCAGGTGTTCGCACTTCAAGGGACTTCGGACATCCTGGGATTGATGCCGGGAGTGGCGGTGCTGGCGGATACGTGGTGGCAGGCGAAGACGGCGCGCGAAAAACTGAACATCAAGTGGGAGGAAGGTCCCACGGCGCAGCAAAGCAGCGAAGGTTTCCTGCAGAAGGCGAAGGAACTTTCGAAACAGAGCCCGACAATGACGCTGCGGAAGGATGGGGATGTGGAGGCGACGCTGAAGTCCGCGGCAAAAGTGGTGGAGGCGGCGTACGACTATCCGTTCATCGCACACGCGCCGATGGAGCCGCAGAACTGCCTGGCGCATTACCATGACGGGAAGCTGGAGTTCTGGTCGCCATCGCAAACGCCGGAAAGCGGGCGACTGCTGGTGTCGAAAACGCTGGACGTGCCGCACGACAACATTGTGGTGCACATGAAGCGCGTGGGCGGTGGATTCGGACGGCGGCTGACGAACGACTACATGGCGGAAGCGGGCGCGATCGCGATGAAGGCGGGTGTGCCGGTGAAATTACTTTGGACGCGCGAAGATGATTTTCATCACGATCATTACCGGCCGGCAGGGTATCACTTCCTGAAGGGCGGCATGGACACCGCAGGCAAGCTGGTGGCGTGGCAGAACCACTTTGTGAGTTTCGGCGAGGGAGAAAAATTCGCGCCAGCGGCGAATATACGGGGCAGCGAATTCCCCGGAACGTGCCTGGCGAATTATTCGTTTGGGGCTTCGCTGATGCAGACAGGGATTCCGACGTACGCGCTGAGGGCGCCGGGGAGCAATGCGTTCTGCTGGGTGTTCCAGTCGTTTATTGACGAGCTGGCGCACGCAGCGGGAGTGGACCCGGTGCAGTTCCGGCTGGATGTTTTGAGCCTGCCCAAGGTGGAGAATCCGATTTCGAAAAACGATGGGCCGGAGTTTGTGGCTTCACGCGCGGCGGGCGTGGTGAAGCTGGTGGCGGAAAAATCCGGCTGGGGCAAGACGAAGTTGCCGAAGGGTACGGGAATGGGCGTGGCGTTCCAGTTCGCGCATCGAGGATATTTTGCGGAAGTGGTGGAACTCCACGTAGACGAGAAGAATCGGGTGAAGGTGAACAAGGTTTGGGTGGCCGGGGACATTGGGAGCCAGGTCATCAATCCGGGCGCGGCGATTAACGAGTGCCAGGGCGCGGTGATCGAGGCGCTGAGCTCGGTGATGAGTTACGAAATCACAATTAGGGATGGCCGGGCGGAGCAAAGCAACTTTCACGAGTACACGCCGGTGCGGATGAATCAGGTGCCGCCGGAAATTGAAGTGCACTTTTTGAAGACGGAGAATCCGCCGACGGGACTGGGAGAGCCGGCGCTGCCGCCGGTTTTGCCTGCGGTGTGCAATGCGATATTTGCGGTGACGGGGAAGCGGATCCGTTCGCTGCCACTGACGAAGCATGGGTATTCGTGGGCGTGACGCCATAATCGGATTGGGCAGAGGTTTCCGCGTGACACCCTAATCTCATCTTAGATTGTGATTCGCAATTCGGTTTTGTTGACTCACATGCATGGCAACAACTAACATGACCCGCGACTCGGTATTTCCTGGAGGACTCCTTGCGCAAAGGCGCGATTATTCTAGCATTCTCGCTTGTTCTTGCTTTTTCTGCGGCGGCGCAGCAGCCTGGGGCGGCGCCGCTTTTCGAATTTAAGGAAGTGATGATTCCGGTGCGGGATGGAGTGCACCTGCAGACGGTGATACTGACGCCGGTGGGAGCGAAGGAGCCGCTGCCGATTCTGCTGGAGCGGACGCCCTATGGCGTGCCGGAAGCGGCGCCGACGGAAGTGCGGCCGAGGCTGAAGGAGTTGATGGAAGACGGGTACATTTTCGTTTTTCAGAATTTGCGCGGGCGGTTTAAGTCAGAGGGCGTGTTCAATATTTCGTCGCAGGTGGATTTGCAAGACCCGAAGGCCACCAGCGAAACAACGGATGCCTACGACACAATCGAATGGCTGGTGAAGAATGTGCCCGGGAACAACGGGAAGGTGGGCATATACGGAGTTTCGTACGACGGATTGACGGCGGCGCTGACGCTGCTGCATCCGCATCCAGCGTTGAAGGCGATCAGCGAGCAGGCATCGCCGGTGGACCAGTGGATGAATGACGACGATCACCGGTACGGCGCGTTGCGGGAAAGCTACGATTTCGAATACGCGGTGATGGAGCAGGCGGACAAGAACAAGAACACGATGTTCTCGTTTGAGACTTATGATACGTACGAGTGGTACCTGAATCTAGGGCCGCTTTCGAATATCAATGACAAATACCTGCACGGCTCGATTCCCTACTGGAACCTGAGCGTGGAGCATCCGGACTACGACGATTTCTGGAAGAAAGAGGCGTGGGTGCGGCAGTTGCACGCTTCGACGGTGCCGAACTTAAATGTGGCGGGATTCTGGGATCAGGAAGATCCATGGGGGCCGTGGCAGATTTTCCGTCACGCGGCGGAGCACGATCCGGATCACACCAATTTCATGGTGGCGGGGCCGTGGTTCCACGGGCAGTGGCAGTCACCCAAGGCGGAAAGCATCGGGCTGATTCCCTATGGCGGGCACGACACGGCTCAAGAGTTCCGGAAGGAACTGCAGGCGCCCTTCTTCCGGTACTACCTGCACGGCAAGGGAGAAAAGCCGATGTGGCGGGCGAAGACGTTCCAGACGGGCTCGAACACGTGGCATACGTATGGGGCGTGGCCGCCGGCGGAGACGGTACAGACGAAACTATACCTGCACGCCGATGGGACGCTGTCGTTTGGAGCACCGGGCAGCGGAGAAAGCGGGGCAGGATATCGCGAATACGTTTCTGATCCGGCGAACCCCGTGCCTTACCGGGCGCGACCGATTTCGCCAACGTACCCCGCAGGCGATTGGAGAACGTGGGAGGTAGCGGACCAGCGTTTCGTCGATCACCGGCCTGACGTGCTGACGTTTGTGAGCGCGCCGCTGGATCACGATCTGACGATTACGGGGCCGCTGGCGGCGAAGTTGTTTGCCTCGACTTCTGGGACCGACAGCGATTTCGTGGTGAAGCTGATTGATGTGTATCCGCAAGACGCGCAGAAGAATGCGTGGGATCCAGAAGAGGGGCCAAAGCCCGGACAGTATGCACAGTCGCTGAACGGGTATGAGTTACCAATCGCGATGGAAGTGCGGCGGGGCAGGTATCTGGCGAGTTTCGAACATGCCACGCCACTGACAGCGAACAAGCCGACGGAGTGGGATGTGCCGCTGCGGGATCACGATCACATGTTCCAGAAGGGGCACCGAATCATGGTGCAAATTCAGTCCACGTGGTTCCCGATTATCGACCGGAACCCGCAGAAGTTCGTGCCGAGCATTTATAAGGCGACGGCGGCCGATTACGTGGCAGCGACGCAGCGGGTGTATTGTTCGGGGGCGATGGCTTCGTACATCGAACTGCCCGTAGTGAAGTGAGCCGGGGTGGGATTAGACTTGGCGGGAAAGCTGTGGCAAGCTGTCAGTTATGGGAAACAAAGACAGAGGCAAGCGCGAAACCAAGAAACCGAAGAAAGTGACGCCTAAACTTCCGCCGCCGCGGCGAGACACGGGCAGCCAGATCCCGACGCACATCGCCCCAAAAACCGGCGAATAATTCCTCTCCCCGAGGGCTGCCGGTTGTGGAGTGAACGGCGGATCACCAAATCACTATCCTCGCTAGTCTGCGAGGAACAAAACTCGTTCCCTGCCCTATTTCCATTCAACAAGAGCTTACATAGAGTGCCCGTGGTAGAGTGCGAGACAGGGCGCTCCCCCATCGATTGCACGAGTCCCGGTTCCGCCGGAATGCCAAAAGTTGACTTCCATGCAGATTCTGCTTCCTATTGCTTTATTTTTTCTGATGGTGTCCGTGGGCATGAGCCTGAGGATCACGGAGGTGTTTGCGAATTGGCAGCGGCACAGGTGGGGTACGTGGTTGTGCCTGCTGGCGGCGACATTCCTGATACCGCCGGGGCTGGCGCTGATGCTGGCGAAAGGGTTTCACCTGACGCTGGGAGAGACGGCCGGGTTGTTTCTGGTGGGGGCAGCGCCGGGGGCACCGCTGCTGACGCGGAACATGGCGCAAAAGGGATTTGATTTACACATGGCGGCGAGTTATCAGCTTTGGGCGGCGCTGATGGTCCCGGTGATGATTCCGCTTGTGGTGGAGGCGGGCGGGAAACTATACGGACGGGATATCTGGATTCCTCCGGGGGTGCTGCTGAGACAGATTACGATAAAACAATTATTGCCACTGGCCGTTGGAATGGTGATCGCGTGGCTGTGGCCGAAAATGGCGGAGCGGTTTAGCCCGCTGCTCAGTTCGTTGGGAAATGTCTTGTTGGTAGTGATGATCGCTTTGGTGCTGTACAAGCTGGGTCCGGTGCTGAAGCAACTGACGCTGCTGGTTCCGGTTGCTGCACTGCTATTGGCGATTGGATCGATCGGGGCGATTTTGATATTTCGAATGGGCAGTCCAGCGGTGCGACAGACGTTTGCCATTTGCAATGCGAACCGGCATGTGGGGCTGGCGCTGCTGCTGACGGGTCAGTACGTGCAAGCGAAGAATGCACTGCCGGTGGTGGTGTGCTATGCGTTAATCGCTCCGCTGGTCATGTTTGCGTATGTGAAGGTGTATCCCGTGAAAAGTGTGGCTCCCAAGCCATCGCTGAAGAGTGAGTAGAAGTTGCCTCCTGTATGGGCTGGGCCTGAAGAGAAGAGTCTCTTCAGGGGCTAAAGCCCCATTTTCCTCAGCGCTGAATGTCGGAGCTAAAGCTCCGACCTCCTCAAGATTATTGATGCGATGGCTTCTAGCTTCAAGCAGGTACGAAGCTCGATCTGATTTCGTCTGAGAGTGTATTTCCGCTAGAATTCTTGCCTTGCCCTCCTGCCCTGGGGGTCCGAGGTGACCGGATGAGTGGTCGGTACCGTGGTGGTGTGCAATTCCGTAAGGTGCGGATGAGTGCGTGCGGTGTGGCCGTCGGCGTGATGTGCTTGGCTGCATTGCTGCTGGCGCCGGTAGCGGGGGCGCAACAGAGGCGAGAGCGAGAGCCGAACTCGGTATATGCGCAAAGGCGAGGGAAATTGGCCGCTGGCGCCGACGGACCGATTGTGTTGACCGGGCTGAATGGCCGCGAAGAGGATTCGCAAAGCTATGTGTTTGCGCAGGAAGAGAATTTCTATTATCTGACGGGGCACAACGAAGAGGGAGCGGGGCTGATCCTGCTGCCGCCGGCGGACAGCAAGGCGAAGCGGGACGATTTCACCGGCGCGCGGGAGATTTTCTTTTTGCCAGAGAAGAATGCGACGAAGGAAAAATGGGACGGGGTGCGGATGTCACCGAGTGATCCCGGGATTCAGGCGCGGACGGGGTTCGCGGATGTGCGGGTGTTTGGCGAGATGCGGGCGACAATCGAGAAGCTAGCGAAATTTTATCCGACGCTGTACACGATACTTCCCTATGAAAAAGAGCTTGGCGGATATCCGCACGAAAAAGAGACCGTGGACTGGCTGAAGCTGGCGACGCCGCAAGCCACGCTAAAGGACATTCGGCAAGCCATTACCGAGATGCGACTAATCAAGTCGCCGACGGAGATGGTGTTTCTGCGGCAGGCGGTAGATTTGTCCGTGGAGGCGCATCTTGCGGCGATGAAGATGATGCGGCCGGGATTGTGGGAATACCAGGTGGCGGCAAAGATGGTGGAAGTGCATGCGATGGGCGGATCGGAGGCGGAGGCGTACGCGCCAATTGTGGGCGCAGGACCGAACTCGACGTCTCTTCATTACGACCGGCTGGGGCGGAAGATTCAAGACGGCGACATCGTGGTGCTGGACGTGGGAGCGCAGTTTTCCGGATATGCCGCGGACATTACGCGGACGCTGCCGGCGAATGGAAAGTTCACGGCGAGGCAGCGCGAGATTTACGAGATTGTGCTGGGGGCGCAGAATGCGGCGCTGGCGGCGCTGAAGCCCGGGGCGGACATGTGCCGCAGCGGGAAGCACAGCTTGTTCAAGGTTGCGTACGAGTACATCAATTCGCACGGGAAAGATCAGTATGGCAAGCCGCTTGGGCAGTATTTTATTCACGGGCTGGGGCACAACATCGGGCTGAATGTGCATGACCCAGGCGATTCGTGCAAGCCGCTGATGGTTGGGCAGGTGGTGACGGTGGAGCCGGGGATTTATATTCCCGACGAGAATCTGGGCGTGCGGATTGAGGATGATGTGCTGATCACGGAGAGCGGATATGAATTGTTGAGCGCGAAGCTGCCGAGGAGCGCGGAAGAGGTGGAGAAGATTATGGCCGAAGGGATGAAGGAGCGCGCGGCAGATTCCGGGAGTCTGAAATGATCGTTGTGACAGGGGCAACGGGACGTACGGGCCGGCGGGTGGCGGAAGTGTTGCTGGCAAAAGGCGAAGAGGTTCGCGCGCTTGGACGAGATGCGAAAAAGCTGGCCTCATTGGTGGGACTGGGTGCGGAGCCCTTTGTCGGCAGGGTGGGAGACGTTCCTTACCTGATGGCAGCGTTTGCTGGAGCGGACGCAGTCTACCTGATTCTGCCGGAAGATTTGTCGCAAGCGGATCTGCGAGCGCATCAAGAACGAGTTTCGGATTGCTACGCGGCTGCCATCGCAAACGCGCGCGTGCGGTTTGTTGTGAATTTGAGCAGCATCGGCGCACAACAAACACAGGGCACGGGCCCCATCGTGGGTTTGCACAATCAGGAGCAGAAACTGAATCGAATCGCCGGGCTGAATATCCTGCACCTGCGGGCGGCGTATTTCATGGAGAATCTGTTCATGAGCATGGCACCCTTGCGGGCAACTGGCACTTTGCCAGGCGGAATGCGCGGCGATGTGCCCATGCCATGGATTGCCACGAAAGATATCGGAACTTATGCGGCCACGCGGTTGGCGGCGCGAGATTTTTCCGGTAGTTCGATACAGGAACTGCACGGGCAGCGGGATATTTCGATGAATGAGGCGGCAGCCATTGTGGGCAAGGCGATCGGGAAGAGCGATGTCCGCTATGTACAAGTGCCGAGCCCAATCCTTGCGTCAGAGCTTCTGAAGCTGGGTTTACCGGAAAAGACGGCGAAACTGATTATTGAAATGTGGGAAGGCGCGAATGCGGGACTGATTGTGCCGCAAGAAGCGCGGTCGGCGAGAAACACCACACCTACTCCGCTGGAATCATTTGTCAGCGAAGTGTTTGTCCCGGCGTATATGCACACGGTGTGAGAGCTAAACCTAAAAACGCGAAACTCAGGGCAGTCGAGGGAGACTCGGGGACATCCATTCAAACGGATGGGACGTTCTCTGACGTTTTCGAACGTTCTCTGTTTGCTTTGTGAAAAGCAGAGGAACGTCCCGTCTGTCCCCCTTGGCTGTCAATCTCGCCGTGGATAACCTAATTTGCGGCGATTGTATCACCGGTTGCTACGCTAACTCCTGATTAACGCGCTAACCGGACAGGTGAGTACTAGCCACCGGAATATTCAGATGATGCCAGCAGTCGTGTCTCTCCGCTGGTCGAAGTACCGGTCACAAATCAAGATCAGCTATTGCTTCAGGTCCACAGGAGGCCCACTGATACGCTTCAGCTTTAGGTTGACGCTCACCTCGACGCGGTCGGCAATTTTGATGAAGGGAATGCCGCTGTTCATCCCATACTGCTTACGGTCGAAGGCCATGGTCCCTTTGATCTCACCTTCACCCTTTGTCCTGTCGCCAGAAAGCGCCAACTTCAACGTCTCGGGTTTACTCACTCCACGGATTGTGAACGTGCCCGGAACATCAAAAGTCATGGGACCAGTCTCCACAATCTTGTCTGACTTGAACGTGATGTAAGGATCGTCCTTGACGTTGAAAAAGTCTTTGCTCTTCAACTTGCCATCCTTCATACCACTTCCGGTATTCACACTGTCTGCCTGAATCTTGATCTCCAAGACACCGGTCGCGAGATCCGTAGACTTAAATGTTAGCGTGGCGTCCCATTTGTCGAAGGTACCTACGATGGCCACAGAAGCCTCAACGTCGAACTTTATGCTGCTTGCCTCTGGCGTAACTTGGAAAACAGGAGCCTGCGCTCGAGTTAAGGTAGAAAACAAAACGGTCGCTAAGAGGCAGAGGATTGTTGGTCGCATGCGGGGTAGTGTAGCTCTTATTGGTTGGTTTACCTAGGAAACTCCTAGTGCAGGCAAGAATCAACTGGTCAACGCGGTAATCGGAAAAGTGGCGGCTAGTACCGATGTTTCCGATTTTGCAACAAACCAGGAGTCGTCCGCGGCTGCTGGACCCGATTGCTAGTGGTGAGGCGATTCATCAACAACAATGACCACCATCAGGTAAGTCCCCGTTGTCTATGTCGGGGATTCCGGTAGACTCTTCTCGTGCCGGGAGCAAGAATACGTCCAGGCGTAAGAGTGAAGCAAGGCTTCGAGCGAGGTGGTCAGAACAATGAGGAAGCCTTATCTTCTGATTTCGGCGGCATGGCTGCTCCACTTCGTAG